>Ga0114901_1000563_pt1 | contig 24573 bp, 28 predicted proteins | sample MalvireepMed_s16_FD_89686 | JGI IMG/M metagenome (GOLD analysis project Ga0114901, IMG submission 89686) | Marine viral communities from the Global Malaspina Expedition - Malaspina viral metaG DeepMed_s16 | ecosystem: Environmental > Aquatic > Marine > Oceanic | place: Mediterranean Sea... | reverse complement strand
ATTATCCCCTGGTAGCGTATTCCCTTTTCCAAATATCTATATTGTATGTTAGTGAATTTTCTATGTTTAATATCTTTGAATAATTCATCCACTTCAAAATCATGGAGTTTTCTATTGAGGTTAAATCTATTTTTAATCTCGTCTATTTTTAACAGGCGTTTATAGTTGCCATGTTTGTTTAATTGTGGCACGATTAATCAACGTTATTGTGAGATATAAACCTATTTAATATCGTACTGCGTTACGCATACGTCTATTAATCTTCATATGTCTACTAAAAGGTTTATTAGGATTAAATGGTTGAACATATATCTTAACCATTTGACCAGGTGGGTTAGTGGTTGGATCTGTTCTCAATACTTCCATTAGAGTTCCTTTTATTGTCAGTTGTTGGCCCTTGGTTGGTCTAGCCCATTCCTCTAGGAATATTGTAAAAAGTTTAAAGTCTGCGACATCTCCACCATTACCAGCCATCCATATTTCATAGTTGGTCAATATTCAGCACCTTTGACAGCAAATCTAGGTCTTTGCCATTTGGATTGGAAAAACCTAACCCATACGGATTCAGCCTGGTTTGCAGTGCTAGTATCACCACTCTCAAACTTGTAAAAGTAGCCAACTGATAGTTGGTTGGCAATATCTTTTAATATGTTAAATTCGGCAGTTGATTCAAAATCGGTTGCAGACACCGGAAGTTGAAGAAATATGGTAGATCCTTTCTTATCCCTCACATCCACTAAATATGAATTTATTAATGCATCGGCCATTTCACCATAATGTTGGATCTTCTTATCATCTTGTGTTCCTGTTGCTCCGAGTACCTCTTTTACTTTCGTAAAGTTGAAATACGACATACCTTAATTACTCTCTTTTTGTATTTAAAGATTATAATAGAATCGTGTGTCTGTTTTAGGCTTAAAATGTATGCTTAATGCCCTAATACCTTTCTTCCCATCTAGCCAATCGAGTATATCACTATCCTTTGGAAAACCTGATGTCTTTATTTGTATGAACCATAAGTAACCATTGGAATCAAAACACATACCATCCCACCTATTCCAATAGTCTGTTGAAAGGTATTTGTGAAATTTTGTGGCATATACGAAATCCTTATGCCTACAATGAGTTCGTAATAGAATTTGCTTGAATCCACGCTTATGTAACCAGGAGATCGCTTTTGAGTTTGAATCCCTAAAGACTAATCTATTTGACGTTTTTCCCTTATTTCTCTTGCTCTTTCTTCGCATACCTCATCCTCTATATTGGCCTTCTTAATTATATCATCACATTCCTTTTGTGTGATTTTACCCTCTTTAACCTTCCTTTTGGACCTTCTAATCAGTTTTTGGTTATCTTCCAATGTTACTTCTGCATCTGTTAGTTTGGTTAATTCCTTATCACATACCTTACATTCTACTTCTTCGTAGTCATAAACTGTATCACAAAAGGTACATTTCCTATTAATAGGGTATATCTTTCTACAATAACTATCACTACACATTTGCTTAATTGTTGATTGGGATTGAAGGAGATTGAGTGTTCTACCACATATACAAGTTTTTCTAAGTAGAGGTTTAAGTGCATAATCTCGTCTAGCGACTAGATCCTCTAACTCTACCACAATAGCTTATATATATACTAGACTAATAAACCCTTCGGTTCTGATCTACAACTGGAACATTCATCTTGATCTACCCTTATACAGAATATGCCTCTACATTTCTTACATACCTTTGTAATCATAATATAATCATACTTTACATCTACTTTGATTATCTTCTTAGTTAATGGATCTCTCGTAATAGTGATTTTTTTACCTGGATCTTGCCAACCCTCTCCATCTATAGGGTTTCTGACTTTGAGTATATCCCAACCATGTGTCAATTCAGGTGTTGATTTACAACTACAAAACTTCTTTTCATCTGGTTCATTAATCAATTTCTTATCAGTTATGGCCCAACAGACACCTGCTTCATGTTCTTCTGGTCCATGTTCACAATTACCATACTCACATTTGGCCTTTGGTTCAAGTATGACTTCCTTGAATATCTTATTCTTAATCATTTTACTATGCCTCTCTTAATGATGCCTAATGAATATGCTATCTCATGGAGTGCGAATCTAATACTACCTGCAGACCTACCATCAAGTGTAGGTTTACTACGCCACCATAATCTAGCCATGTCAAAGCCAAACTTTATCTCCATTTTGTCAATGTCATCATATACAAAGAATCTCATTGTTTCATCACCTGGGTTTGTCCTATTAGGATTTGTCGTTGTAGCTCTGCTGCCCATATATGCTTACACTTCATATCTCTAAATGTATGATCCTCACAAGTGCAAGTTTGTGCTGCTATGTTTACTGAATAATCCTTCGTTCCCTCAACTATTGCTCTTAGAGGGTTTTCACCAAATCTAACTTTGCCTAATCGAATTAACTCCCAGGCTTTGTCAAGTCTTTGGAATGATTCATTGGTTTGACTCATGGATCTACTACAATACCTTATCATATATACCTTGGTATCACAATTTTCAAATTCTGTGATACTATATCTTATATAGAGGTTAATTCTAGTCTAAATATGAGATGTCCACGATGTAGAAGTAGAAGAACTTGGGAAGAACCAAACGAAAGCACTTCCCTTCCAGGTAGATGGATTTATTGTGAAGATTGCCAACATGGTTGGTCACCACAATAATCACTTTTATTTATTATAATTTTGCAAGTCTATAACTCCCATCCTCATTTAAGAGGATTCTTCCCTTTGCTACCATTTCGTCAAAGTAGCGTTTTGCTTGGTGTATTGTCTTAAAGAATTTATTGTATGTTTTCAACTTTCCCAATAAATCATCGTGTCTAAAGTGCCTATTATCATCCAGGATGGAATGAACTGCACCCCAAAATGCTTCTTCTTTGTTTGCGGCTGGAGATCTCAAGTCAAGTTGTAATGTACCTTGTTCTGTGGAAATACCAAAGCTATGCAAACTTTCTTCATAAAGTCTAATGGCCTCTTGCATATCTGATACACCTACCTCATCCTTTAGGTGTAGTTTGGCATGAGCAGTGGCCATTCTAATCAATCCCTCTAATTGCCTTTCTTCCAATGGTAGAGTTTCTTCGTTGTTTTGTTCTATGAACTCTGAAGTTCTTATGTAGAAATCTTCCAAGTGTTTTGCAGCCTTTTCTGTAAGCTTTGGCTTTATTGTTTTACAAAAGTTAATGTATCTCTTTAACTCATCAATAGTGAATGGTATCTCGTTTTCAGATGAAGCTTGGGATATAATATGGTGAGCTACCCTAGCTCTTTCACCACTTGATTGTGAGATCACACCCCAGATCAAGTCAAACCTACTAAGCAAGAATGACTCCAGGTTTATGTTTTGCTCTAGGCCCAAGTCAGACTTCCACTTTCCAAGCCTTGGATTAGCAGCCGCTAGTATACTTGCGTTAGCGGGAACGGTCAAGTCTACACCTACCTTCTTGAGTGATACTGTGCCTTGTTCCAAGCACTCTAAGATTGCAGCCCTATCTTCCTTTCGAGCTTTGTCAGTTTCATCAATCATAACATAGTCATAAAGTGTCAAAGCACCTGTTGATGGTATGGATGCACCTGATGATAGTTTGACCATACCTGCAGCCAAACCAGCACCTGATGATAGTTTGCCATTAACATAGCATGATTTCCCTAGCTTACCTGTAAAGTTTAGTAGTTCCGACTTCCCTCTTCCAGGGTTTCCTATTATTATAATATGTATTCTAGTTCTTCTAGTGTTCCCACCACCAACCAAGTGAAGTAAGATTGACTTCTTTATATCATCATAACCATATATGTTTGGTGCAAAAGAGGTAGTTAATTTGTCAAAGAATTGCTCATCTATCATATCATCTATCTTTTTCAACTCTTCTGTTGTGCTTACTTGATCCAAGTTTTCATCTACATACTCTATCTTTTCTATCTCTATTACAATCTCATTTTCCATCTTACCCTTTACTTTGACACTTCTAAATCTACCAATGAATAATACTTTCCTGCTTGAGATATAGACAAGTCTTGCCAACTCCTTATGCACTCTAGCTATTTTTCTTACAGGAGTGTTGTTTTGCACCTCATCTGGCATCTCTTGTAATAGTATGGTACGAACATCCTCGGTTACCCTAGTTTCCTCAATGGCTTCCATCTCTTGCCTACATTTCCTACAATGTGGAGTTCTTGGATTTTCGAAGCCATTAGATGTCGAAGTTACTTCTGCATTACATATTGGGCAATTATGCTTTAACTTCTTGGTAATGGTCCTATGCTCATCCATACCTGCTATGAAACCATGAAATGATATTGTCTTACCCTCATCTTTGGCAGATACATCCCTCATTAGTTTTAATGATAATGTTTCACTCTCTGTTGGTGGAGTGCCTACCTTTCTAATGTATTTCTTTAATGCAGACTCGAATGTAGTCTTTAACTCTCGTTCTTCCATTGGTGGTTTGAGAGTGTTATTCCATCTTAACACTTCGGACCACGCTGTAGTTGAATCCATACTAACATTCTCCAATAGGTTGATTGCGTATTTGAAGGCACTAGCGTTTCTTTCACCTGGGCCTAAGCCACCCTTTGCTATTTCCTCAAATCGCTTCAAACCACCATACTCTGTATTGAATCCAAACTTCTTGATATGCTCTAGGAATGTTCCAAGATCAAATTCTATTAGGTCATTCGTTGATGATATTATCTCATATCTAGTGCCATTGGGATGTATAGAACCTGGACCAAGTACATATGATCCATCGCTTTGAATGTCTATATGTTGGCCACTTGAATTTGTTAGTGGCATCTTGGGTGGATAGTTGTCGTTCTTGGGCCGAACATATACATGATACCCACCTGAACCTGTCTTGATAACCAATGTGCCTTTAAGAAGTCCATCCCAATTCTTGAAGAGTTTTTGTATAAGCTCTGGACTATCTATATCTATTACAACACAACTTGATATCTTGCCACAAATTACAGCATAGTTGGTAGAGTTTATCTCACCCTCATACTTCTTTTGTTGGTACTCACCCCATGCTATTGCTGGTATCTTTGATCTATTGCGAATTGGAATTAGATTAAAGGTATCCCTGGAAAGCATTATCTATTTTCAACCTCTTGCTTTGCCATTCGTAGTAGTTGGTCCAACTTGGTTATGGAATCAACCAAAGTGGTTAGTTTAGTTCCCTGGAAATATAACTTCCAAATATGCCAATCATCTGGTAGGGTAGGTTGATCAATAGGTGTTAAAAGATCCTTATTACTCTCATGCGTATCGGCCATATATTTGATTGATTTGAGGATAAACTCTGACTTTGACATATTACCTCTCAACTTATCCATAAGCTTTATAGTTTTAATATGATGGGGTCTAATGTAGAAAGTTAAATAATTCATACTATAGTATAGCTTCTTAGAATTATAAACCTATCTAAAAAATGTATGTAGTCTATGTAGAATGTATGTAGTCTATGTAGAGTTTATTGTTCCTTATAATTTGCTACGACTTCCTTTAACTCATCCACATAATCATCTCGTTGCCTTATATACTCTTCCCTAGAACCATCCTCTCCAGAGATTAGGATCACGATTTGGTCAATTTTAGTTGAGGTAAGTTCTTCCCACATTAGCGAGTATGCCGTAGTTTGCAGGAAGTATTTTTTAATCCATTCCTCTTTCTTTAGCTTACTAGAAGTCTTAAAGTCGATAATGGAATGTACCCCATCATATTCTGCTATACAATCAGCAGTTCCAGCCAAGCCTAACTCCTTGCTGCAAATCTTGGTTTCCAAACCATTGATATGTTGAATCTTGTCTAATAGTGGCTTTATGTTGTTAAAATGTGCCTTTGCAAATATGCTAGTTTCTGTGTTTTTCTCATTACCAAGATAGTTTTCTATCATGTTGTGCATCTTAGTACCCAGGGTTGTAGCCCGTATAGATACATACTTTGCTACATCCTCTCCTACCCTCGCCTTCCATTCGTTTAGGCCTTTTTCGTCTATAGATCCAACAACAGTAGTAGTGCTATGGTATCTATTGCCATCTTGGTCGTAGTAAACCCTATGACCATTTTCATTCTTTCTCTTTAAGGTAGGTAACACTATTTGAGGATTAACTATATGTTCAAACATCTACATCCACATCCGTTACTTTCCAGCCGTCTTTTTCCAATCCCTCTTTTTGGATCTCATCTCTCATTATCCTCTTTTCAGAAGATTTGTGGATTGGGCCGTTTATTCTAAATATCTCCTTTCTTGTCAAGTCTACAATATCTCCTATGCATACCCTTACCTCATCGTCATATTTATAGCTAACCTCATATTCCATTAAAAGATCCGAATTAGCTCTAGTTGCTCTAATTTGTATATATAGTTCTAGTTGTTCTGGTCTAAATTGATTGTTACGATTCTTATACATATTACGTTTGGCATAGTTCATATCATCAATCACACCTTTTCAAATATGGTTATTACCCTAAATCTATGATTAGTTGATTTAACCATCCCAATATATCCAATTACTTTCAACTCATTTTTTCTATACATTGGTAATACTTGATCCAACCAAACAACATGACCACCTTTTTTGAGAATTTTTATACATTCTTTTAGTATAATGTTTCTTTTAACCATTGATGTGCCATAATGATCACAATCCTCAATAGAATATGGTGGATCTGCTAATATTAAATCAAATTCTTCTTTGAAATATTCACTTAGTTTATGTGCATCGCCTACAATATCTGGATTGTTTTTAGGATTAATATCAATGGTTTTACCATCAAATATTTCCTTATCAACTTGACCTGAAAAAAGATGCAATATGTTTTTTTTATCAGGAAATAACGCTTTAATTCGTTTCAAATATCCATATGGATAGCCACCATAATAAGATGACTTTACTCTGTAATTGTTTCCCATAACCCAAGTACCAGTTAAACGACCATCTTCACCTACAAACACAGATTGTGGGAAATCTAATACATTATAGTAATTTTCTAATCTTTCAGTTTGGTTCATTCTATACATCCAAATATAGATTATCTCTAATAAAGTCATTGGTAGTTAGTAATTGTGCTATATATTCAACCACAGTTGCTGTAACTGCATTACCCATCTGTTTATACCTTTGAACATCACTCACACCCTCGGTCCAACCATCTGGAAAACCCTGGAGTCTTTCACATTCCAAAGGCGTGAAAAATCTATACTTACCATTCAATCTTATGCCATGCTTGTCAGCAATCGTTAATGTAAATGAATCTTCGTTATTGGTTTTTATTCTTCTACCATTACCTCTATAATTATCCCTACTCAAGTCGTAAACAGGTTCAACTATAAATCCTGCGTTTGGGTATCTATCTTGCTTTGTGGTAAGGGTTGCTGAAATACCTTCTTTTTTGCTATTTGTGTTTCTATCATCTTGATCCTGGAAGGTGTCATGTGGACTGAATACTTGGGATCTGGATTTTCCTCTAAGATGTCCGATAATGAATATCCTCTCTCGATGTTGCGGGACCCAGTTCGCACTGTCAAGCACTTGCCATTCGACATCATACCCCAACTCATCCATTGATTCGATGATGGTTCTGAAGGTTTCCCCTTTGTCGTGAGATAGTAGGCCTTTGACGTTTTCGAGGAAAAGAATCGATGGTTGTTTTTCCCTAGCAATCCGCATGATTTCAAAAAACAACGTGCCTCTTGTATCATCGAATCCTCTCCGCTTTCCAGCGATTGAAAAAGCTTGGCATGGGAATCCAGCACAAAGGCAGTCAAAATCTTCCAACTCTCCTGGATTGATTTTTCTGACGTCTGTGTATTCTGGTTCATGTCCAAAGTTTTTGGCGTAGGTTTGTCTTGCATACTTATCTATTTCACAACTACCTATACAAACGTTTCCATTTGCTTCCATGCCAAGTCTAAAGCCACCAACACCACAAAATAAGTCAAAGAATTTCATCTTAATTTTTTACCACATTTCAAGCATCTTATAACGTGTTCTGTATTCCATTCCTCATCACAACATTTCATTTCATTAAATCCTTAAAGATATTCGTTTGAAACTCAATCAACTTTTTTTTTGAACGTCTATGTTTCATATTGACAAACCATCTCCTAATGGTATATTTTCTGGCTAATGCTATTGATGTGTATATGATTGATATGGATAGCATGGTGGCAATACTATGCTCATTAATACCTGTAGTAAAGTATGGCAACACAAAGTAGTTTATTGGTAAGTAAAGTAAGAATCCTGTTATTATATCAAATAGTGATTCCAACAAGGATCTTTTACGAGAGTCCATTTTACTTCAATAAGCTTTTGTCAATCAAGTCATTTGAGTTGGATAGTTCCTTGTCCAACTCGTCAATCTTCTTCTTTTTCTTCACACTTTCAGTACCACTAACTCCTTCCTCGTTTATGTAAAACACATAGTCTGCTTGTGGTTGGCTTGGAGATTTAATTAGTCTTAATGTTCTATTATTCTTCATTCCTTTTGTTATGGCATAGATGTACTTTACATTATGACCTAGGACATGACCACCAACAGCAATAGTCTTAGCTCCAAAAGGATCTGGATTCGACATAACTTGGTTAGTTAGAATAACACAAACGTTGCTATAGATGGCCAAGTTTCTAAACTTGATTAAGATTTGCTCTATGATGTCTTGGCGATCAGCCAACTCCCCACGCCCATGATATTGCATCCTGAATAATCCGACTAGACCATCTATAACTATTACTTTGACGTTATTGTTTGTTATAACGTCTAATGCTCTTTTGTTAATGAGATAGAGCATATCCTCACTATCTGTTACCAGATCATATTGGATCAAATCTTCATTGTATTTCACATCCCTATTATTGCATATCTCTTCCAACCTCTCTTCACTAAATGTTCCCTCGCAATCAATAAACCAGGTTGATTCATTATTATTCATAACAGTCGATGTTAAACTGAACATGAGTTGTGTTTTTCCAGCACCCTCTGTGCCATAAATCTCATACATACTTTGGGTTTCAAACCCATCTCTAGTGGCCCTATCAAGTTCTTCCACATTAACAGGATATTTCTTTTGTATCTTTTTTAATTCTCTCAAAGTCTTTATTGAATTGATTAGGATTGGTGTGCCATCAGCAACCATTTGTGACTTTATGTCATGCACTAATTTTAATGCAGTTTCTTTTGTTATATCTGTAATCCTGGATATTTCCTTTGATCCTCTAATCACAAAGTCCATTGGTGTTACAATGCCATTGTTTTCCAAACGTTTTGCTTTTGTTGGACCAATACCTTCGAGATCAGTTAATTTAAAATCTTTCATAAAAAATATAGAGTGTGTTAGATATAAAAACCTAACTATTGTTTGTTGTTCGCAATCTTTCCAAGTTTATCAGAAAGTTTCTTTCTGCATTGACAATATCTCCCCGTAGAGGTATGCCCTTTTCTGTTAGTCTATATACGGCCAACCTGTCAAATCTACTCGCTGCTGCTAACAAACCCTCGTTGTATTTCAAATCTTCTTCTGTCGCATTTGGAAGAGGTTTTGATGGTTCAACTGATTGTTGTGCAATAGTAGTTTGTGTTGTCGTTGTTGGTTTTTCTTGCTCTTTCTTAGAATCTAACCAGGCTTTTATTGATGCCTGACGGTCAGAAGCAACCTTTTTTTGTTCTGGCGTAGTATCTCCATTTATGATTTCGGTACATTCTACATACTTCCATCTTTTTGGATCTTTGCCAAGAATCTCTTGAATACTCATATTTAGTATTGGATAATATCTAATATAAACCTATTTAATTAGTTTTTTAGGCATTTTGGCTTGTTGTTGTTTTATGGTTTCTTGAAGAACTTGAATCTCTTGTTGCATACGTTGGTTTTGTTGTTCTAGATTGTTTATATAATTTTCCAGGATAGATATTAATGTCATAGTATAACTTATATATTCTTAAATAAAAACCTATAGGTTATAATGCCCAAACAGGGAAAGTATAATTTCCACCATCAATTTGAATTTTAACCCAACCATGTAAATCACCAAAACCTGCACTTGATGGCACAGTGGTTACTGGAGATTTTATATCTATCCAGTTTTTAATCTCTACATCACTTGAGGTAACAACCATTCTTTCAACACTGTTAACAAGGAATTGGTGTTCATCACCACTTGCTACTTTGTATAGAAGTCCTGTAGATTGACCATCTATTGATGCATCACTTGTTCCTGATGCGTTCATGTAAAGAATATTTACATTCTGTATTACATCATCATCCATATCTAACGCATCTGTGCATTGAATATATGTATTACCTACTCTTAACTTAATCACACCATCTACTTTAAAATCATGGAACTCATCTGTATTATCAACAAGATAGTTTATTCCACCTGTGTTGCCTTGTATTGAATGAGAGTTATTGCCATCACCATCAAAAAATAATGATGTTACTCGTGTAATTTGATTTCCACCTAAACTAAGAGTTGCATTAACAGGGTTTGTTACACCACCACCACTACCTAATGGTTTACTTGTGGCCACTAAAATCCATTCTCCACCGACTACTTGATCATCATACATTAGAATGGCTATCTCTCCACCAGTGCTTGTGCCTGAAGTATAACCTGTCAATGTCAAGTCAGATCCACTTGGGATATAGATATTACTTGCACTTGTACCTCTATGCTTTAATGTTATGTTATAGACACCAGCCTGGAGTATTAGTATTTGGCCTGAAAACAAAGCACCTTGGTCAGCACCATTATATTGTGTAATTATGTAATTAAGATCATCGGCTGCACTACTCTCCCCTGTGGCAATACACCAAGATGTAGGAGTTGATAAAAGAACAGTAGACATTGTTAATTTACCACCACTAATGGTTATAGAATTTGGTTTAAATGCTAATGGACCTTCCATGGTGTCACCTGTTTTAATAAGTGCATTGGTATTTGGCGAACTTTCTATATTGACAAAACTTAATCCACCACCAGATCCACCACCTGAATTTGTCGCTAGGTTGCCAAAATTAACCGAACCTGTGCCAGATGCTATTTGTCGTCTTTGAGCAAACAAATCCTTACGATCTTTCTTTTGTTGGTTTAGAAGATCGGCTTGGTTCTTTCTTACCGCTGCCTTAGACAAATCTTCTCACCCCTAATATTTTTCTTAGAAATCCACCTTTGCCATCTACGGGCTTTGTTATACTATATTCTATCCGTTTGGCCACTAATTCAATGTAGTTGATTCCACCATCTGTACCAGTTCTTAATCCATCAGAAATTAAACGTGCGTGTTTGAATTTGAAATAATCTCCAAACTCAATGTCGAATTTTCCTGTTGTATTAACCTCAAACTCAACGTGCCTAAACTTTCGTTTTTGTCTTTCGGCTTCTGCGATGTTTTTTAATTGGAAGTAGTCGAACACTTCTGGTTTTTCCATAAAGTCAGATTCTATGTCTTTGGAAGTATCTTGGCCTGTAGAAACTAACAAAGGCTTTGTAAAATGGAAGGCATCAATATACATATCCAATTTTCTATATTCAAATCCAATTGCAGACAAACCAGATAATAATATAGTTTGGTTTGCAAAGAAATTTCCTGTTGGACCACTATCACAATATCTTCCAAAAGAGTCATAACTACCTGTTGTTTGAAGAATTATTTGCTTGATGTTTCTCCATTCTATTTGGTTGTTAATTGTCAAGTCTTTTGGTGGTACAAATGCATCAATGAGGGAATCTTTTGGTTTTCTTCCTCTATAAGTTTGGAAACCACTTATTGGTAATTTGTAAGGTAACCATTGGTTGTTAAAAGGAACTATGAAATCTTGTTTTGCCACATTATCAGATGTATCTATAACAAGACAGGTTACCCCTATATTTGGTTCTGTTGAAGATGTGTATCCACCTGAACTTGCAAGTCTACCTTGATAGTCTAATTTCAACCAAAAGTCTATACTAGATATTTGGCCAAAACATTCTGTATTTAATGTATCTCCATTATTGAATCCTCTATATCCTTGTGGACTCATATGCATATTTTCAATATCTAAGGTAGCAGGTTCACAGACGGCATCTCTACCAGAAGCACCACCACCAAACCAAAAACCAACGTCAAGATTACCATTTATTTCTGCATGAGGAAAAGGTATGTTAAAATTCAACCATGCACCTAGTTTATGTTTTTGTGTTGCATTAGCAGGAATACCCGTAACAGCATTAGTTTGCCATGTATATGAAACTTTTAATGCTGAATCCGTACTAGCTGAAAAAGTTGATCCATAAATACCCTCTTCATTAGTTAATGAATCGTATGGGTGTAGGCAATCACCATCGGTATTAGCACCATATGATACACCATCAATAGTTCCAGTAGCAGTCCAAGTAGAACCACCTACATTCCTAAATGGTATGCCATCATGTCTAACAATACAACTTAAATTATTTGCACCTACATATTTGACTATCCATTCGGCTGTTGAGGCCGTTCCAGGTGTTATACACTCTACTATTGCATAGGAAAAGGATTTTCCATTCTTATCAGATCCTTGCCATTTACCACTTGAACCAGATACGGCATTTTCAATTAAAACCCTAAACCCTCTATAAAATGTATCGTCATTATAAAGGTATTTTTTTAATGTTACATCACTTGATATATTACTTGGATTAGGCGTACCATTATTATCCCTTACATCAGCCCAAGTTCTAAACCAATTTTCACCAGTATCCCATATAACCATATTTCCATCATTAAAACCTGGGCCTAATTCACCACTTGAATTAATATCATCTGGATCTGTACCACTATCTTTCCATTCGTCATTTAGATTGTCGGTCCATTGTGAATATTGGTATAATGCACCATAATCTTCATCTTTTGTTCTGTGATCCCAATAAGAATCTGCACTACCACTACCAGGTGGAGTGTGATTTTCGTTATCACCAGCATAAACCGATCTATATAATTCGCCTTGATATTGAACTTTTGAGTTTTGTTTATATATTTCGGTACTTAACCATTCTGGATATAAAGGATACCTAATTTCTTCAGATGCAAATTGAGAATAAGCAATAGGTAAGCTACCAGCTTCTGCAGCACCCCATGCCAAAACAACAGTTCCTGTTTCATTATCAATACCAGAGTCGGTTTCTCCTACGTTTACTGACGTACTATCACTAATCATTTTCTGACTTCCACCTGCTATATTATTACCTGATGAAAATGCCTTTAACATTATATGAGTTTTTGGATCGTATGTTCCTGGAGAGTATGATGTGGTATTTGGAACAACAAACTTAAAGTCATAGAAATCCAAAGCTCCGCCTTCTGACACAGCCATAGCTAGTGAGTCTGACACTTCATTCATTCTATCATAGCATGGTAATTCATTACTTCCATAATCATAGTTGTTTCTTTGAAAAGACTTGGTTGGTAATTCATTATATGTGCTACTATCATGCCCTAACAATGTAGGTTGTTGTGTTCCACGACTATCATTATATTGATTTCCAATATCTTCCATTACCTCATTAGCACCCTCAAAAAAGTGAGGTTTAATATAATTAATTTTTTGCAAGTGGTATTCTAGGCCCATAAGGAATAATTCTACCCTAGTTCCTTCCGACTTTGATTCTGAAGGTAGTATCTTTATTACCTCAAAATATTTGTCATAATTAGTTGTAGTAGAATCACCATCATCTATTTGTATCCTTATCCTATCATATTGATCAATAACAGGACTTGTTTTAATGAATTTACCATTATTTGCAGATAGTATAATCCTTGCAGAATTAACATCACCTGTTCCCGTATCCGTCACTAATGGCATTGAGTTAATTTCTGAAGTTATATCTGTTGAGGACCAAGAGTCATCTTCATCGTAATGAGTGACAGTATATGACCATTGTGATGTCAAGAGTAATTCACTGTCCAGGAATATTTAGGGCTACTTGTACTACTTCCTACATCTCCATTAAATCTAATTGTTGCAATAAAGGTTGTTTTTCCTTTTGTTTCACCTTCTCGTATCCATCGCCAACTTGTCAATACATACGCTCTGGGTTGCTCTACTGCAGCACCAGTTCCTGTTGGTACTAAGTCGTAGGAATCAATATCGTCTAATTCTAATCCAAATCTACCCTTTGTAAATACATCATCTGTCTTTTCCTCTATTAACCATTCCTTAATCTTTTGGAAAACACTTGAACTACCTGTATCGGTAACTACAGATCCAGTTATGGTCCATGTTATAGAGTCTAGGAAGGTATCTTGTAATTCGTTTACATTACCTTTTGGCTTCTCATTTTCTCCTATGCCTACAATCATATCTAATTGTGTTTGGTGTAGATACTTACCATCAGAAACACTTGTTTTGGAAAATGTGATTAAATCAGTTCCTGCTGCAGTTCTAGTTCCTTGTTTTGTTGTACCATCTTCTTGACCATCGGTACTTCTCCAAATATATGAAACCATTATACACTACCTGCTCCTGTATTTTGTGTTATAAGAGTTCCGTCTAAATCGAACACCCTTTTACCATTTGCTATTATATCCAAATTACTTCTAACTTTATTATCTGTTCCTCTTAAAGCAGAACTTGTTGTTACTCTTATTGTTCTTCTACCTTGTGCTATATCTTCCTTTTCTTTCAAGTCAAATACTTTTATGATCTCTTCTTTTATATTTCGTCTAAATCTTGTATCATAAATACCACCTGGCTTGAATAATGAATCTATCATCGCAGATCCAAATTCAATAACAGCCATAGCTATCATACCATAAATACCACCAAACATTAATAGACCAGACATACCTTTCAAACCACCTGCACCCATACCAAGTATACTTAATGGGTTTTTCATTATTCCTTTAGCTTTACCAATACCTTTTTGTGCTTGTTGTAATCTACCACCTTGTCCAAAACCCGCACCAATACCACCCATGAAACCTAAGTTCATCAAGCTGTTTACAACATCACCTTGTGTTTCTTGTACTTGTTGTAATTCTTCTTGCATTTCTTTAAATTGATTTCCTCTTTGGAAAGGTGCTGCTGATTTTTTATCCCTAAACTTTTCTTCTTTGCCAGTTTCACCACCAAATATACCACCTCTATCCTCAAAAGGAGTTGGTCTATATGGCATACGAGATTCTTCGTCACCCTTACCTCTTCCAGTTCTTGGTTCTAATCCTCTAATATCTGATTTGGCATCTTTTATTCTTTGTATTAAATCGTTTAATTCACCCATATCCTCTGGATCTATTTCTATTGGAACACGAACTTTATCGTCAGATGCACTCATGTCTTATCAATCTCCAAATGGTTTTGAACCTCACTCGAAATACGTTTTTCAAGTGCTGGTAATCTTTCATCTCTTATTCCATGCACTAACATTTTTGGTTCAGTTCCAGGGTGTCTTACCATTTTAGCAAAGTGGTCCTTTCCTATAACAAATCCACCTGATGGTCCTTTCCAATGTAGCCAATCTGCACCACCACCCATCTTTCCTTTAGCTTCTATCATGTGTGGTTTAGTGCCATACTCTAAGTAAAAATGTATTGGTTGGTTATCTTCACCTCTAAAATCCCACACTAATTCAACTTTCATAAAACCAGACTTTTCAAGTGACAATCCATCTGAAGCTCTTTGGGAAACAGAACCTGCTATATCTGCTTGACCTGGAAGTAACATTTCTTCTGTGGCCCACATCAATATGTTTTGATCTATATATTTTCTAATCCTATCTTTAGCTGATGATAGCCGTTGTTCTGCGATATCCAAGCTCATCGTTCATCACTATCACTACGTTGGTTCATCAGGACATACAATGGTTATATCTACCTTAACTGCTCCTTCAACGCTTTTTGAAATATCTGCTACAGATAATTTACAATTCGCAAATGTCAATGTGGTAGTAGTTGATGATGAGTTCATATCCGTAAATTTAACTAGCCATGTTTTGCTTAATACTTCTCCTGATGTTGCATCAGGTGTTAGTAATGCTGCCAATCCTGCTACGTTTGTTGCACCTGCCGAATTAGCAGTTGTCCATTCATCTGTGGTAAATAGTAAAGTGCCTGAAATAGTATGATCTGCAGCTCCAGTATATGTAATAACTCCACCAGATGTTGTAGGTTCTCTAAAAACAGGGTGAGATACCAATACTCTTGCATTTTGGACTAGCTTCCACTCGTTAGAAGCACTACCTATGTAAATATTAAACTTTTTAGCGTTAATTTCCTTTCCAGTATCGAAATGTCCCATACTTAAACATAGGTTTTATCTAATATAAAGATTTTAGTAGTATGGCATCAATGAAGTTCAAAACCCCATCCAATGATAGGGAAAAACTTGCCTGGTTTTGATTATAGCCAGATTCTAGCCATACATGAGTAATATTGTATTATATGCTTAATTAACCTTACGAAGTGGTAATTACACTAGGCGTACTAATAGTTGCCGTAAACCTATAAACCACAGTGTCTTGATACCTATATAATCTCTGTAATGATTCAGGTTTTACGATAAATGTTTCGGTTATTGTATCAGGTGACTCTCCACCAGTTTTATTGGAATATTCGAATTTTAGATCTGGTGCTTCTCCTACAGATCTTAGTCTAATTAATTGGTTTAATTTGTCGCCAGTGCTACCCAAATCGGCCGTTTTTATGGGTATGTTGCATATCAATCTACCTGTGAAATTTCCAGCAAAATGGACTGGAATATGAGATCCAGCGTAGTTTTCAGGTATACTCTTATAGCCTGATGTAATATCTACGTCAAAAACTTCAGTATATGTGTAGTCAGAAGCTGGTGCATTATCCACGTTTGAACCTGTTTTTATAAATTTTAAGACTCCATCTGCGGTAGCAGTTGAAGGTGTTATTTGCCTAACACTTATCTTTAAAACAGATACAATATATGATGGAAAATCCACTCCAAATTTACCTATTTGTTGTCTGGCCCATATCTTAGACTCGAAAACTACCTTATGATCTTGCAAATCCATTAGGCCTATAACCCTAGATATTTCAGCTTCTACGTCTTTTTGAGAGGTAATTTGACTACTTCTTATGCCTAGATTTTTGACATAATATCGTATTTCAAAGCCTACTATGGTCTCGGTAGTCTTTTTGGTTTCCTGGGTAGACTCTGGTTGAGTGGTCCAAACCTCACAACTGGGGTATCTTCTCCTTTTGTCATATTGCTCATAATCGAATACATTGTCATTATTTATGGTATTTTCTGGATATGTTCCAGTTAGAATTTGAGTTTTAATATCGTCTGCTGTCTTAACTGCCATATATACTATTAGGCTTACTCATATATAAAAAAAAGATTAAGAGAATGTTGTTTTAGTATGGCTAAGATACCACATAAAAGCATCATCCTCTATATTTTCTAAGTCTTTTGTGACATCAAAGAGATCTTCTGTTACAAAGTTATGCCAATTTCCCTCACATCTTCTCGCACCTTTTCTTGTGTCTAGCCATGTTTTCCATAGCTTTCCCAAGATTTTAGCGTTTTCTTTTTCCATAATTATCCAGGGTTTATGCCCTATATAAATTGTAGTATTTTAAAAAAAATTAAGGTGGTAGTTCTGGAACATACTTCTTTATGAGGTTTGATATGTATAATGACCTATTTCCTCTCTCATGCCCAAGAGCAAATTCATCAATATACCTATTCAGTCTTTTTAGAACTTCTGTGTCTATTGTCATGCTTATTCGTTTGTTCAACTTTTATCTCCTGTTTTTCTCTCGGCCTCTCTGTTTGCTCGATCTCTATAACTTGCTTAGTTCTTTCGATAAATCTCTTATGGGCCTCTTCCCAACTAAGATCCCAAAAATTCCTAAGATTATCCGTTGCTATAGCTCTTTCTTTGAATTTCCAAACAAAGCGAGTTTCACCCCAGGGATCACCGATTGCACCACACATCGTTTTCATGTCAGCGATGTTTTTTTCAGTAAACTCCAATGTGTATTTTAGTTTAATGCCAACAGCTTCCTTATCTTTTACTTGGATTCTTTTACCAAAGGTGTCGGAATCTGGATCTGCATCGGTAGTCATTGGATAACGTGGTTCTTCTTCCACACCAATGTATTTTCCTCTTCCATCAGCTTCAACATCATCTTCTGAATATCGTCTACGAACTAAGGCATAAAGATAGTCTTTTCCAGCACTATGAGTTCTCACAATATACTGAGCCCAGTAGTCTTTTGGTCCTAATTCTTTCTTTGCCATATATAAGTAATATCGTAGTAATACTATATAAGTATTAAAATTGAATTTTGAGGCACTAGGATTTGAACCTAGGTGTGACCGATGTTGAGCTCGTTTTCCCTGCCTTCAACGCAGTTCTATCACAGTGGCCTGACCTTACCCCACTAATACATCAATTAAAAATGCCCTATATTAAGGCTTGTTTTTAGGTATAATTTATATTATGGATTAACCAATATTGATTAGGTATAAGAGGCGTTAAAACAGATGATAGAAATATCAAATGAACAGCCAGGTGAGTGATGTCTGCAGGCAAATCGATCACGCTTCGTAAGGAAGTAGAATCCTTACTCTATACCTATTTTTAGTTTAAAAAAAAAAGAAAAGCGGGTTTATTACCACGCTACGGGTGTAATTGCTCCTGTGATTAATCTACCAGTTTCACTTTGAATCTTCGCTGCAAGATGGTAATCAATGACGAAATATTTATCGTCACCAGTTTCCTCGTCATGCATACTTCCGACTCTTTGTGGTCCTTGGAATAAGGCACAGTTTGGTTCTAATTCAGTGTCTACACAGTGTACATCGCCTTGTTTGATACCGTTATCCAATACCAATCCAATTCCTGGAATACCGACTAAATCGGTTGTTCCTGGCTCGTAATTATAATCACGAGGTCCGTTGGAAGCCACACCACGAATGAATGTGTTTCCAGTGAATTTTGCGAATGTTAGTTGGTGCATACCAACTCGGTTTAGTTTTCCACCTACCCCTGATCCATCGATATTCAAACTTGCGATTCCAATATCTACTGTTGGATCGTAGTCGGAGTGATCGGTGTTTGAGGCAAATGTATCCCATAAACCTTTGACTGCTTGTCCTGTGTTCGTTTCTGTTATTGCCAAAACGTCAAAGCTCTGTCTTTGTTCGATCTTTGTTGAAGCCACTTGGATGCTGTCTTGTAAAACGTTATGCACGTTCTTCAATCTTGCTTCTTCATGGATGATGAACTTTAGACCATACTTTGCTGCTGTAAAGTTAGCTCTTGTATATGGGAGTTCTTTTACTCGAGCTCTCATACCTTCGTCTAACTTTTCCATTCCAGTATATTTTGTAACTGTGTCGATGCTTATGAGTAAGTTTGGAACGGCAATTTCTTTTGCCAAGTTCTTACCAGCGTAAACCCTATCTCTTTTACCAAGTACGGTTTCCCATACATTGACAATATCGACTGCGGAGTTTACGTTGCTTCTCAATGCTGCCTGTCTTTGACGACCGCCTGATTTTATATCGCTAACATAATCTTCTGCTAGGGATTTAAATTCAGGATCTACGAAAGCATCATGCATATATGATGTTCCGAGTTTGTCTTTGGCAGTTTTTACTGCATCGAAATGGGCGTTGTAGTTATAGATTGGTGTTCCATTAACTTCTCCAAAGGAGTAAGTTGGAGCTCCATCGGTAGCATACACTGTCTTGTCTACAGGATTCAACCATAGTTGTTGTCCTTTGTAGTCGATTTCTCGTTTGTTTATTTTACTTTGCATTTTTTTCTACCTCTATAATCCGAGATAAATCTCGATTACGTCACCATCTGCACACGCTACTGGTGGGAAGTCTGAATCATCGGTAAATGTTTCTTGAAATGGTGTTCCTGCTGCTTTCGCAATAATTCCACCTTCTTTGCCTGTGTACCAACCTATTTGTTTGTTGCCACCACCACCTGTGGTGATAACTTGTCCAGCAGTTGAAGCTGAAATCTGTAATCTTGCACCTGGTCGGATTACTCCGTCTGCAACAACGGTCACATAATGTCCGCTGACTGCTACAGGGCATGATAGATCTCCAGCACTACCACTACTGTTGTCTATTGATTCTAATGCAACAAAATGATTTACATCTACTGTTGCGGCTGTTGGGCTTTTCTTCAAGTATCCACTTACTAACTCACAAACTTGTCCTTTCGTGATTGATTCTGATGCTGCCACAGGTATCCTACGAGTAGAAATTATTGTTTCTCTCGTAATTGTTCCTGCAGGTATGAGTCCGAATGCCATGATAATCTACCTACAAATGCTCCAGGCTACCAGCTTGTAGTTTTGCAGTTTTACTCCTGGATAGAAATCCTGAAGTAGTTGGTGCAACACTATATGGTGTGCCTTCTTTGCTTTCGTTACGATAGTTTTCAATGGCTGCGATCTTACCCTGCCATGAACTGATTGGTTCTTTGGAGTTTACCACTTCATCGAATTTTTGTTGAGCAACTTGTACGTTGTCAAAGAGTTCTGAATAAGCTTGTGCCATTCTTTCCCTGTCTTGAACATCAACCTTTCGGGCTAATATTGCGACTTGGGCTTTTAATTTGGCTACATATTCTTCTTCTTCCTCTTCCTCAATAGGGGCTTCTACCTCTTCTACAGGGGCTTCTACCTCCCCTTCGATTTGTGGACCTTCGACAACAGGTTCTGCACCTGCTGGTTCGGCTGGTATTGCTGCTTGTACCTCTTCTAATTGATCTACAATCACTTCGATTGCGTTCACAACTTCTTGAGGACCTGCAACTGCACCTTCTCCACCTGCTTCGGCTGCATCTAATAGCTCATTAGCAATTTTGCTTTGAGCTCTAGTTACATCACGAGCAATTCTTGTCCAGTTTTGTCTAGAAAGTCTAGTCATGTTATTGATATTTATATGTTTTGGTAGTATATATAGAGTAATATTGGTAATATTATTCGAGTATTACTTCGATTTAGAGGATACTTTCCTTATTGCCTTACCTTTCTTTTTCTTCTTTGTTAAGGGTTTTATGGTGGCCGATCTTAATTTTCCTTCCATTACATCTGATCTATCCTTTTGTGTTGGTTTTGGTGGTTTTCTCATTGTATCTCGCATTACACCCGCTGTTTCAGGATCACCTGTCATATCAAAGACTTTTGCAAGATCTTTCATTGGTGGTTCTTTTGGATCATATTTTGGTGATTTTGTGAACCCTTTTTTATCATCTTCATACCATTTTTCATACCTTTCTTTTGTGCCTAAACCTTTGGATTGAATATAATCTCTTTCAAAGTCTAGTTTTGGTATTCCTTTATGAACTTTAATTTGATCTTGATCACCACGATTTCTCATATTTCTTTTAAGATTTTTTATTTGGCCTTTATCAAAGGCTGCGAAAATCAACCTATTATTTTTACCTTTAGCTGGTCCCCAACCTGACATATATGTATCTCTCGATGTCACATAATATGGAAAACCACTTGGAATTGTATTACCAACACTATCAAGTATTTTAGGCACTTTGCCTATTACTGCTAGTCTTTGTTTGAGTTTTCCTGTCAATTCTGGTTCGTCATAATAACGATTCTTTCCAGGTGTTCCTGTCCTTTGGAACATTGTATCACCAGCTTGTGTAGGTGTTGTTCCTGGCAATATATCAGCAACTTCGTTTAATTTCATGGTTATGTCTAGGTTTGCATCATAAATATCCATCTTGGCCAAATCATTCTTTCTTATAAATTGTTGTGCTGTTCCCATTTGATATTTTTTGGCCCAACCTTGATTTACTTGGTTTTGTATGGCATAATTCATATATCTAGGATGCCAACCCATATCTGTCAAGCCTTTTTTTAATCGTATTATATATGAGTTTTTTGGGTTTGGATATGGTGTCTTAACTGCTAATGCTAATCGTTGCCTTAGTTTAGAGATTTTGCCTTTGCCACGTTTTGGAATCTTTGGATCTGAAATCCTGGTGGGAGTTCCCAAGGTGGCCCGTGTTGTTATCTCACTTTGCACATCCGCTTGTAATTTTTCAAGTTCATTATCAAGTTGTAAAGCTTTCTCGTCACCTGCATAATATCGATGTAAAGCTTGTACCCTTTGATCGGTTAAACTTTGCCATCGTGCTTCCAAATCATTACCTGGTAGTTTTTTCAGATCTATTCCCAAAGTCCTCTTGGTCCGTAAGTTCTCGGTATCCTTATTGATCTTATTAAGATCTCCAGCAATTTCATCTTGATCAGAATCTATTATTGCTAATCGTTGTTTGAGTTTAGAGGTTTTAGCACCTTTTTCTAAGTTTTTGAGAGTTGTATATGCAGCATTAGTTCCAGGACCTTTCCAAGTAGCTCCATGACCAGTACGAGATGGTCGAGTAAGTTTAGGTGGATTAACTTTCTTTCGATAATTACGTGTGCTAACCGCCTTTGATTCATCCTTTAATTGCTTTACTGGAAAATTATAACCCTCTCTCGATTTCTTCTCTACAAAACCCTCTTCTTCGTAATGTTGTAGCCAATTAAGTGGATCTTCTGGTGGCATCATAGCCCGTCTTACTTTAGAGATTTTTTGTTTTTTTTTCGATACCTTTCTTCTCGAACTAAAGTCTTTAGCTTTGGTAGCACCATAGTTCTTTGGGCCATGTTCGTTAGGCGTAGTACCTAATCTCTTTACCAAATCTTCCTTATTGGTAGGATCTTTGACGTTTTTAACTAATTTGTCTATTGTATTATCTACACTATCTGCCTTTTTTGGCTTTATTACTGCAGCTAATCTTGTTTTTAGTTTAGCCCATTTTTCTGCGTTTGCTTCTGAAATTGTTAGAACATCTCCTACTTCTTCTAGGGTGTTGGATATCTTTCTTGAGTGTAACCGGTTTTCAGCTTCAGGAGAGTGTTTCAAGGCTTTTGCCCTTCCTTTAAATGGTTTTTTCTTCTCATATTTACGTTGGAACTCACTCTTAAAATCATAATCTTGGTGCATTGGATACGCTTCTCTTTTACCTGGTTGTAATATTGTACCTTTATGCCTTACAATTCTTGGTGTTTGAAAACCCTCACTAACTCTTGGTGGTGCAACTTTTCCTTTTCCTTCATACTCATCAGTTAAATCTTCACTACCATCGGTATTCATTCCAGCTAATCTTCCCTTTAGGTTCTTCATCTTTTTAGGGCATACCATTTTGGCTTGTTTCGCAGACTTGAATTGAACACTACACGCATCGGCAGTTCCCACACAACTTCCCTTTAATAAAGCTATCCTAGCACCGTAAGCTGGATCTTCCATCAATCCCGCTAAATGTAATGCTTCCCAATCTGATATTTGACCATCAGCCTCTCCTGGGTTGTTTTGGAATATAGCAGGACTACAGAATGGTGGTAACATCATATTCGCAAACTTACTATTCATCTCAATAACTGCATGATAATCTCCATCTTTCTCAATGACATCTACAATACTTCCAACCCTAAACTTCTCCTGGTGGTTTATGATTTGGCTTATGTTATTCGTAGGTAGGTATGGGTGTTCAAACTGATCTCCATATTCTGATTCTGCTACCCATTGTTTAGCCGTAATTACAAATGGTCTGCCTATAAACTTGCTTATGTTCTTGGCTATTGATGTTTGTGATACACCCCAGCCATTACCATTGGTTTGTTTGGCATTTAACAACCAATACTTTGCATACTTTCCTTCCTGTTTGGCTAGGCTAGCTCTTCTATATTGGCTTCCCTCATGCACTCTAAATTGTATCTTATGGTTATGATCCTTATCTACTTTCATTTCTGCTATCCTTTGTGATACCTTTTGAACATTAGAATCAGGCCTTACTGTTTTCTTCTTCTTCTCTCTTGGATCTATTATTTCAGTTGCTCGTCTTATTCTAGCCTTCTTTGCTTTACCTCTATGCCTTCTCTCATATAGCTTCTTTGCGGCATCGGCTTCCTTCTTATCCCTTATCTTCTTCTTTTCTATTTGTTCTGGTGTAGGTGTCATATTTCCACTTGTAATATCACCCATTAATCTCTTTAATCTTTTCCTTTGAAACTCTCTATTATCAGGCATTGGTTGTCCAGTTGATTTACCTTTAATCTGATCTTTGGCGTTCTTAACATAATCCTTTTTCTTCCTTCTTTCCAGGTATTGTTTGTTTTTAGGTTTTTTAATATCGTTAGAAACTGGATCTGAAGTAAGTCTACCTTTCTTCTTTTCTTTCAACCAAGGTTTTTTACTTATGTTTGCTAATCCTGCCGCCGTCTTTTGCTTCTTCTTCTTCTTTTGATCATGGGATTCGGTAGGCACGAAGTTTGGTGCTATTCCACCGTCCGCCTTTCTAATCTTTGCTAATCTGTTCTTTAGTTTGGAACTCTTTATTGATTTATCATATTTCCTTTCTTGTTCAACATTAAAATTCTCTCTATCACTACGTTTTATCTCTTTTCGTATTTTTCTTTTATCTTTACCTTTTGGTATTTTTTCATAATCAACATACATATTTTCATCTATCTGTTTTTTCCAAAATTTTTTGTTTTTGTCTAT
>Ga0114901_1000556_pt1 | contig 24828 bp, 39 predicted proteins | sample MalvireepMed_s16_FD_89686 | JGI IMG/M metagenome (GOLD analysis project Ga0114901, IMG submission 89686) | Marine viral communities from the Global Malaspina Expedition - Malaspina viral metaG DeepMed_s16 | ecosystem: Environmental > Aquatic > Marine > Oceanic | place: Mediterranean Sea... | reverse complement strand
GTCCATGCAGAGGCGATGCCAGCAGCAGAAATGAAGCATGGGCCCCTAGCTCTTGTCGATTCAATGACACCATCCATCGTATTTTGTATGGAGGGGGATAATCACGAAAGGATAGAACATAATGTTGAAGAGATAAAGAGTAGAGAGGGAAATGTTTTGGTTATAACCAATCTTGACAACGTTAATGCCGACTGGGTGATTAAAGTTCCGAAGAATAAACCGCATCTACAGCCCATAGTTTCAGTGGTAGCGGCACAGTTGCTCTCTTATCACATAGCAACTCTAAGAGGATGTAACGTAGACCGGCCAAGGAACCTAGCAAAATCGGTGACAGTTTTATGAAAAATTTCAAGGAAGAATTCTTTAAAATACTAACCCTCGTTCAGGAGGAAACTCCGTTCGCCTTTTCTAGGTTTTCTGATGGGGAGGTAACCGTACTCAAAAACGAAAGGCTTGTCCTAGCAGAAAATTATTTCATTCAAGGAGATGTGTACGGCGAGAATGCGGTTCAAGCTCCCATTCCTTATATGGAAGAGGAAAGAAAAGAATTTTACCCAGACCGACATCCCTTCTACCAAAAAAAGCTTGTGGAAGCCTTCAGGTTCCGAAAGCACAACTACTTCAAGGGAATCCCCGGAGTCAACGAGTGGGGAAGCGGCTCCTTTCACTACTGTGCGAATCTTTATGGCGACGGAGACATTGAACACCTAACATTTTCTAATGCTTTAATTAACGGCAACTACGATCTTTTTATTAAGACGATGGTTCCAGAATTCTCCGACAGAGACATCGTTCTTGTTTGCAATGAAAATTCAACATTTGACCAGCTTCCTTTCAAGGTAAAGAAAGACTTTAGAATCGGCTCAAACTGTATGATAAACGATTATGGGCTCATAGAAGAAATGAAAGACTATGTAGATAAAAACAACATTGAAAACCATATCTTTCTTTTCTCTGCGGCCACCCTAAGTAATTTTTTAATATATGAGCTTTACAAAGAATTTGACAACAACCAATACTTAGACATTGGAACAGCCCTATCACCGCTCCTCGGTTTGCACGGATGGAGAGGCACGCGAGTTTATTTACGTTGTTACTGGGAAGGTGAAAATAATCCTATCATAAGGCAGGAAGACTCATGGGGCTAAAATTAGTAGATTGCAGTAAAGAGTATTGGGATTTTGTAATGGAACTTAGGAACAACCTAAGAGAGGGCTTCGTTTGTCAAGACTTAATTGAAAAAGAAGATCATTACAAATACATGGAGAAGTATTCTGGGCATTATTACATATGCTTAGAGGGCGAGATACCCGTAGGCTGGGTAGGAAGTATGGACCAAGACATTCGAGTAGCTACGCACCCAGACCACCAAAAAAAAGGAATCGGTAAATTTTTGATTAACGAACTAATGAATCGCCACCCAGATGCTTTCGCTAAAGTAAAATTAGATAACGAAGCTAGTCTCAGATTATTTGAATCTTGTGGATTCAAAAGAAAATTTTATATATTGGAAAAGGAAAATGCTTAGAAATCCATTCCAAATAGTCAAATGGTTTGAAGAGGAAGTAGCCCACTATACAGGAGCCCCTTACGCCATAGCAACTAACAGTTGTACTAACTCTGTTTTTCTTGCATGCAAACATTTAAATATAAAGGGTCGAGTAATAACCATTCCCAAGAGAACCTACTTGTCCATTCCCCAATCAATAAGTCAGGCAGGTGGAATTTTACAATTTGAAGATTTGGACTGGAAGGGCATCTACCAACTAAAGCCCTTTCCCATCTACGATGCTGCAAAAAGATTGACATCCGGCATGTACATACCCGGAACTCTCATGTGCCTATCCTTCCACTTTAAAAAGCATTTGAAGATCGGAAAAGGAGGGATGGTTCTTACTGACGACGTGGGGGCGGTAGAGCATATAAAAAGGATGAGATACGAAGGGCGTACAGAGAACATTTCTTATCATGAAGATATTATAGATGAGGAGGGATGGAACATGTACATGACTCCCGAACAAGCAGCTAGAGGCTTGGTTCTCTTAAGCAACCATCCTCGCCACGTAGAGGACCAAGGAGAAGACCCTCCTTATCGAGATTTAACGGAATTTAATATTTTTCAGGGACAGACATGAAAGAATTGGCTTTAATAATAGATACGAACTCTCGCTACTCAGATGTGTGGGCTCCGTGTTTTGGAAGACTTGAAAGATTTTTTCCTAAAAATATTAAGAAATATATTTTCGTAGACATTCCTTCAAAAGAAATACCTGACGACATTTACCCTATTTACTATGACGACAAGGACACTTATAGGAATCAGTTCCTGAGCTGTCTGGAACAAATTGACGAGGAATACATACTGTATTCGAGCGAGGATTACCTTTTATATGGACAAGTTCACGAAGAAAAATTACGACGCCTAATAGATATATTGGACACTGACTGTGCCAACTTCGTAAAGCTAATCAAAGGTCCAGAATCAGTAGCGCGATACAAACACTACACAGATATTTTTTCTATTGACCCCACAGACAGAAATTTTTTTGCACAGCAGGCCAGTATTTGGAGAACCCGAGATTTTGAAAGTGTTTTCCGGGCCTCTCCCCCGACCAACGGGCGTATGCAGCAAGAACCCCAAGGCTCCGAGGTATGTCAAAGAATAGGTATCATCAATGGCTTGCAGCATCATAACGAAGGAAACAAAAGAGGGATATTTCATTATGATTCCACCATCTTTCCTTGCATTGCCACCGCTGTAGTTAAGGGTAAATGGAATATCTCTGAATACTTCACAGAGCTTATGGACGTGTTCGAGGAGTATAATATAGACATGAACCTTAGAGGCTCAAACGCATGAGGGTAGTAGCAAACTTCGACGGAGACTCCCTGTGGGGAGTCGTTACTTATATACATAAGACCCTATCCGAGGTTGGGGACGACTCCCTTAATACCGTATTAATGAATGGGGTGCAGTGGATTTATGATGATGCTATAAAATATCCTTACTCTAGTTATGATAGAAGATGTCTGCTAGCATTATGGAGCCCCTGCGAGTTTACAGCAAAAAAAGATTACTTTCATTTTGAACATTATGATTTTTTTACCGAAGTCTATTGCGTTTGTCCATTTACATGTAGGTTTATGAATGAGCATTTTGGATATGAGAAGTTTAAATATATACCGTATCCATTTACCAACTATTCAGTTACAGAGTTCGGAAACTACAATGCAGACTGTTCGTGGATGGGATCTATTCATGGCCAAGACCATATATCAGCTATAGAGACAATTTCAAAGTTTGATTATAAATTTTTGACTTCCCAACTAAATACGTGGATGAGACATCCATATGAATTTAATAAATGCACCCATGTTAATTTGCCTTCCGAAGAGAAACTCCTCGAACTAAGCAAGTGTCGGTCATCACTTAGTTTCAATATGATATATATGAGCCCAAGCTCAATTGATAACGGAACGTTCGATGTCTTTGATCATTTTAGTGAAGGAATTATGCCACAATTTAAGGTTAGGACACATGAAATTACTTCATCAAAGTCGCTGATGCTCGTAAAAAAAGACCCTTGGAATTTAGTAGAAGACTTTTATACGCCAGAAGAAGAGTTCATATACTTTGAGTCGTTTGAAGAACTCGAAGAAATAATAGAAGATGTTAGAGATAACTTTGACAAGTACACAGACATCATTGACAACGCTTATGAAAAAAGTAAATCCTATACTGTAGAAAAGATTTTTGAATATATTAAAACAGACGATAGCTCTCTTATAACTTGGAGAAATAAACATGTATAAAGGAAAGAAGGTTCTTGTAACCGGAGGAACCGGCTTGGTAGGAAGGGAGCTCGTTGAGCTTCTTGTTAACGAGGGAGCGCACGTCACTTCCGCGTCGTTAGACAATAATAATTTTGACGAAGAGTGGGGAGTGGAGTACATAAGCTCTGACCTTCGCGTTCTAGATAATTGTATGCGCGTCTGTTGCGACAAAGACTTTGTATTCCATATAGCTGGAATCAAGGGTTCCCCAGTTATCACCAAGACGAAGCAATATACCTTTTTCACGAGCATCTTGCAGCTTAACACAAGTATGATCGCAGCTATGTATGCTTCGGATATAGAGTGGGGGATTTACACCAGCACAGTAGGAACCTATGGGCAGTCAGAAGTTTTCAGAGAAGATGAACTTTGGGATAACAACCCCTCCCCGAACGATTGGTTTGCTGGCTGGGCAAAGAGAATGGGAGAAGTTCAAGTAGATGCTTTCCAAGAACAGTATGGAGAACAAAAAATATCCATTATGAAGCCTGTCAATATATATGGCAAATATGACAACTTCAATCTAGCTACGTCCACCTTGGTTCCATCCTTAATAAGAAAGGTAGCAGAAGCTACTGACTCAGTAGAGATATGGGGAGACGGCTCTGCGGGCCGAGACATCATCCACGCTAGAGATGTTGCTCGGGCAGCAATGTTTCTAGTAGAAAATAAAATAACGGAACCCCTCAACATAGGCAACGGAAAGTGTGTTACAATCAAAGAGCTGATCGAAACCCTAGTTAGAGTATCGGGGAAAGACCTTGAGATAACCCACGATATGACAAAGCCAAAGGGAGACTCGCTCAGAGTCGCAGACATTTCTAAGCTGAAGGGACATGGTTTTGAATCAACTGTTTGCCTAGAGGATGGCCTAAAAGAAACTCTAGACTGGTTTGTAACCAACAACCCCTACGAAGGGCGTCACGATCCATTTCTAAAGCCGGACTATACTAATATGATTTGAGGAACACTGTTATGAAAATTGAAAAAGAATATATTAACGATTTTTTCTGTTGCATTTCAAAAGATCTCACTTCATATGGCAAAATAGATTTTGCTATGCTGCTTATGGAATCTAGAGGGAGGTACATACTGAATAATGACAGCTCGTATGAAGACCTTTACATTGATCCAAAAGTTGATATCCTTAATAGCAATCCCCAAGTAATTCAACAGGTAGAGGACGAGCTATACGAATTTTTGCACCTGCTATTTAATAATAATGTTAAAAGTGTGCTACAAATAGGTCTTGGTCATTTCGCATCAACGCACTTTGCCCTAAGCTTATTGGTCGATAAGATATGTACAGTAGAGTACGATGACCTCCATGTTCAAAGATATTTAGACGAAATAAACAGGACAAAAGAAACTATCATTTGCGGAGACTCCACCTCTGAAGAGGTAATCCAACAGGCTCGGGAATTGGGCCCTTTCGATTGCGTATTTATAGACGGCAACCACTCCTATGAATATGTCAAAAAAGACTTAGAGAACTATTCTGAATTGGTCAACGTCGGAGGAATCGTTTCCCTGCACGATGCCAATTTTGAAGGAGACAGATATGGGACGCCAAGAGTGATACGGGAAACCAATCAGGACTGGAACAAAATTTCTTACTCAAAGGAAGTTGGAATAGCTTATTTCATAAAGGTGTGACAATGAAAAAAACAATGTTAATATGCGGAGCAAACGGTTTTATAGGACGCAATGCACTTGAGTTTTTTAGAGAAGAATATGACATAACCGCAGTCATGTTTAGCTCCGTAGAGCCTGAATACGGAAGACTGGAAAGCGTTCGATATTTAGTAGCTGATCTTCGTGTAGAAGAAGAAGTTAAACTAATATTTGAAGAGCAACACTATGATGTTGTAATACAAGCAGCCGCCACCACAACGGGATCGAAGGACGTAGTGGAAAGGCCATACGTTCATGTCACAGACAATGTTGTGATGAACGCTTGGGTTTTTAGAGAAGCGATGCTTAATAATGTTGGGCACTTTCTATTCCCTAGCTGTACAGTGATGTATCAGCCCAAAGATGATGCCCAGTCAGAAGAGGACTGGAACGCAGAAGAAGAAATCTATCCCAGCTACTTTGGCGTTGGCAATATGAAAGTTTTTACAGAAAAAATGTGTGATTTCTATTCTAGAATAGGAACCACAAAATTTACTGCGTTTAGACATTCAAATGTTTACGGTCCCTACGATAAATTCGATCTTGACAAATGCCATGTTGTTCCAGCCTTTATAAACAAGATAACAAACTCCAAGGACGTTCTAGAGATATGGGGGACAGGTAAAGCTGCTAGAGATGTAATTTATATTGACGACCTAATCAATTTCATGGGAGAATGCATCAAAAAACAGGAGTCAGGTTATGAATTATTTAACTGCGGGGCAGGAGAAGCCTTTTCTATTTTAGACCTTGCTAACACAATAATGGAGGTGCAACATAAGCATCTTGACATTAGGTTTGATACCACAAAACCAGATATTCCCACAACAGTAATACTTAATTGTGACAAGGCCCTTGAAAAATTAGGATGGAAGCCCGAAGTTTCTCTTAAGGAAGGATTGAAAAAAACCTGTGAATGGTATGAAGAAAATGTTTCATAGCCATGACGCGACAGTTCTTACATACGATAAACACATAGAAAACAGGGGAAGTATATATACAATATACGACAAAAGAGACTTCCAAGTAGACTTCGTTCAAGATAAAGTGTCAAGGTCTCACCAAGGGGTCATAAGGGGTTTTCACGGAGACAGCAAAACTTGGAAGCTGATAACGTGTTTGTACGGAAAGATCAAGCTAGTTACCTATGACATATATCGTTCAATCAAAACAGAACATATCCTAGACGGAGACGATAAAGAACAAGGTTTAATTTTGGTTCCTCCCAACACTTTGAATGCACACCAATGCTTAAGCCATCACTGCATATTTCATTACAAGTGGAGCGAATACTACACTCCTCCCGAAGGTCAGTGGAGTGTTTATTTTGATGATTTAGAAATAAATCCATGCTGGGACGCTGGTTTACATCGTATAATTTCCGAGAGGGACTCTTCTTCGGGCTCTCTCTCAGATTTGAGAAAAAAATTAGGAATTTCCAAGTGACTCCCGATCAACTAATAGAATTTGAAAAAGAAATTGCAAAAATATATGAGGAGGGCCATATAAAGGCACCTGTTCATTTAAGAAATGGAAACGAAGAGGAGTTAATAAAAATTTTTAAGGAAGTAGGAAAAGACGATTATGTTTTTTCCACATGGGCTAGCCATTTACACTGTCTCCTTAAAGGAATTCCTCCTGAAACTATTAAAAAAGATATTTTAGAGGGGAGATCAATAACCCTTCATTATCCTAAATACAAGCTATTTAGCTCAGCTATAGTAGGCGGCATAGCACCTATAGCGATAGGAACAGCAAGGGGATTGTTAGAAAATGAAGACCAAGCTAGAGTGTTTTGTTTTATAGGAGACATGAGTCTTCATACAGGAATAGTTAATGAATCTATCAGATATTCTATAGGTCACAACTTACCAATAACTTGGGTAATAGAGGACAATGGAAAGTCCGTAGGAACAGAGACTGAAAAAACATGTGGCATTCCAACCAAGGCTCTTTTTGATTCCTTGGAAGGGCTTCGACTCAATTGCAAATCTTCAAATGTCAAACTAATATACTATGCATACGATTTGACTTACCCTCATTCTGGAACCGGTGTGTTCGTGGAGTTTTAAGTGAAGTACATAGAAGAAGTTAACAAGGGGATGGAATACCTGAGCGATCACGAAAAAACCTTATTCATAGGACAGGCCGTAGAATACAAGGGAACGGCCCTAACTCATCAGGTCAAAAGCGTTGCCCCCCACAAAAAGATAGAGCTCCCTGTGGCGGAAGAGCTACAGGCTGGCTTTGCTCTTGGGCTTGCTCTTGAAGGCTACATTCCCGTATCACTGTATCCGAGAATGAACTTTATCATATTGGCAATGAACCAAATCGTAAACCACTTAGACAAGTGGGGGACCATGTCTTGCGGAACCAGTGTCCCAAAAGTTATAATGAAAGCAGTGGTGGGTTCTAAGCATCCGTTAGATCCGGGACACCAACACAAAGCAAATTACACGGAAGTATTTAGAAGTAGTTGTGAGTCAATAAACATAGTGGAACTAATCTATCCGGAGCAAATTCTAGAGGAATACAAAATGGCTTTAGATAGGGATGACGGTATTTCCACGCTGATAGTTGAACATGGAGATCTGTACTAGATGAAAAGAATAGAGTTTGGAGAACTAAAGATTGGGGAAAAGGCAAAACAGAACCTGCTTCATATATGCGAGACGCATTGGGCATCAGGAGGACCAAAGGTTAAGCTGCTAGAAAAAAATTGGAGTGACCTGTTTGGATACAAAAGAAGTGTCGCCATGAGCTCTGGAACAGACGGTGTTATTAATGCATGCCTAGCCCTGTATGACATCAATGCCAAAAGGGGAGATGAAGTTATAGTTCCAGCCCTTTCTTTTATAGCGACCTCAAACGCCGTCCGCGCAGCGGGGTTGACTCCTACATTTGTAGATGTGAAAAAAGAGACCCTAAATATAGATGAATCTAAAATAGAAAATGCTATTACAGACAATACAGTTGCCATCATAGCGGTCCACACCATGGGTCGCCCAGCAGAAATGGACATCATTTGCGATATTGCCAAGAGACACAACCTCATAGTCATAGAAGATGCCTGTGAAGCTCACGGAGCTAGCTACAAGGGTAGATTCGTTGGCAAATGGGGAGACATGTCAGTTTATAGTTATTATATAGCACACTTGGTTTGCTGTGGAGAAGGGGGAATGGTTTCAACCGACCATGAGCATCTTGGCAACATACTGTCGTCTACCCGATCCCACGGACGCCCCTTCAATTCTATATACTTTGATCACGAACGAATAGGCTATAATTCCAAGATGAACGATCTTGAGGCAAGCATTGGTTTAGAGTCCATTGGTGTTTTTTGGAAAACTTTCAACACAAGACATGCCACTATGAAGAGAATGAGATCCTCCGTGGCTGGATACGAAGACGTTGCGTGGTTTTCAGAAGAAGAAGCTGACAACAAGAACTGCCCTCACGGCTTCAGCATTACCTGCAAAACAGAAAAAAATATAGATAAAGTAAAAGAGGTTCTCGACAAATACAACATCCATTGGAAAAGAAATTTTGGTTGCATACCAACCCAACATAGAGCATTTCAAGACATGGGCCATAACCTTGGAGACTTTCCGGAAGCAGAATGGGTGGGCGATAACGGTATACATATTGGATGCCACCAATACCTGAGCGAAGAGGATATAATCAGAATAGAGGTAGCATTAAAAGAATCTTTGGAGGCATGTGGATCATGAAAGTTTTAATCACCGGAGCGGGGGGCTATATAGGGTCCATGCTATCGTGGTACTTAAAAACGAGCGGTCTAGCTAGCCAAATTTTTACGTTCGATAATTTCCTATACAACCAAGGCTCTCACGTATATAAAGTATTAACAGATACCTCAAAGTTTTTTCAGGAAGATGTTCTTAACTTTAGCGACAATCTGCTGAAATGCATAAAAGAATCAGATATCATCATTCCTCTTGCCGCTGTAGTAGGAGCGCCTGCTTGCGATAAAATTCCAGAGTATGCCACAGACATAAATAGAAACTGGTACGAGGAGCTATTAAAAATAGGAATAAACGAGAAGCTCATTATTTACCCTAACACTAATTCAGGATATGGTTCGACCGGAACAGAAATTTGCACTGAAGAAACAGTCCCAAATCCATTGTCCCTCTACGGAAAAACAAAACAAGACACTGAAGAATTCCTTTTAGAGAATCATAAGAATTCAGTTTGCTTTCGGCTAGCAACAGTATTCGGGTGGTCCTATCGCCCTCGCCTAGATTTGTTAGTAAACAATCTAACTTACGATTCCTTTTTCAAAAGAGAAGTAGAGCTTTTCGATGGTCACTTCAGAAGGAACTATATACATGTTCAAGATATCTGTAGGGCATTTTCTTTTGCTATAAAAAGACGGGAAAAAATGATAGGAAACACCTTTAATCTTGGCAATGACGGAGCCAATACCACCAAAAAAGATTTAGTTAAATTGGTTTGCGAAATAACTGGGGCCACCTTCAAGGAAGTAGAGAACAAAACCGATCCCGACAAGAGGGACTATATTGTAAGTAGTCAAAAATTGTACGATCTTTCTTACTATTCCGCATTCGGCCTAGAGAAGGGAATCAAGGAAGTTATGAAATTCTTGCGGTTCCTTTCTCCTTGCGAAAAAACAAGGTCGACAGAAACCTCCTGCATGTTTAATTATTAATGATAATATCAAAAACCCCCTTTAGAGTATCTTTGTTTGGAGGTTCGACTGATTACGAGTCTTTCTATTCTCGCTTCGGTTCTTCTCTAATAGGGTTTTGCTTAGATAAGTATGCTTACCTATCTATTAGAAAGACACCGAGAATACTGCCATATAAAACAAGATTAACCTACTCAAGAACTGAAATTCTAAACAGCAATAATGATATTCAGCATAGCGCCATAAAGGGTGTTCTCGACTACTGTAATATTAAGTTTGGTTTAGAGCTAAATCACTGTAGTGACCTCCCCTCACAAACAGGAACAGGATCTTCGTCCTCCTTTATAGTTGGACTACTAAACTCCATTTACGCCTTAAATGGAAAAGAATTTTCCAAAAAGCAAATTGCAAACATAGCCATAGAAATAGAAAGAAAAATTCTCGGGGAACCCGGAGGGATTCAGGATCAAATATGGGCCTCTTATGGGGGGCTTAATTCCATAACTATAGATAAATCAGGAGACTTCCAAGTCAAGCCGATGCCAGTTAGCGAAGAATTCAAGCAAGAATTCATTTCTCGAAGTATACTTGTATATACGGGAGGAACAAGGAAATCATTCGATATTGCGCGAAGCGTGGACCGAAGTACAAATGAACCGCACAAAAAAGATATATTACATATTTCCAAAGAAGCATACTCCTCCTTTCTAGAATCTGATATTGATCAGATAGGGGTACTTTTACAAAAGGGATGGAATTTAAAGAAGAAGCTTTCCAAGTTTATATCCTCAGTACATGTTGACATACTTTATGATGAGTTAAAACGCAGCGGCATGATTGGAGGCAAGCTGATGGGAGCCGGGAAGGCAGGCTTTATATTTGGAATAGTGAAAGACAGTCCAGCTAAAGAATTAATAAAAAAGAAATATAAAAATAACTATATTGACTTTTCTATTGACGAAGAAGGCTCTAAAATAATCAACAGGTAATCTGAATGAATAAGGTAGTGGTTATATCAGGATACTTCAATCCCTTGCACGGAGGACATCTTGACTATATACAAGCAGCAGCTAAGCTAGGAAATATTCTTGTTGTTATCGTGAATAACGATAAACAAGTTTCAATTAAAGGCTCTAAACCCTTCATGAAAGCCGAAGAGAGGTTACGCATAATAGCGGCCCTCAGAGATGTTGACAGGGTCTTTCTGTCAATTGACGGGGACGGGTCGGTGACAGAAACTCTCAAAAGTATATATAATTACTATGCTACCGATTATTTTTTTGACGATATGATATTTGCAAACGGGGGAGATAGAACTCAAGAAGACTCCCCCGAAGAAGATTACTGTAAATGGAGAAAAATTAAAACAGCATATGGTGTTGGGGGGGAAAAAACTACTTCCTCTAGAGAATTATTAAAAAACTATGAAGATTAGGAGCTCATGATGGTAAGTATAAAAGAAATGGCTGACGGATATATAGAGCAATTAAGATATCGTATTCAGGAATCACAGGACCAGCTCGACCGACTAAAGCAACACTTACAAGAGTGCGAAAATGAAATTCAGTTTGGAACAAAAAATAGCTGTTGCAACGAGGTTCCTCCCAACGATTGGACAACAAGCGATTCTGGGACAGCGCAATCAGATACGGCAGAAACAGCCCCCCTACAGCTAGAGTCTCTCGATACGGAAAATAACTCATGAGATTAGACCACACAGCATACAGGGTAGCCAATAGGGATGAGGCGGTGCAGTTTTTTTGTCTAGCATTTGGTTATTCGGCAGTCGATGAATTCGAAATTAATTTTGATGACGGCACATCAGCGAGGTGCATAGCACTACAGTCTCCAGAGTCCTTTGCCTTATCTAATGGAGCTAAAATGCACGAGGGGTATCATTTAGCACCTGAGATTTTTATATCTGAAGGGGATGAAAATTCTATTGTAGGAAAGTGGGTCGAGGAAAAAGGGGGCATCGGAGGAATTCATCACATGGCATATGAGGTAGACTCGGTAGAACAAACCATGAAAGAATGGGCAGAAAAAGGCTATGCGGAATTCACAACAAAAGAACCTTTGAAATGTCCGGGTTTGACCCAATGCTTTACTAAGCCCAGCGACCTTACTGGAGTTGTTTATGAATTCATTGAGAGAGACCCAGAAGCAAAAGGATTTTGTAAAGAAAACGTAAAAGATTTAATGGAATCAACACAGCCGCGTAATTTTGGTCCCAACTATAATGAGGCAGAAAAAAAATATTTCAACCACGATCATCCGGGAATGAAAAAGGAATTTTAAAGTGATACAAAACGGTGCAAATTATTATGGAGGCGAGTTCCACGCAGACCGCCTTCCCAAAGGGACAGCTCTTGCCGGAACATTTGAAAATAGAGACCCTTGTACTGGAAAAGCAATGGGGAGTTTCCCTAGATCTACCTCCACAGAAGTACATCACGTCTGCGACATTGCCAAACAAGCTTTCCAAGAATGGAAACAGCTAAGTAGAGTTAAAAGAGCAGAGTATTTACTTGAAGTATCAAAGATTATAGAACGCAGAGCAACGGAACTGACTGAGGCCATCTGCTTAGAAACAGGAAAAAACTACAATGAGGCCGTGGCAGAAGTCAACGAAGCACTACACATGGCCCAATACGCATTTTCTTTAGGAAGAATGCCACATGGAGAAGCAGTTGCGTCCGAAATTTCTGAAAAAGATTCCTACATGCTGCGAAAACCGAAGGGTCTCGTGGCGATTATTAGTCCTTGGAATTTTCCCCTTGCCATTGGTGCTTTTTGGTGCGCTGCTCCCGCTTTGGTTGAAGGTAATACGGTCATTCTCAAGCCCAGCGAAGACGCACCCTTTACATCACAAATAGCCGCAGAGATATATCATGAGGCAGGAATACCAGCAGGTGTCTTTAATTTGCTACACGGGTGGGGAGAAACAGGTGATTGGCTAGCAAGAAGTGATAAGGTAGATCATATTTGCTTTACTGGAAGCGCAGAGGTAGGACAGCACATCCGACGTGTTTGTGCGGATAGCTGGCACAAGACTTGCTCCTGTGAGATGGGCAGTAAGTCTGCCGTTATAGTTTTTGATGACGCTAACTTTAATCTTGCTGTGTCTGCAAGCATAGCAAGCTCTTTCAAGCTGTCTGGTCAACGCTGCGTGTCTGCCAGTCGGTTAATCGTACACAGAAATATTTACGAGGAATTCTGTGATTCATTTTTACGCTACGCCAAGCAAATCGAAGCGGGCCCACCTCTCACGGACATGGGATTTATGGTGGGCGGGGGCTTCATTCCTAATGATTATTATATGGGCCCATTGATAAATCAACAGCAATTATACCGAGTTCAAGAGTACAACCAAATGGTCAGAGAGGATAGAGAAGCGACAATTATATTGGACGCATTTCACAAGACACCCGGAAATTTTATTTCTCCAATGGTTTACAAAACAGAGTGGAGAGATGTGCCTTATTTAAAACAGGAGGTGTTTGGACCCCATGTCGCAATTATTCCTTTTGATACTATTGACGATGCTATCCATATCTATAACGATACGGACTATGGTTTGGCTGTCGGGGTTGTCACGAAAGATTTTAAGAAGGCTAGGATTTGTCGTGATCGCTGTGATTATGGGATGTGTTATTGGAACGGAGGTAGTATTGCTGCTGAATCACATCTTGCTTTTGGGGGGGTTAAAAAGTCTGGGAACGGTTATCCCTCTGCTGCTAGAACAGTCAGGGCAGTTACTCACGAAGTTTCATGGACTGTTAATCACGATGACGAATTAAGTTTTCCACAAGGAATGAAATAATGGGTATTCCTGCGTTAGTGCTGGCCTTTATATTGTATGTAATAGTGTCCCTAGATCTTGCTATAAACAAAAAGAACTATGCTCTATCTATAGTTTTCCTGTGTTATGCAATAGCAAATTTATCTTATATATGGGTAGGCTACTACATGAAAGGCGATTCTACATGAAAATAGCTTTATTTGGCACAGGACGAATGGGTAGAACCATAGCCTACATGATCAAACAGTTGGGCGACCATGTCATATATACATGGGACACGGAAGAACGTTCAGTGTATGAAGGTAGCATGAATCCCATTAAAGGGTTTTGCAGCGATCATCATACCGCCTGTGATATGGAAGGTATAACTCCTATTGTCGAGCACTTTGATTTAGTCATTTCTGCGTTACCGTACCATCTTAATTTTTCTTTAGCAAAATTGTGTATCCAGAAAAAAATTCCTTATTGTGATCTGGGAGGATCAGTTCCAGTTAGTGATAAAATTAATGAGATGGCAGAGCGACATGGAGCTACTGTCTTCACGGACTTGGGATTAGCTCCGGGGTGGGCAAACATATTGGCCGAAGAAGCCCTACGCACATCGTCCGAGTCACCACACACAATAAAAATGAGGTGCGGGGGAATTCCTGTTAATATAACAGACCCAGATAGAGACCCCTTTAACTACAGATCAACTTGGTCTCCCGAGGGGTTGTACAATGAATACATGGATAAATGTCAGGTGCTGCGAGCGGGGCAAATAATTCCCGTTTCATCCCTAAGCGAACGAGAGATAGTCAAAGTGAGTGGCTTTCCTATGTTAGAAGCTTTTACAACAAGCGGAGGAGCCTCACATACCTTACCTAGCATGCAGGAAAGAGGGGTGCAAGACTGCTCTTATAAAACTCTTAGATATAGTGGTCATTTAGATCTGATTATATATTTCCTTCGTGAGAAAAAATTTGATGAGAAACAAATGGTTTCATTGTTTACAAATGATTTCATTGAAGACGTGGTGATCGTGGAAGCAGAGGCTGAGTGGGAAAATTTGACATATCGCAAGACTAAAGTGGTGTATTCAACAAGGGAGTGTACTGCTATGCAAAGGGCAACAGCAGGAGGCCTTGTCTCGGCTATCTTTGCATCTCCTTTTGTTCGGCACGACTCCCCCCTCACCTATGCAGACGTAGACATTGGTTTATTTAACGAGAATATGAAAAAGTTAGACATATAGCAAAGGGGGCGAATCTGGTATCGACTGAATACGGAAATAATAGTTGCATGGAGTGGCTGGTCAACGGGCCACTATAAAAGTTGACCTATTTTTTACTTGCCGAACCTAGTTTAGCAATAGCAGCTTAGCTGCGGGGGTTGCACGGGCCTTCTTACCCAACTGTGCTGACTTCGATAACTCGAACTAGAGAGGGGGTACTCGAATCAAATATCTCGAATGGTTGTATTCAACCTGACTCCGATAATCGGATAGCTTCGTTAGGTGTGCGATAACACCTAACTAACCATGTAGAAGCTATTACGGAAGTATTGCAGGACGCGGGTTCGAATCCCGCCGCCTCCACTTTATAGAAAAATAATGAATAAATATAACAAACGCAGAAATATGGGTCCGGGCTTTGGGAAAAAGGAAAAATACCCATACCCGAGCAGGCATGGGAGCCATGCTTCCATGATAAATGAAGAAAAAACTTCCGAACTGGAAGCCCTTTTTGGACATTCAAAGCAAGTGATGTTGGAAGATGAGAAGGGGTTTTACATAACAGAGAAAAGAAGGCTAGACACAGGGCTTGCTGATCCAAATAGATATTCATCGAGGAGAAAATAGTGCATTCATTTTTAGTCAAATATAGGGTTGGAAACAAAACTACTGAAGAAGAAATAATGGCCTCCAGTGAGGAAGAGGCAAAGTCAATGATGGAAAACCACCTTGGGTGGGAAAATCCGAAAAAAAACGTTAAAATTATTTCAGTAAAATCCTTACATTCTCATGTAAAAAGGATGAAAACTAATAAGAAAAGTAGCCAAGACCCCCTTGAGTATTAAACAGATCCGCAATTGATCACTACTCCTATTCCCAAATTTTTTTGAAAATTTGTTCTAAAGGGTTCATTTAGTAGTATAATTAAGTAGGTTTCCGACCTTATTATAGACTTGTCTTGCAATTAAAAGCCCTAGAATTAATTATGTGCATACCACTTTTCGGTGTATGGTAATGTTATGGAGGGAGGGGGCGTTGCGCATTTATGCTCTTTGCTCCTTTTATTTAATGAATAAAATAGATTAAATAAGGAGGCTTACAATGCCGGGACAAGACAGAAAACCGTATAAGGATGCTTCAAAAGATGCTCCTCGAAAAGCACCCAAAGTAGAAAAGAAAATTAGAAAGGAAAATAAAGATGACTGATACAGCTAAACACAAAGATGTATACGATGGACCTCCGGACCATATTCCCGATCAAGACTTGAATGAAGAAGGTAGGGCAAAAAGAAAGGCAGCCGGAAGAAAGTATAACCCTGACGCCAAAGCCCCCTCAGAAAAAAAGTCGTTCTTTAAGAAGGACTAAAAATGCCTTTACAGAATTGTACGGACTCGGGCAAGTCTGGTTGGCGATGGGGAAAAAGCGGCAAGTGCTATACAGGTCGAGACGGAAAGAAAAAAGCCATTCGTCAAGGAATTTCAATCGAAGGCCCCGAAAAGTTTCAGCAGATAGCTTCTGCTGGAAACATAGAACTTTCGGAACAAGATATTCCACTTGTTTCCTACTCCCTATATGAAGAAGGCTATTCTTTGTCGAATATAGTAGCAGTAGTAGCTACAATAAGAGACAGTTTTTCTAGGGCTGACAAGGAGGCGGGCTATCCCCCCCACTGCAATTCTGGTTATAAAGAAAAAGATGGCAAATGTGTGCCTATTGATGATATTAAAGCAAAAGAGGAGAGAAACAAATGTCCTTAAAAAAGTGTACAGTAGATGGCAAACCCGGATGGCAATGGGGAGCGCAAGGTAAGCACTACAGCGGTCGAAACGCCAAGAAAGATGCCATCAAGCAGGGAGTTTCTATTGAGGGACCAGAAAAGTTTTCTCAAAAAGCTGTCGAACAAAATATATCTTTGGATACTAAAGACGTTGAAGCTGTTGCAGAATGGATGTCCGACAACGGATACGACAAGAGAGCCTTAATTGCAACAGTATCTGTCCTTTTATCGCATTCCGCATCAGGCAAAACCAAAAAAGAGTGGGACAAAGTTGATAAAAAAGAACTCAAGCGTGATACCAAAAAAGAAAAAAAAGAACATGAAAAAGATGCTATAGAAGATGATAAAGAAAAAATCAAAAAACTTAAAAAAGGCGACCCCTCTGAGAAGAAGAGAAGCGAAATTAAAGATCTAGAAAAAGACAAGCGATACGACAAGAAGGACGCCAAAAGCGCTTCTGATAAAGACGAGTATCGTCAAGACAAAAGAGAAATAGATAGCGAAACTCTTCATGAGCAACTTAAGCACCACAAAGACGCTGTTAAAAATCTTGAAAGAGAAATTAAAGATCTCAAAAAAGATAAGAGTGAAGACGAAAGAGATGTTAGAAAAGAATCAAAAGGTGCAGGCCTCAGCACACAGGAAAAAAACAATCTGCCTGACTCCGATTTTGCTTATATTGCACCCGGAGGAAAGAAGGTTGACGGTAAAACCGAACCTCGTAGCTTGAGGCACTTGCCTATTCCGGACGCTGCACATGTGCGAAACGCGCTGGCTCGTCTTGATCAGACCGACATTTCTGCTTCCGCTAAGAAATCGGCGTTACAAAAAATCAAGAGCGCAGCAAAGAAGTTTGGTATAGAGGTTGGTGAATAGTGAAGTATCGAGACTTAGCAGAGCGTATTGTTGATGAGCTTAGCAGCGAATCCTTCGACGATACCACTGACCAAGTTGAAGACATGCTAGAAGACTACTTCAGATTTAATGAGGAAGACAAAGAATAAAATAAAAAAGATCTTGTAAGAGTCGATAAAGCCTCCCATTTTTTGGGGGGCTTTTATTTTGTTAATAGGGTATTTTTTGTGTATATAATAGAGCGTTAGGAGATTTTCCCCAAGGACTTCTGATATCTAAAATAGAAAGGCAAGGTGTCACAGTGAACCTTATATCTAGAAGAAATATTTTATTGTATGGTTTAGGAGGCTTAGGAGCTACCTTTGGCTTTTCCATAGAAGCTGCCAATGGGGCCATAAGAAACCGAGGCTGTCGTTGCGGTGTTAAAACTACTCGAAATTATAACAAAAAATTTAATCGAGCTCCGGATAAATGGGGCAAAAATCATTTGACTTATTTTATGTCAGGTCGTGACACGAATGACATGGATGCAGAAATTTGGGACACCCAGTTTCGGTTAGCATTTGATTCTTGGTCAGAGGTATCTCCCCTTACTTTTGCGACAATTGATTCTCGGGAAAAGGCTGATTTCGTTATTGGCGTTAGCCGACGCCGCAGATCTAGCTTTGGTAGAAGGGGCGGGGTCTTGGCGTGGGCACAGATGCCGCCACGGGGCAATTATAATGGTCAACTTGTAAGTATGTTCGACTTAGCAGAAAATTGGGTGTTACCGGACTCAGAATATGGAATCATTCTTCAGGCGGTTGCAGCCCACGAGATAGGCCATTTGCTCGGACTTGGCCATTCCAGAGTGAAAGGCACACTGATGTACCCCTATATTAATGACGCTTTGATACCTCAAGCAAGCGATATTGCAGAAATTCAAAGCCTTTATGGTAAAAAATAGTAATTTTTAGATTTTTTTCTTCCCTTTCGCCGCTTGCGAGGTATAATACCTTTAGTCAAGCGGCTTTTTTAATTGATTGTGGATTTTTTATAAAGGAAAAGTGATGAAAACTGCGGAAACTACTAATTGGACAATGATGCTGGAGACAAGAAAGACTCAGCGAATTCTTTACAATTTTGCCGTAGGCAAAGCTTCTGTTAGCCAAACAACTAAATCTCTTGCATTCTCTGAATGTGCCGGTGAATTTAGACAGCTTGTTAGAACGCATGGCGCTACCTATGCACGGCGTCTCACTCGAAAAGCCCTCCGTTATCGTGGGCTATCTATCTGAAAATTTTTAAGGAACTTTTTAAATGAGCGATGTAAATAAAGTTATTATTACTGGTAGAGTTACTAGGAATAGTGAGCTGCGCGAAACTCCCGCAGGAACTCCTGTGACAGATATCAGCGTGGTTTCTAACCGTATCTGGACAAAGAATGGCGAACGCCAAGAAGATGCCACCTTTGTTGACGTTACAATCTGGGGCAAGCAAGCTGAGACTCTCAGCCCAATGCTTACAAAAGGTCGTCACGTCATGGTAGAGGGACGGCTTAAACTAAATAGTTGGGAAACTGACGAAGGTGTTAAGCGTAGTAAGCTTACCGTAGTTGCGGAAAGCGTAAATCTTACGCCCTCCAATCCCAACCCACAGCGAAATGCGGAACAAAGTGCCGCATCACCTGTAGCAGTAGGCGCATCTTCAGAAACCGAAGATGATACTCCATTTTAGTAGTTAACGAGGTAGCTCCTCGTTTAGGAAGGTGGCTGAAATACCGCAGCAAGCAAGTGGCGGTAAAGCACACGATCCGGTGAGTATGTCCGAATGGATGAGGCATCGGTGGATGGTACAAAGTAGGGAAGCCTGTCAAAAGGTTGCCAGAACTTGCCCTAAAACGTTGGTGGTAACATAACTGGAAATCCACCCCTTCCATTTTTCTTTGTAGGATTATCATAAAAGAAGAGGATTATGACGAAGAACATTAACGTGTTAGCTCCCGTCAACAACCTAGGCTATGGAGTGGCGTCTATTAATATATGCAAAGCCCTCTCCAAAAGAGGATCAAACATATCTCTATTTCCTATCGGTCAGCCTAATTTTTCTTCTCAACAAGAAGCCGATGATATATCTCCTTTGCTTCAGGCGCAAGGCAGCTTTGATTATAAAGCCCCATGCCTAAAGATATGGCATGAGCATCTCATGGGGGAGAGAATAGGAAAGGGTAAGTTTCTTGGTTTTCCATTTTTTGAACTCAATAGATTTGATGATAATCGCAAAAACCACCTTTCTTCCTGTGATGAGATTATTGTTGCTTCAGAATGGGCCAAGGAGATTGTAGAAAGAGAGGTTCCTTCTTCTGTCGTCCATACGGTTCCTCTTGGGGTAGATGCCTCTATATTTTCTGGGGGCATGCCTTCCCCTTCCGACAAATTTATTTTTTTTAACTGTGGAAAATGGGAAAAAAGGAAAGGTCATGACCTCCTTATATTCCTTTTCCAAGAAGCGTTTAAAAACGAATCAGATGTTGAGTTATGGATGATGTGCCACAACGTTCATCTTTCTCCAGAGCAAGAAGCTCAATGGGAAAACTTGTACAAACAAGATCCAAGAGTTCGCCTCATAGGTCGCGTTCAGTCCCAGCAGGAGGTAGCTTCTATAATGAATACTGTGGATTGTGGAGTATTTCCAAGCCGAGCAGAGGGATGGAATTTAGAAATTCTAGAGCTAATGGCTGCTGGAAAGCATATTATCACTACAAACTATTCTGCACATACCGAATTTTGTAACGCTAAAAATAGCATGTTAGTAACTCCTCTTAAAAATGAGCCCGCACACGACGGGATATTTTTCGATGGATTTGCTGACTGGGCATCCTTGGAGGGAGTGGAGCAAGAATTCGTTGTCCACATGCAAAACATCTATAAGGAATGGAAACAAAACAACAAAGCAAGAATTGTTAATGAAGAAGGTATACAAAGCTCCAAAGAATTTTCTTGGGACGCAACAGCCCAAAAGCTAGGGGATATATTATATGCTAATTAAAGTGCAAAAGGTATGTCCACACATTCCTCTTCCCTCAAAGAGCCACTCTTCAGACGCAGGCTGGGATTTATATGCCAACGAAGACTGTACGATAGGAACTTGGACACGAAGACTTGTTGATACAGGAATCAAGCTTGAAATACCAGAAGGCTATGTGGGATTGATTTGGCCAAGGTCAGGTCTCTCGGTTAAAAAAGGCATTGATGTCTTCGCAGGGGTTATAGATTCAGGATACCGTGGTGTCGTAAAAGTATGTCTTTATAACTCTAGCTTTGAGATGGTTGATATTAACAGACACGACAGAATAGCCCAAATTATTTTTCAAGAAGTCCCTTCGTTTAGCATTGAGGAAGTGGAAACTTTAAATGAAAGCCCCAGAAGAGAAGGGGGCTTCGGGAGTACAGGAGGATGAACCGCCTTAACGGGATGAGAACTTATTTGGCTGGGGCTATGGACAGAGTACCCGATGGGGGCTTGGAATGGAGAAAAAGAACAACTCCTCTTCTGCTTAATTTAGGAGTTAGAGTCTTAAACCCCTGTGATAAACCTATAGAGGTGGGGATTGAAGATACAGAAAGCAGGGTTTTAATTGATAGCTATAAAAAAACTGGTCAATTTGATAGGATCAGAAAAGAGTATGGCGTTATAAGGACTTTAGATCTCCGCTGCATAGATATTTCTGATTTTGTTATTGCTAGTATTGACACGAATGTTCATGCCTGTGGAACCTATGAAGAGATTACGATTGCCAATAGTCAAAAGAAGCCTGTCCTCATATGGTGCCAGCAAGGGAAAGAACACGCTCCTAACTGGCTATTTTTTATGTTGCCCCATGAACACATATTTGGCTCTCTAGAGGCTCTCGTCGAATACTTAGGCCACGTAAACTCAGCCGACAAGGTGGAGCATTATAAGAGATGGTTCTTTTTTGATCAGTCGAAACTACAGGCCGTTTAAGCAAACAGTAAAGACAGAAGTGCATCTTGGCTGCCTTTAGGCAGCCTTTTTTGTGTAAAAACGGGGTATAATATAGTATGAAAGACCTATTCCGATATCTTAAAAATTTAATAAAATCTAATAAGAGCACCACCTCTGACGTTGTGCCTGACCTGTCCAATGTCTCGGGATGCATTAACTTTTTTTGGGACTCCCAAACCGGAGACTTTAATGTAATTTTAAGCGTGGAAGACGATACGGAAATGTCGTCAGAAATTCTAGGAATGTTGCTATGTTATATTAGCGAAGGGCACATGACCCAATTCCTTGCAGAAAGCTTGAAGTGTTGGTGTGATTCTCCAAGCAAGATGGAGTTCTACACAAATGTTCTTAAAACTTGGAATATTATGCGTGAGCTACAGAAAAAGGAACTCAATGATTCAGAGGAAAGACCATTGATTAGCCCGGCTGATGTATTTAGATTTAAAGGTGACCCAAATGCTAATTGAATTTTGTGAGTATGACGACGGGAAAGGGAATATTTGCAATAGGACTGTTGAATTTGAAATTAAGAAAGAAAATTACAGTGTGTATGTGTGCAAACGGTGTCTTTATATGATAGATATTGATCCCGATATTGATGAAGTAGGCTGCCTTACTCAACACGGAAGGATAGACTATGCATGAAAATATACCGACTCCAAGTGGATACGATGTTTATTGGGAAAAGTGGACAGATGCTTATAGCCCAGAAGAAACGGAAATCAGTGTAATAGAAGAGGAGGCCCCAAGAGAAGGAGACGCTTTCTCTTTTGAAGAAGATTTGGGATCAGAGTTCAAAAAATTTAAAAATATTCAGACCATTTTTACCCCCTTTGGAGTGCTCCCCCTTACGGAGCATTCTCTTGCAAGCACCTACTTCAAGTTTTGGGTAGGACATACTAATTTCAAAATAACCCCTCAGTTTTTTCGCATCATTTCCAACGTAGAAGGTGTAGAGTCCATTGATGTTTTTACCCCTTACCGATTTCGGATAGGTATAGCTAAGATGTTCAAAGACAGAATGGTAATGTCTCAGGTGAGAAAAAAGATGGTTGACTATCTTAAGGAAAACCCAAATGCCCCCTCGTACAAAGGCGATAATAGCTGAAGCTCATGATAGTGGCATCATAGCAAGCACTAGAGAGATATTCTTACATAACCATTTCGAAGAAGAAGATCCGGGATTGGATTATCGTACTGCGACAAAATTTCTTACAAACTTGCGTATCCTTGAGAGTCAGAATCACAAACCCATAGTAGTACACCAGCATTCCACAGGGGGAGAGTGGCACGCAGGGATGGTAATTTATGATGCTATTCAGGGAAGTCCATGCCGCTTTATATTGATTTGCCATGGCATTTGTGCGTCAATGGGAAGCATTATAGCTCAAGCTCCCCTCGGTAACGGGGTACGCGTCTCAATGCCCAACTGTGACTGGCTCATACATGATGGATCTTGTTCGGTAGAAGGAACCTACAAGCAGGTATTTTCTATGTATGAGTTTGAAAAAACAATCCTCGATAGAAGCTATGAAATTTATGTTGAGGCGTGTGAAAAAACAGGAAGTTATTTTGATGGTGCTAAAAAGAATGCAGTAAAAAACTTCATAAAAAAGCAGCTAAATTCTAAAGAAGATTGGTGGATGCCCTCTAGCGATGCTGTATTCTATGGATTTGCCGATGGTATTTTTGGAGAAGATGGATTTAATTCACTAGAAGAAATTGTGAAAAATGTGTCTTAATAGTGTGCATTAGGTGTAATTAATAAGCAGGACAGGATTTCTATTGTTTGGAACAACGGGATACAAAATGGCCTCTATGTAGAAAAAGAGGTAAATATTATGGGTTTTGTTACTAATCTTGCAGGCACACTTGTGTACAACCAGTATGTCAATGGCTTCCCCAGCGGGGTAGACAATGACCAAGGTAACATTCGAGCGGGGGGAACGATTGCTGAAACCGCCCTCTGGACATCTTCGAGCCTAGGTGAAGAAGAGAGATTGGTTCTAATTTCTTCGGGTGTTAATAATACGGGAGTGATTCCTCCCGCCACAGCCAGCACGTTTAACAATCAGCCGGGCCAAGTGATTGTCAAGTACACCACCGATCTGGCCGGTGTTACTAATCTTACGCAGGCTATTAGATCTGCTGGTAATTCAGGCATTTATTCAATCAATCAGCTTGATGTAATGGAGTCTATTGATTACAAGACTTCTGTGGTTGCTGGCAACTGGAACATCTTCAGCGGAGCATTTAGTCCAGCGCTAACAGTTACAGACGCTGGTGGTTGGGATATCGCCGCTAACGGTATTGGCGTTGACAATTCCTCCAACCTGAGAGGTTCCGGTACTGATACTGCTGCTAATCCTACTGCGGCAATTCCGGGACGGCTTACCTACATGTATGGTGCCATTGCCCCAAGTGGTGCAACGTATTCGCCAAGAACTAACTGGTAGTCAAATCAAGAGCAAGGTCCCCTTCGGGGGGCCAGAGCTCTATTTTGGAGACAGCATATGACACGACCTCAACAACAGAATCAACTTGTGCCATTTCTTAAATACTCAGCAACCCTTTGCGTTGCTATAATACTTAGTATGGGTAGTTTCTGGCTTTCCTACGGGAAGGATCTCGTAACGCGAGCAGAGGCTCGGACTTTAGTGAATGAGGGAACGCATAGAGTTGAAAAGGAAATTGATAATGTAAAATATAGACTTGATCGTATTGATGATAATTCAGACAAACTAGAAGAACAGCTCAGGACGGTCTTAAAGGCCAATACAGATGCTATTGTTGAGCTCAAAGTACAGGTTGCATCTCTAACTCAAACTATCGAGTCCCTGAGTGAAAAAATTAACCAATTAAAGGAGAATTAGATATGTTAGATAAATTTAAGGCGATGTTTAGATCTCGTCGCTTTTGGGTTGGCGTTGCTGGCGTAGTAGTCATATGTGCCGATACCCTTTTTGGCGCAGGGACAATAAACCCCGCAACAGTT
>Ga0114901_1000548_pt1 | contig 24981 bp, 26 predicted proteins | sample MalvireepMed_s16_FD_89686 | JGI IMG/M metagenome (GOLD analysis project Ga0114901, IMG submission 89686) | Marine viral communities from the Global Malaspina Expedition - Malaspina viral metaG DeepMed_s16 | ecosystem: Environmental > Aquatic > Marine > Oceanic | place: Mediterranean Sea... | reverse complement strand
TTCCAGCAGGTGAATTCCACCCACTCAACGAGCCAATGGCGCGGTTGAAGCGTGTAGCGTAGCCCATGTTCCGCTTATGTCCGAGAAATCGTTGTCTGGCGAACAAACCTTGAGGTGACGCCAACAAGGTCCTGTGCAGTATCGGGGTTTCTGGCCAGCGATCGCGCGTAGCTCGCCAGCCTGGGCATCAGGTCGCTCAGTGCAGCACCGAAGTCACGCCACTCCTCAGTCGGTACATGCAGTTCGTGATCCGGTTGTTCCGACACGCAAAAGCCCTTGCTCGATCGAACCAGGGGTGCCGATTATACACCGACTGGTTTACTTGTTCGGGAACGCCGCCTCCTTTGGATTGTTCCACTCCTCAGCGATGAAGCCCGATAGGCGAACGAGCGCGCGATAGGGCAAGGGTGGGGAATCGGGTATGCGGAAGGTTGGGCAGCAGGAAGTCAGCGCCTCTGCCTGCTCGAAAACCAAGCCCAGCCTGCAGGCAGCACCGCAGACGCCATCAACATTGCGCCGACAACATCATGGTCGCGCTGAAGGATCGCGCCAGCGACCAGCAGGCCGGCCGACAGGACGTTGGGATCGGCGCGCCGGGGCGATGCCGGAGTTGAGGAAACCGCGCCTCCCTGCAATTCGATCGGCAGCGCGCCCGACCGCGCAACCCGCTCGGCGAAGGCCACCAGCTCGGGCGAGGCGGCGGCCAGACGGCCAAGGCTCGTGGCCAGCCGGCGTCCGCCCCGCTTGAGGCCGGCGGGGCCGATCCGCTCCCGCAACAGTTCGCGCGCGATCGGTGCGGCGCGCGCCGCGATGTCGAAGCCGGGATCGAGCCGTCGCACGAAACCTTCGGCGATCAGCAGGGTGCGCAGCAGCAGGGCGAGGTCGGGTGGCAGCGCCAGGCGGTAGGTGCGCAGCAGCGCGAACACGCGTCCGAAGATGTCCGCCAGCTCGATCTGCCGGAGTACTGCCCCGCGGAACTGGCCGATCAGCGCGTCGAGGTCGCGGGTCAGCGCCTGGCGATCGACGTCGGTTTCGCCCGACCATTGAAGCAGCACGTCCGTCACCGATCGCGTGTCCTCGCTCGCGATGGCAAGGACGAGCGTGACAACCTCGTTCCGCCGGGCGGGACTGAGCACGCCGACCGCGCCAAAGTCGATGAACGCCAGCGACCCATCGGCCAGGACGAAGACGTTGCCGGGATGGGGGTCCGCGTGGAACCGGCCGTTGAAGATGATCATCCGCAGCACCGCATCGGCGTATCTGCTGGCGACGTCCGCACCGCCCTCACCCGCCCCGTCGAGGATCGCGCGGACCGGCATGCCGTTAAGCCGCTCCTGCACGTTCATCCGGCGGCCGACCTGATCCCAGTAGAAGGCGGGCGTGCGAACGCCGAGCGGCTGCAGGAAGGCGCCGATGCTCTCGCAGGCTGCTGCTTCGGCGCTGAGGTCCATTTCCTGCGACAGGCTCTCCGCGAAGAACCGGAGCAGGTCGTCGGGCTTGAGGCGGCGAATCTCCGGTGAGTGCCTCGCCGCGAGCCGCGCGACGCGGCGGAGCAGCTTCAGGTCGGCATCGACGCGTTCCGCGATCCCCGGCCGGCGCACCTTGACCACTACCTCGGTTCCGTCGAGCAGGGTGGCACCATGAACCTGCGCGATCGAGGCCGCGGCGATCGGCTCGCGGTCGAAGCTCGCGAACACGTCCGCGATCGGGGAGCCAAGCGCGGTCAGGATCGTCGACTCCAGCGCCTCGAACGGCAGCGGGGTAACCCGGTCCTGCAGCGTCGACAGCGCGCGCACCCATTCCGGCCCGAGCAGGTCTTCACGGGTCGCGAGCACCTGCCCCAGCTTGACCGCGACAGGTCCAAGGTCCCGCAGCAGCGCGACGACCCGCTCGGGCGTACCGACGTCCACCGGCTGCTCCGAGCGACCGGGCAGCAGACCCAAGCGCGAGGCGAGCCCGTTCAGGCCGTGGCGCCCCATGATCTGGATAAGCTCGGCCAGGCGCGCGCGCTCACCGATCTGAGGCTCGTCGTCCGTGGTGGGCATCACGCGCTGCAATCATCCCCCTGCCGCGGGCGGCAGCCATCAAGAAACAGGTCGATACCGCGTGTGACACGATCGCGCGCCGCCTCGTCATACGCTGGCGGAGACAACCCCAGCGCTGCACGGCGCATGGGGGCGACCACGACGAGCGTGACGAACTGCTCGGCAGCAAATACTGGGTCGGCCAGCGAAAGCTCTCCCTTGGCATTGGCATGGGCGAGAATCGATGCCACCCACTGGACGGCCCGCTGGTAACCGAAATCGTGGATGTTCGCCGCAAGCGCGGGAAAGCGCACGGCTTGCGCGATGACGACACGTTCCATGGAAGCGATCCGGGGCGTCAGGAGCCACTCGAGCAGGCGATCGGCGATCACGCGCAGTCGCGGGCCGATGTCGGGTTCATCACTGCCGGAGGGTTCGAGCGCGCGCAGCTGCGTGTCGATCTCGTCGAGGATCACCGCCTCAAACACGCGCGCCTTGCTGCCGAAGCGCGCGTACAGGGTCCGCTTGGAGATGCGCGCCTGTTCGGCGATCATGTCGGCACTGGCGCCGTCGAACCCGTGTTCGAAGAACAGTTCGCGGGCGCTCTTGAGGATGTGTGAGGTCAGGCGGAGCGCGGCCTCAGTCGTCGGTCTGCCCATCTTCCTTGGGCGCCGCCCCTTTCTATCTTCATCGCTCATCTCGTTCTCCTGGATCGAGGATAGCGCGATCCGGACCGGTTGACGAGAAATCACGCCGGGACGGCCGGCCGCCTGCCATCCCGAGCTCAGCCCAGGACTGTCCTATCGTCTCGCGGTCGATCACTGCCGTGACCCCGGCTTGTAGGTCGGGAGGGACGGAGCACCCACTCCCAGCCCCTCCTGATCGATGCGAACGGCCGTATCCCTGACAGCACCGACCTTGTTCCTTGCTGAACGAATGGTCTCACGCAGTTGGGCCTGTTTGGCAGTCGCGCTGCGGATCGTGGGCCGAACCGCCTCTACGCGCGCCGTAAATTGCTCAGCTCCGTCTCGAGCGTTCAGCAACGTGCGGTTCGCTTTCGCGAGAACGGTCGCGCGACGTTCGTCCAGGACAGCTCTCAACCGTTGTGCGCTGTCGCCGGATCGTTGCAAGGCGTTCCCTACGGCCACGACGCGACCGCGCGCGCCGGAAAGCTTATCGGACGCCCCTCCGGCCCTGTCTGCCCAACCGGCGGAACTCTCCGCGAGCGCCGCCAGCCGATCGCTGGCCCGCTGCTGCTGAGCGGCGCCGAGGTTGGGCGAGGATTGGATGCTGCAACCGGCCGGGATTCCGTGGAGCAACTGGCTCGCGATCGAGCTGATCTCGGCGGGTGACGGGTTAAGCTCGATGAGGATCGCCTGGCGTCAGGATCTGGCCGACGACGACGAGGTGCTTGCCTCCGGTGTCCTGACGAGCCTCATCGATCAGGCATGCGGCGTGGCGGTGATGTCCCGGCTGGGCAAGCGGCTGGCGATCTCGACGCTAAACCTGAAGGTGGACCACATCCGTCCCATTGCGACGCGATGTGCTGCAACGGCATGGGCGCACTGCTACGACGCAACCGACCATCTGGCGTTCGTCCGTACCGAGGTCTGGGACACCGACCCCTCCCATCTGACCGCGACAGCCCAGGGCGTGTTCTCGATCAACCGGGTCGCGCTGTGACGCCGGATCGCCCGCCGGCATGCCCGACGCCGGGCAGCTTCGCCCAGATGCTCGACGCCATGATGACGGAACGCGAGGGCCGTTTCGTGCTTGAGCCCGCAGGCGACCTGATCGGCAATCCGATGCTGCCCGCACTTCACGGTGGCGCGATCACCTCGTTCCTGGAGCTGTCGGCGGGGTTGACCCTGCTGCGCACGCTGGCTCTCTCGCGGCCTCCGCGGTTGATCAGCACCCATCTTCAGTTCTTCTCGGCGGCACGGCAGGCACCCCTGCGCACCGCCCCGGCGATCAGACGCGTCGGGCGACGCGTCGCGGCGATGGAGGCTGAAGCGTTCCAAGAGGGCAGAGCAGAGCCCGTCTGCACCGCGCAGTTTGAATTCGCCCTAGTTGCTTGAGGCCTTCAGGCGGCGGAAACCGAAAACACCAGCTTCTTCAGCCAGTCGATTGCTCCATCGGCCCGCCGGTCGTGCGTGGCCATGCTGAGCTGGATGGCGGGATTTGGGGTATTCTCCAGGTTCGCGAAACCGAACGGCTTTTCAGCCCGCGCTGTTCACTCTGGTGAAAGCGCGAGCGGCTATATCTGACCGTCACTCGCCTGTATGTGGCGGCCGCCGGGTGCTGGACCGCCCCCCCCCGGCGATCTAGAAGGTGTAGGTCAGCCCGACCGCGGCGGCGAGCTGGTCAGCATCGCCCACGTCGCTGACTATAGGGCTGCGCTTGTACTTGCCCAGCATGCGACCATAGAGCACGCCGGCCCCGAGTCCGAAGCCGCGACGGAGGTCGCCACTCAGGCTTTGCAGGATGAAGGCGGACAGGTTGTACCGCTTCCAACCGCTGTCATTGATAGAATAGGTCCGCAAGCCGCTAGCGAGCGACCCTGCGGGCGTGACCGCGAAGTAGGTGCGGCCGTAGCCCTTCCCCACATAGTCCGCCGAAGCTCCGACCGAAACAAGCGTGCGGGTGGACAGCGGCGTCGCGTAGTTGATCTGCGGCGTCACGACGTAGCTGTCGTGAACGTCCGACAGGTCGTGGACATAGGCCACGCGGACGGTCAGCGTGTCGTAATCGCTGGTGATCACGCCCGTCCGGCTGATCCCGACATAGCCGCCGGCTTCCCACGCGGTGTCGATCTTGCCGAGTGCACGCACTTGGAGGTTGTCGACCTTGTTGGTCCGGTCAAGCCGCGCCGCGCCGATCACGCCAAGCTCGACGTTGGTACCTGGTCCCGAGCGGCTCGGAATCAGGTTCACATACAGTTGAGTGCCGCGCGTGAAGAAGTCATGGTCGGCAACCTTGCCGATCAGAACCACTCCGGGGGTGATGTTGTTCTTGTCGGCCCCTTCATAGTCAGGCAGCGTGGCCGCGCCCACGCCGATCGTTAGGCGGGAACGATCGGGGGCGCCGGTGTCCTCCGACTGCGCGCGTGCCGGCACGGCCGAGGCCAGGCCGAATGCAAAGGCCGCCGCGGTTCCAAGGGATGTCAAACCTTGCACTTTCATCAGAAATCGTGGGCCTCCCTGCCCCTGTTCGGTTCTTTGTGAGAACACGGTGGAAACGCTCAGACGAAGCGTCTATGATACGAAACGGTTTACATATTACAAGGTTGCAGAGTGGCTGACGCGCAGACCGAGTGCGGCGAGCATGGGTCCGACAGGCAGGGATCGGACGAGCGCAGCCGGGATGGGTCTCGATCCGATCAAGGGGGCGACGACCGGAAGGACGAGGACGGCAAGAAGGACAACAAGCCCGGGCTTCTCGAGCGTTATCCGATCATCCGCTACGTCCTGATCGGAGCCCTGATCCTCGGGATTGTCGCGGCGGCTTTCTGGTACATCAACTATCGGCAGCGGGGCCAGTACCTGCAGTCGACCAACAACGCCTATGTGCGCGCGGACTTCGTGACCGTCTCACCGAAGGTCGGCGGCTATGTCGAGCGTGTCCTCGTCGCCGACAACCAGCCCGTCCGCCGCGGCCAGCTGCTCGCCGTCCTCGATCCTCGTGACTACCGCGCCAATGTCGAACAGGCGCAAGCCCAGATCGCCGCTGCCGGCGCCAACATCACGACCGCGCGCCGGACGCTTGACGAGCAGCAGGCCACGGTCGCCCAGGCCGCCGCCCAGGTCGCGAGCGCCGCGGCTGCCGCGGCAGCGGCAGAGAACGAGGTAAGACGTTACGAACCGCTTACCCGCACAGGAGCGGAATCGCGCGAGCGCCTCGCCAACCTTGTCCTGCAGCGTGATCGAGCCGGCGCGGAGCTGCGCGCGCAGCGCGCGGCCTACCTCGCCGCCCGTCGCAGTGTCGCGACACAAGCGGCTCGCATCGACCAAGCGGAGGCGCAGCGCGGCACCGCGCAGGCGCAGCTTGCGCGCGCCTCGACGGATCTCGGCGCCGTCGAGATCCGCAGCAGCATCGACGGCGTTGTCGCCGACAAGGCGGTGCGGGCCGGGCAATATGTCCAGCCGGCGACCCGGCTGATGTCGGTGGTGCCGGTCGATCAACTGTACATCGAGGCTAACTTCAAGGAGACGCAGGTCGCGCTGATGCGCGTCGGACAGCCGGTCACCATCAAGGTGGATGCACTGGACGGCGCCGAACTGCGAGGCCGGGTCGCCAGTTTCTCTCCGGGGACGGGCGCGCAGTTTTCACTGATCCCGCCTGAGAACGCCACCGGCAACTTCACCAAGATCGTCCAGCGGGTGCCCGTGCGCATCAGCATCGAGGCGGGCCCGGAGGCGCGCCGGGTGCTGCGTCCCGGTCTGTCGGTCGAGGTCACGGTCGATACGATCGGTGCCAAGGGCAGCCGGGAACGGATCGAGCAGGAAACCAAGCGTTTGAAGCGCGGCGAGACGCAGGACCCGCGCTGATGGCAGCCCAACGCGCAGGCCTGCGCGATTGGCTCGCCGTCGCGGCTGGCACGATCGGGTCGTTCATGGCGCTGCTCGACATCTCGATCGTCAATGCGGCCTTGCCAACCATCCAGGGCGAGATCGGCGCGAGCGGAACGGAGGGCACCTGGGTCGCGACCGCCTATCTCGTAGCGGAGATCGTCATGATCCCGCTCAGCCCCTTCCTCGTACGGCTTTTCGGGCTGCGCAACTTCCTTCTCGGCGCTGCGGTCAGCTTCACTGGCTTCTCCATAGTGTGCGGCATTTCAACGACATTGCCGATGATGGTCGCCGGGCGCGTGGGCCAAGGCTTCACCGGCGGTGCCCTGATCCCGACCGCGATGACCATCATCGCGACGCGGCTCCCGCCATCGCAGCAGCCGATCGGCACCGCCGCGTTCGGCGGCACCGCGATCCTCGGTCCGGTGCTCGGGCCGATCATCGGCGGCTGGCTCACCGACAACTATAGCTGGCACTACGCCTTTTTCCTGAACGTGCCGGTCTGTGCCGGGCTCGTCCTGCTCCTGTTGTTCGGGCTCAAGCATGAGCGTCTGCGGCTCGACCAGCTGCGCCATGCCGACTGGCTCGGGATCGCAGGGCTCGCAATCGGCCTGGGTGCGCTAACCGTCATGCTCGAGGAGGGTCAGCGAGAGATGTGGTTCGAGTCCGCCTTGATCGTGAAGCTTGCGATCGCAACGGTCTTCGGCTTCGCGCTCATCACGATCGGACAGGTCCGCTCCGCGTATCCGGTGCTCAAGCTGTCGCTGATCTTCAGCCGCTCCTTCGGCAGCGTCTTCGTCCTCAGCCTCATCATCGGCGTCGTGCTCTACGGCGTGACCTTCCTCATCCCCCAGTTCCTCTCGTCGATGGCGGATTACAGCGCGCTGCAATCGGGCAAGGTGGTCTTCGTCTCCGGCATCCCCGCCCTGATGCTGATGCCGTTCCTGCCGCTCGCGTTCAAATACCTCGACGTCCGGCTGGCGGTTTTTGTCGGCATGGCGCTGATGGGCGTCAGTTGCGCGATGGATTGGCATCTCACCGCCCAGTCGGCCGGGGGCGATCTGACGGATTCCCAGCTCGTCCGCGGCTTCGGGCAGATCTTCGCCATGATGTTCCTCAACCAGGCCGCGATCAGCGCCGTGGCGCCCGAGGATGCCGGCGATGCGTCCGCGCTGTTCAACGCGGGGCGCAACCTCGGCGGATCGATCGGCCTTGCCCTGATGGCGACCCTCCAGGATCGGCAGACTTTCCTTCATTTCAACCGGCTGGGTGAGACGGTGTCGGCCAATGCGGCCACCACGCAGGAATGGTTCGCTAGAGCCATGACCATGCCGTCCGGTGAAGCCGGCGCCTATCGGCAGCTCGCAGGTCAACTCCTCGAGCAGTCTACCGTCATGGCCTATAACGACCTGTTCTTCGCGCTGAGCGTCGCGGTCGCGATCACGACGCCGCTGGCGCTGTTTCTCCGCCCGATCTCCTCCGACACGCAGATGGCGATGCACTGATGAAGCGACTTGGCTGGGCCATTCTCCCCACACTCCTAACCGGATGCGTTGTCGGACCCAACTATGAAGGCCCGCCGGGCGTTGCGAGCGGCGAGCGGCCGGGATCGACATTTCGCCGCGCGGATCAGGCTGTCACGTCACCGCAGCCCCCTGTCGCACGCTGGTGGGAAGGCATGGGCGACGCACAGCTCACGATGCTGATCGACCGCGCGCTAGCCTCAAATCCGGACGTGGCGATCGCCGAGGCGCGCATCCGCAAGGCGCGCGCCAGCTTGCGCGAACAGCGCGCGAACCAGCTTCCCACCGTCTCGGCGTCAGGGACATCGATCGTCGCTGATCTTCCCGCAGGCTCGCTCGCGCTGCCGACGCAAGGCGAGCAATCCGATCGTGTCAGGGCCGAATTCTACAACGCCGGCCTGGACGCGTCGTGGGAGATCGATCTGTTCGGCGGGCGACGCCGCGCTGCCGAAGGTGCCGAGGCCCAGGCTCAGGCGGCCGAAGCTAACAGGGCCGATGCGCAGGTTCGCCTCTCGGCGGAGGTTGCCCAGAATTATGTGACCCTGCGCGAACTTCAGCAGCGCCTGATCCTGGCCCGCCGCTCCGCGCAGCTTCAGCAGCGATCACTCGCCCTACTTCAACAGCGCGAGCAACTCGGTGCATCGTCGCGCGACGAGGTGGTTCGGCTGAAGACCGAGCTGACCCGCACGGAGGCCGGACTGTTGCCGCTCGAGGGACAGATCGCGACCACGCTGGACCAGCTCGCCCTGCTCACCGGCGATGAGCCCGGTGCGCACGATGCCTTACTGTCTACCCCTGCCCCGATTCCGCTGATCCCAAGGACTGTCGCGATCGGCGATCCTGCCGCCATGCTGCGACGCCGGCCCGACATTCGCGCGGCCGAGCGGCAGCTGGCGGCATCGAACGCGCAGATCGGAGTCGACGTTGCCCGGCAGTTCCCGTCGGTCAGCATCATGGGTATCATCGGCCTCGGTGGTCCCAATATTGCCGATGTGGTCGATCCTGACAGCTTCGCGGGCCTTTTCCTGCCGCGGATCAGCTGGAGTTTCCTCGACTTCGGCCGCAATCGTGCCCGGGTCGAGCAGGCGCAGGCCGATCGCGACGAGGCGGAAGCGCAATATCGCAAGGCGATTCTCGGCGCGCTGTCGGACGCGGAAACCAGCCTGACCCGCTTCGGCAATCAGCGCCGGAACCTGTTTTCGTCTATCGCGAGCCGGAACGGTGCCAGGCAGTCAGCGTCCTATGCCGGGCAGCGATACGCGCAGGGAGCGATACCGCTGACCACGTCCATCGATGCCGAACGCGCGGCGCTAGCTGCCGAACAGTCGGTGCTGGAAGCGACTGGCGAGCTTGATCGGGCCTTTGTCGCCCTCCAAAAGGCGATGGGACTTGGGTGGAGCCAGAAGTGACGGTCTTGCAATGATGCGAGGGGAGAGCACCGACCGCGGGGTGGCTCCGCTTTTGCCGCCTCCTGCCCAGTATCTGCGTGATGACGCGATCAGGGGAGGATGGATCTGATGTTCTTCGCCCACAGATCCCATCTGGCGCATGCCGATGCCGAGCTGGCGACGCGTACCCTCGGGCGGGCGCATCACCGCGCCCTGTACTTCCTCGGCAGGTTCCCGGAAATTTCGGTCAGCGAGCTGCTGGACGTTCTTTGCGTCACGAAGCAATCGCTTGGCAGGGTGATGCGGGATCTGATGGATCGCGGGCTCGTCTGCGGGCGGGTCGGGGAGCGCGATCGACAGCAGAAGCTGCTGTCGCTTACCGAAGAGGGACGTGCGCTAGAGCAAGCGCTTTTCGAGGACCTTAGGCGCAACATGGCGGGCTCGTATCCGGCGGCAGGAGACACAGCCGTCACGGGCTACTGGATCCTAATGCAGCATCTCATGCGCGGTGAGGCGCGGGAGCAATTTCGCAGGCTGCACTCCCGGCAGTAAGCGCCGCAAACAGGTACCGGACCAGATCGAAGGGGGGCTTCATCGACCTGGCCCGGCGGGTATCACCTATCCTGCAAGCCCGGAGGGGGTCAGCGACTTGCCGGTGGTGAGTTCGTTCTCCAGCATCGGAACCGCAGTACCGGCAATCTGCTGAAGCGCCGGGTCGGTTCCGTCCTGCGCATAACCCTTGTTCACCGCCCAGGCGGCCTGCTGGACCTGCGCCGACTGGGTCAGATACAGGTTGTCAAAGGCACCCTTGGGTGCCTTCTGGAGCAGCTTGAGGAGGGCAGCGCGGTCGGCGGACAGGCTCGAGGGCGGCGCCTTGATCGTGCGCTGATCATTCTTCAGCGCTGCCAGCAACGCCTTGTGGCTGCTCTGCGTTTCCGCCAGCACGCGCTTCGCGTAGGCCTTGACGTCGTCTCGCTGCGCCCGCGTCGCGGCGAGCTGCGCGGCCTTGATCTGGTAGAGGTTGGCGTCGGCCGCGGCGAGCACGTAATTGGGTCCGCTCTGGCTCGAGATCGGCGAGACGCCGACGTCGGCGCTGGTCATAGTTCCCGGAGTGGCGGGCGAAACGGCCTGCGCCAACACTGGAACCGGCGCAAGGGTGAGCAGAGCAGCGACAATAGCAATCTTCATCGATACCTCCGTTGTTGTTGTCAAGTAGTAAGCGAAATCAGTGGCTGGAACGATAAAGAAACGAAACGGTTCCCTTTTCCCTGACCTCACCCCGGCAAGACGTGCCCGGACGGGTGGCTGCTCGGACGTCTGGAGGTACACGGCGATGATGAACACGACGGCTCGGGGAGCCGTTCCCATGCCGGTTGAGTCTAAATCTGGTGCCGTCGGCGCCGAGGGAAAATCTGGTCTGACGGCCCTCGAAACAGCAGAATCCATATTCCCCGATCAGCGCGATGGCATCTTGCTCGTCAGGAAGGCTCGCCTTTCCGCGTCGATCGTCAGGGCGGACAGCCCGTCCCCGCCGCTGAAAAGCAAGACGTTCACGCTTCCGCGCCTTCCCCTTCCACGCCGATCGCGTCCTGCATCGGCGCCGGAAGATGGCGGTAGAGGGTGGGCACCGAGACTCCGATTGCCGGCGCGACTTCGCGCGCCGTCATGCCCGAAGCGAGCAGTTTGCGCGCGGCCTCGATCCGCTTCGGCGTCATCACTGTCTTGCGACCGCCTGTCCTGCCCTCGCGCTTCGCCACCATCAGCGCCGCCGTCGTCCGCTCGCGGATGAGATCGCGTTCCATTTCGGCCAGCGCGGCGAGGATGCGGAACACGAACTTTCCCGCCGTTCCGGAAGTGTCGATCCCATCGGTAATCGAGCGAAGGCCGACGTTGCGCTCTTCCAGCTCCGTCGCGAGGTCGATCAGACCTTTGGAGGTTCGGCCGAGCCGATCCAGCTTCCAGATCACCATCACGTCGCCGGCGCGCGCGTGTGACAAAGCTTCGGCCAGGCCGGCACGGTTCGCCTTGGCACCGCTCGCCTTGTCGCTGAATATCTTCTCACAGCCCGCCTCGCGCAGCGCGTCGAGCTGGGGCGTTAGATCCTGTTCCGGCGTCGAGACGCGCGCATAGCCGATCAGCATGAATGGTTCTCAAAACTCATCTTTCGCGCCTACCACGATCCGGCCCAATCGAGAAAGTGTTTTGATACGCGCTGCAAGCCTGCTACACGTTCTCACATGGCCCCGTCTCATAATCGATCGTTTGCGAGACACGCCCGTTGCCGCGGTCGCCAAAAGCACGAACGCGGTCAGGCTCAGCGGCGAACGGTCATCAAAAGCACGAACTTTTGCCTTCAATCGGGGCCGGGACGGTGGGGACAGGCCGATTCCCGTCTGATCTTCGTGCTTTTGGCGACCGATCGCCAAACCGGAGCGGCGAAGCGATGAGCGACGCTACATCGATCCAGGGCGACTTGTTTGCGCTCGACAGCCCTTTGCTGACCGAGGTTCGCGGCGAGCGTTCGTTGATGGCCTTTCCCTTCTTCGCATTGAGCAAAGGGAAATGGACCAAGCCGCTCGCCTATAAGACCGAAACGGTGTCGATCGAGATCGTGGCGACCGCAAAGGGCGTGGCCACGATCTACGACAAAGAGGTTCTGCTTTATATCGCCAGTCTCATGGTGGCAAAGCTGGACGCCGGGGTGGGCGTGTCGCAGGACTTCTATTTTACCGCGCATGATCTGTTCCGTGTCACCGGCGTCAACGGTTCGGCCCGCTCCTATTCTCGACTGTCGGACGCACTGGAGCGGCTGCAGGGCACGCAGATCAAGACGAATATCGAGGCAGGAGGCGAAGGCCAGGCCGGCTTTTTCTCTTGGCTGTCCGAAGCGCAGCTTCATTACACCAAGACGAAGACCGGCGATAAACGGCTGAAAGCCGTGAAGGTCCGCCTGTGTGATTGGCTCTATCGAGCCATTCTGCGCGATCGGCGGGTGCTGGACTATGCGCCCACCTATTTTCAGCTCGGCCCGATCGAGCGCCGGCTGTATGAAGTCGCGCGATCGGCATGTGTGCATGGCGCGGTCGATGTTGATCTTGACGAGCTGCGGTTGCAGCTCGGCTATCAAAGCTCGCTCAAGCATTTCCGCTATGAGCTGAAACGAATAGCCGACGAAGACGGCATCCCGGGCTTCGCCTTCGATTTGATCGAAGGGGCGCCAACATCAGACAAGGGCCGCTCGCGTCGAAATGCCGGCGCTGATCGCGTCAAGATTACTCCCCGCCCCCTTCTGGCGACTGTCTAACCGCCTCCTTTATTCGGTATTGCGAATCAGCTTGGCGGTGTCGAACTGATCGGTCGGCAAAAGCACGAACTTCGGTCAGCGAAAGCATGAAGTCGGGTCGGCAAAAGCACGAACGCCCCCGCAATCGGTCGGCGAAAGCACGAAAATTTGTTCGAGTCGGTCAGCGAAAGCACGAACTTCAACTGTTTCGCGGCACCTCTTAATTCGCCAAAAATAACCGGGTGCCGAAAGCATCCTGCGTTCGGCCTGACGGGGAGCGGCCGTGACCACATAAACGAATGCCCGGCACGAAGGCCGGGCACCCTGGAACGTGATGAGCGATGCTTGGCGGCATCGATCGGGACGTAAGACACCCCCCTCATACCTGTTCCTGAGCCTTGGTTCAAGGGAGCGCACTTCGCGCCACGCTCTAGTTTTGCCTGGTCCCGGCCCCAAGAAGGGGACGGAAGATGGGAGCTGTTACACTCGCGAGGGCGAGCTTCATGGCGCTCGACCGCATCGAGCGAGCGCGTCCACGATCGCGATCGGGCGCATCAAATCCCACTCGTGCGCATGTTCATCCGAACAGCCGGAAGGCCGGCACGTTCGAAGAGGACTTCTTCTACAGCTACGCAAAGGGCGAAACCGATCGGCTCTACAAGAAGGCCGTGGAGTTGTTGAAGCGCAAGAACGCTGTGCGTCGGCTCGCCCGCGCCGAGGGGCGTCAACTCACCGAGGATGAGCGGCTTGTCACGCTGATCACGCCGGCAGCCGTCCGTGTGTTCGAGCAGCTTACCACCCTCGCCCGAACCTGCGCCGGCAAGGTGTTCCCGACCTGGGAATGGATCGAGACCGCAACCGGCCTGTCCCGCGCCAGCGTAGGCCGCGGCTTGTCGATCCTCGCCACAATGGGCCTGCTCGAGAAGCAGCGTCGATGCGTTCCGATCGACCCGCCCGCCGATCGCCCCAAAGCGCGCAATGCGCAGACGTCGAACGTCTATCGCATGAGTTTCCCCAACCGGCTCGCCCGCTTCCTTCCGCGCTTTCTCCGGCCCGTTCCCCTCCCCGACGATGTGGTGCAGCGGGAGGTCGATCGGATCGAAGAGATCGAGGCCATGCGTCTTTGGCGCACGCCCCGCCAAGTCGTTGCCGAGGAAATTGAGGATGAGGGCCTGCGGCGCGTACTCGACAGTCTCGCCATCGCGATCGAGAAACAAGAGTCTCAAAAAAATGGTCAACCGCTCCTAGATTCATATAATCTAAGCACAGATGGAGTTGGCCTACTCGGCCAACGCTCTAACGCCTGACGGCGCAGACGGTCCTGATCGAACCCTCAGAGCCCGAATGGCACCAACAGCACCAAGCCAAACCGTCGGACGCGCCGCTTCGCGTCGCGATGCTCCCGAGAGGAGCAAGCGTTTACCGTCGCGCTCAAATGGCCGCCTTCGTGCTTGGTGCAGGCGTTTTTCATCGACGAACGCGACCGTAGCGCCATGCCTCCAGCGTCGGGGAGCGCACGATCGGCGCCGACGTCCTCTTTTCAGACGTTTCCGCCGTCCAAATTCGCCGCGGCCGTGGCGGCCTGGTCGACCATCATCTTGCCACGCCATCATCCACTTTCCGGCGCGAGATCCGTGGCGCGAAAATCACAGCCCGTTGCCTTCTGATTGGCTATTCCTGGATCGATGGGAAAATGGGCGCTGGCCGCCTTCTACGATCAAGCAAATAACCGGCTGCGCCTACGGTTTCCGCTACGCGGACCCTCCGTTTTTTCGCTTGATCGCGGCGCCTGCACGCCCCTTCAAATCCCATCAGGAATGAGCCTGATCGCTTAAAAGGACAGGACCATGCAAAATATCGCGGAATTTCGGATTATCGGCCGGATCGGCAAGATCACAGAGCATGACAAGGTGACGAAGGTGAACGTCGCCGCCAACTATAACCGCCAGGAAAATGGCGAATGGGTCACGGACACGCACTGGAACGAGGTGACGCTGTTCGGCAAGCTGATCGAGCGCGCCGCCAAGGCTCAGAAGGGTGACTTGGTGCATATCACGGGCCGCGTCCGCCAGAACTCATACGACAGCGCCGAAGGCCGGCGCTACACGGTGGAGCTGATCGCGGACGGCTTCGCGGTTCTCGCCAAGGGCACGGAGGATCGCGACTAAGAGCGGTCGGGGCCGCCTACCGGCGGCCCCTCTCGCCGGCGAAGTTCCAGTTCAACGGCCTCGCGCATGAAGTCCGACTGGTTCTCACCATCGCGCAGCGCGGCCTTGATCCGGCCCAACGTCCCTTCCGGAAATCGCGCCATCGTCTTTTCCGCGTTAATCCGTGGGCGACCTGCCGTTCCAGATTTGCTAGTGGTCATCGCGAGGTACGCATATTTCTGATACCACCTATTGACGTCATTTCAGATACCACTTATTACAGGTTGGGCCTTTTATCAAGGCGACGGAGGCGAAGGCCATGTTGGGTAATCTGCTGACGATCGGGCTGTTCGTCCTGATCGCTTGGGCCGTCCTTAGGGGCGGTGGTGGCGATAATCCGCGCATCTGGAGCGGAGATACGCCGGATGAGGAGGCGCGTCGCAATACGCGCACCGATTCGAATTATCGCGGTTACGACCACTGGAACAACAATTCCGACCGAGGCTGGTAAGGCGTGAAGACGATTGCCATCAATGTGGAAAAGGGCGGTGCCGGAAAGACGATGATCGCCTGCCATGTGGCATGGCATCTCGCAGACGCGGGCCATCGCGTGCTGTTTCTTGATCTCGATCGCCAGTGCAACGCGACCGATGCGCTCGCCGACTTCGAAAGTCTTGGCACCTGTAAGCCGCTGTTCGAACCGGGCTATGTGCCGCCTGCCAGCTTTCCTCGACTTGCGATTTACTCGAACCGTATGGGCGGCGAGTATGACGCCGATTACCCGCGCGCGCTCACCAATCTCAGTGCGAACTTTCCGGCGCTCGATCCGTATTTTGACTATTGCGTCATCGACACGCCCCCTTCGTGGTCGTGGATCAACTTCGCAGCACTCTTAGTGTGTAATCACCTGATCGTGCCCGTCGAGCTGGGGCCGTTCGGTCCCGCCGCAACCAAGCAGGTTTCGGATTCGATCGCGACGGTGAACAGCAAGCGCCGAACTCCGATCCATGTCGTCGGGCTGATCCCCAACCGCGTGCGGGCCAATGACAGGCATCAGATGGACATGCTGGCCGCGATCAAGAGCAAGATCGGCCGCAACCTATTCAGCACCTATCTTCCGGAACGCGCACATTACAGCCAGGCCATCCAAGAGCATGTGCCGGTGTGGCGGTTCGAAAAGGACGTGCGGACCTCGCTTCCCCCGATGCGCGCCTTTCTCGAGGAAGCCATGACCCGGATCGGGAGCCACGCATGACAGACTTTACCGGCTTTGACGTTTTCAGCGAGAAGGCGGCGGTTGCGGACGCCGATCGCGTCCAGCTCCTCGATACCGAACTGCTCTATCCCGATCCGGAGAATGTTCGCAGCCATATCGACGACGCGACGATCGACGAGATGGCCGAGACCATCAAAGAGCGCGGGCAGCTCCAACCGATCACCGTTGCGCGGAAGGATGCCGATGGGCGCTATCGGATCATGTTCGGCGAGCGGCGCTGGCGGGCGTGCCAGAAGCTGGGCGTTCAGGTCCGCGCGATAGTCAGCAAGACTGATGATGTTGAGCAGGTTCGCATCGATCAGTTCATCGAGAACGATCAGCGCGAGGATCTATCGACGGCCGACATGATCCGGTTTGTCACCGGCCAGGTCGCGAAGGGGCGTTCGCTCGCCGAGCTGGCGCGGGCGACGGGCCGCAACAGGACGTTGCTTACCCGCTATCAAGGACTCGCCAAGGCTCCCGACTATATCGCAGGTCTGTTCGCCGATATTTCGATGAGAAGCGCCGTCGCGCTCACCCAAGCCGCCAAGACCGACGATGCGGCAACTCGCGCGTTCGTCGCTAACACCGCGCCCGAGGATATGACCGTGCTGGCGTGCGAGCGGTTCGCGCGTGAGGTTGGCGCGAAGAAGTCCGCGCCGAAGCCAGCGCCGGCCTTTGAGGAGGAGACGCTGCCCTCTGTTCCGCAATCCGACGGGACCTCTGACGCTACGCCCATCACCTCGCCGTCAGGAGCAACAACGGACGAGATCAGGGACGACGAAGCCGATCGCGCGTTGGACGAGACGATCGTTCCGGTTGCGCCAACGATCGGCGAGGCCCCTGCCCCGCGCGCTGCGTCCAAGCCGAAGGGCGGCAAGCAGCGAGTGGAGCGACCGACGATCGAGATCGAGGGCAAGCGTGCGATGGTCGTCGAAGCGCTGGTGCATTTCGACGGTGAAACAGAACCGCGGATCGTAAGCTGGCGCTGATCGACGGTTGAAACGGAGAGCGTCGGCAGCGGCCGACACTCACGCCCTGGTCCCATCCTTCCTTTCCGCGACTTCATCACTTCCAAGACGGATTGGGTGTGCCACGTGGCACACTTGAAGGTTGATTTTGGTGGGGTATGTTTAATGGCAGGATAGGTGTTGCGGTGTCGGATGTATTACATTATCCCTATGCGGGCCATGCCAACCTCGTCGCACCCTGCATCCCCCACCAAGGAATCAGCGATGTTGACGGCGCGTGTCGATCGCGAGCTGCTGGCGGCCTTCGACGCCGTGGCAGAGGGCAGGGGAGGGCGCAGCGCCCTTCTTCGCACGGTCCTGCAACAGTCGTTGAAGCACGTTGCCGATGCTCCCCGGATCGCGCCGAGGGCAGAAAGCCCCAGCAATCGCGTGAACCTGCGCTTCACCGATGCAGAAACGTCTGTCCTCGATCACAAGGCGGCCCAGCGCGGTGTTGATCGAGCGGGATGGATCAAGGCGCTTGTGCGCCGCCATCTTGGCCTCAAGGGTAGCGTCGACGATGGCCTGCGCGATGCGGTGGCCCCGATCCGGATGCAGCTCACGCGGATCGGTCGAAATCTCAACCAGGCCATGAAGGCGGGGAACGCCGCGATGATGGCGGACAGCGGGTTGCAAATCGATCGCGAGCTGCGCCGCATTGCCGACATGCGTGAAGAGATCAACGAGCAGATCGCCGCGCTGGCGGACGTGCTGCGTGGCGAGACCGCCTTTTGGGAGGTAGTCGACTAATGCCGTTTGGAGATCGCGAGGATGAGCTGTGGGGCGCATTGAAGCCGAGCTTCAAGCCCCGTCTCGTGAGCGATCCAAACATTCGCTATGCGCGGCACCTGGTCAACGGCACCGGCCCATTCGCGGCCCGATCAGCAGCCTCGTCGATACATGCGAGCTTGCGAGGCTCGGCCAAGGCCACGCTCGCGCGCGTTGTCCGACGCACCCCGGAGGTGCTGGTCAAAGTCACGGGGCGCAAGAAGGGGGCCAAGCATCTCGCCGCTCATCTCGACTATATCGGCCGCCACGGGGATATTCCGCTTGAAACGCGGGACGGCGAGTTCGTCGCTACCAAGGACGACGTGCAGCAGATCGCCGATGAGTGGTCCGATGCGCTTTATTGGCGGCGCGGCACAACGGTTTCAGCCGTGGCGATGGTGTTCTCCATGCCTGCCGGCACCGATCCGGAGACCGTGAAACAAGCGGTGCGCGAGACGGCGGAACGCATGATCGGCGACAATCACGATTATCTTATGGCGCTTCATACGGATACGCCGCGCCCGCATGTCCATCTAACGGTGCAGGCGGAGGGGCTTAATCGCACGCGCTTCGATCCGAGGCGCGAGGATCTGTTTCGGTTTCGAGAAGCGTTTGCCGAAGCGCTGCGCAGCCGTGGCGTCGAGGCGGAGGCAACGCCGCGCTATACACGCGGACAGGGGAGGGCGGGGACCAGCATGGCGCTGACCCAGTTGCGTGCGCGTATTCGCAGCGGCGCGTCTCGTCAGCCTACCGAAACAGACCTACGCCAAGCGCGCGAGGCGATGCAGATCGCCCTTGGTAAAGCTGAGCAACCTGCGTTCGTCTCGAAGACGCGAGAGCGGTGGCAGGACACCAAACAACGCTACGAAGTGGCGGCTCAACAGCTCGATCGCAGCGCCGACCACGAGGATCGAAAGCTCGCGCGTGACGTGCGGCAGTTCATTCAGGAGCGTGCCAGCATCGAAACACTCCCCGATCGCATGTTGCGCGAGGCGGAGGCGCGCGTGAAAGTTGCCCAGGAGCGGACAGATCAGGATCGGCGACCCCCTGATCGGGGTGTGCCACGTGGCACACCTCCTCCCACGAGGCGGCGCTGAGATGAGGCATCGGCAGCGCAAATTCTCGATTTTTTTCGACCGTCTGCTAAGTTGCATTGGCAGGGCGGTGAGGCGGTGAGTACGAGTTTGCGAGAAACTGATAGAATTGCGGCACTTCGGCGTTATCAGATTCTCGATACCGCGCGCGAAAGCGATTTTGACGACGTTGTAAAATTGGCCGCCGAGGCGCTTGGCGCCCCGATCGCAGTCGTCAATCTAATCGCCGATGACCGCCAATGGTTCAAAGCCGAGGTCGGCATTGGCGCGCGCGACGCGCGGCTTATCAGCTTCGTGGCCGCAATCCCCAAATCTCACATGTGGTCATCATCTCGATCGTGATTTCTGCAATATCTGGTCCTGGGCCATCTCGCGAACGCGCTGTTCCTGCCGCGTCTTCACCTCGATGCCGGCGATCGCCTCACCGCGGCCGAGCCGAGCCGCCACCTCTTCCTTGCGTTCCGCCACGAACTCGCGGCGCTTCGCGTGATCGTCGGGGAAGCGTTCGGTCGCGACTGCCATAGCAAGCGCAACATGGCTTTGCGCCTTGCGCAGCTCGGGGTCTTTCGCGTTTTGCACATCAGACTGCCGACGGAAGCGCTCGGCCAGATCGGAGCGAGGCTCGGCCTGTTCTTTCGTATCGCGAGCCTGGTTCGCCGTTCGCGTAGATCGGGCTTGGTTGTCGGGGGTGCCGGCCTGACGCGCTTGCTCGCGTTCAGCCGCAGCCCTGGTCTTCTCATCAGGCTTATAGCCATCGACTTTGATCCCCTGCGCCGAGGCGGCGAGGTAGGCGGCGCGCTGAAACTCGGCATCGCCGCTGACCTTGATCGATGTCCATCCGTTTTCCTTGGCGAGCCGGATCAGGTCGGGCAGTGAGTCCCGATCCTTTGCCTTGATCCGATCGGGGGTGAGTGTGGCCACAGCCTCTTTGTCATGCGCGCTGCGATAGAGCTTGTTCCCGACGCGGAGGAACCGAGAGTCCAGCTCAGCAGGCACTTCCATCGGTCGCCGGCGACGGCTTTCGCCTTCCTTGCCAGCGCCGGTCGCTTCGACATTCTCAACCATGTCACCGCTCCTGTTCGATTACACCTACAACCTCGTTGCCACGTTGCTCGGCCAACACGTCGATGAGCATGTCCGGGTGATCTTGGGTGACGACGCAATCCATCGCGAACGTGAAAGGATCAGGATCGGTTAGCTGGTCGAACGTCGGCATGACGCAATCGGGCAGGTCCTCATCGTCGCGCAGCGTTCGCGGAATCTGCGGCACCACGGGCGCGGGATGCACGCGCGCGCGGAACAGGCTGTCGGCATAGTAGCGGATTTTGTCGCCATGAATCGGCGGGATTCCGCCGCGCAGCAGCAATAGTTCGTCGTCGGGAAACTGCATCAGCTCTTGCGGGAGCAGGAGCGCACGGCGCTGGTCCGACATCGACTTGGAGCGGTTGGCGAGGACGCCGTGTATCGTAAGCGATTTGGTGATGGACTCCTGTCCGATGTAGCCGATCCGCTCGGATAACTCATTAGCGACCCGCAGCTCTTTGGGCGTGAAGGCGACTTCGACACCGCAATTGGCGACGATTTCGTTGGCGACATGCTCGCCATAGACGGCGCGGAGCTGCGATCGGGACTGGATCACCGGAAGAAGACGGATGCCGTAGCCGGCGACATAGGAGAAGGCGCTGGCGATCACCTGGGCGCGGCCGATGCGCGCAAACTCGTCGAGAATGACGAGGATTTTCAGGGGCGTGGTTTCATCCGGCAGATCGCGCACGTTCAGATCGACGAGCTGCTGGAAAAGGAGATTATAGAGGGGGGCGACCCGATCCAGTTCGTCGGGCGAGACGCCAAGATAGATCGACATGGGCTTGGTGCGCAGTTCGCGCAGATCGAAGTCGCACTCTTCTGTTGCCGCATCGACGCGCGGGTTGAGCCAAAGGCTCAATTTGGAGGTGACGGTCTGGACGATGCCGGCGAACGTGTTGTCCGCGCCCGATGTGAAATCTGCGAGCGCATTACGGCACCCCTGCGAAAGAACGAGCGAGCGATCGTCAAGAACGCGGCGGAAAAAGCCCCGCGTGTCGCCGGTCGTCATCAGCCGGTAGATCGCGCCGATGGTGAACGGCTGATCGGCAACCGCGAGATACGCCCCGACGCCGACAAAGGCCGTGCGCGCCGAGTCCGTCCAGAAGGGCTCGCCACGCTCAGGCGGCACGAACAGCATGGTGGCGATCTTCTGCAGCTCGATCACCACTTGGTCGGTGTCGGTGCGATCAATATAGCCGAGGGGATTGTAGCGAGCGGTCCGCCCTTCCGGGTCGGTCGGGTTGAACAGATAAACCGCTTGCCCATAGGTTTGCCGAAACCCTGCCGTGGCGTCCCAATTCTCGCGCTTCACGTCGAGAACCACGACGGATTCCTGCCACGACAACAGGTTCGGAATGACAATGCCGACACCTTTGCCCGAACGGGTAGGGGCCTCGACGATGCAATGTTCGCTCCCGCCGAATGTGAGGAATTTGCCACCCTTCTTGCCAAGGACGATGCCGCTGCCGGCACGGAAACCGGCGTGGCGGATCTCGCCTTCCTTCGCGAAGCGCGCCGCGCCGTGCAGCGGCGGCTTCCGCTTCAAGACCCACCACAGCATGAGGCGCGCGATGAGAACACCAACCAAGCCACCGCCGGCGAGGGCCTTCAGCACGACCGGATCATGCCGATAATACCAGAAGAACGCCGGCATCTTGAAAATGTCGAACTTTGCGCTGGGGAGGCCGAGGTAAATCCACGCCACGACCGATGCGATGAGGAAGGCGACGACCAGCGCGACGGGAATGCCCATCGCGAGGATGGTGCCCTTTCTAGGCTGCATGGCGCCCTGCCGGATCATAGTAGATCTCGGTGATCCGAAACTCGCCTTCCTCCTTTTTCATCTGCACCACGACATCGACGAGGATTTTCAGCAACGAGCGGATGTCGTCGCGTGCGAGGTCAGCGCCGCCCTCGCTTTCCTTCACGAGTAGGGTCAATTGCTCAAACGCCAGCTCGGCCGAGTCCGCGTGGATGGTGGTGATCGAGCCGGGGTGGCCGCTGTTGACGTTGCGGAGATAGAAGAATGCTGTGCCGTCGCGCAGCTCTTGGAGCAGGATCCGGTCTGGCCTCATGCGCAGCGCGCTTTCCAGCAGTTCCTTGGCTGTCACCTTGGCGGTGCCGGTGCCATCCTTGCTGTAGATCATGTGGACCACATTCTTGTGCGGCACCACCAGTTCGCGCGTGTCCTCGATCGTCAGCAGGCGCTCATGCTCCGGGATGAGCTGGATCAGGCCCTTGGAAAATGTCGTTTTGCCTGAGCCCGTGGCGCCGGAAATCAGAATGTTGAGCCGGCTGCGCACTGCGAGTTCGAAAAACTCCACGTGCCTCCCCGCATGGAGCAGGCCGAGTAGCCTTTCTTCGACGGGGCTGACGCGCTTGCTCGCGACCTTCGTGTCCGCGAACAGGCCGCCCGCCTCAAAATCCTGCATGGTGAGCGTCTTCGTCGACGGCTTGCGGATCGTGATCGACACCGTGCCGTCGGGCACCACAGGAGGCAGCACGAGCTGGACGCGCTCGCCGGTCGGAAAAATTGTCGAGCAGATCGGATTTTCGCGCGTCACGTCCTGCGAAGTGAAGGCCGCCGCTGCGCGCGCGAGTTGGTTGAGCGCTTCGAGCGTCAGATCCTCTTCGCTCTCCCAGGTCCAGCCTCCGCGCCGCTCGACGCCGATGATTGTAGGCTCGTTGATGATGACTTCGGTAACGCCGTCGTCATCGAGGTAGCGCCGAAGCGGCCGAACGGCATGATCGAGGATTGCCGTGTTGCGGAACGGGGCGTTCATTTCAGACCCAGGCCATAGACTTGCGAGAAATCGAAGTCCTTGGCGACGGTGATCGCCAGCTCGGACCCTTGGTTGACGCGCACGATCGGGCGAATGTTCTGGGTGTCCTGGAGAATTTGCGAGGTCGTATCGCCCGGCGTGCGGAACACTGACGAGCCTTGCGGACTGACGGCCTGGCCGGCGATTTGCCCGCCAGCGTCAAGCACGCTGAACAGCATCGCGGCGCCGAAGCGCTGCCAGAAGAATCGATCGATCTTGCCGGTGATGCCGGCGCGGCCGAGCGGATCGGAGGCCGGCGAGCCGATGTCGATCGCGACGCCACGAGGGGTGACAGCGCGGGTCCACATCGCGAACAGCCGATTTTGGCCGCGCTGCAATCCGCCCTGATACTCACCGAAGACCCGCGTGCCTTTCTCGAGCAGAACGACACGACCATTATCGGAATAGACGTCCCGAGGAATGATGCATGTCGTGTAGCCGGGCACGCTGCTGTCCATTGCGATCTGCAGCGTGCAGGGGATGATGGCGCCTGCGGTGACGAGATAGTTACGGTCCCCGATCATGCGCGCCGAGGCCGTGCCGATCGACGAGGTTTGTTTCAGCGTATCGAGGTTCGTCGTCCGGGGTGGCGTGCTACCTCCGTCGTTCTGACCATTGCCGGAGGCAACGCCGGCGACGTCGCTCAGCGCGCGGCTGACGCCCTGATTGGCATTGTAGGCGATCAGGGTCGATCGCCGGGCATTGTCGCGCAGCTCACGCGCCTCGTTAGCGCGCCGCTCGGCTTCGCTGACGCCCCGACTTTGCTGACCGCCTGCTGATCCATAGGGCGTGATCGGCTGTCCATCGGGGCCGATCGCCGGCACCTGTTCGCCGGCGAGCTGGACCGGGGCGTTCGGGTCGCGGGGCGCCGTCGCCAGCGTCGGCGCTATGACCGAATTGGGATCGTAGGGCGCTTCCGCAGCGGGAGGAGGAGCCTTGCGAGCTTCGAGCGCCTTGTTGTCGCTCCCCGAGCCGGTGACGAGCGACAGAACGCCGAACACGACAGCGCCGGCCAGGGCCGCGCCCACCACCATCTTCTTATTGTCCCATTGGACGGCATTGAGCGACGGGATGCGGTTCGGACGATCGGCTGCAGGGGCGCGGTCGATTTCATTCACGTCGGGCGTCGCATCGACGTCGAATCTTTTATCGGACACGTCAGTTCTCCGTCGTGCGCTCAACCGCTTCCGAGGCCGTGTCCGTCTTGGGATCGCGGCCGTAGAAGCTCGGGCTTTCGTTGTAGATGCACAGCACCACCTTCCCCCGGCGGAGGCGCAATTCCTTGTAAACACCGTGGATGACGACAAACTCGTCGCGAACGTCGAACGGCGCAGTTGCCTCGCTTCCGTCCGGATTGACGGTGAAGATGGCGGGGATCTCGCGCTGGTTTGGGAAGCGCAGGACCGTGAATTGCCCGTTGTCGCTAACTTCGGACGGTTGAAGGTCGGACGAGCCCTGGACCTTGTAGTTGAGGTTCCGCGTGCCTTCGAGGACGCCTATATCGAGCGCCGCCTTGATCGCGCCGTTCTGCGCTGCGAGGGCGGCGGCAAGCTGTTGGCGCTGCGCCGCCAACCGGGCCTGCGCAGCTTCATATTCAGGGTAGCGGAGTCGGACCTTGAAGAACGTACCCGGCGACCGCGCGGACGCGACCGCCGATAGTTCGAAAGTGTAATTGCGCTTGGTCCCTTGGAAATCCGTCACCACAATCAGGTTTGTGGCACCAGCACGCTCGCGAGGCTTCACAAAGAGGGAGTTTTCAGCCGGCGCGACCTCCCAGGAAACCGTGTCGCCCATCGCTACGAACTTGATGACCTCACCGGGAGCAAACTCAATCTGCGTCGCGGTCCGGAACGCGCTCCGAATTTGGATCACGTTACCGTCGGTGTAATTGAGGGCATCGCGTGGAAGGTACGCCAGACAACGCTAAGCGAGAACATTTCAAGAACCGTATGATGGCCGTTACCGCCGGAGGTCGCTAAGCCCCAGTTCTTCCCACATCCATGTAAAGTCATA
>Ga0114901_1000545_pt1 | contig 25051 bp, 33 predicted proteins | sample MalvireepMed_s16_FD_89686 | JGI IMG/M metagenome (GOLD analysis project Ga0114901, IMG submission 89686) | Marine viral communities from the Global Malaspina Expedition - Malaspina viral metaG DeepMed_s16 | ecosystem: Environmental > Aquatic > Marine > Oceanic | place: Mediterranean Sea... | reverse complement strand
GCGGAAAGCTCCTCGGCAGGTGCCCGGAATGCGGCGGGGACCTGTGGGACAACCGCGAGCGAAACAAGACACAGAAGCCCGCATGGCCTTCGTTCAAGTGCGTTGATAATGGAAAGGGGTGCGACTTCCTCCAATGGCCCAGCACACCGATCCCTTGCGAGCTACCACCAGAGGACCGGGACGCCCCGGGCCCACAGATGCCTGAAGCGTGGGCGGCTGAGATCGAAGAGATCGAAGCGGTCAAGGCGGCGGCCGATGGGGATTTACCGTTTTGAGTTCCGCATTCGATCTGACAGTGGAGGCCGGGCGCCTGGTCGCTCTCCTCGAAGACGAGGGCGGCGCATTGACGCCAGAATCCGAACAGCGGTTAGCCGAATACTTCGACGCGGCGCCCGACAAGCTCGGCGCCATCGCCGCGGTCGTCCGTCGGCTGAACGCTGAGGCCGATCATTTCAAGCGGTTAGCCGACAGGGCCTCCGCCCGGGTGAAGTCGCTCAGAACGAAGCGGGATAGGTTACGGGGCAATGCGCGGGAATTGTTGATCGCACATCACGACCTAACGGGGGAGAGCGCGATCCGTGGCGATCACTTTTCCGCGCACCTCTCACGGAGGGCGTCAATGGTCAGCCCCTCAGACCCGGACGCCTGGCCGCCTGAGTTCGTCTCTGTGGAAGAGGTGAAGAGGATGGACAAGAAAGGCGCCCTCTCCGCCCTCCGCGGTGGCGCTGAGCTTGAAGGGTTCTCCCTGTTGCATGACTGGTCGGTGACGCTCAAATGATGAACGGCCGCCCGGATCTGCTGCGGGTCTTTCCGCGGCGCACCTCTCACACGCCTAAAGATCGGCTTGCCTTCGTCGGTGATCCCCCGTTGTTTCGCCCGCCCCCGGGTGACGTTTCCGAGGTGCACATTTCGGTATCGTTCACATGGGATCTCGTTGAGGCGGAGCGATTGCGGCGAGCCTGGTCCGCGTTCTATCCGGTGGTGCGCGTTGGCGGCCCGGCTCTGGGCGATGAGACGGCCTCGGCCTTCGTCCCTGGGCGCTACCTCGCGGAGGGTGTCACGTTCACTACCCGGGGGTGCAATCGAAAGTGCCCGTGGTGCTTGGTGCCCAGTCGAGAGGGCCGGATCTCAGAGATCGAGAACTTCGAGGACGGGTGGATCATTCAAGACAACAACTTCTTGCAAGCATCCCAGGCACATCAGGCGCGGGTGTTTGCAATGCTTCGCCGGATGCCGGGGCATGCTGCATTCGACAAAACGCGCGGGGTGCAATTTGCCGGGGGTATTGACATCCGCCTGGTCAATCCGTGGTTTGTGGAGCAACTGAAGACGATCCGCCTATTCCAGATCTTCTTAGCTGCGGACACAAACCGGCAGGTTGAACAACTCGAAGCGGCAAGGGCTCTCCTTTCTGACTTTTCCCGCTATCGTTTGCGGGTCTACACTTTGATCGGGTTTGGCAATGACACGATCGTGAAAGCCACAAAGCGCCTTGAACGTGTGTGGGATCTCGGAATGATGCCCCACGCGCAACTCTACCAACCCGACAACGACTGGATCGAATACTCGCGCGACTGGCGGAAATTGGCGAAGAACTGGTCGCGCCCCGCGTTGACCTACGCACTTCACAAACCGGTCGAGACGTTGACGGCGGCGGCCCGCAATCAGCTTTCAATGTGGGGCGGTCAATGAGCCTCTTCACCCTCCGGGCTCATCTCGCCTCGCTCATCGCCTGGGCGGACGAGGGCGGGATCGGCCCGCTCACGCTGTGCCAAGAACTGCTACAGGCGGCGGCCATCCACGCCATCGAGACAGGCCAGGCGCCGCAAGACCTCGCGGCCATCCTCCAGACGGCCAGCGTCAAGGCATGGCTCTCCTACGGGAGAGAAACGGGGGAAGCGTGACAGAGCTACCGATACCGATCGATCGTGCGGTTTGGCACGCCAATCGAACAATCGGAAAGGGAACGTGCCGGTGGTGCGGCGAATTCTTTGTGGGCCACCTGAACAAATGGCCAACGCCGCCCGATAGTATGGAGCGAGAATACAACCCGACATCGGGAAAGATGGAGCGCCCCTTTGGGTTCAAATCCTGTCAATGCGGCGATTGGCGCGGTGCGATCTTTGCCAGCGATTGCCGGATCAAGAAAGTCCATGCCTGCGATGAGTCGGCGTGGCTGGCTTACCATCTGTACGTGAAACACAAGTCAGCCACCTGGAACGATGTAGCGGAGCTTATCGGATGGCCTCGAAGCGTGGATCACATGCTCACATTCGTCCGATGGTGGGCAGAGATACACCACCGCCCATGGCCTCCAGCGTGACCACCGCCCGTCTCATCTTGGGCGACTGCCTCGAAGTACTGGCGGCGCTCCCACCGGCATCCGTTGACGCCATCGTCACCGATCCCCCGTATGGCCTGAGCCCAGACGGGCGCGCCCGCACGTGGGACGACGTCGAAGACGGACGCCAGGGCGGCGGCTTCATGGGTCAAGCGTGGGACGCTGCTGTGCCCGGTGTCACCTGGGCGCGGGCCTGTCACCGGGTGCTCAAACCCGGCGGCCACCTTGTCGCCTTCAGTGCAACCCGCACGATCCACCGGCTTGCGTCCGCTCTGGAGGACGGCAATTTCCAGATCAGAGATCAGCTCGCCCACCTGCAGTGGCAAGGGTTCCCAAAGAGCCACAACGTCGCCAACGACATCGACAAGCGGATGGGGCAACCCGCCCGTGGTCGAGCGATCCCGGTGGCCAGTACCCACCTGCCCTCCGGGCGCTACAAGGAAGAGCGCCTAACCTCTCACGCCGTCGAGCCATACAAGGCGCGCACGCCAGAAGGTGAGAAGTGGTCGGCGTTCGGTACCGCCTTAAAGCCCGCGTTTGAACCTGCCGTACTTGCCCGCAAACCACCAGACGGCACCATCGCCGCCAACGTCCTACAGCATGGGACCGGGGCCCTCAACATTGACGCGTGCCGAATTGGGTACGGTGATCCGGCTTGGCCGGGGCCGCAGGGTGGATGGAATGATAGGGTTTCTGAGGCGGCTTCTGGTGGGGTGATCTTCGATCGTCCCGGGATGTCCTCGGAGCATGACCTGGGCAGATGGCCCGCCAACATATACGCCACACCCAAAGCGAGCAGGGGAGAACGGGAGGAAGGGTGCGAACGGTTGACAGGGCGGCGGGGCTTTGAAGCGGTGGCCCGGGTCGAAGGCTCGGCAGGTCTGGACAATCCCCGGGCGGGCGCTGGACGGACGGCGGAGACGGTCAAGAATTTTCACCCAACGGTCAAGCCACTAACGCTCATGAGATGGATCTCGCGTCTTGTGGGATGTCAGCGCGGTTCGGTCATCTTGGACCCGTTCATGGGCTCAGGCACCACCGGCGCGGCAGCCCTCCTCGAAGGGTTCGCCTTTATCGGTATCGAGTGTGAGCCCGAATACATGTCGATCGCGGAAGCGCGGATCCGCCACCATGCTGGGGCGCTCTTTGCCCACCGGGTGACAGTCGAAGGCGGAGAAGGTGCGGCCTGATATTTTAGTGCAGGCAAAATAATCGTGGACCTGCCCTTTGTTTGGTGGTACATAAATAGAGTAATCAACCACACAGAGAGACACCATGAACCTTGAAGAAATCAAAAACGCGGTCAAATCCGGTCAAACTGTCCACTGGGCAAACTCGAACTATCGAGTCATTCAAGGCAATCAAGATCAATGGCTTGTCATTTGTGATGACAATCAACACTGCATTGGCCTGACCCATCGTGATGGTGTGACGATGAACGGAGAGCCGGAAGACTTCTTCCTGAGCGCCCCTGATGCGCGCGTGGCCGCATACAATCAAATGAAAAGACAAAACGCCGTTAGCGATATCAAAATGGACATGCAAGGGAACCCACGCCTTCGCGCCATTTCTGGCGATGTTGTCGGGCTGGGTGCCACAGGCGCAGACCTTGATCGCCCACTGACACGCGACTGTTACCAACTCGTGCACGACTTTTTGGTAATGCAAACGTTGGCAGGGCTCGAATTCATGACGGAGAACGTGCATGAAGAACGGCGGTATCACTACGAAAGAGCGCGTTGCCGACTCGGCTGGGAGCTAATCGACGCTGGTATTTTCAAGTCAAAATACGACATCCGAACGACATGGGTGCTGGTCGAAGACGACTAAGAACGCCAACAACACCAACCACACAGAGAGACACCATGAACACAAATCTAAAAGCCATCCTCACCGACAAAGCCATGAGCACCGGCGGTTTCTACTGCGTGATCGCTACCTGCTCAGGTTGTGCACACGATCACTTCGTCGCCTTCGCTGGATGGTCTGCGCTCAAGTGCCACGGGTGCAAGGGCTACATGGACCGCACACCGTACCGCAAAGTCAAAGCAGATCACCACCGCGTCGATCTGTCGGCATCGCTTCGAAACAACGGCATCAGCGTTTATTCGGAAGCAGAATTCGAGCCCGGGGCGGTGCGGGTCGAATTTGCTGGTGAGAGCTACGTTGTGGACGTGTTCGCACAACAAGCAGCAGACAATTGGAATTCGGGTCTGTGCGCCCTCGGCGGTGGCCGTCTGGGCGTTCTTCTTGATGACGACATGTTCGCGGCGGCGTTTCTCGCTGTTTTGCTCGAAGAGGTGCAAGGATGACCCGCAAACGAGGACGCCCACCCTCGACGCCAGAACTGAAGCGGACAAAGCGCGTCCAGGTCAACATGACCGAAACAGAGAAGGCGGCGATCAAGCTCGCGGCCGATGCTCAAGGGCTCAAGCTCTCCGCGTTCATTGTTGCGGCGGCGGTGCGGGCGGCTCTACAGGCGGCGGTGGCGCCTCCACGGTGACCACCGCATAGGTGCCCTTTGCGGGTGGCGTATCAGATGGAGGCTCGGCCGGTGGCGGCGGGGCCTCTTTCGCCATTTGGCGTAAACGCTCCAGCGCCGCGTCGAGGTTGTCGTTGATCTGTTCCATGTGCTGGGCGGCGTCTGTGGGCGCCTGTGCGGGCGGTGGTGGCTCTCCAGCCAGGGCCGCGCACGCGAGGAGGGCAGAGAGCATGGGAGGCCTCCTATCGGATGGTACGGGGCGCTAGCTCATCGAGCACGGCGAGGATCTCGGCGGTGCGGGCGTTCGTCGTTTCGAGGTGGACCCGGATGGTGGCGATCTCGGCGTTCAGGTTCCACAGGAACCCGCACAGGGCACAAATGGCGGTGGTGAGGAGCCCGGTTATCAGCTTGTGTAGATGTCCGTTCATTCTTCCCCCGATGCGGCGACGGCTTGGAGACTCTTGGCGGCGAGGAGCGTTGTTCCCAGTCCTACGATAACACCCACGGCCACGGCGACGGCGGGCCGTTGCACAATCGGAACCGGCTCGACGGCTTCGTTGTAGCGGGCTTCCCACCATTCCGCGCGGCGCTCTCCGTCGGCGGCCTGGTAGACGAGTTCGGACGTATCGATCCGATACAGCGATCGGAGGTGGGTGTATGCGGTGCCCTCGGCCAGATACCGCGCCACGTCTTCGAGCGGGAGAGACACAGAGAGACAGTCGCGGCTATCGCCTGGCCCGAGTTCAACCGCATCGGCGCAACCCCTCTGTGTAGACTCAACCACCACCGGCGCCGATGGCCTGGGCGGTGGCTCGGCGGCCTGGGCGACCAGTACCAACAGACAGGCGATCATTCTTTGCGGCGCCTGTCAGCGTTGACAAGGTGAGCCAGGGCGGTGGCCGGGTGCTCATCGTTAACGGCGTCCTCGAGGGCCCTGTCATCTGCCTGGGCGGCCTCGGCGGCGTTCTCCCTGGCGGCCTCAGCCACCGGCGCCACATCGGCCGCGGGCGGTGCCACCTCTTCGAGCTTCGGCCGGACCTTGCGGCGGGTGAGAATTGCCAGAGAGATCAGAAACGAGATCACGCCCAGGGCGAACGCGATAACGCCGGTCCCCAGATCAGGTAGAGGCATTTACCAGTCTTCCAGAAGGGTATAGGAGAACGTCTCGCCGTGGCCCGCTTTGACTTGCTTGTGGCACAGATTGATAAGCTCCTCGAATCCATTAGCGCCCGCCTCTTTGAAGACTTGGCAACCGGCGCTCCAGCGATCGACCAATTCGCTCCCGCCCGCACGGGTGCTGCTGCGGTGGATGTTGATCCCGAACCGCCCCAATTGAATGCTCTCCGGGTCCATGTCAAGGATCGCGTCTTTGTTGGCATCTCGAAAGACCTTGACCTTTCCCGCGTTGGGTCCGCCTCTGGCCCTTTGTACCAGGGCCTCATAGCTACCGCGGTGCAACCCTAATTTCCAGCAGCCGCGGTGCTGGTCAGGGCATAGGATGGCGGTCCCCGCCGTCCGCCCGGGGTTCTCCCGCCAATACACGCCGGGATCTGTGGTGGCGGCCCACCGCTTGTGTACCCACTCCCCGTTGACCTTGTGGGTGCAGGTGATCCAGTCGTTGAATTCGTTTGACCGGAGATCGGCGGTGCGAATTCCCACGATGTTCAAATTGTAATCGCCTCGCGTGAAGACGACATACCCCAGGTCCGCGCATCTCTGCAGGACCGGCGGCAAACTCAAGACGCACCACCGCGCCACGCTCCCACCGCCCGGGCGGCGGCATCGCTTCCGATGTAGACCACCGTTAGGGTGACGAAGCCATCGGAGTCGATCAACCCGACGAGGGTGAACGCGCACGTCACAAGCCATGCCAAAAGGCGGCGATATGACAGGCGTTGCGATCCGAACGCGGCGTCTATCCAGCGTGAGACCATGTCAACCTCCGGCCGCGATTGCGGCTATCTGGGCCACGGTCAACGTCTCGACGACATCGGCGGGATCGATAAAGTGGCTATGCCCACCGGGCCCTGCAATGACGCTTGACTGGCCGCCTTCTTCCTGAAAGCCTGCCACTGTGGCGGCGCCTTCGGTGTAGCGGACGATCACCCTCGCCAAGAATTCTACGGCTTCTGATTCGGTCATAGTTCACCCGTCATTGTCTGGGAAGAAGTCGGCGTTTTTACCTGATACGAGGTAGTGGGCTCTGAACTCAAGCGTTGAGGTACCGGCGGAGGAGTTGTTTCGGCCCGCCGCTAGGAAGAAACCAAAGTCAGAATCGTCGCCAGTTATGGCGACCGTTCCTGTCGCGCGTTTGGTGTAAAGCCAGGTGGACGGATCACCGAACGCCGAGACAGACGAAGCGGTAGCATTCAACATCTTGTTACCTGGGCCGACATGGAACCCGCCGAACACGCCCTTTAGACCGGCTTGCGCTGCGCTGTATGACGGGTTTGCGCTAGCTGCATAGCCGTGGAAGACACCCACGTCGATGTTATCGACATTGGATCCGTCTTGCATAAAACCGACTGCACTAGACGTTGAGAACGTGGCGTTTGCTTGGGGACAAATGCCCGCAAAGAGGTACATCTCACTCGACGCGATATTCGATCCGCCGCACTTTTCAATAGCTACGGCGGCCCACTGCAAGTCATCCCACGCCCAGAGGGTCGAGAGGTTGAACGCCCAGGCGGCGCCGCTTCCAAGCTTCTTTGTATCTCCGGTGTCGATCGATACCGTCCAGATACCAGTAGAGGTGTCCTGGGAAACTGCGTTCAGCCCGGTGTTGCTGATCTCTGTCGTAACGTCGGCCAGGTTGAAGCGTTGCCACGCCATATCGGTTGAACTGCCGCCGCCCGCCGCGGGAAGTCTGAAGCGTGCCATCTAGTTGTCCTCGTCGAGCCAGACTTCCACCACCGTAGAACTAGACGCAGAAGCCAGGAACACGGAGGTGCGGGCGCACAGGTTCCGCCCTCGAAGCGGGATCTCGAACCAGCCATCCGCGGCGACGGTCCCATAGTCGGTGCCGATGGCGGCGGCGTCGACGCCCTCCCAGGAAATCTTGCCCGCGTTGGTCACGAACTGAACGCTTAATTTAGTCGCTGGCGGTGGAAGGTTCACCTCCGTCAGATCGTCAGCGTCACCGAGGGTGATCCGCTTGACGTATGGGAGGACTACAGAGGAGAGATCTTCGGCCATTGGTGTGGCTCCTTTTCAGGTTGGGGCGTCCCTGATCCAGTTGGGAATTGTGCGAAATGTAAACGATCCGTCACCGGGGCGCCGCGGTACGCTCATCGCAATTGCGACACGGTCAGACCAGCCGATCTCGGCGTCGGTGATAGTGACAACGTCCCCGGCTTCGAGGTGTTGGAATTGCTGTGGTAGGAGGTACTCGACCTCTTGGTGTGTCATCCCGTCGCGGCGGATCCTCCAGTCAAGGACCGCGTGCGCGGTGGCGATGTCATAGACAACATCGGTCTCGATGGTGTCGCCCTGGCGGAGCCCGTAGCGGGAGAACGAAGCCCAGCTAAGCGGGTGGAGCGTGGTTCCGTCATTGCGCGATAGCTCGCGAGGGCCATACGACAGGGACCGGGCGTACTCTCCGCTCTCCGCATTCAGCGCAAAAGAGATCGTATGGTAGTTGGCGATGTCGGTGGCGCTGGAGACCTTGACCATACCGTTACGCGAACCGCCCCGGCTTCGAGGGTTGATCTCGGCGATGGCGTCGGAGGCGGTGGCGTCAAACGGGTAGTGAACGAACCACAGACCATTGGGGCCCATCGCCGGGGCGAGCGGGAGGAGCGGCAGAATGTGATCCTGGATGACCTCCCACGGGGTGGACTGCTCGTTAATGTAGAAGTCCAGGTTGAACCCGGCCAGGCGTTCGGAGAGCGACTGGATCCGCTCACCGTCGAACCGGATCGTTGATTGGCCCAGAAGGTCAAGCATGATATCGACGGCATTGCGAAGCGTGCCACCTCGGCGTAGGTTCTTCTTTCCGCCCGCCGCTTCGAGTTTGAACGACCAGTAGATCTCGTCACCGCCGCCGATCACAAGGTCGGAGCCCGTGACGAGCGAGTAGGCGATCGGGTAGTCGTTGGCGTCTGCCCCGTTCACAATGCTCACGTCGGCTTCGGTCTCGTCCTCTCTGTTGTGGAGGGTGACAGTGGAGGCGGCGACGTGGTGACCAGCCAACAAGATCAACCAGTCGGTTGTGTCGTTCTCATTGTTGGCGGTGTTGTCCTGCTCGGCGATGAGGGCGGGAACGGCCGGGAGGATGTCGAAGTCTTCGTCAGCGCCCACGATACCGGGTGCCCCGTAGATGACCGGGTAGAATTGGTCGGCGGCACTATCGGCGGGATCGTGCGTACCGACTCCCACCGTCGGGAACGTCGACGAGCTAACCACCATCCGGTCGAGCGGTATCACCCCGGTGTCCTCTGTTGGGTCTTCGGTGACGGTGAAGGTCAACGGCTCGAAGGCGGCGCCATACTCAGGCGACAAGACTACCCCATCGAGCAGAACCCGACGATCTGACCAGTCGTCCCCGCTCTTCCAGATGGAGACCTCACAGGTAGCGTCCCCGAGATCGTGATCGATAGCGGCCAGGTCGGCCCATCCGGTGCCATCGTCATTGCGAAACAGAACCGATAGGGAGACCTCGCGGGCGGGCTGCATGTCTTCGCCCAGTTCGATCGCGTCGGTGAAGTCGAACGGGTCGAGCCCGCCAACAAAGTGCAACCGATCCGGTAGGCTGACATCGGCGCCGTTGGCCACCGTGGTATCTCGGGTTGAGAACCGGAACGCCTTTCCCCGGGCCCGCAGGGTGACCAGTGCGAAGAGGTCACCGTCAATCAGCTCGGAACGGGAAAGCGGCACTCTATACCTCTTCCTCGACGGTGATCGCATTCAAGACGGCGACTTCGTCGGTCCAATCGTCCCCATTGATCACCTGGCGGGTAACTCCGCCGAGGGTGCGCCCGTAGAGCATTTGTGAGACGCCAGTGTAGGAGAACTCATCGGCTGAGCCGGTGGCCGGGTCGACCTTGGGGATCAACACCACCGGGTATTGCCCTCCAGCGGTGCGCCTCACGAGACCTTCGAGGATGGTGGCATCGTCCCGCACGCCGATCCCGGTGTAGCCTGCAGCGTCTCTCGCTACGATGAAATCAGGATCGGGTGAGTCCCCTTGGATCTTTGTTTGATCCCACCCCTCTGGCCATGAGACCTCAACTGTGCGTCGGGCGGGGCCCATCTGCTCAACGCGGCGTTGACCATCGGCGCCCTCGCTGATCTCTGTGTTGGGTTCGATTGCCCATGTCCACGGGTAGTCATAGTCTCGCCCCAGGACCACAAGCGGCCCGACAGAGATCACCCCGGCGGAATGCTTACCCTCGGCGGTGGTGGTGGCCGGGATCCTGATCCGGTATTTTGGATAGCTGGTGGTGAGCTTGTGGCGAACCGCTACCACCTGTGGGGCGATGACCTGAGCGTCACCGCTTACCGGGATAGATGCCAAGTCGGAATTCTTTACCCGGATCTCTAGACGGCGGGTGTCGTCGTCGGTCCACATGCCCTCGGAATTCGCCTCGATCTTGCGAACGTACGGACCACCGGCGGAGCCGTCTGCGTCGAAGATGAAATAGCCGTCAACAAGCTCGTCCATTTGGAAGTATCTCGTAGCGGTTTGGCTTGTCCCCGTGTCAACCGATACCCGCGAGCCGTTCCGACTATAGGAGATCCCGTCGAGCGCTAGAGCGTTGATCGTAATGAGCGTATCCCAGGTCGGGCCGATCGTGTTGTAGGCCTCAAGATATGCCGTTGAGAAATTCGGCCTTCCAATGTAGACGAAGATCGAGGAGTTTAGAAACGTCGTTGTGACACCATCGCCGTCAAGCTCCCACATGAGCCGTTGCTCGGCAGCGTCGGTGGTACTCATCCACGGGACCGATGGAGACCCGGAGATCATTGGGTCTATGTTGTGAACGCCATACTCATAGCGGGGCGGGATAGTCCAGGTGTCCGCCTGGTAGCTGCTGGAGCCCCGGCTTGATACGCGGGTGCCTTGCTCGACGTACAACTGAGAGAGGGCGAACGGGCGGCCCAGCAGGTCGTCAGGATTGGTGTAGGTGCTGGCCGTGGCCATCGGGATCCCCGTCTCGTGTGGCTCGCAGTTGACGCCGATCCAGTGCCAATTGGTCGTTAGCAGGTTGGTGGATCCGTTGATGTGGCCCCAGACCACCTTGGACACCAGAGAGGATGTCGAGGAGTAGGCGGCGAGGGTTCCAGAAACGGCCGATGTCCACTTGTGTTCCGTCGGCGCCTTGTAAAGGAGGTGTGCCTTCGACTCATCCACCACCAACAGCCAATCGCGGGCGGCATCGCCCAGGGTGGGGTCAGGATTGGCGGCGTCGGCGAGCCCGGTCACCGCGCCCACGTTGGCGGCGGCCTGCGGGTCATACAGCGAGGCGCCATCTTTGGCGAACCTGGCAAACGCCCGATACTCATTCGACCCGTCTGACCAGCTTGCCCGCATGGTGGCGCAATCGTTCCCGTTGTTGTCGTTGTACGTGTGAAGGCGGCACTGCATGATAACCGCAGATCCGGCCGAGCCGTTGGCTGACCAGTATTGCCCGGCGGTGTCTGTGTTGTCTGTTTGAAGGTGGCCGAATGCGTTGATCGAAGAGCCAGCCGATCCGCCTGGCGTCCAAGCGGCGAGCCCGTTGGGCACAACATAAGGCACATAGAAGATCCCGCTATCGGACCAGGATCCCGCTATCTCCCGGCCGCCGAACGTGTGAACCTGCCAATCAAAATTGGAATATCCGCCGAGGTAGAAGGCGCTGATGGAATTCCAGTTGTCCGCGTTGGCGGTGAAGTGGTTGGTCAGCAGGACCAACCCGCCCAGGTGAGGTACCAGGGTCATCCGTGACAGAAAGGAGTCGGGCTCATGGCTTAGATCGATCGGGTGGTTTCGGCCCGGTGATGCGATCCCCGTGTAAATGTGGTTGTCTTCCGATTCGACCTTTGCCAGGGTGACCGGGTCGAGCTTGACAATTGCGAGCGTGTTTCTGCGGGCGGCGGCGGCCCGAAACACGGCATAAACGAAGCCCTCATCGTCAACGCACACCGCGCATGGATGCGAAATGGTCTCAATGTCGGTGGCGGTTATGTCGTACTCTGTCTCATCCATTACCGCCGAGGCTATGTGCGTCCCCGCCTCCGGATCGTCATTAAAGGCGGCATAGGGGGAGGCCTTGATGTAGCGGGCGAGCGTTGATGTGGGCGTTGACGTGGTCTTTGGCTTCACCAGCAAGACGCGGCCAGATGGCAGAGCGCACAAGTCTCCGACCTGGTTATTGTCAACGGCACCTGCGGCAGTGGCATCGGTCCGCAAACCATCGGCGCCGTTTGTCGTTGAATCGTACTCCGCCACTAGAGCAAAAGAGGCGCCCAGGTCGGCGGAGACGTAATGAGCGTAAAACGTCAAAAGCGTAATGAATCCGCCATGGTATGCGACGGCAATGTCATGAGGATACACCCCAGTCAGGGCGTCGATCTGATGGGCGCCAAGCGTCCAGGTGACCCCGTCGTCGTCGCTATAGTGCATCGAAATGGTATAGTAGTCGGTACCGCCTTCGGTCAGCGTTCCGCCACCGTGAAAGGCTAACAGGCGGCCAGATGGCAGACGACAAACGTCTATCATGGACGGCGTTTGTCTGGCGGCGATCGTGTTGTGCGTCCACGCTTGCGTCGTAGGGTTCCGAACAGAACACCTAAACTCGGAGTTGACCCGGTCAACATAGACCATAATTATCTTATGGTCTGGGGTGCGGATCGCCTTCGGCTTCTGGTAGCCATGGAATCCAACAGTGGGGCCGGGGTCGTTGTCGTCGTACCTGACGAATTCGTGGGCGGTGACCTTGTTGTAGGCCAACCACCCAAGGTTGTCGTCGGTGTCGGTGTCGGAACGCCAAACGAAGCGCCCACCGGCGGTGCCTCCCACCGGCGCCCCGGCCTTCACCGTCTGAACAGAGAACGTGGTTCCCGCGTCCACTGTGCCAAAAGTTTGCAATTGAGCAAACGAGGTTTGGCCGGTGCCTGGTATCGGTTGATCCGGCTCGGCACCATCCTGCGTGGCGGTGCTTGTGCTGCTGTAGGCGCTGAACACCCACCGCGGATCGTGGACGCCGATCGCCCGATAGAAGTCCTGGGAGTATTTGTCACCCATGGGCTAGAGGCTCCCATTGTAGGGATTGCGGCGTCCCCGCGCGCGGCTGGAGCTTGTCGCCTTGCGGAGTGCGCTGTTTGTCTTCAGATGATCCACTACAACGGTGTCGAGGTTGCGGTGCTTGTAGACATGTTGCACGACCACCGGCGCCCCGGCTTGCCGTCCCGCGTTGGCGGCGGTCACGCCACCGGCTCCGCCGACGTTCCGCACGCCCTGAGCGGTTAGCACACCTTCACCCGCTCGGAGGATGGCGGCCCGCTCATCGGCTCGGACCATTCCGCCCGTATGGAACGACGGCGGCTCCTGGGCCATGATCCCGGCTACCTGAACCGCGCCCAGGGCGGCGAGACCAGCGGCGGCGGCTGGGCCCGCAATTGGCCCGTAGCCTATCGGCGGCGGAACAAGGGCGGCCATTATGGCCTGTGCCGTGGACATGGCGACAGAGGCCACAGAAGCGGCCTGTTCTGCGTGGAACGCGCGAACCGCTGAGGCCATCTTGACCGTGGCGATCTCCTGGGCAGCCTCTTCGGAGGCCTCGGTCTTGGCTAGTTCGTTCTGAGCATGGGCAATGGCGGAGGCGTCTCCACTCTCTTCGGCCTCGGCCAGGGCATCTTCGGCGGCGGCGGTGGCGTCTTCGGCGGTCTCGAGCACCTCGTTGGCGGCGTCCTCGTGGGCGTCGGCGATAAGCCCAAACGCCTGCTCTGCCCCTTGCATCATGGACGAATAGAACACGTCCCACCCTTCAAGCTCCGCGGCGCGGTATTCGGCGGCGGCGGCGGCCCGGTCTTCATAGGCGGCCACGATCTCCCGCTCGTTTGCGGCCCGGCGCAGCATCTCATCCTCCGCGGCGCTTGCGGCGTCGGCCTCCGCTTTCCGTGTCTCCGCTATGGCGGCCTTTGCATCGGTTACCCGCTGCGCGTTGTGCTCCTCGATGTCGGCGGCCAGGGTGGCCTGGACCTCCGATCGCGCGGCGGCGGCGGCCTCCGCGGCGGCGGCGCTCTTCGGGTACGAAGCGGCGAGGTCATCGATTGCGGCTAGCTCTTTGTTGGCGGCATAGATGATCGCATCGGCGCCCTCCAGGCGGGCGGCGGCGTGTTGTTCCGAGGTCTTCCAGAGATCGGCAATTGCGGCGGCTTCTGTTTTCGTGCTCTTCGCGGCTTTCCGCCCGCTCTTTGTTGCAGATTTGCCTTTCTTGTCATGTGCCCGGGCGATCGTGTTCAAGTCGCCCTCGGTCTTCTTGATCGCAGCGTTCACCGTTTCTTGTTGGGTGGCGTTGTTCTTCAGGGCTCCCTGAAGGCGCTCTATCTCTCCCGTATAGTCCCGGGTCTGTTCTTTGGCCCCGGCAATTGCGGCGCCCGCGGAGCCGATGCCCGCGGCCATGTCATGGTGACCGATGCCCGATCCGGTGGCGGCTTTCGCCTCTTCACGGAGGGCGGCGATCTGATCGTTGATCGCCTTTCGCTGATCGCTGATCGTCTTGGTTTGCTTCTCGTAGATCTGGGTGGCGCGATCGGAATTCACCGCGGCGTCATATTCCGCCTTGCTCTTCTCCCCGATGGCCACCGCGGCCTGTAGAGCGATTAGCTCCGCTTTCCTGTGCGTGGATTGCATGGCCGAGGCGGCGGCGGCGGCTGACTTCATGCGGTCCTCCGCGATCTTGACCTCGTTCGCCAGGTAGGTATAGGCCGCGGCGGCAGCGGCGGCGGCCACGGCGACAGGTCCGAGGATGGACGCCACGCCTGCGCCGCTCTTTGCGATCGCTTTGAACGCTCCCGCGGCCTCGTATGAATAGTCGAGCATTCCGCCGAGCTTCGGGTTGATCTGGTCGAGGGCTCCGCCCAGTCCCCGGATCACCTGCTCAGATCTTCCCGCGTCTTTCTCGAAGGATTTGAGCGGCCCACCGGCCTTCGACCACGCCTTCTGTGTACCCTGTGCCGCGCGCTTGCTCGACGCCTCAGCTTTCTTCATTTGACGGTCAAGCGACTTAACCATCGCCTTGGCCTCGCGCTCCGTGACCCCGGGGATCTTCCCGAGGTTCGAGACCAACTGAGAGATATCAGCGCGGTACGCGAGTTCTACAACCTGGGCCATCAGGCGGCCCTCGCCAGGATGCCGAGTTCTTCACCCATCAGGATGGCCAATTGTTTGGCTAGCTTCTTCCCGGGCTTGTAGATCAATTCGTTGGCAACCTTCACGTTGTTGTAGGGCCAAGGCTTTGTAATGTAGTGGCTGTATTTGGAGGTGTTGCGGATAAACACCTCGATCGTCTGGCCGTACCCGCGCCAGCCATGCTCAAGATCCCCCTTCGAGTACCCGCCGATCCCGCGTTCGCCTCTTTGCTTCTCCTTGCGTTTGATCCAGCTCACCAATTGGGGAGAGCTATTCGGGTCTTCGAGGGCTTTGCGCTCGTAGCTGTGCAACCGCTTGACCGGCCACTGGGCGCGGGCGTTCTCGAATAGCTCGCGGGTGGCCTCTGTCATGACCGCTTTGGTGGAGGGGATAACCGTCGCCATCAGTTTCTCGAACGGAACGAACCAGTCGTCGGTCACATCAATCTGAGCCCGGCCTCGCCCGTACAATTTCCGCATACCTGCCACCGCTCACTCCTCCAGCCAGGCGCGGGCCTCTTCGGTCATGGTCACTTGGGGCGCCAACTTCTTCCCGCGGAGCGTTCGCTTCTTCGCTCGGCCGGTTCCCTTTCGGATCCGGTCGAAGGCCAGCACCCGGATCTGCTCGCCCCGGGTCAGCCCATAGAACCACCGCGGATCGCCCGCGAACTCCAAACCCAGGGCCAACGCGGTCATGTCACAGCCACCGCGGGGGCTTCGGTAAAACCCTCTGTTTCGTCGACCTCGGTTTCTCGCGGGAAGGTGGCGGCGCCGATGATGTTGTAGATCTTGATCGCCGCGGCGTGGATGTCGGCAAACGTCAGACCCTGAGCCCGCAGCGCGTTGTAGGCGGCGTTTCCGAATTTCACCGCCTCATATCCGCCCTCGGCATAGTCCTCGACGGTGCCCGCGTTGAGCGTCGGACAACAAAGGGCCAGCCCTGTCATGAGGATCCGCTGTTGGCGGCGAGGGTGGCCCGCCTCCATAGCGTGGCCCAGGGCGATATCCTCCCGCTCCGCGAAACCTGGCAGGGTAACCCGGTGATCCTGGTCGCCCAGCTTGATGGTGTGCTCTCCGTTCGTCATCTGTTCGCCCCGGCTCAGGTGAAGGAGATGGCGCCAAGGATCTGACCAGATAGGCTAAACGTGTTCGGATCGCCCTCTGAGAAGTCGATCGACAGGCGGCAGTCGTCCAGGGTTGTCACGTGGTCGGCGGTATCACCGTGGTCGGTTCCTTCACAAGTAAAGGTAACTTTTGTGGCCCAAACGTCCGCATTGGCGCCCAGGGTGGAAACACCAGAAGACCAGGCGCCGCCCTTGTTGACCACATCCAAAAGACACTTTTCGGTAGCGTCTGACAGATCCGTCATGTGGGCGGTAAAGGAGAAGGTCGGGAAGGTCTGCGTGGTCTTACGAACAGAGCACAGGTCGCCGCGGTCGTAGTAGGTCGCGATCTCTTTCTGCCCTTCGGTGAGGCCGGAGATCGAGAAATCGCCTGCCTCATATTGGACCGTCATTGAGATCGGGGTACCCGTGGCGTCTTCAATTTCGATTTGGCCGTCACGGTGATTCTTTACGGTGGCTGAAATCGCCATGATTAGTCCTCAGACGGACGCGCCGTCTTCTTCTTCTTTGGTTTGGTGGGGTTGGCTTTGAGAAATGAGAGGGCCCGGTGACAGGCGGATCGGTGCTTCGGATCGGCGGCGCTCTTTGTGGCCATCCAGGCGGCGGCGTGGTCGAGGTCTCGCCATCCGGCCAGGTGAGCGTCAAGGAGGGCGCGTGCTTCTTTGTGGGTCATGAGAGAGGCAACCTGTGGGTGATGACAAAACGGAGTTCCCCGGTGAACCACTCACCCGACGCCTCGACCCGGCGGTCAGCAATGCTGGCGAACCGAATTGTGCAGTTGGCCCAAAGGGTCGAATTCTGAGCCATGACGGCTTGTATGATCTCCTCCTCGGCGTCCAGGGCGGATCCGTAGCTGGTGATCTGATCCTTCGGCGCCAGGCGGAACGTGTAGACCACCGCCGCGGTGGTGGCGACCAATAGATCGTCGGTCACCCGTTGGCGTCCGGCCACCGGGTCCGAGCTTGGCACGCCCACCGCGAACCGCTTGTGAAGGACAGTGGCCGGATCGCGTGCGTAGATGCCGAACGGCTGGCTCGCTTCGGTGAAGCCGGTAACCGCGTCAACGGCAGTGGCTACGCGGGTGCGGAGGTCGCTCACGCTTACCGCGGCCATCGTCGCACCGTGGAGGGGCGGTGGCCACTGGAGTCGGAAAGCCAGACGGTGGAGGTACCAGAGCGGCGGCGGCCATCCGCGTCGGGCTTTCCGTCGTCGTCTGTGTCGTATCTGAAATTGAGCCGGTTCCAGGCGATACCGTACAGGCGCCCGTAGTGATCCGACATGTCCGCAAATTTTCCGTCGCCAACGCTGGTGGAGAAGTCCAAAAACATCAATTCCAGCGTCTTGTAGATATGCGGCTCGCGGAACGCTGAAGGGCTCATGACAAGGTAGGGGCGCTGGCCATCGCCCACGATCCGGTTCTGAAGCTCCGCCCATGCCTCATCTATGTAGTCCTGGAACGAGGAAAGCCCAGAAGGGCGGAGGTCGCTCAGATCGGTATGACGGCGCAAAAGGTCGTCGTCGGTGATCACCGGGTACAGTTTGCGGCGAACGCACCCGCCCTCGTTTCGGAAGGTATGCGTGATCGTGTCGCCCATGACAAGCGCCCACTCAAATAGCCACGCCTCTTCCAGTTCTTCGGCGGCCAGGGTGACCGCTCCGATGCTGTACTCGGCCACGTCCCCGGTGATGGTGACGCTTGCGGCGTCCACCACCTCCGTGCCGCTCCCGTTGTACACGGTGACGGTGCCCGATGTGGGCGCCGAGAGGGCGCCGTCCCGGTAGACCCGGCACTTGATAAGGTTCGCCCGATCCCGCTCCACATACTCAGGGCTTAGAAACCTGGCGGTGTAGAGGGTGTCGGTTGAACTCATCCCCGCCCCTTGTCGCGATCCTGACGTTTGGCGGCCTCAGTGGCCTTGCGCTTCACGTATTCGGCCGCCTTGGCACCGCCGTCTTTGTGAGCGTCCCGGGTCATCTTGTCGATCGCCCGGCGGTTGATCTCATTCTGCGTTGGCATCCTCGTCCCATGGTGCGGGTGCTTCGGTGGCGACCTTCGGCGCGGTCTTCTTCTTTGTGGCTCGACGCTTGCGGCGCTTCGGCTTCGGCGTCGGTGCCGCTCCCATCATGGCGGCCAGAACCGCCTCGTTCTCGGCCAGTCGATCCGCAACGATTGGATCGTGCTCGGCGCGGTTCCGGAGGCGCTCCACCTCGGCTTGCTTGATCTCCACAAATCCCGCCTTCACGTCTTCGTCAATGGCGGGGATAATAGAACGCTCGATCAGCGATCGGCGCCAGGCGTTGTAGGCTTTCATGTCCGGCTTGCAAGATGCGGGTAGATTGCCCGGCATGTGTTTAACGGCGATCCACTTCTCCAGGTGAGCGAACCCCCCACGCACGGGGTAGCGGATCACGTACTCCTCGCCGATGGCGTCCTGGTCGAGGACCTGCCAGCCGATCTGCCTGCAGTTTTCCCGGGCGGCGCCTTCGTTCAAGCGCCCGTCAACGCCGCCGATCCCGCCTTCTAATTTGAGCTTGCCCAGTTGAGGGAGCCACTCGCCGTCGGTGAACTCCCACCGGGCGGGGTGGAATTTCAGACGGAAGTCGGGAGACCTCGGCAGGTTGACCACCTTTGCGGCGGCTCTTCGCCGTGGTGGCGCTTCGCCCGCGGCCTGGGCGGCTGGGGCGGCGCTCGGCGCTTCGGCGGTGGTGTTCGGATTGAATGCCATTTGTGCTGTGTCTCTCTGTTGGTGAAATGAGGCGAACCCCGGAGAACGCGCCCCAGAGAGAGACAGGCGCCGCTCTCCAGGGCACGCCCCAGAAGGATTCAGGCGTCCGTGATAATGCTGACTCCGCGGCCGTCTTCGAGAATACTTGTACCCACGAAATAGGAGCCCACGATCTTCGTGTAGGCATACCCGGCGTCTCGCTCGAACTCGACCACAATTTTGGTCCCCGCGGGGTAGACCACGTCACCGGCGCCACGGATGGCGGAGACGCTCCCATCTGCGTACCCGATGGCCCCGGCTCCGAACATTGCTCCGGCCCGGTCAGCGCCCGCATTTGCGGTGGGGACATGCGAAGAGCTAAAGATATCCACAGAACCGAAAGATCCCGCATAGCCCGGACCTTTGATCGCCAAGGCCTCATTTGAGGGAGCATTGAATTGGAGCGGTCCGGTCTCTGATCTGAGGCTCGACTGCCAGTCAGTCAATTGCACAGGGTGAAGCAGAGCCACGTAAGGGCCCGGCACGCTGTTCTGCGTGAGGGTGTACTGGGCGCTGAACCAATTGTCCACGTCCATGTTCACGCCGGTTGAGCCCACAGATCCGGTGAAGTCATCAGCAACATTGGCGATCATCTCCTGGAGTCGCATGACGGCTGAACCGACCATACTTTCGGCCAGACGGTCAGCGTCGAGCCCCAGAGAAGAGGTGAGCGTAGCGAGATCCGAGATCTGATACTGGAGAGCTTGCCGGGCGATCGTGACCGCGGGGCTCGCAGACGTCAATGCCGTGTTACTCGTGGTGGCGTTCTCGGCCACTGAGCCCATGAGATCGTAGCCGTCGAGCCCGGCGAGGCCGACTTCGAGCGCGGTGGAGCCACGCCCCGCAACGTCTCCGAGGTAGGAGATCGCGGGGTGGTTCGCCATGCTGGCGCGGTCAGCCAGAAGAAGGTTCATCTCCTGGTGAAGAATTGCGGCAAGGGCGAGATCGCCACTGAGACCACTAAAAAGAATTTCGTCGGCCATGATATTCAATGCTCATTGTAAACAGGGAAAGGCGCCGCCCGCACATGGGCGCGGCAATAGGAGGCACGTGTTGGGTGTCGTGCGTCCGGCCTTATTCCGCTGTTGCAGGTGCGACCTGAACCAGAGCAGTTGACCAACCCTATCGGATGAGCCGGGGCGGTGTCAACGTCAACTCTTCGGAGGGAGCCCGGCCGCGCGGCGAATAGCGGCGCGGTTCTGCTTGTAGTCGGCCTGTGAGATCGTGGTAGCGGTCCACGCCTTCGGGCTATCACTGAACGTTACCGCTCCGTTGTTCGTCGGCGGTGGCGGTGTGCCCTGGGTGGCGGGCGCTGGTTCTGCCGATGGCGCCTCCGGTGCGGGCGCGGCGGTGGCGGTGGGCTTTGTCATGGTGACCTCAAGCGAGGGGAGAAGAGCGGCGGCGGCGCGGGGAAGCTCCGCCCGGTTGTCGAGCCAGGCGGCGAGTTCGACGCCTTCAGGTGCGCGGCGGTCGAAGACGGCGAGCAGATCCGCCACGTCATCGGCGTCTGAGATCCCCGCGCGGGTGCAATGCATGACCCGGGAGTGTGCGTCCTTTGTCGCTTCCAGGCGGGCGCGGGATTCGGCCAATTCGGCTTTCAGCTCTTCGGCAGAATTGGCCGAGGCAAGCGCGGCCTCTTCACCCTGGCGGGCTTGGTTAAGCTCCGTCTTCAGGTCGCCCCGTTCCTTGTAGATTGTGTCGAATCGGTCCTGTGGCACGGCGTCAATTTCAGCGGAGCATTTGGGACAGTTGAATGGCATTGTGTTTCTCTCTGTTTTAGGCGATGGGCCGAGGGTTGAAGGTGCCGCCGACGGTACCCATGATCGACTCGGCAACGGCGGGGGGCAGATTGAAGAATGATGACAACATCTCGACGCCGGTGGCTCGCGGTATCTGTCCGGCGCTCACGCCTGAAACGATGGCCTGAGCGGCTTGGACCTGTGCGCCGTTCAACGCTGTATCCTGTAGCTTCTCTCCTGCGCCGGTGGGCAGCGGCAGAACCGGAATGGAGGCGCCCGAGCGGACCTCTCCGCGTTGGCCGTTGTCGATGGCGTCCAGGTCGGCGGCGGCCTGCGCCTCTGTCAACCCGGGGTGAACTTCCATGTAAGCCGAGACGCGGTCAATGAGTTTAGCTTCGAGCAATTCGAGGACGTTGGCCCTCCGCTCTTTGATCTCGGACGGTGACAGGGGGATCTGAGAATAGACCACCGCATATCCGTCTTCAGGAAGGGCGGAGCCGGTGGCCCGGTTGACCATCAGAGCGGAGAGGCCGAGGAGGTTCCGATCGTGGTCCTGGAATTGTGGCGCGTATCGGCGCTGGGCTACCCGCTTGCCGTCGTTTGAGAGGCTGATCGCGTATCCACTGCGAGCGGTTCCGCCCATGCGTTGGATGTCGGACGGCGGGATCCCGGCGTCCTGGGCCAGGCGGTTAGCCATCGCCGAGATCGCCCGCTCCATCCCTTCGACATCGGACGGGGACGACCACTGTCCTACCATCGGTTGACCGCCCTCGGCGGCGTCGGCGGTGCTCTCCAGAAGAAGAACGGTAGCCGGATCGGTGGTGACCTCCGCCCGTGCGCCAAGGGATGTGGTGTCCACGCCGAGGCCTGCAGGGCGGAGGTTGACTAACCACCGCTGAGCCCATGAGGCATCCCGCAGAGCGTGGAAGAGGTACGAATAGGCGATCGCCAGGTTGACCGTTCCCTCGACCACCTCGATGCCCTCGTAGGTATCCCACAAACGATCGCCGCGCTTTTGGGCGTGGTAGAGCACCCACGGGAGAACGGGGGTGCCGTCGGCCCGACGGTACCAGTAGTCCTCGCCTACAAAGGTGCGGCCGAGGATCTCTTCAGTAATGTCGGCGCCGTTGGGCTCCCCGCTCTTATCGTCGAGCAAAACCCGATAGCTGGGGTTCTGCGGATCGGAAATGTCGTAAACGTCCCAGGTCCAAGCGACGGCGCCGCCGATGGAGCGGGCGCGAAGTTCGCAGATCTTGACCGGCCGATCCGGGTAGCTTTGGTGGCTTTCGCACAACACCATGTCAGGCGGAACCGGCCGGTAGTGAAGCTCTCCCTCCTGGTTCACGTCAACGCGGAGCAACATCTCCCGGAGGCCAATCACCCGCGATTGGAACCAGGACATCTGAGCCCAGAGCGAAGAGGAGACCACCGGGCCCGCGGGGCTCAGGAAGGCGCGAACATCGGCGCGGGCTTCGTCGTCATGACGGACCACCGGCGCCGCGTCATAGAGCACGGATAGCTCGCGGGAGATCGTGCGGAACGGATTTGACGACTGGTCGAGTTCACCGTGCGCCTGTGACCGGGTGATCCCCATGTGCGCCCGGTACCTCTCTCTCAGGTCTTCGTGCCAGGTGCCCTCCAGCAAACGGCGGCGGAGTCTGGTGTGCTCCCACCGGGCGCCCTCTTCGGGGTTGCTAATGCTCGGCGGGGTGGGGATGTGTTGGGGCATTGGGGGCTACCTCTGCGGGGCGTTCATCAATACATCTTAATGCGGACGGGCATCCTGATCCGATCGTCAATGAGCGTGACCGCAGCGTAACGGAGCGCGTCGATCGAGTGTTTGTTTTCGTCATCTCGGAACGCCCAGTGATTGAGCGACTTTATCAACTGTTCGCAACGCGGGTGAACTATGAAATTGTCCCGCTCCATTGTCTCGTGGATAACCTGGGCGCCATGGTAGACGGAAAACCGGGGCTTCCACGCCGTCCGAATTCTGAAGGGAAGGCGCCCCGGGAGAAGTCCAAGGCTCGCCTCCAGCCCTTTCATCAGGGTCAGGTTGGACATCCGACCTCCGCTCCGCTTACCTCCGTAGGCGCGGTCGCCCACCCACTTATCCACATGGGCGTGGGTCATCCCGTTTCTGTGGAGCATTGCGAGCATGGCCCGGGCGTGAGCGTCGGCGGTGGCCGCGCCCGCTGTGTATTCGTCGAGGACGAAGATCCGCGGGTGCTCTCCGCTCTTATCCACAGCGCATAGGATGGCGACTTGTGATCCGGCGTCGGCGCCATGGTCTATCCCGATGGCGATGGAGTACGGCTTGCCGTCCCGGGGCAATGACGGCAGCGGAGCGTCGGAGACCATTGTCTCCGGGTTGAACGCCTCGAAGACACGCCCAGTCGTTAGCCCTTCCCACGCTCCCTTTAGCCTTTGAGCCCTATCGATCGGGAGGTAGGCTTTGGCGATCCGGTCTATCTGTTCTTGGGTGACCAGCGGTCGCCCGCCGATGGGCGTGGTGTTCTCGACGGTCAGCGCGGCCTGGTGATCGGAGACGACTCCGTCTTTTACCAATTGGCGCAGCCATCCGAGCGGAGCGCCCACCGGCGTGAGGGTGAGCCCGATGGCGCCTCCTTGGCCTTGGCGGAGGACGCGGGCATTCAGTTCGCCCCAGATCCGGGCCGAGGGTGGCTCATCCAATCCGACATAGGAGATCGTCGAAGAGGCGAGGCCGAGGGAGCCCTGGTTCGTAGTTTTGAACCGCAAAAGGGATCCGTTCTTCCAAAGCACCACCGGCGTCTTCCCACGGAACCCTTTGCCGTGCATATACTCGACGCTCGGATCGAGGAGGTCCTTCGGTGCAAGCTCCCAAAACTTCTGTTGGATGGATAGGCTCTGTTCCCAGGAATGGACCACGATCCAACATTCCGTGGGAGGTCTGGGGACGATCTTGTGCGGGTGCCTGCCAGTGCAACGGTAAATGATTTCGGCCATCTGACACGCCGTTTTCCCTATTTGGTTGGCGCCTCTGAGGAGAACGCACGGCGACGGGTCTGACAGGAACGCCAATTGAGGGGGAGTCGGATCCCAATATTCGAGCGGGCGAGTCTCGGCCCGGTGGCGCAGTTCGGAGACAACCTGGGCAAGCTCGGCGAGGCTCACTGTCCGCTAACCTTCAGCGGTACGATCTGGCCGGTGTCGAGGGCGTCGAGCGTTTCCATGAACTGATCACGGATGGCGGGTGGGAGGGCGATGGAGTCTGAAACGACCTTCGCCATCAGTTGCTGATCTGTCATGTTGTCTACGTCTGCGCCTGATCTTCGGTCGTGCGTTTCGAGGTCGCTTCGGAGGGAGAGGGCCTGGCGGCGGAGGGCGGCCACGGCTTGCCAGCTTCCAGCGCGGCGGGCGGAGGTTAGGTCGTCGTGGGTCGCTTCTAATTCTCGTACAAGGTACGCTCGGACGGATAGCGCGGCGGTCCCGGTGCCAGGATTAGCGGCGGCGTCCACCAATGAACGGGCCTGCTCCCTCTCGATGAGGTCGAGAACGGTTCGAGCGGCGGGAACGCTACCCTGGGCCGCCATTCTGACCATGGCAATAGATACTTTCTCGTTCACATCGTCGACGGGCACGCCGCCGATGGCGGGCGCCCTCGGCTTCTTAGTCTTCGGCGTCTGGGGCATCGGGCCTCTCTGGTTGATCTTCTGGATCGAATGGATCGGAATTGGCAAACGTCAATTCTAGCCAATTTCGGTGAAAGTCATAGACTGCGGGATCGTCCGTTATGACGCTCGCTTCGATCCGGGGGTTGTTTGTGAAATTGGCGGAGGAGACAATGGAGATCCGGCGGGATTCGTTTTCGAGAAGGTATACCTTCGCGTGACAATTAAAGATCCGAACATTGTTGTAGCCGAACCGGCGCCGGATCATTCGCATAGCCTCCGGGCGGCGAATGACCGCACGCAAGTCGAAGACGCCCCGGAAGCGGGTCAGCAGTCCCGCGTCGGCGGCGGCGCAAAGGCGGGTGGCTGGCTTTACGCTTAGGCTCCACGTTCCGAATAGGAGATCGGAGGGTCCGATCTGATCCACTGCCCATGCGATCATGTTGTCCGCGGACCATTCACCCATAGATACAACGTGCATGGTGTGACCGGCGGCCAGGGTTCCCAATACCTCAGTGCATCGGCTGTGCCGTTTGCCAAGACGCCCCGCGTCATCTTCATACAGGCGGGAGAAGGTCAGCGCGGCTGACTCTGGCCGGTGCCGATCTGGCG
>Ga0114901_1000540_pt1 | contig 25242 bp, 31 predicted proteins | sample MalvireepMed_s16_FD_89686 | JGI IMG/M metagenome (GOLD analysis project Ga0114901, IMG submission 89686) | Marine viral communities from the Global Malaspina Expedition - Malaspina viral metaG DeepMed_s16 | ecosystem: Environmental > Aquatic > Marine > Oceanic | place: Mediterranean Sea... | reverse complement strand
CTTCAGGTAGTTCTTTACAATTAGCCTATGGTTCTGGTTCACATGCTACAGCAGCATGGTTTGTTACTATGAGATCAAATTAAGGAGAGATAAATGTCACATGTTTACGAAAATATCAACGCTAATGGTTCCACTTCTAATCTTGAAGTTACTGTAAACGGAACAGTTACTGTTTATAAAGTTGCTCAAAGAGGATTAAAATTTACTCAAAACCCAAATAGTGAAAATATATATGCATCTTACCAATATGGAAATTTAGAAAATTCACATTTTATAGAGGTGTATGAAACTAGAGCAAACATTCCTTGCGATAGTTTAGGTTCAGATGGTGTTTACAGTAATGAAGATGTAGGAACTTGGATGTCTGACAATGGATATAAACCATTATAAAAAATAAAAATATAAGTAAAGGTTGTAACTGATGGCTATAAATTTTAAACCAGACAATAACTATCAAGAAGGAGGTACTACACAGTTTAGTATCGAAGATAGAAATCGTGCTATTATAGATATAATGACAGGGCAAGCTGCTCCTAGGGAACTTATAGATCCTTTTGGCAGACCTCAAACTATCAGACCTTTTGGAGGCACTTATAATCCAAGGGATATAGCTGAAAAATCAGGGGAAATAGTAGGGCAACAGCCTCTGCAGCAAATTACTCCAGTTACTGCTGATCAAGCTGTGGCTCCTACTACAATAACAGAAGCTACACAACCAGCATTTCCTACAGTAACAGCAGCACAAAGACAAGCTGTACAAGATACGCAAGCTGCCCAATTAACCAGAGAAGAAATATCTCCAGAGGTATCTGTAGAAGAAGCAGATGTTACAGGCACTGTTTCAACTCCCTCTTTAGTAACAGCACAAACTGAAGAACTGGATGTAAAAGCTACCGTTCAGGGTCAATTAGATGGTTTGTACAATTCTATTGTAGATGGACAGCCTTTACCTGCTTGGGCTTCAGGGCCAGTTAGAGCAGCTTCACAAATAATGCAGCAAAGAGGTTTGGGAGCTAGTTCGATTGCAGGAGCAGCCCTTGTACAAGCTGTGCAGGAAAGTGCTATTCCAATCGCTGCAGCAGATGCTCAAAAGTATGCTGCTATTCAAGTGCAAAATTTAAATAATAAACAACAGGCAGCTTTGCAAAATGCTTCTACCTATGCTCAAATGGATCAAAGAAATCAAGATGCTAGAATGAGAGCAGCTATTCAAAACTCTCAAAATTTTCTATCCATAGATACGGCTAATTTAACTGCTGAACAAGCTACTGAAACTATAAATTTTCAAGCAGACATACAGGAAATGTTTACAGATCAATCTGCTGAAAATGCTACCAGACAATTCAATGCAACTGGACAAGTACAAGTAGATGAATTTTTTGCAGAGTTAGGTACAAAAGTAAGAACTAGAAATTCAGAATTAGCAACTGCCAATGCTCAATTTAACTCAGATCAAGTAAATGCACTTAGGCAGTTTAACCAACAAGTACAAAATGATAGAGATAAATTTGAAGCTAATCTATCCACTCAAATAGGACAATCTAATGCTGTGTGGCGTAGAAGTATAAATACTGCAAATAATGCTACCCAGAATGAAGCTAACAGAATAAATGCTCAAGCTGTACTCGGTATGAATGAAGTAGCACAAGCTAATTTGTGGCAAGCATATCGGGATGATGCTCAATTTTTAATTCAAACTACAGAAAATGCATTACAACGAGCACATCAGGTAGGTATTCTTTCTCAACAACAGGATTTTCAATCTGCACAGTATAAAACAGCAGCTAGAGATGCTACTTTTGGGCAAATAGGACAATTGGCAGGAACTGTTATTTCTAATTTAGATTCAATCACAGGATTATTCGGCTCATAAAGGAGATAAAAATATGGCATGGGGAGCAGTAATAGCAGCAGGAGCACAAATTGTAGGTAGTGCTATATCTAAAAAGGGTCAAAAAGGTGGTTCAGGAGATGGAACTGTTGGTTATGGCCCTCCTCCTTTTATGGATATACTAGCATCAGCACAGAAAGGAGCACCCGTAGCACCACTAGGAGATGTTCCAGGTGCTATACAGAGAAGTTCACAGAGCCAACAACAAGCAGAAGCAAGACAAAAATACTATCAGCTTTTAGCAAACGCTATGCAAAATGCAGGGGGAGCAGAGGAAGTATTTGCACAGCTACAAAGAGAAATGAAAAATCAAAATCCTCAAGCAGATGCGTATGCTTTTGCATCTGTCCCTGTACAAAAAGGAAGAGTAAGTTAAAATGGAAATGACTCCTACCACAATAGAAGAAACTAACAGACAAGAACAAGGGATGCCAAGCCACTTCGCACGTTCTGTACCTGGACAATCTTTAACTCAACCTCTTGGAAAATATCAATGGGAAAAACCTTCCAGAATAATAGACGTAGATGATGCTTTACCTAAAGTGATGCTATCTTTAAACCAGCCTAGCAATATGAAAAATTTAATAGCTCTTATAGATGCTGGAGTGTCTATAGAATCTGTAGTCAGATCTATTACATTTAATGGTTTTGTAGAGGGGCAATGGACACCAGACGTTGCAGAAATGCTCAATCCTATATTAACTTTGGAAGTTCTAGCTATGGCAAGGGATGCTGGAATAGAAGATATTCGTACATTAAACAGCTATCCAGATAATGAAATTAAAACTTCTAAAGCTTTAGAAATTATGCGTGAATTAAATCCTAGAAAATATGAGCGTAGAAGAGAAGAAGCTATGAAACAAAGAGATATGGTACTTCAAGAAGTAGAACGAACTCCTGTTGCAGAGGGAGATAGTTTTATGGCTATTCTTGAGCCTTCTCAAACGGTAGAAGAGATGCCTATAACTGTAGACCCCAATATACCAGTTGCTAGTTTTATGGAAAGTTCACCTGTAGAACAAATGCAAGAAATGCCTATGGATGATATAGAAGAAATGCCTATGGATGTTATGGAACAGATGCCATCTATGGAAGAAGAGGAGTTAGTATAATGGGAAGTATGGGAGCTTTTTTTGGTGGGTTAGCTAGCGGTATAAATCAACAACTTGTATACAAACAACAAAAAAGAGATCAGGCAGAGGCATTTACAGACCAATTAAAACAACAGGAAGAATCTCAAATCAGAGTTAGTAAAGCAACAGGAAAACCTGCAGCTACTTTTACGCATCCTCTCACGGGAGTGATTTATACAGGAATGAACGCACAGGCTGAGAAAGAAATATATGTTAAAGATCAGATAGATAAAATTCCTAATTATAATGATGCGAACATGATACCTATAGGAAATTCCATGATGCATGTAGATAGAAGAAAAATTATGGGGGAGAATAATACACCAGGATATGCGTCATCTATGTTAGCTCAAATAGATCAAAATGTACCTATTTATGAAAATGCAGGAGTAAATTTTAATGCCCTAGCAATGGTTCCTACAATTAGAAATTTAACATCGCAGATTACAACGCAACAAAGAGTAGATCCAGAAGATTCAGATTCTCAAGTATTCTTTGGGACTGTAGATATAAATAGGTATGAAAATTTAGCAAGATTAGCCAAGACTATGCCAGAGCTAGCAGAAGTATTTAAGAAAGGAATAGTTCCTAATCAAATACTCACAGATCCAAATAGATTTGAAATGACTAAGGGCGTTATATATGGTCAGGAAGTATCAGTATATACTCCTACGGGATGGAAAGAACATTCAGGAGGTGCTCCCGATCCAGATACTAGTGAGGTAAAAACTTGGCTCAATTGGAATAACATTTCTGGAAATATAAATAATATAGATACAGGTTCTGAATTTCTTGTAAAACGTCATTATGATCCAAATACACAAGCAGAAAAATTCGGTATGGGCGTACCGATGATGGCTCTATATCAAGCTAAAACCAACCGAGAACGTGAAGCAGGTAGCGATCTTTTATTAGATATGATAGGCGAAGAATTTTTTAATGGAGAATCATCCCCAAGCCCTCAACAAGAAAAACGATTTATAACAGATTTTAGTAACGCAGCAGCAGCGATGATACCAAATAAAATTTACAGTAAACAACCAGACGGAAGAGTGTTTGTAAATATTAATCCTTATAAAGATTATGTATTACAAACAGCCGAGATAAATCAGGCTGGTGAAAGAAAAGACCTTGGTTTTGAATTAGTTAGCGATCTAGCTACTATGAGAGATCTTTTGAGGGCTGAAGGATCTAGTACTAGTTATAAATTAGCAGCAGAAAGTGGTTTAGATAGATTACTAGATCCAGAGTCAGGATTTGTACAAGCAGGTAAAACAATTGTAGCAAGATTTGCTAATGAATTTAAAAGAGTAGTGAAAAGAAGTGACTTTTCGGATGGAAATGCTGCTGTTAAGGAAAATTATGGAGAAACAATAGCAGGAGACTTTTTAAATGGGTTAGTAGCGGAGACTTTAAACGATAGCGAACTTAAAGATGCTCTAAATGCTAAAAAAGCCGAGCTAGCTGGCCCAAGTACCATATTTGGCGACCGTAAACTTATAACTAAAAGACAACAAGAAGTTATAGACAGAACACATAAAAAACTTTTAATGGCTAAAATGACCTATCAATTCGCTGCTATGTTCCAAGGAGGATCAGGTGGAAGAATGATCTCTGATCAAGATTTTAAAATAGTATTTACTGCGTTATTCAGAGCACCAAATACAGAAGCACAAGAAAGTGCTTTGAAAATGCTACAAGCTAAATTAGAGCTAGGTTTGTTTGAAAATCTTGTCAAGAATAGATATGGAAATAGCGGAAAATCTAAAAAAATTATTGATAAATACCAAGTACTATTTGATCGAAAATACAGAAGATCTCTAAGAAAATATGATGAAGTTACTTCTAATATAGGAGATCCAAACCTTTTAGAGAAAGCGTTGCAAACAGATGCTCGTGACCTTGCAGAGAATTGGAGTAACTCTTCAAGAGAATATATAAGTAATGGAAACGGTTCTTCAAACGCTAATACAGCCTTAAAACCTTCATTTTGATCAAAAAACAATAGGAAAAAATAATGGCATTGAATAATGTAGTTCAAAATTCAAAAGTTAACAATGAATACTCTGGAGAATATGTTCGACAAGGAGATATAGCTGTCGAAACCGATAGAGGAAATTTGCCCCCTGTAGATCTTCCTAGTTTTGGTGGTGTACTTCCTACAGATGATTCTCCTGTTGAAAACGATGCTAATATAATAATGCAAGATGCAGATACGGGAGATAGCTTTTTATTTTCCAGTGCTCAAGCAGCAGAACCTGAAGTACAAGAGGAACCCTCTGTATTGAAAGTTATTAAACCAGAGGCTTGGAATCCTAATGTAACTGTTGCAGAACTGGACGAGCGTTTATCTACAGTAGGTGCAGAACAATTTACAAAAGATCTTAATCGAAATATAACTATTCTAGCTAACGGTGTAGAACAAAATGCTTCTGGAGTAGCTTATTATGATCCTCCCATTTTAGATAAAGGAAAATCTGATCCTGAAGGAGCAGTTTGGCATTATGGTATTCCATTATCCGAATGGAGGAGAACTGTAACTTCTGCCGATCCTAGCACTGGACTTGCTCCTAGTGAAGAATTAGTAATTTCTAGAAGAAAAGATCTATTAAGAAACAGGTTTATAGAACTTGGAGTAGGAGAATCAGTTCATGGTAAAAATATTCTTGCAAATGCTGAACCTGGAGTATTAAATACTACAGATATAGGGTGGAATGGTAGTGAATTTTATAGGCAACCTACCGTTGGAGAAAGAATACTGACCGAATTAGAGAGCCAAGGAAAAGCTACAGCTAGGGGAATTTTATATGGAATACCAGAAGCTCTTATAAGTCTCAATCAGCTTGGAGGAATGTTTATAACTTCAGCAGGACAAGCTCCTGAACTGGGTTTTTCTTATGCTGCTAGTGCTATAACTGACGCTTTTAATGAATTAAAAGATATGCCAGAAGATACTGCCATAAACTATTCCCAAAGAAAAACTGAAGAATTTTTAGAAAGTTTACAGCTTGTAGGTGAAGATAACGAAAGAATGAGGGAATGGCTTAGAAAAAAATCTTATGACATAGGATTGACAGACCTGATAGGAGAGAGATTATCAGGAGGAACGATGGGAACACGGGTTGTAGAAGAAGCTATTCCATATCTTATAACTCTGGCTATGCCAATAGCTTATGCAACACAACTTGTAAGAGCGTCTAAATCTTTAAAAATAGCTCAAAGACTAATGGTAGATAGGGGAAAAGTAAACCTAGGAGGTATTGAAAACCGTTTAACAGAATTAAATAATAAAGCTGGTACGGTAAGAGGGCTGTCACCCCAAGACAAAATAGAATTAATAGCTCTAAATAATCAAACAAAATTATTACGAAATGTAACTGATAAAGAAAGAAAATATCTAGCAAAATGGCCTACTGAAAATTATGGAAGTGGGTATCGTTTAACACAAGCAGGTAGAAGCGAGATAGCAAACACAGAATTTTTGCTAGAGACTGGTGCTGCTGCAGGATTATCTTACGCTGCTGCTGCTTTTGGAGAAGACCATTGGGTAACTGCGGTAGCTCCTCTGGTTGGAGGTTTAGCTGCTGTACATAATACAGGGCAAACTATAGCAGGGATAGGAGATAAAACTTTATATGGACTTCGTTCTCTTGAATTTGCTGGTCATAGAATGGCAGACCTATCGGGAGTAGCAGGTTCACAAGAAAATATGCTAAGAACAGCTATTAAAATGTTTGGTTTACAAAGTCAAGCTAAAGAACGGATGAGTAAAAAGGCTATACAACAGGCTAGAGATTTATATCAAATAGACGGAGAGGGTAAACTTTCTACTGCACAGATAAGAACTAAAGCTTTGCAGAATAATGCAGAATACGAACAACTTCTAAAAGTTCCTAATAGAAATGCAGCACAAGAATCCCGTCTAGTTGAACTGCGTAGTAATTACGTTCCTTTGGATGGAAGTAACTGGCAAGCGGAGCTAACTGGTTTAGACTTTCAAGAGTTAAGTTCTATAGTTTCTACCAGACCCAAGATGTTGAAAAAATTACGACAAAGTGCTCGATATCTTATTGATTCTATGGAACCAGAACAACGAGTATCTTTTAGTAAAAAAATACAAGAAGCACGAAAGAACGCTAATGTTTTAGAAGCAGCTATGAAAGCAAGAGGAATTACAGATGCTAATGGAAGTGCTACCCTGTCTTTGTACCTAGAAAATTTTATAGAATCTTCTGCTCTAGGAGCATTACAAAAAGAATTGTTAAGTAGAAATACAAGTGGGCTAGCTTTAAATTTATCTAAAAAATTAAAATTATGGAGCAGGTATTTTGCAATAAAAAAACGACAGGAACAATCTATCGCAAGTTTAAATAGATTTGTGGAGGATGTTCTAGATCCTTTAGATGAACAAAATATAACTCCTGATCTTATTAATTTTAAAGAATCTGTAGAAAAATCATTATCCTTTATAAGATCAGAAAAAAATGCTAACGATATATTAGCTAAAAGAATGGTAGACGGATTGTCTCAAAAATTAAAAACTCTTGTAAAAAATAAACCCTACATGGATAGGATAGAGAAAGGTTTAAATTTAAGACAGGCGTTAAGCTTAGATGAATTAGCTCAACCTGAACATGCGAGACAAAAAATTCGTGAAATAAATACTGAAACTGCACGATACTTATCTAGAGCAGCCAAACCACATAATGAACTATATGATAAGTTAAAATATTCTTCTGATTGGAATGTAGAACTACCTGCTGGAAACGTAGGTGCTGAACTTATAGATTTGTCCAGTGAATTTTTTCCTATGATTAATTGGGAATCTCAAGCAGGAATTAGACCCCCTTCTGCAAAAATAGTTGAATTAGTTGTAGAAGCTAGGAGAGAAAGCATATATAAATTATTAGGAGGTAGTGCAGAAAGATTAACGGATGGTAGACCTAAAACTTTTAAAACCCCAGAGAATTTAGATGATTTAATGGAAACATTGCTGGATTCAGAGTTTGCTGGAAAAAGAATAAAAATAATGAAATCAGGAAGTAAGCAAGAAAAAATCGTGCTTACAAGAAATAAATGGAATGGATTTCAAAAAAATATAGATGATATAAGGAATAAAGAACCAGCAGATGCAGAAGGTAATCCCCTTACAGGACGAGCTTTGGCAGCTTTTAATAAGTCAAAACTATTTGCAGAATCTGCAGCTACAGCTAATTTTATAGAAGATATTTTGTATGTACCTTCTAGTGAAATTCCTATGGATATTCCTTTGAATATTTTAGATCAAGTAAGATCCAATATAGGAAAAGAAGCTCATGCAAATATTAATAATAGAAAAGGAGTACGGCTTTTAAAAATACAAGAAGTTTTAGATACTGTAGGGGATAGTGAATTTAAACAATTGGATTTGTTTGAATCTGCTGAGTTATCACCTAAACAAACTGAACTGCTAACAACTTGGAGAGAAGCTAGACAAGCTTATCGAGAGTACAAACAACTGATAGGACAGCCTTTTGAAACAGAGGCTACTACACTAGGCCCACAACGATCCAAGTATACATACAAAATGAAAGAGATAGAGGATGCTTCTGGAAATGTAGATATGGAAAAAGCATCTCTATTTAACTCTTGGGAAAAAGTTTTTATAGCTTCTGATGATCCAGCAAGAACTGCAGATGAATTTGCAAAAGCTTTTACAGATCCACAATTAGGAAGAGTTCCAGATCATGTGCTGTCTCTATTGCTAGACAGTGCAGGAATGTATCTTAATAAAGGCAAAAAACTTCCTGCTGGATGGTGGGAGTCATATAGAAAATTATTTGAAGAATCCAGCATAGATGTAGAAAAGTACGGTGAAAATGTAAATAATTGGGAAAGTTTTAGACAAGAATTTCAAGTAGCTGAAAAAGAAGGAATCTATGGGCTAGATCAAATTAATACAGATAAAATAACTAAACAAAATAATGAATTTTTACAAGAAATAGATACCATTAGTAATTCTGCTAAAGAGGAACTTAACAAACTTTCAAAAGTAGTAGAAAACGCTGAAGATAAAGAAATCTTAAAAGGGTTAGAAAAATTATTAAAACCTGAAACTTCAGAAACAGGAATCCTTTACAACTCAGCAATAGAAATTTTATTCTCAAGAGATCCTAAATTTCATGTTTCAAGAAAAATGGATGCTGGTATAGATCATATTACTAGAGAAGTTGAAAATTTAGAAATCATGGGCAAGGACTGGACTGCTGCACTTGGAGAAGGACAACTGAATATTGTAAATACTATTCTAGGTAGACATGCAAAAGCACAAGCAGAGGGAAGCCGATATGTACCTCCTATAGAAGACGTATTTAGAATACTAGATAATGCAGTTGAAAACGGGGCTGTTACTGCCAGACAAAAGGATAAAACTGTAGATGTTCTAAGAAGCTTTTTTTCTAGATATGTAGCAGATTCAATCAAGAATAGAACAGAATTTAAAAGTTGGGTGAAGGACGGAACACCTGCAGAAACAATAGATCTTTCAGAAGTTCACGATCTTTTACAGAACCACCAATCAACATTAAGATACTTATATGATGATGATGAGGCAAAATTAGTCAACCAAGCTCTTGCGATGGCCTTTGACATAGGAGGAGTGTGGAGAGAATTAGACAGAAATACAGGTATTCCAAGTAGTCTAAAAATGGAAAGTGCATTAGCTAGAATGTTTGCCGTATCTAGAGGTGTAGTAAGCTGGAGATGGGTGCTAGGGGAGCAATCTATTAGGCAATACAGGATGCAATCCCTAAAACAATTACAATATTTTTTAGAAAATCCAGACTCTATGAGAGTAGTGTTAAATGTGATGGAAAAAGACCCTGCTTTAATAACAGGCAAAGATGTAACAGCTTGGAAAAATGCATTTGTACATTTACTACCAGGAACATTAGCTAAGAATTTAACTTTAGAATCACTTAAACAAGAAACTGCAAGATACCAAAAAGAATTAAATGATTTTAAACAAGCTAATCAACTTCCTACAGACTATAAACCTTCTATTGGTTTTGGTGAAGCAGGAATTAACAGTACGGTAGGAAATATATTTAAACTCAGAGCAGATGCAGAAAGAACGGAATCTGTTAGAAGAGGAGTTCCACCAGCTACAGACCCAACTGTAATGGAAAGAAGGGCAGAAGAAAGACTTGATTTAAAACAAGGTGGACGTTTAGTAGATCAAATGCAAAGATTAATGAATTAAAATGAATAAATCCACCGAACAAGAGATAGGAGTCTCTTTAGCAGCCTTACAAACTAAAGTAGATGCAATGTCCGATAGACTAGATAAGGTGGAAAAGCACCAATTACAACTAATGGAACTAGCCTCTTTTGGAAAGGGAAGTTTAAAAACGCTTACAATGCTAGGTATCGCTCTTGGGGGGATAGCTGGTATCGCTCTCGCTATAAAGGGATGGTTAACATAACTATAGAAAAGGAAAGAAAGGAAAATGGCAGAGCAAATAGTAACCTACTGGCCTCAAATACTCGGCATATTGATGGTAGTGGTTATGTTTGTAAAATTGAAAAGTGGAGTAGCCGAACTTAGAAAAGATGTAGACGATATCTACAAAAGGGACACATATACACAAGTTGTAAAACTGAGAGCAGATCTAGATGCGTTAAAATCTAGTACAGATGAAAAAACTAAATCTCTTTTTGAACTGTGGAACGCCAGATTGCATAAAGATTGATATGAATTTAGAGTTGATTTTTGCACGAATATACTATAGATTACCAGATAGCCCCAATATACTACAAGAGTTTATCTGGCAGGATTTTGATAAACCACCGTTATACCCTAGGTTTAAAAGATTAATAAAATACTGGAATGAAAATATCGAGGGGCCGATAGACAGTATCGACTTTTGTAGTTCTCACTTAGGCAGTCAAGATTATATTTTTGCAGACTGCGATTTTACTATACATTAGGAGGTATAAATATGAGTGAACCTGTAACTGAAACACTAGCATGGTGGGAAGTTGCTTGGAACAATAGAGACATTATCGTAGGAGCAGTTCTTGGCTTAGTAGCCTCTGCATCCATGATGATAAACGGAACTAGAACACCAAATCCTAGCACCTTTCTTGGTAAGATTTATAAAATGATCGAATGGGCATCTCTAACATTTGGCAAGGCTAAACAGACAGGCAAAGACTAGTGGTGGGTGGTATATTCAGCCTACTAGGGGGTTTAATGAAACTATTGCCCCTAGCTTTTTCCTTCATAGCAGGTAGCAAGATAGCAAAAGGAGCACAGGCAAAAGATGAAATTAAAAAATCTAAAACTAGGAATAAGATCGAGCGTAATATCTCTCGCACTCCTATGTCTGATCTCCGTAAGCGGTTGCTCTCTAATTGGAGGAGGGGCTGAAGGAAATGATTGTTCTTGGGTAAGTCCCATATTTATAAGTCCAGATGATACTATGACTGACAGGACTGTAGAACAGATTCTAGCCCATAATGAAACTTGGAAAGAAGTTTGTAACTAAAATAACTATATACTATAGAATAGTGCTGGTAGAAATACTGGCACTATTTTTTTGCCCACTTTTTGCCCTTTGTATAATGTGCAGGATAAGCTTTTGTAAAATCAACCGTTATTTCTTCTTCACTTTTTATGTTATTTAAAGTTATAATTTGCATAAAATTACAGTCTAAAGGAAACATAATAGAATTAGGAGTACTGGAATGATTTACAAAGTTTTGTAACCAGTGAATATTAAAACCCGTTTCGGGAACAAAAACATAGCCCTTATTCATATCAAAACAATTAATACTGTGTAGATACATAAGCTGTTCTACATTAAAAGATTCTACAGGGTACTTTATAGTTTGTGTATTTTTATATTCTTCTGGTATGCTAGTTACTACAGTTCCTCTGGGAATATCACTCAGAGCTATTATCCCTACGCCATGTATCTTACTAACACCTACTTTGCACCACAAGTCTATCAACGTACACTCTGTCCTATTGCACATATGAGTACAGTCAAGAGTGCAACTATTAAAATTAACATAAGGGGGTTATGCCAAGGTAAGAAAACGCCTTGTAAAGTATCCTCTACAAACTTTTTAAAATATTTGTGAATCCTCAATCATCTGCTCCGCTAAATTATTAACTCTTCTTATAAAATTATGCAGCACAACCGTGTTAGGATACTCTGGTATTTTTTTATCAAATACCTCTCTGAATACTTGAGGACTGATTGTAGACTTCTCTACTACAACCTGCCCAGAACTATTCAGGATAAATTTTAGTTCTAGCAGAGTTGCTTCGTTTTGCTTGTTTTTCACTCTCAGCCTCGTCCCATCCTTCGAGCCACCACCAGTATCTATCACTGTAAGGTTCAAAAGGACTACTTGTAGAATTAACCGAATGGGAATGTCTACCCATCCTTCGTGATTCTAACTTTACTTTAATTTTATAAAGGTCATCACTCACGTTCCTGCAGTATCCCCTATGTCTACTATTTCACAAGCCTCTGCTGTACAAGCAAATTCTTGACTAGAGGTAGTTCTATCCTCACTTTCAAATTCTGATAATTTACTCCAATCTATATTCTCAGGCATTTTAGCCATAGCTGCATTATATTCACTCTGCTCTAGATCCTGATAAGGGGCTTGTCTGTACACATGGTCTGTAAAGGGCAGGAAACTAACCCCACACATTTCATCAAAGTTATCCCATACATAAGAACCTACCTGCATCCACTCATCTTCTTTAACAGAAATAGTTATAGAAGGTTTATGCTCACACCAGCTACTTTGGTAAACTCTCCACAAATCTAAATGCTCAGTTGCAGTTAGATCATTTCTTGTAACAGCACCTTCTGGAGATTTAATAGGAAATGAAAATATAGTTATATCTTTAGGCTGCATAACACAATCTTCATGTGTAACTTTTTGCTCTATAAGAAACTGAGTCAACGGGTCTTTTTTGTCTGCCCTAACCGTCCTAGTATAGTAAGGGGAGTGCCTAGTGTGTATGCCACTTGCACTATCGACCAACTGACTAACAGTACCACTAGGCTTGACACAAGTAATAGCAGTAGAAGTGTTAATACTAAAATTATTTGCCCATACCTTATTGGTCTGTACAGCACATACTCTAAGATCATTTAGTAAACTCTCCAATCTAGACTTAGAGGTCAGTCCACAAGTTAATTCATTATCCATTATCCCTGTTAAACTGACTCCTAAAAGCCTTTCTTCTTCTGTATTGTTAGTCCATATTTTACTTATATTTTTTATATTTGTAAAAGTACTTTGTATAGTACCTAAAATAGTAGCAACCTTTACTTTATTCATTAAGGACTGTTTATCATCCTCTTTTCGTACAACTACTTCAGTGAGATTACAGAACTGTTTGCTTCTAAGAATTATCTCAGAACAAGGGTTCGTACCAAAATCATAGTTAGAATCTCTCCTACCATATTTATCAGCCTGTTTCTGGGCAGCTACACGGTTAAAGATCCCACGTTCTCCTGACTTGGATTCATATAAGGAAAGCCATTCCCTCATAAAAATTCCTACATCTGGCTTTTCTGTATAGCAGACAGAGTTGTTAGATAGAGCACGTTGAGGTTCAAAGTCGTACCAGTTTCCTCCTTTTGCGGATCTCATTCTAGCATCTGTTAAGTTAGATAGGGATAACAGTGCAGATCTACGAACTCCTCCTACTACTACAACCTCTGCTATCTTACAGACTATATCGTGACATTCTAAAGAGTTAAGTTTTCTTCCAGCAGAACTTTTAAACTTATTAACTGTAAAATTAAATAGATCTTCCAGAGGTTCTGGCCCCGAAGCCCTTCCTCCAAAAGTTTTAAGTTTAGCTCCTGCTGGTCTGATATTACTCATGTCCCACTTGGGTATCTGTCCTGCGTACAAAAGGTTAATCAACTCTTTGTAAGCTGAGTGCCATCCTTCCTTACTATCTCTTACGATCACTGTAGTATCTGTATTTTGAAATTCTTCAGCTACTTTAGGTAATTGCCCTATAGAATTTCTCTCTACAGAAAAGCCTACGCCTGTTCCATGCATAAGTATATATAAAATATCATCAAAAGCTCTTGGGCTGTCCACAGCTACATAAGAACAGTTATAACCAGCTATGTTATTTCTTTCTAAAGCTGCTCCTGCTGTCATCATAGCTCTCATAGAGGGCATAACAGACATTGAAACTATAGACTTATACAGAAGATTTTTATCCTCTTGCTTTAGTGCGTACCCAACATACTCTTTTAAATGATATTCATAATAATCAACAAGCCTAGTTACAGTTTCTTCCCAAGTTTCCCTGCGTTGTAACTCGTCATTCCATCTAGCGTATCTAGAAGTATGAATAAATCTTTGGTAGTCAGAGATCATTTTTTAGCCTTTGTAGTTACAGGTTCATGTTCAGTCTTAGCTACTTCACTCAGAATACTTATAAGAGTAGCTGACTCTTTGAAGGGTTTATTCTGTAAATAAGCTAAAAGTGTATTGACCTGTTTTACTGTAATTAAATACTGTTTTTCCACTATTCTATCCTTTCATTTTTGTAACATTTCCTGACATATCAGGATTGGGTGATTTTTCATCTATCAGTCGAGTAAGATACCACCTAGCTTTTTTTAAATCGTTTAATTCTTCCCCCTTGTACTTATGTCTAACTACATATTTCAAAATATTACCTACCAAATAGCCATGAAACATAGAACTATCCATACTATTTTTAATAATATCTATAGTTTCTATAGAACTGAAATTATAGTGAGGGGGGTTATTAACTTTATCTACCATCAATTCAATTTTTTCTTATCAAAGAGGACAATATTATCACCCTTCTTTTTAAGAGCTTTTCTCATCTTATTTTTTTTCTCTTCTTCTTCCTGCTCCTTTGCAACTTCCTGTTCATATAATTCTTCCAAAAGAATAGCATGACCAGTGTCAACAACATAGGAAGTTTCTTCAAATAAAATATGTTGCAACCCTGCACACATTACATGAAGCTGCTCTGACTCTTCATCGTCTTTAGTAGTATCCAAAATTCTAACATTAACATTGCCATCATCGAACTGGTCAAATATAAAATATACTCTATTAGGTAAAGAATGTTCATACTCTGCTGACATTCTTTTTTTTAACTCTTTTTCACTATACTCCATCTAACCAATCCTTCGGTATCACCCTATCAGCGTACAAAAAAGAGTGACGATCACACCACTTAGCATACGTTGTAAGACTTCCTTTGTAAAGTTTTTTTTTGGAATTTATAAATACAAATCTAATATCTATATCAGGGTGTTGTTTTTTTATATACAGATGTTTAACTCTGTCTGGTGTGGTTAACCTTCCTTTTGTTTCTATATAGAATCCGTAGTCTTTTAAATAAAAATCAGGACAGTACGTTTTTGGATCTACAATAAATTCTATCTTATCCTTTTCATACTCATACTCGATATTATTTTTATTTAAATATCTAGCAAAGTCTAGCTCAAACCCACTTCTAAATCGGTGCTTCTTTTTTATCATTATAAAATCCTTTCGGAGAGTACCTATCTTTTAAATTCTGCACAGATTTAAACAGGTAATCCAGTGTTTTAGGAGCGTACCTTTCTAAGTTAGTAATCTCACTAAAAATATCTATTTCATACAGAACAACAACCCCATTTATACTCAGGTGTTGTTCTATGAATTTAATATCCTCATTTATTTTCTGCAAATTAATGTCATAAGTATAGTCAGTCCAGTAGGCTTCTTTTTCTTGAGATGGAGCAGCCTTAACCCGTAGACCTACAACATTAGATGCTTTGATAAAATTAAAAATTCCTTTATCAGTAGCAGGTACTACAAACATAGTGGTCTGATTAACAAGAACATCTCTTCTTGAAATATCAACCAGAGCTATGACAGGCATTAATCTAGTTCCCTCTTTATTAATTTAGTGTACCATACAAACCCTTTTCTGTAGTTACTGCCAGCTACTTTCTTATGCAGAACAGAGTCAGGCCAACAATGCTTTTTATACCCACACATAGAACAAGTAGGGTTCATCAGTCTGTTGCCAGTAGCAATCTCACCGTCTGAAGTTTTATGATATTCTAAATGATCTGGAAATTTTCTAAACTTAGTATTTGTATCATCGAGCATAGAAACTTTTCTAGTAACAGAATCTATGACTTCTATTTTTTCTTCTTCTGTATCTTCTGGTACTGCACAGACAGCCCACTCACCGTTAGATTTATTGATAGCTATCCAACCACCAAACTTATCCCCATCAGCATGTTCGTACATCATTCCCTGTGCTATGTAACCAAAGGGATCATCCTTCTTTAAAGAAGCGTAACCCCCTAGCTGTCCAAATTTTTTATCAAATGAATAGGGGCTAGCAGATTTTACATCCCATATTCTTTTAGTTCCGTCGAGTCCTTTTATCTTTAAGTCCATAGAACCAGAGATAGTTTTACCTGCAATTTCTGTGGATACTCTTTTTTGTTGATCTGATACTTCTACACCAGATCCTTTTAGAATAGCAATAGCTATAGCCTCTACCAAATCACCAAATATAAATCTCATAATTGTAGAGTAGTCTAATTCTTCTTCTATACCTTCTTTACCAAGCTGTTGCTGGCACAAAGGTTTACCAACACCAGACATCCGTAAACGCCACTCTTGCCTAGTGAATTGTTTTTCCAAGGCATCTGCACACGAATTTTTAAACTCACGCAAAATAGTCGGAGAGATTTTCGCTTCTCCCCGACTAATTCTTTGCAGATAATCCTTGACTAAATCAAGGGTTATATCCATCAGGCAACCGAAGCATCGAGAGTCTCAAGCAGTTCAGCCCCTTCACCATCCAAAGCCTTTTTAGCTTCTTTATGTTTTACCATAATATCAGCGTTGTGCTTTACAATCTCACCAACGAAAGTTTCTAAAAGTCCTCTGTCTTTCTTGGTAAAATCTTTCTTGTCAACACCTGTAACTTTGGAAATCCAGAACTGATTACCGCCTCTTTTTTGCTTCACGGATTCAAGCTTACCAACAACAGTAGCATATAACTTTTTCTCTTTGTCGATAGCCTTGAACCAATCTGCTACAGGAATAAAACTAGCCCCTTTAACGTACCAAACAGCAGGAACATTCTCTAAAGTCTTATCCTCTTTGGTAGCAGTCTGTCCTGCAATAGTAGCAAGTCCATATATAACTTGTGTACACTTGATACTTTTCTGCTGGATTAGTACAGGAGAATCATTAGCTAATCCTTCTATCTCCTGCTTTGTTAAACGACCACACTTTTCACCACCGCTTGTGTCATAAAAAGCATCGCCCATACTCTTGCACTGTACTGTACGACAACTAAACTGGCTTTCCTCATTATCCCACACGTTATACATGAAAGTACGAACAAAAGGACGTAACTTTGCATCCTTTGCATATACAGTCAGTCTACTTGCAGGGTCATACAGTTTGTAGAAACCCCTAGGAAGAGAGTTATCATCGTCATCTTCAGTAGCATAATTAATAGATATTCGTGCTAAACCAGATTCAGATGTAGTAGTCTCCTCACTTCCTAATAGTTTTTGTAAGTCTTTCTCAGAACCCCCCTGAATAATATCAGAGAAATCTTGGTTCTGGAGAGTTATCAGTTCGTTCATATGAATAGTCCTCCGAATTTGTAGTTGTCCATTCTAGCTCTAGAATAGGCTCTAAGTCAAGCCAATTTTTTCCAATCTTTAATTCTATACCAATTGGCATTGAGTAGATAATATTATAGCGTTTTTTACATTCATCAAATAATGATAACATACCTTTACTAAGGATGTCAACAGCTAAATCCTTTTCTTCTTGACATACATCTAAAACTATGCTATCATGCACCGTATTACAAATCACAGACTTCATCTTTCTTTTTGCTAAAAGCCTGTTCGTATGAACCAATGCTATTGGCAACAGGTCAGCCGTAGCAAACCCCTGCACAGGATAATTTTTAACTGAAGTCCCAGAAGTCACCCCTCCCCACCTAGTTCTCCTTACGTTTGGAAATAAATATTCTCTTCCAGAGGGTAGGGTGATTCTTTTTCTTGATATAGCTTCTTCAGCTAACAATTCATGCCAGTGTGTAATTCCTGTGTATTTATTTTTAAAAGCACGATAGTATTCTTTCTGCTTATCAGTACCAGAGACTCCCCCATACAAAGGCTTAAAGGTGTGAGCTTTAGCTTCCTGCCTACTCACGCCCATCATTTCAGCCGTAAAACTATGAACATCAAACCCCTCTTCAACTTCTTTGTATACGGTGCTATCTTCAGCAAGAAAACCAGCCACACGAAACTCAAGCTGCTTATAATCGCCCTCCAGTATAAATCCATTCTCCCACCTTGATACTATAGTTTTTCTAACGGGAAATGTATTAGCTCTAGGCATATTTTGAAAGTTAGGGCTTCGAGAAGATAACCTGCCTGTAGCTGTTACACATTGCATAAAGTTAGGGTGTATAAATTCCTTTTTAGTAAGAGCCTTTTCTATACCTTCCACAAAAGTTCTAAGATAAGTTTTTATAGATGAGTATTCGCAGTATGCTCTTATGAACTCTTTTGCTGGTTCACTTATATCAGATGTTAAACTATTCTGTAAAGTTGTAGAATCTGTTTTAAAACCATGTGCTGTACAATCGAGAGCCGTTATAGGTTTTACAGAAAAACCAGCTACATCTAAATTATTAGTATAAATAATTCCTAAACCTTCGCACCGTTTACAGATATACCTCGCTTCAGTATACGTCCCGTCCTTTTTAGCTCTAGAAGTCTTTCCAAACCCCTTACATATTGGACACTGGCTAGCTGTAGTTTTATATACCTGTGCTGTATTAGCCTGATAAGCTACTCTAAAATCTTTCCTGTTGAACTCAGTTCTTCTCTTCTGTCTCCTAGAACCACGTTCATTAACTGTTGTACCTATGTTAAATAAGGAAGCCCATTCTTTTTTATTGTTAACTTTTCTAGAATAAAAAAGTAAAGACCTATCCTCTGGAGAATCCAAATTGATTGGCGTATCTCCCATCGCTTCTTTCACAGAGGTTGTTAAAAATTCTAGCAGTTCTTCAATTCTAGAATTATAATCCTTTTTTAGCTCTGCCAAAGCTTTAGTATCCACTTTAATACCAGCCAGTTCTACTTCTGTAAGAACTCTGGTCATATCCATAGAAAGTTTAGCTGTTTGTAACAAAGTCACTGAATGTACCTCCTAAAATTTCTATCTGTTTTTTTGCTAATTCATAACTAGCTATGACATCTCCCTTACAATAAGCTGATAACTCATCCAAGGGAAACTGATTCACATTCTTTCCTTCATCCGTATATTTTTTCATTATAAATTTTTCTGGCATTTTTATATCACGCCTCTTACAACTATCTTCCAAAGACAATCCTCTTTTCATCCCTCTGGATAGAACGTACTCAGTAACCATAGTATCATATACATTTCCTCTGTAATCGAACCCACAGTTTAAAAGATAAGATAGATCAAACTTTATATTATGACCTATTAAAACATCAGCATTATGTAATACACATTGTATCTGTTTAAATCTATCTCTCCTATCCATGTGGTTCTCTTCAAGATCTTCATGGTATATGGGCATGAATTGTGGTTCTGATTTTCCTTCGGGTTGGGTAAAAAATTCTTCCATATCTATGTGAGGCACAGACAAGAAGCCTACGCCTACTAAGTAATTCCCAGATAAATGTGGAGAGGGGTCAGTCGTACCATTATCTTTAACAACAAAGGTAGTTTCAATGTCAATCGTTACTATCATAATACCTACCTACATCTTTGTTTATATCTACAGTTATAAAACCATGAAATCCGTTTATTTTATTTTTACTAACATTTATAAATCTTGTAGTATCTTCATCATCGGCATTTTTACCTATGCCTAGAATTATATCAGCTTCACCAGCCTTACCAGTTTTAGAACCATCTAGCATGGAGTAGTCTATAATCTGATTGCCATCAGCTTCAAAACCAGCCTGTGAAACTGCCCAGACTAAACAATCGTTTCTCTTCGCTACCTCTCTGGCATAGCAGTAAAGAGCCTTTAATCTTTCATCACCTCTACCAAACTGCCCTATAATTTTCATCTTGTCAAGCTGGTCTATAATAACAACTGAAGGTTTATTCAATCCGCAGTACGAATCTAACTCCTCAATAGACGTACCTACTGAGTCAAAAACTACAAGATTATCCCTTACTTTAGCCCAATTTTCAAGAGAATTTTCTATATCACTTTCAACATCTTGTACAGACTTCTTCAAGTAAGATGTTATGATCCTCAACTTTATTTTAGAGGCTCTCTCCTCGTTTGCCCAATAAAAAACAGAGTGTCCTTGCCTGATATATTCTGCTACTAGAAAACAACAAAAGGTAGTTTTACCCACCTCTGGCCTAGCAAAAATAATTCCTAAGTCTCCCCTGTTCATTCCAGTTATTCTAGCCGACATCTGTTCTAACGTAAATTTAAACTCAGATGGACGTTGAGTATACTTTACAAGTTCTTCCAAGTCTTCATTTACGATGGAGAATGTTTCGTGGGAGTTTACATCTTCACTGGCTGCTAAATCTATCAGACGTTGCAATTCTGCAAAATCACCACCCTCACCTGTCCAGATAGCCAAAGCTTTATTACCGATATGTTTAGCCTTATCTCTACGCCAGAAGTTTTTAATCACATCAAATGCTATATCCCGATTGGGCAGGTCAACTTCAGCTAGGGAATGAATTAAACTTTCGGTGCTTTCCTTTGTAGATTCTGGTAAAGCAGGGTTTAAATCTCTGTGTACAGATAGTAGTTCATCTACTGTTATGTCAGACTCGTAATGTTTCTGTGCGTAAAATAGAGAAGATACAACTGGCATCCACTCTCTCGGAAACATATCAGGTTCTAGAATATTTTTTGCCCTGTCCCAAAAGTGTGCTTTCATACACAAGGCTAGTACTTTTTGTTCAATCAAAGTTAAAAAACTCCTTGGTCTTATCTGGAGATAGGTTTTTTAAGTCAGTCTCCAGTATTTTTACCCTTACTGGCATGAACGATTTTATTTGTTGTGCTATCTGTATAGATTTGATAGAAGCATCTTTATCTAGACAAACTATAGCACTATCAAATTTTCTTATACAACCCAACGCTTCATCTGTCAAGTACGTTCCTAATAAAGCTACTCCATTGTGCAAACATGAGACTGAACAGGCAGATGCACAGTCCTCTACGACTACAGCAGTTCTAGAATTTTGTTTGCTAGGTACAATAAGGGGCAGCTTTGTTGACCCATATCTGTGCCATTTGGAACCATACTTGCCTAATTTGCGACCACAGGCATCTACAACTTTTCTATCCTTAAAGATTAGGAAAGTAGCCCTGTCCTGTTTTATATCATATACTATTTTAACTCTACCATCGCAGTAAGCATCGAAAGAGTTTGCTGATTTTAAATATTTTACTGCTCTTTCATCTCTGGTTATATCAACATAGAAATGGTTGTTAGCATCGAACTCCTCTTTAACTACTTTAACTTTACCATTCTTAAAACTAGACTTGTTAATGTTGTCTTGCACTTTTCCAGAAAAATTGCAATCCGCATGATAACAATTGTATAATATATACGCACCCATGTTCGTTGCCGTAAACGTCTTGGCTTTCCTGCATTTGGGACAATCATCTCTAGATGTCTCTCCTACATATAAATTAAGGTTTACAAAATAATCAGTTAAATTCATCAGGAATATCTACCCCATGATTGTAATTAATCATTATATCTTTGTTTTTTCCGCAATAGTTTATATAGCAGTTTTTTCCAACGGGGCAAAGGGGGTTTATAATCTTTAAATAGATCTAACTGCCCATCGTCCTCTTTTTCTTTATTCCAAGGGGTAGGATTTTCTTTTGGATACGGGTGATACACACCTATAAAGTCATCATTATGTTTCATTGGATTATATACTACCCCCGTCTGTGGTTCAAATAGGGTATTCTAAAAAAACTTTTTCGTCAACAACTTTTTTTACTTGACACCGCTATTAGATCGACGTATTTATAAAAAAGAATTGATCAACTGTTATTTAAAATAACGAGGATATTGAAATGAAAAAAGCTAAATCAATTAAACTTAGTAAGAAAGAACAGATAATTGTAGATAACATTCCTTTATGTGCTACTTTTCGTGTTACTAAGACTATTCTAACTAAAAATATTCAAGATTGTAATTCATCTTTACGTCAGCTTTTAAAAGACCAAGAGATTGTAGATATGGATAAACTGGAAGCAGGTCAAGGAATTAAGGTAGAGGGTACTTTTTTAGATGGGTCTGAAACTATCATCTCTATCTATCGTTCTCAAACCCGTGGTGACAAAAGAATATGGTTTAAAGGTTTAAAAGAATACGCTGATGCTGATGATGTTATGGCTATGTTTTTTAAGGATGGTAAAATTATCTTGCAAAACGTAACCAAGGCTACTATGGTAGGATTGTTTGTTATAACCAGTTCAGTAGGAGTTCTCTGATGAAATCAATAAAAGCCTATCGTGAAACTGTTGTAAATCTTCCACGACCTTTGACAGTTATTAGTACTCCTAAAGATTTAAAAGGAGCGAGTCTAAAAAGAATTGTAGGTAATACAATTTTTACTGTTAAGTTCTCTAAGATCAATGGAGAATATCGGGTTATGAATTGTAGATTGAATGTATTCAAGGGTACTTCTGGTAAGTCTAATAACCTCAAAGAAACTCAATATCTTACAGCGTATGATTTAGATAAAAAATCTTTTAGATCTATAAATATAGAAGGTATCCACAGTTTCAAGGCTAGAGGTAAGGAGTACCAGTTCATCGAGGAGTATGCCTAATGCAAACATTTTTACCATATCCTAGTTTTGCAGATAGTTTAGATTGTTTAGACTATAGAAGGTTGGGCAAACAGCGTGTAGAAGCTTATCAGATAATCAACACACTGGAGGGAAAAAGTAAGGGATGGATAAATCATCCAGCTACAAGAATGTGGGCTGATAATATAGATGCTCTAAAACTTTATTTTAATACCGCCATTGCCAAGTGGATTAAGCGAGGCTATAAAAATAACATGAAAACTTACGATGTAAGTGCAGATGTAAATATGCCCTCTTGGATTGGTAACTTTTGTTTGCACTCCAGTCATCGTTCTAACCTTTTGCGTAAAGATCCTGTATTTTATAAACAGTACGGCTGGAATGATCCTCATAACTTAGAGTATGTGTGGCCCGTTACGGCTAGTACAAAATAACAAGGATAATAAAAATGTATGATTACATGGCTAAACTCATAAAAGTTGTTGATGGTGATACGATTGATTGTGATATAGACTTAGGCTTTGGTGTCTGGATGAAGAACCAACGGGTTAGACTGTACGGTATCAATGCTCCAGAAACGAGAACTAAAGATTTAGTCGAGAAGGAAGCTGGAGAAAGAGCTAAACTTAGATTAATCGCTATGATGAGCGATAAGTTTCTTTTAACATCTGTAAAGGATAAAAAGGGAAAGTTCGGTAGAATTTTAGGGATTATAAATGTTCCCCAGACTAAAATCCTTGACAAAAATGGAAAGAAGACTAAACATATATTTGTAGATGTTAATAAACTTTTAGTAAAGGAAGGTCATGCAAAGGAAGCAAAGTACTAGTGATTGGCCTCTTGATTGTGCTAAAAAACTTTGGCATGAACACAGTGGTTAAACTGTTTCTAGTATGTGTAATTTCTTTAGGCTTTTTAACAGCTTGTTCGATTAATACTAGAGCTTGTACACCCTGTATACTCAAGAAAGACAGTGATGAAAAAATATGGACTATGCTCTCTACAGACGTTATTAATTAAAGTGGCTTAATAAGTATAGGAGGTAGTGGTGTCATTCGGAATATTGTTTGCATATTTAAACTGTATAAAAACACCCGTAAGAGAGAAAGAAAAAAAAATAAAAATGTATCGTATGTACAGGCATTGGTTTTGGCACTCCTTCATCATGCGATGGTGTGAAACCAGAGTTGTTAAGTTAAATAACTACATCTGGAGAAAAAGATGGAGTGGAAAGTTTAGAAATTAGATTATGAAAAAGGATGAGATTCTTAACTGATGAAAGTCGTTGATTCTAAAAAAGTCGTTGATTCTAAAAAAGTCGTTGATTCTAAAAAAGTCGTTGATTCTGATTTGCGTTCTGATGGAAAGTATAACGTATGGAAAGAGTTCGATCTGTTGGAGCTTGGGGAGATCACTAACAAAACAGCAAAAAAGGTGTACTTGAGGTTCAAGATTCCTATTCCCTCTAGGTGGTGCATAGTTGCAGTCGTGGACAAAATTACATAAAGTACAGATAATGCTTTATTTATGGATCGATATGGTGTATGGTTTGTAGATCTGAAACTTTTATAGAAAGATAACACGATGAACCATTATACAGAAACTACTGTTTACGAGCACAATGATATTAATGACCTATCAGCATTTGATATCAGTTTTGAGAAGCGCAGGACGGGCTGGCAAGATCTGGACGGACAATGGCACTCAGATGATAATTTAAATGCTGAAGTTTTAACTAGCTTAGACTTACCTAAATTAAAAGTTGGTGCAGTTGTAAATGCTGATTTGCCATTTTTATCTGAGACTGGCACTGAAATAGCATCTGCAAAAATGGGTACATTCGGCAAAAAATACCAATTGGTCAATCACCTTGATTACTTTGCTAAACAAAATGAAGTGATAACTGCACAAGATGCCTTGAACTGGCGTAATGTTAAGGTTGAGGATAGAGTGTATGAGTACGGTGCTAAAGTTCAACGCTCTATACACTTTCTAGACCATACTGCTAATTTCGGCGGTAATGATAATGTGTGTCTTAGGAGTGATACTTTCAACTCCGTAGACCAAAGTTGGCAGTTTCAACAGTTTATCGGTGCATACAGGAGCTTATGCCGTAATACACTGGTCTTTGGTGGTGAACGTACATTTCATACTAAAAAGATGCACACTACAAATTTAGACCTTGGAGCCGTAATTGGTAAAGTAGGAAATGCACTTAACCTATTCAGTTCTAACGTAGAGCAGTTGCATAGGATGAGGGCGGTAGGTTGTAGTGAGGATCAGGCTAAAGATATATTCACTAAGACATTGTGCAGTAGG
>Ga0114901_1000524_pt1 | contig 25926 bp, 33 predicted proteins | sample MalvireepMed_s16_FD_89686 | JGI IMG/M metagenome (GOLD analysis project Ga0114901, IMG submission 89686) | Marine viral communities from the Global Malaspina Expedition - Malaspina viral metaG DeepMed_s16 | ecosystem: Environmental > Aquatic > Marine > Oceanic | place: Mediterranean Sea... | reverse complement strand
CGGGAAGAAGCGTTATTCGAGCAGGAGGTAAGCCCGTACAATGTATTTCAACAGTACCTTCTAGGGCAGCCAGGATATGGGCAACTAAGTCCTGCGGGTAGGTCTGCTCTTGGGAAAGAGTTTGGGCCTATGGAAACGGCCTTTCTGACAAGTCCTTTGGGTAAATCCAGAATGGCAGACATTCTTTCTGATATTTCTGATATTAGCCCAGATGATCTATACGATGATCGGGGTAGGCTTAGCGAAGATGCATTAGGTATGCTATACGACGAAGAGGGTAGGTTTACTCCAGGCGTAGCTAGTACCTTTAGGGATTTTATAAGGCGAGAGGGGACTGACCTAGGACTACCTGCAACCTTCAGGAGATTCGGTGGTGTTGCTGATGCATTTACGACACTCGAACGGTTACGTTCTCCAGGGCAAGAGTTCCAAGTAGGGTTTTGGGATAATCCTCGAACAAAACAAAAATTTCTTCAGTCGGTGCTACCTCGTGTTAATCCAGTGTTCAGAGACGCTTTCTCGGACTATTTTAATCGTCAGTTTCTAAAATTCCAAGCCGCAACTCCTGAACAGCCATTTGTTCGGGCATTGCCGCAGTTTAAAGGAATACTGGGGGTACAGTAATGGCTCGATTTTTTGATGGAAATCCATTTCGTTCTTACCTAGAGGACGTTCCACAGGCTGCTTATTTCTCGTTCCAAGACCAGTTTGGTCAAACTCCAAGAGGCGTGACTTCCCCTGGGCAGAGACAGTATTTCCAGAACCAGTTCCAGAATATCCACAATAGGTTCATGGGGCAACTGGGTCAGCAGCTACGAAGGGGAGAGGCTCCGACAAGACAGTTTACGGATTTCCTTTCGGAGCGACTACCGCAAGATAGAAGGACAGAAGGAGTGCCTATTGCTCCAACTAGGCCAATACCATTTGCGGAGCGATTCGCTTCTCTGCCTCCCGCTTTAAGGGGTGATTACTCAGCTAGCAGATTAAGTCCTAGAGGTAGGTTCCTCTTCTTCTAATGACTCAGCCTAACCCATTCCTACGGCAACGGTTTGCTCCAACAGTAGGGGATCGGGAGCGTGAGAAACGTAGCTTTATTTCCCAGCAGCCTGTTCGGTCTTTGCCGTCTCTTCCAACTCTAGTTGAAGAATGGAAAGGTGAGAGACCAAAAGATATTGTTGAGGAACACCGAAGGAGAGCTAGGAAATTACGTGATCTTGGATATCGTGATACCAAAGGTAATCTAATTAACGAAGAAAACTATATAAACCATGAGGTTGCCGAATGGGGGCTTGTTAATAAGCTTAAGATAAACCCAAAACGAGTACATGATATTGTAAGTCGCTTTTACCCAGGTATGCGTTCTATCCAAGAAGAATATCAGGCAGTAAAAACCAAGCCTTCGCCAGTACCTCCCCGTAGTACACAAGAACTTATGGAGTCTGTCGGAAGAGTTCAGCGTCAGAGGCAGCCACTAGAAGGAGAACCCGTTGCCGATGTCCTAAGAAGGCAAGGGCCTGGCCCGTTAGCGGATGTGCCTAAATCTGCATTTGAAAAGTTTCAAAAAGGTATTAGGTCAGGCATTGGAGCTATCCCTCCCATATCTTATATCAAGCCCGCTAAGAAGTTGCTGCCTAGAATGGGGAGCCAGATTGCGGAAGAGTATAAACCCATTGAGGAGGCGTCGGTTATAGGATCGAAGTTATTTACAAGAGGTGCTCTAGGGATTGCGGCTAAGAATCTTGGGCCAATACTTCCTGGTAAATGGGGTGAGTTCGAGCCTGGACGTTTATGGGATGAGAGAAAGGAATTCCGTGAAATATCAGGTAAAGACCCATTTAGGAGTAGGCAGGGGTTTCTCGAATTCCTAGAGTATGGGGAATCTAAACAACCCAAATTACCTTGGGGAGTACGTGGCGCAGTAGAAGCTATACCTTGGTTAGTAAGCCCAACTGGCAAAGTGACAATGGTCAAAATGGGAATCCAGGCGGCTAAGATGGGGACACTAGCTGCAACCAAAAAGGGGCCTATTAAGCTGGCATATCTAGCAGCTCAGAAGGCCCTTCAGGTTGGATCAGAGGGAGCAAGGCCAGTAGCAGAAGTTGAAGATGCTGTGGCAAAGGCTTTTGGGTTTGCTGGACGACAGTCCTTACTGGGGTTACGTAAAACGTATCCTGGCGTAGAACGTATATTAGCAGGAGAGCGAGGCGGTGCGAAGTTCCCAGGTAGAAAAAAGGTACCTGATGAGGATGTTATAGAAGATGTTAGTCCTATTACCGCAGCCCCCGCTGCGCCTGTTGTGGGGGAGACCCCAGCCATTATAGCCGCAAAGCCCCCCGTTTTGCCCGTTGTGGGGGAGACCCCATCCATTATAGGCAAAAAACCACCCGTTGCTCCTACTGTAGGCGATATAGGTCAAGGGGTTAGGCAACCATTCGGTGCTGGAGGGGGAAAACTGCCCCCTACGACTACGACTACGACACCTCCGACTCCTGGCGGGCCAGACGAGACATTAGCAAGAGTACTACGGCAGCGTATTCCTGGTGAAGAGGATGAGCCAGCGTTGACGTTGTTACGTCGCCATATATCAGAAATCCGATCAGCCGAGAATGAGGCAGGTATTGCCGTTAGACATGGCTCTCAAAGTCTCAGGGAAAAAGGAATAGGACAATTTCATCATGGTAGGCTGGTACTAAGAGAACGAGACTTGCCTATTATGGATGATTTAAATAACTCCCTTCATAATCCTAGCCGTGTAGCAAGTGGAGAGGTAAAGATACCCAGAGGCTTCGAGGAAGACTATAGTATTATCAGGGGTAGGACGGACGTCGAGGAAGCAGCTAGGATTGACTTCGATCCTGAAAGGGCTACGGTTAACGACTATTTCTATCGTGGATGGCTTAGACCAAAGGGTATGCCCGCTTCGGGTGCTCCTGGCCGAGTAGGTACTCGTCCTGCTTTCGATATGCCACGCGTAGATGCCAGCTATGAGGAAATGCGTGAGCTTGGATTTGAGCCTTTATTCCTAAATCCTTATGAACAAGAGAGATTCTCTCGGATGATGGGGGTAAAAACACGTCAACAAACACAGTTAATTGAGGATTTAAAAAACCTTAACTTGGCGGTACATGACGCTAGTGGGATGAGCATCCCTGGTTGGCGAACGCCACGTATAGGCCCAGCTTTTGAGGGAAAGCCATACGTTGCGCTTGCGTCTGACGGAACAGAGATTCGAGGTTTCAGAGGCCGATATGTTGTTGAAGACAAGCTCGCTACACGCCTAGAAAATATGTATGGAATACCTCCAAGTCTCGGAAATATTTACGTTGGTAGCAGAAAGATTGATATTATGAAAGCTGTTGATGCTGTGGTATTTCTACCAAAGCGGTCTAAGCTGTTCGGATCGATTTTCCAGCAACGTGACTTTTTACAAAGGAGCTTGGCGGGTACTTTCTCTGGTATGGTAGATGACCTACTGGCAGGTAAACCAATCTCGGCTATTAAGAAACCGATACTGTGGCCCAGAGAGGCGTATAAAATCATCGAGGCGAATGTTAGTCCTAGTGCAAGGCTTCGCATTAGGGAAACTTTAAACAGTACCGAGCCGATTTTAAAGGATAGGCCAGGTGTTCACTTTTTAGGGATTATGAAGGCGGGCCTTTCTAACATAGACCCCACCATGTTACCTTCGGGGATTGATAAACTTCCACGAATTATCGCCGAAGAAAATGGATTGATGAAAGTAAAGGCAGTTGCCCGTGCGGTTAGTCAGCTTGAAAGTGCCATGCGTCGTGCTCTCTTTGAAGGTACATACCCTGCTGCTCAGATATCGACTATTAAGAATTTTGTTGCTCCTGCGATGGCCAGGAAGTGGCCCAATGCTACGGATGAAGCTCTTAATGGCATGATTGCGGAGGCAGCAAACTTCCTCTATTCAACAATTCCTGCTGAACAAAGCGTTTTCCAAAATAGGGCTGTCCGTGCCTTTTTAACGAGGTACTTCTTCTCTATTGGCGAAAATGAGGCGTTGCTGAGACAAGTTACAAAGGGAATACGTGGCCCCCATGCTTCGTTCTGGAGAACGCACTGGCTAGGGTCTTACCTAGCCGTTCTAGCTGTAGCTAACACAATCCACTTTGCTACAACGGGGGAGGTACTCCCATGGAAGCGATTTGTCCCATTATCAAAAGATTTTCATACTCTTAATCCATTAGGGTATAGGCAGGATTTCGCAGCACCCGATATACCTATAAAGGGCCGTGGGGGTGCCGATCTGACGCTAGACATTGTGGGGCAGATGGACACAGCGTTTCGTATACTTGACCCTATATCGTTTCTAACTGCAAGAGAGTCAGTACCTATGCGGGCTGGGAGAACTCAAATAACTGGCAAGACATTCTTCGGAGAGCCTGTTGGTAAAGTAGGCCCAGGTGGAGTGGTATCCCGTGTTACGCAGCTTATAGATGACTTATTTACACCAATAGGCTTCGGGCAGTCTGCACGGAATATATTGCAAGCAAAAGTCCCTGCTATTGGTAGGGTTCTACCTGAAGCCGAGGGACGTGTAGGTGCTATCGGTGAGGTGTTACAGGGTACTGGCGGTATAAATGTTAGGGCTGAGGGTACACGACAGTTTCTCGGTAGTGCCCTGGAGGATATTGGCCTAAAAATGCCAGACGGCAGCCCTATGAAAGAGTGGGACGATGCAGAGCCATTCATAAAAGATATATCTATGGAAGCCCCACGGGTTAAAAAAGAGATGTCAAGAAGGCTGGCCACAGGAGTAAGAAGAGGTGGTGAATTTGCAATATATGGATTGCAGATGGATAACATTCAAGAGCAACGCTTGACGGAATTGAACGAGGTTATATCCAAAGGAAAACCCGACTACTTTTACATAAAAGCAATTGAGGCGAAATATAGAGGTATGCGTATACAGGCTGGACTTGAAATGGAGTTCGATCCACGTGACCTAAATGATCCCGACCCGAACAAACGTGCATACTCCGAGTACCTATCCATATACGATATGCCTGGAGTTAAGGAAGTCTACGAGGACGAGGAAGGAAATGTGGTATTCGAGGAAATAAACTGGGATAAATTTGAAGAGGAAGAAGCTAAGTTAAGACGAACTTGGGGTTCAAAGCAGCAGGATTATATTCTTAGGAATACTAACAGACGCCCAACGCCTATGGACATAGTAGCTAACCTACCTCGTGCGCTGAAGTCGGAGATCAGAGCATCTCAGAACGCAAGGGAGCTATACCTTAAGGCGCAGGGAAGACCTGACTTGGCGGCTCTGTCCAATCAATTATTCTATTATCCAAAAACTGAATCTAGGTTGCGTGGAGAAGTCCAAGACACTAGTAAAGAGCCAGTAAAACAAAGAAGTCTATTTCAACAGGCTAATATACTTAGATACTGATTTATGGGAGAATGAGAGGGTTTAAATAATGTGCCTTCCAGGCAATCAGACAATATATAGACAGTGTAGAGACGAGATATTCCGAACGAATAACTATCAGCGTTTGAGGAATAGGGAGATGCGTTTCATTCTTGCTAAGCATGGTGGATGCATGAGTAAGCCTCTATTACTTGACAAGGAAAAGAAACCTATGCTAACGTCTTAGCCAGCGACATATGGTGGCTCATGGTCTAATGGCCCAAGGGATTCCCTTGGGTCATTTTTATTGAGGTTTTTTATGACTAATGAATATATTGAACCAGACGATACTCCGATAGCTACTGATGAAGATACAGCTACTGAGAGTATATTGGACGAGATAGAACGTCTTAATAAGGCAGGGGACAGAGCTGAAAGCCCTACGCCTACCGATCCGATAGGTGAAGCCCCTACTACTCCTGTAGCTGACGCTCCTGTAGCTGAAGCTCCTGTAGCTGAAGCTCCTGTAGATAAAGCTCCCTCACCTGAACCCGATGCAACTAAGCAAGCAATCTTTCAGGCCCAAAGAGAACGTGATTTAGCTCTCGAACAAGCTAGAAGGCTCCAGGCTGAGGCTCAAAAGGCACAGACTCAAGCCCAGGCGATTGAGTATCGTGACAGTCTGGTTAACGAAGGCTATTCACTAGAAGAGGCCAATAGGGACACCCAGCAGCGTATTGATGCCTATAATAGAACCTTGCAAGAACAGCAAAGGGGGCAGAACCGCGAGGCTTTCTTACAAGGACAGTTCAGAGCTGCTCTGCATTTTGGCAGACAGTACGGTATTAATCCCGAAGACTTGATTCAGTATAGTACGCCTCAAGCAATGGAGCTTGCGGCTAAGAATGCAAAAGAGCTTAACGACTTGAAGAACCAAGTCAAGAAGCTAACTCAAGATAAAGTTCCCTCCCAGACATTCGACAATGGTGTGTCGTCTGGGCCTTCCCAGAGAGATGATGACTATTGGATGGATAGGTATAGCAATAACGACAGGTCTGAAAGGGCCGTTGCCGCAGGAAGAAGAGCCGCAGGACTTTCATAGGAGGAAAGGATAAATGGCACAGACAGCAACAACTGGTAATCTGGAGAATGCCCAAAGGATCATTATCGCAGCGGCGAGGTATACAGAGGAGCATAATGCTCCAGCACTGGCACTTATTGAGCAATTTCAATTGCCCAAAGGTTCCAAGCAAGTTACTGTCCCGAAGGTAGGGCAAATGACTATGTCCGACCTCGTAGACGGGCAGGACATTGTAGATGAAGAAGAAATTGGAATGACAACAGTCGATCTTACGGCAAGTGAGATCGGAGCCAAGGTTATTCTGACAGACAAACTTGTTAGGCAGAGTGCCGACAACGTATTCTCCATGATCGGACGACAGCTTGGTGACGGCATGGCTCGGAAGAAGGACACAGACGTTATCGCCCTATGGCCTAACCTTAATGGCGGTACCGTACTCGGTGCTGACGATCGGGATATGGATACAGCGAATACTCATGCTGTTATATCTAACGCCAAGGCGAACAAGTTCGGGAACCAACTGTATCTCATTCACCACCCTAACGCAGTCGCAACGCTCTCTAAGCAAGCGGCTACTACCGCTGATACGGCTGCGGCAGCAGGGCTTACCAGTGGATGGAGCGTAGACCTACTAAAGAATTTCTACAGCAACCTACGTCCTATAAACAACGTTCCTATATTCGAAGACGGGAACATTGAAAAGATCGGCACCGATGACTCAGGGTACGGCGTTATAGCTGATAAGACAGCTATGGCAGCTTTGACAAGTGTCGCTACCAGAACAGAGCGACAGAGGGATGCCTCTCTCCGAGCCACCGAGGTCGTAATGACCTCAGACTATGGTGTGTTTGAGTTAGACGACACCCGTGGAGCAGCGATACAGTTTGAAATCGGCGACCTTGCGACTTCATAACCAGGGGTAAATTATGGTAGGGATTACGGAACGTAATAGGCAAAAGAATGAACTGGCACGCATAGGTTTTTCGCTGAAGTACGTAGACGAATGGCAGCCGAAGACAACGCTATATCTTCATAAGCCAAGCTACAATGTTGGTGGAGGGATATCTCAGAATGTTGGAGCGGCATTGAAAAACGTACCTGGGAACCCAGACTATGTGTTGCGTAAAGCACGTATAGGATTGTTCCCATGGGAGCCAGGGGGTACATGCACCTGTAGGTGGTGCTTAAAAAACCGTGATCCTATATTTGAACCGAAAGAGGCTATCGAAGGAACGCAGATACATAAATACGGTCATAAGTTTGGCAAATATGACGGAGCAGTATGCAAGGTGAATGGTTGCGATGCAATCCGCACCGTACCATTCAAGAAGAGAAAAGAAGTTGTGCGGGTGTAAAGATAGCCGAGCCTGTAGCAACGAAAATAACATCGGCTAATCGCAGGACATAGAGCCTGTTATAGAAGGAGTTTGAAATGGCATTTCCAAATACAATTAGTGGAATGTATGGATGGGAAAAGGTTCAGACCTCTGCCCAGAAACACAAACTCGGAACGGAGATGGTGTTTGTGGACGGGAGAAAGTTTAGGTATGTAGAGAATGGCGGTTCAGCGATTACAGAAGGGTTGCTCGTCGCTAGTGAGGCTCCTGCTGGCAACCATGACGAAGACCTAGCGGTAGCAACAACTGCTGCTGGGTCTACCACAGTTGCAGTAACGCTCGGTGGTACCGCGGCTGCAAAGAATCTCTACGCAGAAGGGTACTTGTTCATCAACCTACCCATTTTGGGAACGTCTGCCAATCCTCACGAAATGTACAAGATTAAGTCACACGCAGTCGTTGCATCGGGTGGTGTATTAACAGCTAATCTTGATGAGCCAGATGGCTTGGTCACAGCAATTACCAACGGAACAGAGACAGTAGGTTTGATAAAAAGTCCTTACAAGGATATCGTTGTCGCTCCTGCTGCTGTTGCTGGTAGGTTTGTAGGTGTAACTACGAGAAGCATGACCGCAGACTACTTTGGATGGGTACAGGTTGCTGGAATAGCCGTTGTGGCTATTGACGGAACTCCTGCGTTTGGAACTCTATTGGGTGCAAGCTCTAACCATGCAGGGCAGTTCCTTGCGGTTGGGGCCGATACTACACCAGCGGTTGCAAGGGTACACGGTAAAGCTGGCGTAGACAACGAGTATCACACCGTCATGCTGATGAACCTATATTAGAAAGCACGTTGTATGATCCACGGACTCCAACGGGAACTGTCCTCTCCCGTGGAGTATATTCAAGGGGTGCCAGTAGGTGTTGTGCCGAAGGCACCCCTCGCCACGAGCGTTCTTATAGCCATAATGGGGCCACGTCCTTGGCATTACGGGGACGGGCGCACTACATTAGACGATATTCAGGAGATGGCCCTTACTCACGGTAATGCCGTAACTGTCTTTATCCCTGGCATGTTCACCCCACAGGAGGAGGCGAGTACAGGAATTATCCGTGGATACGACTCCGCGGCATGACAGCTATGCGTAACTGGGCTGTCGAGCAAGCACTAGATAAAGGTTATTCATACTTACTGCTTATAGAGAACGATGTGCAGTGTACCCCAGGTCTATTAAATGACCTCCTCATGGCCAATAAGCCCATAATCATTCCCAATCTGCACTTTCCCACCTTCCCTCTGGCTGATCTAATTAATTACGCACCAAGACCTTCCCCTGACCAGCATGGCCTGATAGAACTCATATGGGCCTGTCATTCCATTATACTGTTCCGTAGAGATGCGCTTGAAGATATGTCTAAGGTCTTCATGGGGTTTACCACAGAGGGTGCCGATCACCTGCACTGGCAGTCACAGAAATATCCTGCATGGATGGACTTGGACACGATGGTAAATATACTAGAGGTTCCGATGGGTGAGAAGAGCTTGATAACAGACGTACCATTCGAAACCCATACACGCAACGGTATCTCCTGCCCAGGGCCAATGTATGAAGTGAAGAGGTGTAAGGGAGTCGGCCTTTACCAATGCTCGGTATCGACATGTGATTTCGAGCTTTGTTTTTATGCTCCTGACAAGACCAATCACAAGGTAAGTGGCGTCATTCCACATGATATGCAGCTAGAGTCTAGTTATCGGCAAGAACACTGGGCTATGAGGTCAAAGCATTATCAGGATTTAGAATGGGTTAACCGTAAGGATTACCTAAACCGTATTATAGATAGCGTTTCTTATGAAACTGACGAGGTTGTACTGGATGCGGGTTGTGGCGCAGGTGCTATTGCACACGCTCTCGCCTTCAAAGTAGGAAAGGTTGTGGGGCTAGATATATCTCCTGCTATGATTAAGCTTGCGGAGGAGAAATCCGTTGCCAGTGAGGAGTTCTTTAATGGAGACATACGGCGTATACCCTTTCCTCAAGGATTCTTTTCCAAAGTATTCTCACGTATGGTCTTTCACTCGCTCACAGGCCACGTTGATATACACAAAGCTGCGGGAGAGTGCTATCGTGTGCTACAAGAAGGTGGAACTTTCATTCTGTCTGAGGGTGTTCCCCCAGAATCCTCTACGTATACCTGGTACAAGGAGATGTTTAAACTAAAAGAAGATAGACTAACTCTTTCGCAGGAAATCATGGAGGAGCTGCTTAGGGGGGCTGGGTTCAAAGAAGTGGAGTCAATTATCCACGTTACCCCACAGTGCAGTATTCAGAATTGGCTGAACAATAGCGGGTTGCCAAAGAGTATACAGAACAAGATATACCAAATGCACCGCAACATGGATGAAAATATTCGTAGAGCATACAACGCCACGTTTACAAACGATGATGTCCTGTGTGATTTCAAATTTGTAATTGTTAAAGGGGTAAAATGACATTAGCAAAGGACATACGTGATCGGCATTATGGAAGCACAATTGTTCACGCTCACGGGTGTTTTGACCTACTTCATCCAGGGCATATCACCTTATTAAAAGAAGCCAAAGAAGCTGGGGACATACTGGTAGTATCGGTTACGGACGACAAGCACGTTAACAAGGGTTCTAATAGGCCGCTGATGACCCTGAAAGAGCGTATGAACGTATTAACTGCCTTGAGAGTCGTGGATTACGTCATACCTAGCTATGCGGAGGATTGTGAGGCGATCCTGGCCGATCTCAAACCCGACGTGTACGTCAAGGGAGACGACTACGACATGTACTCGTTACTGCCTGGGGAACAGAAGTTTATGCGTAACGGAACACAGTTCCTTCAGGTTCCCAGAACTCGTGACTCAACAACAGGTATTCTCGGACGGTTGAAAAGCACTAGAACTCCAGTTGTACAGGAGTGGATGGATGCCTTTAAGAAGCAACACAGTCTTGCGGAGATAGAGGACAAGTTGTCAGAGCTATCTGAAACGCAGATATTGGTCATTGGAGAGCAGATAAAGGACGTTTACACCTATGTGGAACCCCTGGCCAAATCTCCTAGGGAATACTTTATGTCCTCTCGTGCTATCCATACTGAGACTCATCAGGGTGGGGCCAAGGCTGTTATAAGGCACCTAAAGCCTTGGGTGTCCCAAGAATCAATGCTGGTAACAAACAAAATTGAGATTATGAAGCAGCGGTTTATACACATTGGAAGCGGCACTAAGCTCTTCGGGGTACAGGCGTTGCCTGAACAGATACTTACGGATGAAGAGCGGGTGAGGCTAATCTCTCATTTAGATGATCTGGCTACTGAGAGTGGGTGCGTCCTGGCCATGGATTACGGCCACGGTTTCTTTGATGACAACATGCGCCAAGCATTACTGTTCAGCGGGACGTTCCTAGCGGTGAACAGCCAAACCAACTCGGCTAACTACGGGTACAATCTAGCTACTAAATGGCCGAGAGCTGATTACGCTTGCCTAGATGGCCCTGAGTATACACTGGCACTGGCCAATGGATGGAAGTCTATCTCGGTTAATCAGCTTATGCTTACAAAGGGTGCTGCTGGGTGCTACATCGGGATGGATATACCTTCCTTTGTTGAGGACTATGTTGACGGCGTGGGAGCAGGTGATGCCCTATTTGCATTCTCTGCACCCCTACTAGCGTTAAAGGCTGCTCCAGAAGTGGCTGGATTCGTCGGTTCTTGTGCTGCGGCGATACAATGCAATATCATGGGCAACAGTAAGCCCATTAGCCCAGAGTCGTTGTGGTCGTTTATTGAGGAACTAATGGCATGACATTAGACTTGGCAAGAGCATACGACCTTATGAGCTTCATCCGCTATACGGAGGAGAAGATAGCGGAAAAGTACGGGGGGTGGGATGACACGGTTCCTCACCCCATGAGAACACCAGTCCATTTGAGTATAGGCCAGGAGGCAGCTTCGGTAGGTGTTATTATGGCCTTACCTCAGGATGCCCACGTATTTGCTAGCCATCGCAACCATGCGGCTTATCTAGCCAAGGGTGGTGACTTAGATGCCATGATAGCAGAGCTATACGGTAAGGCAACGGGCTGTACTGGTGGGCGTGGTGGCTCCATGCACTTGTGGGACAAGAATGTTAACGTGATGGGCCATCCTATTGTTGGCGATTCTATAAGTCTAGCTGTAGGGTCGGCCCTAGCAGCCAAGATGGAAGGTACCGACAGGGTAACGGCGGTGTTCTTCGGGGATGGTGCTGCTGAAAGTGGGCAGTTCTGGGAGGCTCTGAACTTCGCCGCTGTTCAGAAATTACCTATCCTCTTTGTATGTGAGAACAATGAATACGCCACTCACACACATATACGGCAGCGACAGCCTGATACTTATATCCGCAAAAGGGTAGCTCCGTGGTTGCCAATGGTTTGTTCGGCAGACGGGAACGAGGTAGGCAAAGTCTACGATGGTACCAAATCTCTGCTTAAAAGCCTACCCGCCTTTTTAGAAGTCCATACCTATAGGTACAAGGAACACGTTGGGCCAAATGATGATAGCGATTTAGGGTACAGATCGTTGGAGGAGGTCGAGTTTCATAAAAGCCTAGACCCTATCAGTCAAAAAGGGTTTTTCTACTTCACTAGTGACGTCTATGAGGGGTCTATGAAGTACAAGGTTGACAAGGCTTTTGTCAATGCTGAGATGGCACCCTGGCCAGAGGTAGCGGTATGAAATACAAAGAAGCTATCTCTCAGTCCATAGTACAGGCAATGGAAAACGACCCGAAGGTTGTGCTTCTAGGCCAGATGGTTACAGACCCGAAGGGTGTATTCGGCACTACTCTTGAGGCTCACAAACGATTTCCAGATAGGGTTATAGAAACGCCTGTGTCGGAGACTATGATTACTGGAGCTTGCGTTGGACTGTCTATGGAAGGATGGAAGCCAATATTAGTACATGCCCGTGCCGATTTCTCACTGCTATCTTTTGAGCACTTAATAAATACAGCCTCAAAAATGAAATTTTTACATAAAAAGCCCCTCCCTTTTGTGATGCGTGTGCTTGTAGGTCGTGGTTGGGGCCAAGGGCCAGTCCATTCACAGAGCTTTCATAATATGCTGTCACAAGTACCTGGATTAACGGTACGAATACCCTTCGGTAATGCGAATTACGGGGATATTCTAGTCGAAGGATTGGCTAACGGCCCGCTTGTTGTGGTTGAGCCAAGAAGACTTTACGAGGAATCCCTCCTCTGGCCAGAGAGCTTTCCCAATGAGGATATCTCAATATACTGCATTGGAGACACGGCAATAGACGCTCTGGAAGCTCGACTTCAGCTATTCAAATACGGGGTTAAGGTTAACGTCATACCTAAAGACTCAGTTCCAATTATCCCGCACTCAACTCCTTATGTAATTCTTGATATGGCCCCTAACTTGAATGCAATATCACCGCCTTTTGTACCCCAAGGCTGTTCTCAAGCCTATGAGAAAGCGTGGTATCCCACCGCTAATGACATCGTGAAGGCGGTACTGGATAAGTTAGGTGTGAAGACCCCTAAATTAAAGGAGACTAATGAGCAGTTCGCTCCTGTCAGCAGTTCTTTCTAGGTTGCCCTCAAGCGTAAATCTTGTGAGCTTGTTCGGTCATCGACTGGTGATCAGAATGAACGAGAGCATGAAAACGGCAACACGGGGTCATATGCTGTTGGAGCTGGAGAAGCAATTGCGCCGTGAAGTACACAGTCAAATGGAAGTCTTCTTGGAGCCACGAGGGGACATTAACAAATTAAGGATTAAGACCAGGGGAGTGGTAATTATATGACCGTTGGGTTGGAACAACTTCATAGGCAACCAGACTCAGTGATGTCAGTTGCCCAGGATGTGGCCTCTTTAGCCAGAATGGACGGTCATAAACTACCTTGGCATATGGACAGGGTTGAGGCTTGGGAGCGTGGGGAGAGAATAGCACCTGTTTTGATCGACATAGCCCTTACAAGAAAGTGCGATTACGCTTGTAAATGGTGCTACGCCATGCTTCAAGAGAATGACCGCAGTGTAATTACGAAGGAGGTTATTGAAGACTTCCTTGTGGATTGCGCCAGGATGGGCGTGAGGGCTATTAGCTTGCTCTCAGACGGCGAGAGTGTGCTGTCACCAGTGTTTACCTACACGGTCAATCGAGGTAAGGAGCTGGGAATGGCAATGGCGTCTGGAAGCAACTGCCGTATGTTCACGCCTGACAAGCAGGAGGAGTGCCTAAAGAACCTTAGCTACATTCGAATCAACTTTCCTGCGGGTACTAGAGATAGGTACTGCGAGATTGTGGGCGCAAAGCCTAAAGCCTATGACCAGGTGCTGCGTAATATCAGGTACATGGTTGCCCTTAAAAAACGAGATAACCTAGATATAAGTATAGGCTGGCAGATGGTCATGATGCCTGAAGATGCCGACCAGATAATCCCCTTCGTTGAACTAGGTAGGGAGCTTGGGGTAGACTTTGCCATTATTAAGCATACTGCTGACGACGAGTATGGCAGTTTGGGGGTAGAGTATGCAGCGTATGAGGACGTTGTACCCATTCTCAAAAGGGCTGAAACCTACGCTACAGACACTTTTCATGTAAAAGCCATGTGGTCAAAGATTACATCTGGGGGCAAACGTAGCTATAAACGATGCTATGGGCCTCCATTTATCCTACAAATTAGCGGATCGGGACTTGTGGCTCCGTGCGGTGACAAATTCAATGATCGCTACGCTGCGTTGCACATTGGAAACATCTGCGAGGAGCGGTGGTGGGACATCTGGAAGAGCGATAGATACTGGGAAGTGATGAACTACCTAGGTTCTGAGGAGTTCAACCCCCAGACCCGTTGCGGCCCTCTATGCAGACAGCACAAGATCAACGAGGCTTTGGACAAGCATATACGAGGCGTCGAAAGGCTTGAGCCAGCAATGACAGACCTCCCACGTAAGGAGTTCCTGTGAGTAACCGAGGGGATTTTAGTAATGAGGAGAATGTCAAACAGGCTGATCGGGCATTGCTCTCTTTCAAGGAAGTAGCGGACAAGCTGGGCGTTGAATGGTGCCTGTTTGCTGGTACGGCACTAGGATTCTTTCGTAACAAGGGTTATATTAACTGGGATAATGACATAGATATAGCTCTTACAGGTGGCGAGGCCGACCTAGACAAGGTGTCTACTGAGCTTTACCAGATAGGTTTTAACATTGGCCGTGACTGTACCAACAATGACGGAACCCGCAACCGACACTTATGGGGAGGTATGGAAACAGCCCACGATACAGAGTCTGGTATACTTGTCGATGTGTTCTATACCTTTACAGATACAGAAAAACAGTTCTTGCATTCCTTTGAGGCCATTGACTACAAGGGCAGACTGTTTCTTATCCCAAGGCCAATCAAAAGATACTTGATAGAGACATACGGTAAAGGGTTTATGGTACCGCAGAAAGGAATTAAGGCAAAGTATGAGCCTGAACGGAAGATATCCTACGTCAACACTAGGTGATCTATGGCTTCCAAACGGTGTTACCTATAGTCCACCCAAAGCTATAGGCCACAATAACGAGACAGGAGGAGCGATAGTAGCGCACGTTTTCCATTTCCATGATAAAATGTCAGGTAGGCGTTCTAGATGTACAATACCCGCCGATGTCGGCGAGAGTCAGGCATACATAGAGGACTTAGCTGGAACGGCCTTTGAGAACTGGCTTGTAGAAATACGAACAGATGGGAAAAAACGAGCACCAACTGCGGACGAGAGAAAGCAGATAGGAAAAGCTATACGAGATTTCCGTGCCTACGCAAACAAGCGTAGACAGAGTAGTAACTCCAGAATATACTACAAAGGCACCCAGTAAGGAGGATACAATGGCAAGAAAACCACAGGTGGCAGTGGAAATTGTAGATGAGGACGGTACTCAATACGGGACAGGGGGGCTATTAAAAGTACAAGGCCCAGTCGCACAGCATAGTACCGTCGCTGGAAATCCCCAAATGATGGGGTTCAGAGTCACTGATGCTGTTGGTGATGGCGGCGGTGGGTCGGCAGGTAAGATCAAGGATATACTGGGCGACAACGATGGTGGAATCCTAACGATTCTTAAGCATTTTGCTGCTTCACGAGCGGCTGATGTTGTTTATTTAGCTGATGCAACTGCGTTAGGAACAGGTACAAATGCCGCACTGAAAGTTCTAGCGGCGCAGTTTGGTTATAACGGTGCCACGCTGGACATGATACGCACACCAACAACATTCAAGATGATTGACGCTGTATCTGTCACTGCTGGATCTGGAGCTACCGTATGGACACCAGCTAGCGGTAAGAAGTTTAGATTGATGGGATGGTCTTTGTCTGTAGCTAGTGCCGCAGCCATAGAATTCCATGACCATACTGTAGGAACAATTGTTCTTCAGACCCCGTTGCTTGCGGCAGGGGGAATTCATAACAGCCGTGGGGAGCTTGGTAACGGATTTATTTCCGCTTCGGCTAACAATGTACTGAAGCTGGACGTAACTGCCAATGCCGCTGTCAGCGGTATGGTTTGGGGCGTAGAAGAATAGAGGAGGGCTTATTATGGCAACTACAATAACATCAACACTCCGTGTGGGAACTACAGACGATATAATTATAACAGGTACCGTTGACTGGGAGGCAGATGCCGTAGAGGCTAAAGGCTGGAACAGTGCTTTAACAGGTAAGAGTAACAGCCAGAAGCTAGCGTATTGCAAAGCAGTGTTGGAGGAAAAGAACCCCCAGGTAACAACCACAGACCTTAATATTAGCGGTTAAAGGAGGAGGCAATGCCTAAAGTAAAAATTACCGTTCGTATGCCATACGCCAAGACCAAGGCGACTAAGAAGCAAAAGAAAAAGAGGAAGGGTTCCTACTAGGTGGCTGTCTTACAGGCACGAACCCGTGAGCAAATAAGAGTTGCCATCGGGCGGCATCTAGGGGCGGTCTACGTTTCCACAATATCAGGTCGTGGCACAGGGGCCAACATGAAGGACTTCAACGACAAGACTTTGTATGGCGGGGACGACGACCACAATGGCAAATACATACGCCTGACCTCTGGCTCCAATGACGGCTTCGATACTAGGGTTTTTGATTATGTAGCTGGTACGTCCCAGGCAGTTAGCGTTACCACTCAACGTGTTATTGTTAGGCCAGATGCCACGGGACTTAACTTCACGGCTGCTCAGACTTATGAGATGTGGGATGAACCCTTTCCACCTACGGACATCGACGATCTCATCAATCAGGCTATTGTCGAGTCAACTGGAAGAGTCTATGATCCCGAAGAAAGTCTAGCCCTCTTTGCTGACGGCTTTCAAACACGCTTCGACATGCCCTCCCAGTTCTCTATGCTTCAACAGGTAGAGTGGCGTTCATCAGTGCAGTTTAAATCAATAGACACCGCTGAGAGTGCATGGACGGCGGGAACTAACGTCACCGTTAGCGTTGATAGCAAGATAAAGAAGCAGGGTGCTGGCTCTAATAAGATTGTGCTAGCGGCTGGGGTATCGTCAGGGGCGGTAGTGGCTTACAAAAACATTACCTCTATAGACATCTCCGGTTACACGCACGTTGAATTCTGGATACGATGTACCAAGGCGACAACCTCGGCTGCTGATCTAAAGCTACTCTTAGATGATACCGCTGCTGCTGTGTCACCCAAAGAAACGCTGAGTATACCAGCCCTTAGTGGGGATACATGGACATTTGTCCGATTAGCCCTTTCCAACCCTCGTGATGACACCGCTATTATAAGCGTTGGCCTTGAGGATGATGTCGATATCGGTGCCGAAACAGTGTGGATAGACGACATTCGAGCGGTGCATAACGACACAGGTGTCTGGAAGCGTATGCCACGTCATCTATGGCATATTGACAAGCAGAGCCTCGATCTGGTGTTCACAAATGCAGGTCGTTCTCTGGTTGGTTATGCCCCTTTGAAGCTAATCGGTGGAGATAAACCTGCACTGCTAACGGCAGACGGAACCTCTTCTGAGGTAAACGACTGGTATATAGAATCCAGGGCAACGGAACTAGCGTTCATTGCAGCAGAGATGTTCGATAAAGCAGCGTACTGGCACCAGTTCGCAGAGGAGGCCAAGAGGAATCTCCCCGTACTAGTAGATGTAAGGACAGTTTAATGCGGTTCGATGCTGGAGAAACGGCTGTTGCTAGCACTGGTACTGCTGTTGCGTTATCGGCCACTGGGGGTATAGACGCCAACGACAGAATTATCTGGGCGCAGTTCAAGGCTGACCCTGACAACTCTAACGATGCCTATGTTGGTGTTTCGGATGTGTCGGTTACCCACGGGTTTGTCCTAGAAGCGTCTGACTCGATAGGGTTGGCTCTAAACCCTGGTAAATATGGGGGAACTATCCCAGCAGGTGATATCTATTTCGATGTAACGACAAACGGTGAGAAAGTCTCCTGGGCAATACTCTTTAAGTAAAAATCATGAGTCCTGAACGAGTTCTTGATAAAGGCGAGGTAAGCCTAGACAAAACTAGGTATAAGCTGCGTGAGGGGACTCAGGTTCAGTCGTTCCTTAGCTCTATTTACCCCCCTAAGATCGTCATAGGTGATACGACCAGGGATAGCGGCACAGGAGCCTCGGTCTTTGCAATGTCCGACTGGCGAGGAGGCTTGGGTAAGTACGAGTACAAGGCCAATGAATCAATAGACAAGTCCTGGCGCATGTTCGGACAGGGTAGGCAGGGGCATTTCGTCAAGCCAAAAGAAGTCGTCACTACAGGGAGCAACCCTTCCTTCACAAGGATCGGGGCAATCGGTGAGCTAGGAGACTCAGTCTACGCTGCCTTTGATACGGAGGTACATGCGTACAATGACAGTAGCGATACATGGGGCAGCAGCTTACGCACATTGGCTAACGATGCAACCGATATGATCCAGCTTCGAATGCCCAATGGAACCGACTATCTCGTTATAGCAACGACGAACGATTATGATTACTTACAAGGTACCACTTACGCTCGTAGTACCAAGAATGTAAAATACCTAGCCTCCTGGGACGACCGTCTTTGGGGAATAGATGATACTGGGCAGCTATGGTACTCCTATACCATTGGTACTGAAACGAATGACGCCAAGCTGCCCCTGCCAGATGGGTACGTTACCGATCTGTTCACTGGTCGGGATGCGTCGGGAGCAAGAGTTCTCTACGCAGCTACCAAGGTGGGGCTTTGGGTTCATGACGCTGTTAATGCGAAATTCATACAGACAGCCCTCACCGTTCCTCGGAACGACAATGCGGGGAAGGGAACTGTCGAGTGGCGAGGGGATATCTATTACCCAGTTGGCATGGCGATCTACAAGTACAGTGTGGGCGGTGGCGGTGCTGTGATTTCTCTCATTGGGCCTGACCGAGATGACGGGTTGTCTCAAATGTATCGTGGGTACATTCAGCAACTCATACCAACGCATACCGATTTGATCGCCAGCATAACAGGCACGGTCTCTAACGACGTGCTTGCTTTTTGGGACGGTATAGGCTGGCAGTTAAAAATACCTAATCTATATGCCAATAACCAGATAGACACGTTTGCTTTTGCAAGTTACGTGTATAGTAAATACCGACTGTATTTTGGTAGATACGCAGGTGCTGGACAAGGGATACGATATACCGCTCTCGATACGCAGATTGTTAACCCGACGGAAGATACAACGCAAAGGTACGATTCTAATAATGGCCAGCTATTCACGCCTTGGTTTTCTGCTGGACAGGCAGAGGTGGATAAGCTAGCTTTACGATTGAATGTGGACACCGCTAGATGCACCAGCAACGAAACTATACAAGTGTTATATTATCTTAATTTCGACACTAGCTCTGCCACGTCTCTTGGAACTATAACCACTAACGGAAGAAAGACTTACGACTTTCCAAACAGCACTACCCCTACAGGAACAGTCTTTAGGTCTATACAATTTGAGGCACGACTAGTTTCTGCCGCAGGGACAGCTACCCCCGATCTCCTGTCTCTTACACTGGAGTACCGAAAGAAACTTACACCTAAGTGGGGCCACTCTTTTGAAATAGACATACAAAAGGACTACAAGGGCAAGACCGCAGACGAGCAAAGAGCGGCCTTAATGGCAGACATAGAGAGCCTAACGCTGTTGGAGTTTACGTTTAGGGACGATACTGGGAACAGCAGGAATTATTATGTGGACGTTGTGAGCGCAACTGGCTTGGAACGTACTGGCCATGACGAGACTGGGGTTGCACGTATCCAGGTCGCAGAACGCTAATGGTCACGCAAGCGCAAGCCCCTGCTAGTTTTGCAGGATCGCTACCAGAGTACGCTGCATTACAAGCTCTTATCAGATTGGGAAAGCAGCCAGGGATAGACTTTGATTTTCAGTCTCCACTAATGGGAGGAAGGCTATCGAAAGGCGGCGTAATTTTAGACTTTCTTTTTTTCGACCCACCCGACTTAGCGATAAATATTCAAGGCATTTATTATCACTACGGCTTTGGGCCAGAGGTTAAGGCTCGTGATATAATAGCCAGAGAACAAATGGCGGGACGAGGGGTGACTTTAATATTTGTGGATGAGGACGATATATTATCTAATGCGGATTTCTATATGCGGGAAGCCTTGCAATATCGAGATCATAGTCGCTTGACTAGAGGAGCATAATGAGAGTGCTGTTTCGAAAGGTCTTTAACCTAAGACGTATGGCAATTATAGCTAGGAGAATGGTTGCTTCTCTGCTATTGATAGCTGGCCTGACAAGCGTATCTCTTTTATTCGTAAATCCTTTGCCGTTCTTAGAACCCCTATTTCCCATTCATCACGAGACTACCGATCTCTACATACACATTGAGCAAGCGCATGTACAAAGCTGGCTGAATACCTTCTGGGATGAGGCGGTCATTTCCATAGGTGTATCATCGTCCGTATTAGCTCTAGGACTGGCGTTGGTCAGCAAGGGAGTACTTACCTACCTAAAGACCTTCGGCAGGGGTCTTAGAGCCTCTCCTAGGGCCACTCTGTACGCACCAGTTAGGATGTACCGACGGGTTAACATATGGCGAAACTGGCTGTTAGCAAAAGTTGAGTACCTCCAGAGTGAAAGTGCTAAGTGGAAGACAACTTTTCAGATTTTGAAAAGTCCCTACAGTCTCTTACGGGCCATGGGCCTAAGCCCACAGATGGCCATGTCCTTTATTGTAGCAGGAAGTGCTGTCGGGGGAGGCGTTGTCGTGAACGAGACCATACTGGCGGAGAGGTCGTTCAGGGCGGGGGATGCGGGTGTCTATGCAGCACCTGGGGATACCCCAGTGAGTTACGTAACCGACCCAGAGGAAGAAGGATATAACACCCTGAGAATAGACCTCGGTTCAACCCCTGTCCGAGCTATAACCATTGAGAACGTGTCTGTCGGAACGGTGTTTACGGGCAGTGCTCTGCCATCAGGCGTACAGAATGCTGTTCAGGTTGGGGGAACTGCAGCTGTATCAACACGGTTGGAGGTGGGCCACTTAATCTTTGAAAAGTCACGTTGCAAAAAGCTGGAACTCTCCGACATACAGGCCCACACCCTGATCATCAGGGGAAACGCATCGGACGGCCAATCAATAGCACCTAGTCCAGGTACGTCCCGAATGAGGGCTATCGGTGGAGGACATCATCAGGCCGAGGAGATGATCCATAGCGGAGGTACCTTTGACAGGATATGGATACAAGCCCCGACTAGTGGCGTGAACGGTAAGGTAGATAAATTGACCCTAAATAATTTATTTACTAAGGGCGGCCCGTGTGTGCTATCAAGAATGAATATAGGAACATTAGAAGTTTTGCTTAACGAAGTTGGTGCTGGGAACGGCTTTGCGACTAAAGAATTCACCGTCGCAACAAACGTTACAGCGGCTGTCATAACAGTAGAAGATAATGTTGAGGTATCGATCTCAGAACCAGCAACACAGTAGTAATAAATTAAGGTTTAAACCGTAATTAGGACGTTATATCAATGGATAATAGAGAGATGACAGCTGAACAAGCAATGACGGTGGTTAAGGAGAACGGGTACTCGTTGATCCTGAAGGATCGGGACTTCCACATTGATCCACCAGATGGGTTGGACAAGATCAAACAGGTGCTTCCATCTCTTAAGAACGAGATGCTCTCGGCTTTGGCTTTAATGGATAGCATCATCACTTGGGCTGACAATGACAGTAAGAAGTGGCAGTCACTACTTAAGCTAGTCAAGGATAATTGGGAACCTACCCTTGCAGATACTCCTAGGGGAGCCTTGATTGATTGGACAGGCAATAGGGTGTCGTATAGCAGAGGGCTACAGCACGCCCATACCGCAGACATATCGTTCTATAGCAGGGTCGTTGATAGGATCGAGAGAAGAGTTCCAGAGGCATTGGTTCAGGAGAAGAAGACGGCAGCACGGTTGCGAAAGAAGATCGATAGGAGATAAATTATGGATAATCGAGAGAAGGTATTGATCTTGATGAGGCATCTGGAGCGGTCAATGATGGATGGAGATTACTGTCGCCGCCTATTGGCAGAACTAGAGTTACCCACGGATCAGGTAACGTGGGGTAAAATAGGAGATAAAAAATGGGCAAGATTAGACCTCAGATCCTCGTAGCCATCATCATACTTGGGGCTGTATCATTGACTGGATTGATCGCCGCCGTCAAGACAGGTGAAGGTGAAATTTTTGTGGGCATATCAGGAATGTCGGTAACCGGCGTGGTAGCTCTCGCGAAAGATCTGATCACAGGCGACGCTGGGTAATGTGAGGTGGGCCTATCATGGGAGTTTCAGATTAGGTTGATGCTCGCTAGCATTGGTCTGCTGGTACTAGGTGTATTGATTGCTATTGGAAGGAAAATGTATCTGTGGATTCAATGATGACTAGTTTAGGTAGGAGTAGTCATCATCACATAGACACCTTTTTTTCAAAACACGTCCCCAGTTCCCGTGGCTATAAACTGTAGCATCACAGTAGGTGTAGTGATGGTCGCAGGTAAAACCGCTTCCATCGTGGCATCGACTACACATCTCAGACTCGCCAATAGGTGGAAATCCACAGCATCCTGAGAGGAACTCGCAGTCAACGTGTTCATGCTTACCGTCACTGTTAACGGAGTACGGAACATCGTTGTCTACTGTCATTAAATAGTTCCTTTCTTTAGCGATTAATAAAATGTATCTGTGGATTCAATAGTCAGGTCTACACTGGCGTAATTCTCAGCGTTGTAATGTTTGCATTGGATAGCAACGCCCCATATCCAGGTTCCGGGCCTACGGCTGTTGGGCCTACCAATCAACTGGCTAGGACAGTCCCCACTGCCACAAGAAATACAGCGGTACTGCAGTGGGTTGATCACTGGAGTATTCATAGTACGCCGCCCATGTTTAACCGATAATCCGAGTCTTTCAGGGTACATACCGTGCTTAGCCTAGCGTCGGCCAGCCTACTGGCTAGCCGTGGCGGTAGTTGATCTTTGAACAGATTGGTTGAGATCATGGTCCTCGCCCAGGATGAGTTTTGCCATCGGTCATCAATTAGTTTATCGAGGATCGAGCGGCCCCAATCGGTTGCGGCAGAGAGACCGAGATCATCAATGAATAACCACGGTACGTTGGAGAGATCGTTGAGGGTCTCGTCTAAATTTCCCGTTTGGATATGTCGCCTCAGTTCAGAGAGCATATTAGCCTCACTCGTATAAATGAATGTTGCTCCTACTCTCTGAAGAATCCTAGCAGCAGATAGAGATAGGTGGCTTTTCCCTACCCCAGGCGCACCCGCCAATACTAATAGTGGCGGCCCTTTTTTTTGTGTCCAGAGCTTGGTGGCTCTGTGTGCGTGGCGTACAGATGGCGTCCTGCCGTGGAGTTTAAATCCCGTAAATGAACTGGTCGTGTCTGGTAGGGAACTAGATAGCACCCGTAGAGGGGCGACATCAAACAGGCTATTAACCTCCTCAATGTAGGCTCGTCTGCTATCCTGCTGCTCGGATGCCGTTTTGATAAACCCACGCAGAATGAGCGACGCTATCTCATGTGCAATCGCTGGGTCTTCCTGATACATTTTCTCAACTAATTCTGTGAACGAGAGAGATTGGATATTATGCTCTTCACACCATTCGGGTTGGTATTTACGCAATAGGTACTCCCTGACTATCTCAGTTGCCCTAGACGCTATTCCCTGCATGTCTACCACCCCTCCTTCATATCCCATTGCTGTGTATTGTTAGCCTCAACTCTGGTGGAGGACGATGCCCAACCTGGGCTGCGGCTCTGTCGACTATAGCGCATAGCATTAGATAGCCAATTTAGAAATGTGCGTCGTAGGAATTTTCGCTGTCTCCCCTTTGGTTCTCGCAGCCAACTGATAAATTTGTGTGTTTCCTCTGTGATATTTAGGCTAGGGTAGCCAGTTTCCACATGCCCGATGAATGCCTCGTCCTCATCCGCCGGTCTCCACCTAGGATCTGACCTGAGTAGCTCCAGCCAATTATTGTTAGCTGTCATGCTAGTCCTCATACTCGGAGCCGTATTCTTCTGCACGGGCCTCTAATAATTTAGCCTCAGACCACTCCCAATAACAAGTTTCGCATAGTCCATAGTACAGAGCACCGCCTTCGAATGGCCTTGACTTTATTTCCAGCGACGAGGGCTTACCCTCCAGCTGGCAGTATCTGCATCTTTCGTTCTGAAGATTCTCTCTCTGTGCTGTACTCATGTCTGTGACCTTTCTCCCAACATCTCGCAGATGCAGTCCCTCATTCGTGAAATATATTTCTGACAACCTGGACATACGTTAGGGGCAGTCTGATGGACTAACTGATTACACGGCTCACAAAAAAAGTATTGGTTGTTTTCACATTGACTGACGTGGTTGTCCTGTTCAATTGTGCTCATATCTGAGATCCCTCGTAGTTAGAATCGAGGGTGGTTGTATCCTGTAGTGATAGAATGAATTTGTATACCTCTCGGAATCGGTCACGATACACGGGGTAGGACGTGTCCCACTCTCTGTCCTCTATTGAAATTTTGTTTTCCATGCCATCCATGAATTTCTGTGTGGCCTGGAGAGTGTTGACCCACGTTAGGTGATCCTCTCGCCGCTGGAGAGGGGCGTTGCTACTCGCAGCCCTAGCTATAGGCTGGGTAGCCGCTGCCTCTATGTTTTCTGGACTACCGAAGCCCTTCCAGTTCCACCAGTAATTGTATAGATAGGGGGTATCGCTTTCCTTGCCGGTCTTCAGTCTACCCATTTCAAGGACGACACAGTAACTTTCTCCCTGAGTCATCCTTTGAGCGTCCTGGCCAGGGACATTTGTAATACCGTATTCATACTGGCTCTCGAATTCAGGGATATCAGCCATTACCTTATATAGTTCCGAGGGGTTTCCATTCTGGTCAACGCCCTTTTTCACCAGATCAATTCTCCTGGCCGTCAGCATAAACGTCCGTCGTGTTACTGTGGTCATTCTATTCTCCTCTTCTCCAAATATTTTTCATAAAGTTTAGCAACTTTCCTATTGTGCGCGGCTGCGTCTCCTCTGTAGGACGTGGGGCGGCAGCAATGTCATCTAATAGCACTCCGAATGCTCCTGCCAATCGCAGCCGAATGGGTAGGCTGAGGGGCCTGAGCCTCGCACCTGTTTCAATACGGCTAATCGCTGACTGAGAGAGAAGGCATTTCCCTCCGAGTTGTAGCTGGCTCCATCCCCTCTGCCGTCTAAGCATCCTAATTACGTGTCCTATGTCACCATTACTCATACTCATAATGCTCCTCGTTACGCTTAGTCCGACCACACGTCAGGCATTTTCTGTCTCCAGATTCGTCTATAACTGTTGCGCCTATCTGGCAAGTCGCGCAATCCCTCACAACGAGCGTAGACGCTGTGCTGGGGTGTCTCAGTAGAGAATCGTAATAATAGTTGATCTTCATAAATTTAATTCCCTTTCAATCAGCGCAATATATCCGTTGATAATAGTCAATTTTGGGGTATTGATTCTTGCTCCTGCTAACACAACCTGCTGGGACAGCTGGGCCAATCGTATCCCTGCCTCTTGTTGCTGGGT
>Ga0114901_1000518_pt1 | contig 26000 bp, 19 predicted proteins | sample MalvireepMed_s16_FD_89686 | JGI IMG/M metagenome (GOLD analysis project Ga0114901, IMG submission 89686) | Marine viral communities from the Global Malaspina Expedition - Malaspina viral metaG DeepMed_s16 | ecosystem: Environmental > Aquatic > Marine > Oceanic | place: Mediterranean Sea... | reverse complement strand
GAGATATTATGAACGTTCAAAGCGAAGCAAAAGCGCCCGTCAGCGGGCGCCTGGGCGCCGATCTTTTGCTCGACAGCCTGTATGAAGGCGGCGCGCGCATTTGTTTCGCCAATCCTGGGACGACCGAATTGGGGCTGGTCAGTGCGCTGGCGCGTGACGGACGGTTGCGCTGCGTTCTCAGCCTGTTTGAAGGCGTGTGTACAGGCGCGGCCGATGGCTATGCCCGCGTTTCGGGACAAGTGCCGCTGACCCTGCTGCATCTGGGGCCTGGCTTTGCCAATGGCATCGCCAATCTCCACAATGCGCGCCGCGCGGGTTCGCGGATCATCAACCTGATCGGTGATCATGCGACATGGCATCTGGCCTATGACGCGCCGCTGACGTCGGACATTGTCTCGCTGGCACAACCTGTATCCCGTCAGGTCATCTCCCTCGCAAAGCCTGATGCGATCGCTGATGATGTGCGACAGGCGTTCGCGGCGACCAATCTGGCGGAAGGTGGCGCTGCAACGCTGATTTTCCCGACCGATGTGGTTGATGCCCCGGCGCCTGACAACGGAAACACAGTAGGGTTCGTGCCGTACCAGCTGACTTCGGTGGGGGACGACAGGATCAAATCAGCGGTGGCCGCGCTGTCCGAACCGGGCGAAACCATCGTCCTGCTGGGGGGCAGCGCACTCACCGAAGCCGGGATTCGTGCCGGGGCCGCGCTCGCCGCCGCTCTGGGCGGACGGTTGCTGATGGAACCCTATCCGGGGATCGTAACGCTGGGTGGGGATCTGCCGAAAGTGGAGCGTCAGGCCTATTTCCCCGATGATGTCATCGCACAAATGGGCGATGCCCGCGTCGTGCTGGCTGGCGCGCGCATGCCGATCAGCTATTTCGGCTATGAAGGCTGGCCCAGCCAGCTGGTGCCCGACGAAAGGTTGGTGCGCCTGGCTGCGCCTGGCGAGGATGCCGTTGCCGCGCTGGTCGCGCTTGCCAGTCAGGTTGGCGGTGAGCCAGCGCCCGCGCCTGCGCCGATGGAGGCGGTCTGCTCGCCCGAAGCGGACGCAGCTTTAACGCCGGTATCGGTGGTGGAGGAACTGCTGGTCCAGTTGCCGCAGGACGCGGTGATTTCACTTGAAGGGTCAACTCTGGGCGGCCCCTGGCTGCGCAACGCGCATCGCGCGAAGCGGCACCGGGTGATGACGAATACCGGAGGCGCGATTGGGCAGGGGCTGCCTTGCGCGGTCGGCGCTGCGCTAGCGCAGCCTGACGCCCGTATCGTTGCTCTTCAGTCCGATGGCAGCGCACAATATACGTTGCAATCGCTTTGGACGATGGCGCGAGAGGGGCTGAAGGTCACGATCATCATCGCCGCCAATCATCGCTACGCGATCCTGCAGACCGAACTTAATCGGGCCGAAGTGCCGCTCGATGACAAGATTGTCGCCGATCTGACGAAACTGGACAGTCCCAAGGTCGATTGGGTCGCGTTGGCCAAAGGCTATGGTGTCGAGGCGATCCGCGCCACGACGAATGGAGAGCTGTCTGCGGCACTACGCCATGGCCTGACGCTTGATGGGCCGTTGCTGATACAGGCAGAATTGCCATGAGCGGCAGCCAGCGGGTTGCGATCCTGACCGGCGGCAGCGGCGGACTGGTTCCCGGCATCGCCGATCAACTGGCCAATGCCGGCTTTACGATTGTCTTGACGGCGCGTGGCGAGACGGCGCTGGAGGCTGCGGCGGCGCGGTTGAGGGAGAGCGTCGACACGCCTGTCGTCGCGATTGCGTCCGACGCCCGCGATGCCACCGCCACCAAAGCCCTTGCCGAAACGGTCGTCGATCGGTTCGGTCGCATCGATGTGCTGGTCAACGCGGCAGCAAGCTCTACGCCCATCGGCGGCGCTATCGAAGACGTCGATATTGATGCGTTGATTGCCGATGTCGACGTGAAGGTGGGCGGATATTTGCGTTACGCGCAGGCGGTCGTCCCCGCGATGAAGCGACAGGGGGCGGGACATATCGTCAATATCGGCGGGCTGACCGGGCGGTCGAGCGACACTTTGAGTGGTCTGCGCAATGCCGCGGTCGCCCATTTGACAAAGGTACTTTCCGATCAGCTCGGGCGGTTTCGCATTTCGGTGAATGTCGTCAATCCCGGCATCGTCCGGACGCCTCACCTGGACGAGTTGTTTGCCGAAATGGCCGAGGAACGCGATGTTACCGCAAAGGACATCGAGGCCGAATTCGTCCATGACATCCCGACGGGTGAAATCCTGTCTCCTGCCCAGGTCGGGCAATTCATTGCCTTTCTGGCAAATGCGCAGAGTCCTTCGATAACCGGGCAATCCCTGACTATCGATGGAGGCTATTCGCGAGGCGTTTACCTCTAGAGGATCGGGAAAAGGTCATGCAGGAAGACACTGGACGGAAAAGTCCCAAATATCCGCTCTCCATGCGCATTTTGCATTGGCTCCGAGCGGTCATCATTCTGGGCCTGATCTGGTCGGGCTGGTATATGACCAGCTTGCCGGACAGCACTCCGATAGCGAAATTCGAATTTTTCTATCCCAATCATAAGCAATTCGGCGTCCTGGCCTGGCTGCTGGCGGTGCTCCACCTACTTATTCGCTGGCAGAAGCGGCGGGTGTTGCCGCAAACCCCGGACGGTCTGACCGGCTGGGAACGAATGTTATCGCATGCGGTCCACCGTTTGATCATGACATTGACACTGCTGATCCCGATTTTTGGCTATTCAATGTCCTCCAGTTTTACGCAGAGCGATGGCGTTCCCTTCTTTTTCTTCGGTCATTTGCCTGAACTACTGCCAAAGAATGATGAGGCCTTTGCGTTATTTCAGGCGCTTCACGAATATGGCGCCTATCTGCTTCTGGCATTGATCGTTCTGCACGTTGCAGGTGCGGCAAAGCACCGCCTGCAAGACAAGGGCGGTGAAACCGACGTCCTGTCGCGCATGTTGTGAGACCATTTTCTTTCATTTCCTTGGAGTTCTGTCGCTATGACTGACCCGGCACTGCATTTGTTACGCCCTGAATATCTTGATCAAGGCGGGCTGAAGGTCACAAATCCGGCAGACGGGCGCGAAGTCACGACCATCCGCCGCTATAATCGCGCGGAATTGGTCGAGATCGTCGAGCGCGCTGACGCGGCACGGCATGAATGGGGCGCTCGCACGGCGAAGGAGCGCAGCGATGTGTTGCGCGCCTGGTATGATCTGATGTGCGAACATGCCGAGGCGCTGGCGATGCTGATGACGCTGGAGAGCGGCAAGCCCCTTGATGAAGCGCGCGGCGAAGTGAAATATGGCGCGGCTTTCATTGAATGGTTTTCCGAAGAAGCGCGCCGCGCCTATGGCGAGGTAATCCCGACCCATGCGTCGGGGAAGAGGATCATCACGCTGCGTCAGCCGGTCGGCACCTGTGCTGCGATCACGCCATGGAATTTCCCGCTGGCAATGATAACGCGCAAGGCTGGACCGGCGCTCGCGGCGGGATGCTCCATTGTCGTGAAACCGGCTGAACTGACGCCGCTTTCGGCGCTGGCGCTTGAAAATCTGGCGCATCAGGCCGGCGTGCCGCATGACCTGTTCCGGGTCGCCCCGGCAGTGCGGTCTTCGGAGGCTGGTGACGTGTTCTGCACCCACCCCCTTGTCCGCAAGATCAGCTTTACCGGATCGACGCAGGTCGGGAAGCTCATCATGGCTCAGGCGGCGGGGCAGGTTAAGCGCCTTAGTCTGGAGTTGGGCGGGAACGCGCCTTTCATCATATTCGATGATGCCGACATCGACCGGGCGGTCGAGGGCGCCATGGCCTCACGCTTTCGCAATGCCGGGCAGACCTGCGTCTGCGCCAACAGGTTTCTGGTTCAGGCAGGCGTTCATGACGCTTTTGTCGAACGCCTGACCGCGCGTGTCGAGGCATTGCGTGTAGGCGACGGCATCAATAACCCTTCGGGCATGGGTCCGTTGATCAGTGACAAGGATGCCGGTCGCGTCGCTGACCTGGTCAAGCAGGCGGAAATCCAGGGCGCGTCCAAGGCTGGAACAGCTCCGGACGTTCCTGAGCAGGGCGCATTTCACCCGCCTGTCGTTCTGACCGGCGTCACCACGGACATGGCGATCGCGCATGAAGAGATATTCGGGCCGGTAGCGCCCGTGATCCGCTTCACGCACGAAAGCGAGGCCATGCAGATTGCCAATGACACGCCCTTTGGCCTGGCGGCCTATGTCTACACCGCCGATTTCGCCCGGCAGTGGCGTTTTATGGAGGGGCTGGAATATGGCATGGTTGGGGTCAATGACGGTCTGATTTCGACCGAGGTCGCGCCTTTTGGTGGGGTCAAGGAATCAGGCTTTGGTCGGGAGGGATCGAGCCATGGCCTGTCGGAATATATGAACATCAAATATTGCCTTATCGGCGGGCTATAGGCTCGGCCTTGGCTCGGAGAGCGGTTATGGACGAAGATCGACTGGCCAAAGGGCTGAGCATTCGCAGCGAGGTTCTGGGCGCGGACTATGTCGCCCGTTCCATGGCGCAGGCAGATGATTTCAGCCGCCCGATGCAAGAGCTTTCGAGCAGCTATTGCTGGGGTGAGATATGGGCCCGCGATGGTTTGTCGCGGCGGGACCGCAGCCTGCTGAATCTCGGCATGATCAGTGCGCTGAACAGGCCGCACGAATTGAAGCTGCACGTCAAGGCGGCTCTGCGCAACGGTTTCACCCGCGAGGAAATTCGCGAAGCCTTGTTGCAGGTTGCGGTATATTGCGGAATTCCCGCCGGGATCGATTCTACCCGCATCGCACAGGCTGCATTCGCTGAATATGACGCGGAACTGGCTGAATAGGCAGCGTTTCTCTCTACTGCCCGCGTCGCACAGGGCCGCGAAGGAGCGTGGTTGAGTTTCCCGCTCTTGCAACGGCAGTTGCGCTGATCAGCATCGGATTTGCCGATCCGCAAATCCGATGCGACCCGTTTCCGCAGCAAGCCAAAAGCCATGTTTCGGCTGTCAGGGCGCCTTTTTCGTAAAGTCGGCGGGAGAGGCTATTGGCTCAAGTCCTTCAGCATCGCCTGGAAGCAAATATCCTGCCGATACGGATCGGCGCTTGGCGTCCTCGAACCGACGGGCATAGTTGCGATAATTGCCATAAAGAGCGCGTAGTCGCGCAGCGGAATAGGGAAGCTTTGTGTCATAGACGACGCCACAGCCGGTTTCATAGTCGGTCCAATATTCGGCGCTTGGCACCATGATCCAGGGCGGGCGTACGCCTCCCACTATATTGCCGGTTTTGGCGTCTCGCCGCACGCCCGCGCCGTCGCGCGCGACCCGGTCCGCACGAGGCATCGGCACCCCCAATCGCACCCATCGGTCAAGCGCGTCCAGCAACGCCGAGAATGGCAGTTCGGATGGCTCGTCGTAAATCTGCTGGCACCGCGGATCGTCCGGCTTTCCGCGCTCGTATGGCATGGGCTCCACTTCGCCAGTCCCCAGATCGGCTTTGCGCAAATGTGGGGTGCCCATCACCTCATAATAACGCAATTTGGGTTGGTCTGTGTCAGGCGGCAGGGTTATCTGTTCGATCGCATCATGCACCGTTTCAGACTGACTGAAAATGGTGACGAAGGGCGCGTCTGTCGGCATGTGGCGCGGCACGCGGATGCTGTCTCCCGCCACCTCGCCATAGGCGAGCTTGCCTGTCATATAGGCGTCGATCAAGGGACGTCCGTCCGGCATACGCCATTGCTGGTGTCGACCCTGATCGAGATAGTCCATCCAGATCTGGGCATTGACCGCCCAGGTGTTGACATAGACCCGTTCGACCTTGCGCCCTGCCAGGGGACCGTGCGGCAGGTTCGATTTGAGCAGCATCGCCAGTTCAGCGCTGATGCCCTGCGCTTGGGGGATGAACGGGTCTGGCTTTCCACCGCGCAGGAACTTGCCTGCGTCGAAGTAGCTGCCAAGCGGTGCATAGCGCGGATAGTCGAAGCGGCGCATGAAATCGAAATTGACGATGTCGCCATATTGCCGGGCGTCCCCGCTCTGTCCGGTTTCATCGGGCGGAAATTTCGGGTCATTGGGCGGCGTGTTGATCGACAGGGTGTAGCCGACGAACGCATATCCTTTTCGGGTGAGGTAATCGCGGGTCAATATCCAGCCGGCAGCCCGCTCCCCAAACCAGCTGAACGGTTCGATAATGACTGTACCGTTGAACCGCGCAGGATCTTTGGGCTGGCGTATCAGAAACCGGGTGATGTAGGGAGCGGTCGTGACGGTCTGACCCGTTGCTGTAATCGCGGGCGCTACGCCCGTGAGATAATATTCCGCCTCTTCATAGCCGACCTCTTCGAGATCGACATATTCGGTTCCCGCCCGCGCCGCTGAAGAAAGCGGTAGCTTTCCGCTGGGCGGGACCGGAGTGACGGTCGGCATCGGCAGCACTTCAGCGTCGGCACCGCTCGCGACCAGCAAAGCGATGGCAAGGGCCAGTGCTGTTCCGCAGGCGGGAGAGCGCCACCGTCGCTTTGTGTCGGGCAATGATGACGCTTTGCTCATAATGGCCATCTCAGAAGTCGGTTCTGAATTGGACGCCAATCTGGCGCGGACGGCTGACCGCACCACGCGGCAGGCGCTGGGCACTGCCATCGGCCAGGATTTCCGACCGCTCGATGCCCGAACTGTACAGGTCGCCGAGGTTGAGGCGCTTGTCGAGCAGGTTCTTGCCATAAAGCGTGATCTGGGAGGTGCCAAACTTCACGCCGATGGAGGCGTTGACAAAGTTAAGTGGCTTGCGGTCGAGGAAGCCGCCAGCGCTGTTTGCGACTTTCAGCCCCCCTGTGTAGCTATAGTCAGCGCTGATAAGGAGCGACGCGTTGTCGCTGATTGGATGATCGTAATTGCCCGAAATCGATCCGGTCCATCTGGGCGTCTGGACGAGCCGGGTATCAGGCGCCTGCGCGAGGAGGCCGGGGTCAAGCAAGCGGCCATCGGTGTAGCCAAGGCCGAGTTGGAGCATCAAGGGCACGCCGGCGATGGGCCTGCCACTCACTTCCAGTTCGCCGCCGCGAATGCGTGCCTTGCCGGCATTGGCGGTGAAACTGAACGTACATGTGGGCAGGATCACCTGCTGCTGGATGTTGGACCAATCGATCTGGAACGCGGCGGCCGCAACGTTCAGCCGCCCTCCGGCGATCCGGCTCTTCGCGCCGACTTCATAGCTCCATAACGTGTCGGACTTGAAATCCTGCGTATCATCCTGCGTGCGCCCGATCGCAGCGAGGTCCGACTGGCAGAAATCCGGCAACCGGCCCTGAGATCCGCCCAGACGAAAACCCTTCGACGCCGATGCGTAGACCGTACCCTCCCGCGGCAGCTTGTAAGAAACGACGAACTTTGGAACGATGCCGCTCTGGCGGCTGCGGCGTGCCGGTGCCAGGTCGCCGCCCGGCGAATTGAAGATGCCTTCGCTCAGCACGGCGTCGGCCTTCTGCTTGATCCAATATTGGCGCAGCCCGCCGGTCAGTGTCAGTTTGGGTAGAATTTCATAATATAGCTCGCCAAATATCGCGCTATTGTCTTCATGCGTCGGGAACGTCTGGCGCGTGATGAATGGCGGATCGAAACCCGCATCCTCGAATTCCGGAACAGGCAGGGCCGGCTGTGCAAAGCTGTTGAAACGGTGCTGATAGAAAAAGCCGACGATGCCGGACAAGCCGGGCAGCAGGGTGCCTTCGTCGAACGAAAGCCTGACCTCTTGCGTGAAGCGCCGGTCCTTGGAAATGTTGATGGTCGGCAAAGGTGGATCCCCGATATCCACACCAAGCACATCCCTGATATAGCCGTTATTGCCTTCGGTCGTGTCTTCCAGTTCCTTCGTTCGACGCGCAAAATAGCTGCTGGAAGAGACGATCGAATATCCTTCGCCCGAATATTTGAGGACAAGCGATCCTAGCCCCCAACGATCTTTGGAATATTCCTGCACGTCGCGATCGCGATCAATCGTGTAGGTCACGGGGCGATAACCGGGGAGGGGGAGATAGGCGGCGGGGAAACCATGCAGATTATATATCTGCCCGATGCCGCTGATCGTCGCCTCCAACTCATCCGTCAGCTTCGCCCGCAAGGATGCGGAGGCCGAGTAGGTGTCGCCGCGCCCCTGACCGGGCACCGAAACAAGGGCCCCAGACGCACCGGGGAAACGGCGCGTGATGAAACCGGACTCGCGCGTGTAGCCGCCAGCGATGTCCAGTCCCACCCGGTCGGGTACGACAACCAGGTTGGCCAGGGCATTGCCGTCGAAATCGAAGCCGCCATTCTTGGTGCCGCCGCCCTGGATTTGGGCGGTGTAGCTGTTTTCGGTGAAGGTCGGCTGGCGCGTGATGAAGCGCAGATTGCCGCCCATCGAACTGGCGCCGAAAAGCGTGCCCTGCGGTCCTTTAAGGACTTCGATGCGATCAAGGTCCAGGGTCTGCGGGCTGATCGAGGCCGGGACGGGGGTATCGTTGATGTAATAGGCTGTCGTGTTGGCTCCGGCGACGCCGCGGATGGTCGTCTGCCTGCCGCCGACAAAGCCGACCGACGAAAAATCGCCGCCCTGGCCGTACTGGAACGTGACGTTTGGCAGTTTCGTCGCATAATCAGCGAAGGTCTGGATATTCTGCTTTTTGAAGAAGTCCGAAGAATAGGCCGTGATCGAGGCTGGCACGTCCGTCAGCGACTCTTCCTTTCGCCGTGCGGTAACGACGATCGCGTTGCTGTCGTCATCGTTGTTGCGGGCTTGTGCTGGTGAGGGCCGATCAACGGCAGAGCCTTGAGATGCCTGAGCCAGAGCTGCGGTGCCGTTGAGTTCTGCTATCAGGACCAGCGTCAGGATCGATACGCTCGCGCTCATGCTCAAAAGGCGCCGGTGGCGTTCGGAAACGAATGTGTCGAAAGGCCTCATACAGTTTTACTCCCTGTCTCATTGGCGGCTACGTCATGCGTGCCGCCTTTTTTTGCCCAAGCCCGGCGCGAAAATCGCAGTCCCGAGAGGGTGCTGGAAAAATGGGTATTTGGGGCTGGTGCTCATCCCATCGCGTCTCAGAGGCTATGGGGGCAACGCCTGTGGGGTAAGTAACGTACCGTATCGCGGCGTAACGATCGCATGTTAATGCAAGGACAGGCCGGATTCGCGGGCGTTACAGCTTTGGCTGCGACCTCGGCGGATAGCCGTAACGGTCGCAGCCATGGGCGCGGGTAACGTTATTATTTCGGGTCGGCTTCTGCCTCGTGCCGCCGTCCGACGCGCACCAGATCCCTGATCTGCCGGCCGGCGACGACAAAGGGTTCGCCATAAAAGCCTTTAAGGGTCTTATGCGGATTCTGGTCGCCGAACTCTTCTTCATTGACGCCCCACCGCCAGGTTTCACCCTTTTTGGGCAGATAGAGCGTGCCGAACATCCAGTCCCACAATGTCAGGACCACGGCGTTGTTCTTGTCGCGATGGTGAAGCTCGATGCTATGGTGCAGATTGTGCATCACGGGTGCCAGCACGATCCGATCCAGCCAGCCATATGATACCGGCACATGGACGTGGGATAGAAAGTCGATCACGAAGAACAATATATAGGCCATAATGCCGACGCAGGCCATGGTTCCAGGGTGCAGAGCCGTGCCCGTGGCATAAAGGGCCACGCCCGTCACCAGGCCGCCAAACACCGCCGGGACAGCATTGACGATGAAGAATTCGATCGGATGCTGGCGATAGAGCGTCCAGGGGGTCAGGGTTTCGGCCGTGTGGTGCGGCTTGTGCAGGGTCCACAGGAAGGGGTTGGTGTGACACCAGTAATGGACCCAATATCCCATAAAGTCGGTGGCCAGGAAAAAGACCAGAAATTGCACGGCGACGATTGCCCAGGCCGCATGCAGCAGCGGGGCGGTGGCACCAAATTCGGCGCTGAGCAAGTTGGCGACGTTGGTCGCGATCGCCAGGCCATTCAGTGCGAACAGGCCGACGAGCGGGAAGCCGATGACGAAAAGGATGATCGCATTCCAGCGATCGACCCGTGCCGAGGCATGGCTGTGCAGGTCGCGCGGGAAGGCGGCATTAAGCAACATTTTGAACGATATGGGGCCGTTGGGACGTTCCGACAGAATGAAGATGATCGCAACCACCGCCGCGAACAGAGGCAGACCCCACATCCACATCGCCATGATTTCAATGGTCGGTTCGTAAAAGGCGCGAATGCCGGACCACAGGTTAGAATTGTCCATGATGACCTCCTGTCGACAGGCATGCGCAGATCGCGAGGACAGAGCGGCCTGGAGGCGGGCGATGTCGGCCAGCCGATCGGTGCGAGACGATTCCATGATCGACGACGGCCGACGGGGGGCGGGCGGGGTTGAAGCATGTAATCATATTGTCTCTCCTATTCGCGTCCGCTCGTTAAGGAGCGTGTTCAGCCATTGCTTGCGCATGCCCAGCAGCGATGCGGGAGCGCGAATGCTGGCGTCGCCACGACGGTGGCTGCTCGCCAGGATGCAATTCGTATCGCCCTGCTTCGCAGCGCAAGCTTGGTTGGCCATGGGGGAAAGCATCGCGCGCCTCGGCTGCGACCAAAAGTAACGAACAGTATTGTGCTGGACGTAACGTACCGTATCAAAGGCTGCGACGCTTTGGATTGACGGCGGATCGCGCCGGGAAGGTGAGGGCCCAAAGGGCCACGAAAATCCGTGCATGAGGCGCCGCGGTGCGGCGTTCTGAATGTGCCGCAATAGTCAGTATGTGCCGGTGAGTGCGTCAGGTTGCTGTTGCAAATATGAGATAATCATTGACATTATTGCGAATTCGCTGCCAATGAATGAACAATGATGAACGGTTGCCTGATCGAGATGCGATAGCTTCGCGAGCGGCGCCGCGTGGGTCAAATTCACATTCATAATATCCACAGCCATAGGTGTATTCGGGCCCGCAAAGGGCGCACGCGCAAGGATTTTTGAGGAGATGAGCACAGTGAATATGTCAATATCGCCCGTAGAAGATGTTGCCGCTGAACCGCAGCGGGAAGGCGGGCTGCGGGTCTTGCTGTCCGATGGAGTCGTTCGGGATGTTGCCGCGTCGCCCGGTCATTCGGTCATGGAGCTGATCCGCGATGCGGGCATTGCCGAACTGCCTGCCTATTGTGGCGGAGTCTGCTCCTGCGCGACGTGTCACGTCTATGTCGGCGCGGAGTGGTTGAGCCTCTTGCCGCCGATGAGTGACGATGAGGACGCGTTGCTCGACAGCATCGCCAACCGGGCGTCGCAATCGCGCCTTTCCTGCCAGATCCCGTTTTCCGCACAGTTGCACGGCATGGAAGTTACCGTAGCGGTCGAGGAGTAATGAACCGGAGCAGGCGTCACTGTCCGATTGCGGCCGCGTTGGCGCCTGCGTCCGCAACATAGGGCGGCATGTGTGACCTAGGGTGTTTACTTACGGACAGAGGGGGCGCAGATATGTTAAGATTGTTGCTTGGAGCACAGCGCTGAAAATTCAACCTGGTCCGTCATTCCGTCCCACGTTCACGATCCCATGCCATGTCGTCAGATGCCATGTCGTCAGATGACAGTGCACGGGAACGGTTGAGAGCATTCGCCGAAACGGTCCGAACGAGTGGAAGTCTGGGAAAATCGGTACAGATAAATCGATTGTTCGACTTCCTCGTCGAATCCTCTCTAGCAGCTAGAACGCCCAAAGAGATCGAGATCGCGCAGGAGGTATTCGGGCTTTCGCCAAGCGATCATCTCGGCCAGGACGCCACCGTCAGGATGAGCATCCACCGGCTGCGCAAGAAGCTGGAAAACCTGCCCCCCAACAGGGAAGGCGAACATCTCGTGCTGCCACGAGGGGAATATCGCCTCCAACTCAGGTCCGACATCGATCTCGATGCTGCGGGACTGGTCGCGGAGGCTTCCATCGGCAAGACTGACGACGCAGAAACACCCGGGCGTCAAACCCGCTACAATATGCTGGCGCGGCCTGTCCTGGCGATCTGCGTCCTTGGAATCATTCTCCTTGCGGTGCTGATGGCCTGGTTCTGGCCTTTGAACCTGACGAGAGATGCTCGGCTGGCGTCCGCGTTCTGGAAGCCCCTGACACATTCGGCGATCCCGACCGCCCTGATTGTGGGTGATCGTTATGCGTTCGGGGAAGTCGAAAACGGCCGGGTCGTTCGGCAGGTGGTCGATCCGCTCGTCACCAGCAGCGAAGATCTCGACCGCTACCTGCTCAACCACAAACGCGATGGTGCCCAAGTGGTCGATCTCAACCAGTTTGACCTGCCAGCGGCGATGGCCCCCGCGCTGGTGTCCATCATGCCGGTCCTGAACCGGGCTACGGGCGATGCCAAGGCCAGGGCGATCACATCGTCGCGCTTCACCACAGACATGCTCAAGACGCATAATATCGTCTATGTCGGTCTGTTGAGCGATCTGCGCGACCTCAGCGAGCCGATATTTGATCGATCAGGTTTTGCTTTGATGCCGACCGGAGACGCGATCGTTGATCGCCGGAGTGGCCGGCGGTTCGAAGCCAATTGGGCCGACCCGTCCAAGGAGCGCATGTTGCGTCGCGACTATGCCTATGTCGCCAGCTTTCCAGGGCCATTTGGCAACCGTATTCTGGTGATCGCCGGAATGAACGATCCGGGTCTTGTGGAGGTGGCACAGATTGTGTCCCGTCAAGCCGATCTGGCCATATTGACAGGGAAAGCCAATGAAAAGTCCGCGTTCGAAGCGCTTTATGAAATCCGGACTTTCGGACCATCCGGCGTGGCAAACCGGCTGATTATCGTGAGACCGACGCAAGCAGGGCGTCAATGGGACGCCACCTTGCAACGATGATGGACTTGATCGGGCTCCGGCGGCCTTCAACGCAGGGATGATTGCAATACCGGCGACGCGGTAGCATCCGCTTCGCTGATCCATGATCGGTCCTTTCCATTGCCTTGGTAACCAAATGGCGCGCCAATCGTTGCACGGTTGGACTCGTGCGCGTTGGCAACTAGAGGAAACACATGAATCAAGACCAAGACGGGCAAAACGACGCTGGCTTTGACGTCGAAAGCGCAGGACAGAGCCAGGGTATTCCGGCAGGCGACACGCTACAGGACGACGGCAAGGATACCACTGGTCGCAAGGCTCGGCAGCATTGGCGCGAAAGTGTTATCACCCGGCCCGGACTCGATGATCGTGGCGACGTCTTTTTCGCGGCGATCGAGATGACCCGCATGCCGATGATCCTGACGGACCCCGCACAGCCAGACAATCCGATCGTGTTCGCGAACAAGGCGTTCCTTGATCTGACCGGCTATGAAGAGAGCGAGATCCTGGGACGGAACTGTCGTTTTCTCCAAGGTGCGCAGACCGATCGTGCCGCGGTTGACGAACTGCGCGATGCGATCGCCCAGCGTGAGTCGATCGCCGTCGAGATACTGAACTACAAGCGGGACGGGACACCGTTCTGGAACGCGGTGTTCATTGGCCCGGTTTACGACACGTCGGGCAACCTCCTCTATTTCTTCGCCAGCCAGTTGGACGTGACGCGCCGCAAGGAAAGCGAGCAGGCGTATCAGCAGTCGCAGAAGATGGAATCGATTGGCCAACTGACTGCCGGGCTTGCGCACGACTTCAACAATCTTCTGCAAGTGGTGACCGGCAATCTGGAACTATTGTCGGGCCGCGTCGCGGATGAAAAAGCGCAGGCTTATCTCGCGCGCGCGCAGGGCGCTGCAGAGCGTGGCGCCAAGCTGACCGGGCAATTGCTGGCATTTGCACGCAAGACGCGGCTGGACCCGCGCGCGATCGATGTGAATGCCTGCATTGTCGGGTTTGCCGACATGCTGGAAAGTTCGCTGGGCCGCTCAGTCGAGCTTCATCTGAGCCTGCGCCACGGGCTGCCCAAGGCGGTGCTGGATGCCGAACAGTTTGAGATGGCCATCCTCAACATAGCGCTCAACGCGCGCGACGCGATGCCAGGCGGCGGGCTGTTGACGATCTGCACCTTGAAGCTGCATCTGAACGGCGATGCAGAGGCGCGGCAGCTGAAATCCGGCGATTATGTCGTCATTGAGCTGCGCGACGAGGGGGAGGGGATGCCGGAGCATGTCGCCGCGCGCGCCGCCGAGCCCTTTTTCACGACCAAGCCGACCGGCAAGGGCACCGGCCTGGGGCTCGCCATGGCTTCCGGTTTCGTCCAGCAATCGCGTGGCCGGCTGGAGATTGACAGCGCGCCGGGGAAGGGCACGACGATCCGCATGCTGTTTCCGGTGGCTGGTGCGGACGCGCTGCCCACGGTTCACACGGCGGGGCATCCTGTCGGCGAAAGCGCCAAGGTGGACGGCGCACACATCCTGCTTGTCGAGGACAGCCCCGACGTACTCGCCCTTGCCCAGGAGCATCTGGTCGAGGCGGGATACCGCGTGACGGCGGTGGAAAATGGCGACCTTGCTTTGGTGGAATGGGAGCGGATTCGCGCGACCGATCCCATCGACCTGCTGTTTACCGACCTGGTCATGCCCGGCACGCTCAATGGCATCGCGCTGGCCGAAGCGATCACTGCGCAGGATCGGGATATGCCGGTTCTCATGACGACGGGCTATAATGAGGAACTGGTTGCAGAAGGACCGTTGCGGCGCGGGCTGGATGTGCTTGGCAAGCCGTGGCGCAAGGCCGAGCTGCTGGACCGGGTGGCGCAAGCGCTGGCAAAACGCGCCGCCGGTCAAGCGCGTCGCATTCCGTCCGAGTTCGGCGCAGCCGAAGAATAGTCCGGTCCCTCGCGTCGACCGATCAGGTGACGCGCCAGACCCATAGCCGGATCGAGTCGGAGTAACGTGCGCCAGAGCAGATGAAGATGCTGCTGTTGAGCCATTCATAAGGGCCAACGGGTGCGATGAATTCGGGGACGGTGCGGAAATAATAACCCGACGGATCGACAGGCTCCCCGCCTGCCAGACGCGCCATGACATCGGCAGGCCCATGCCGCAGCCCCCTGTTGCGGATCTGGATGACCGCGCCATCATCGGTTTCGATCGCATAGGTCGCGTCCGCGACCGTGACGCCATCCGGCCGCAGAAGCTGCCAGTCGCTTCCACCGCCCAGGATATGGCCGCGAATGCCTGGCCCCTCGACCGTGCCGGACAGGATCGGTATGATCCGCCGCATGCCGTCCGGCGTCGGGCCAATCTGTATCGGATCGGCCAGTTGCGCGCTGGCCGCATAGAGGAATTCAAGGCCGGGCCGGATGGCATCGACAGGGATATTGTCAGGCGACATGGTCATCGGCTCCATCTACGGGCGATCCGGTTACAAGAGTGCAGTCTAGCATTTGCCAGTCATGGGCGGGCAAGGCGCTGGCAGGACATCACATTCTGTTGTGCATCGAGCTGAAACAATATGTCCGCGCGCGCCGGAAGGTCGGCGAACATATGGCGGGTCACACGCTCATAATGGCTCACGAAGCGGGCCACGGCGGCGTCATCCATGATAGCTGGCGCATCCGGCGCGGCCGCGCGAAGCTTATGTTCCTGAAGTAGCCGGTTGGCGAGAACATGATCGAACGAAGGCGGCTGCAACATCACCAGATGGTCGATCCGCGAAAACAGCTGCGCATAGGAAGTCTGCAGGGCCATGTTCACATGGCGTCGCCAGATGCCTTCGGCGTCCTCCTGCGCCTCCAGCGCGTTGAGCGGCTTGATCAGGCTGTCGGCATCCTGTGGCCGAGCGCCCACGCACCAGCCTTCGAACAGCAGAATGTCGACCTTGCCGGCATGGCGTGTCCAGTCGGCCCGCGGCAATCGGTCGTCCAGCGCCTTGCTGAACCGCGGGATCAGGGCTTCCCGCCCGGCGGCCATATCATCCAGCAACGCGATCCCCGCATCGACATCATGCGTCCCCGGCACCCCGCGCGTCCGGAAAAGGGGATGTATGTCCTGCGCGATCCGCTCGCGCGCCGCCAGGGGCAGGTAAAGATCATCGAGCGAAACCACCGCCGCCGATACCCCATGTTCAGGTAACAGCGACGCGCAGAGGAAGCGACAGAGCGTGGATTTTCCACTGCCCTGTGCCCCGTTGATCCCGACGATCAGGGTGCGCCCTGCCAAGCTGTGCCACTGCGCGATCTGCTGTGCGAGCGGCCGCCACCAGCGATCGACTATCGCCGCGTAAGAGGCGGGCAACTGTTCCGCCGCGATAAGATTATCAATGGACACAGGCATTACAGGCTATCGCGGGGCGTCCGGCCCTCCCGCCAGTCGTCCAGATTGGCAAGGGCGCGCATGCCCATCGCTTCGCGCGTTTCCCGCGTTGCGCTGCCCAGATGGGGGAGGAGGACGGTATTGGGCGCATCGCGCAGGCGTTGGGAGACATGGGGTTCGCCAGCAAAGACATCCAGCCCCGCGCCGCCGATCCGCCCTGCTTCCAGTGCGTCGATCAACGCGCCTTCGTCGACCACGTCACCCCGCGCGGTGTTGATCAATATGGCATGGGGGGCCATGTGCGCGAAAATGGCCGCATCGATGATGTTGCGGGTTTCCGCGCCGCCGGGGATATGCAGCGATACGACGTCGCTTTGCGCCACCAGATCGACCAGTGACGGCACGAAGCGCGCCCCAAGGCGCTGTTCATCTTCCTGCGCGCCCGGCCGCCGTGAAAAATAGACGATGTCCATGCCAAAGCCGAAACGGGCGCGCTCCGCCATCGCCTGCGCGATCCGGCCAAAGCCGACCAGCCCCAGCGTCTTGCCGCGCAAGCTGGTCCCAAGCAAATGGGTCGGCCGCCAGCCGGTCCATTGCTCGGCACGCAATTCCCGTTCGCCTTCGCCTGCGCGGCGCGTTGTCATCAGCATCAGCGTGATGGCGATGTCAGCGGTCGCGTCGGTCAGCACGCCGGGCGTATTGGTTACGACAATGCCCGCCGCCCGCGCCGCCGCGAGATCGATATGATCAACGCCTGCGCCGTAATTGGCGATGATCTGCACCCGTCGCCCCGCCACGCCCAATATGCTGGCATCCAGCGGATCGGTGATGGTGGGGCAGATCGCATCGAAGTCACGCATGGCCGCGGCCAGTTGCGCGCTCGTCAGTGCCACATCGCTATCGTTGAATGTCGCGTCATAGCGCTGCGCGATCAGCGCTTCGACCGGCTCGGGCCATTTGCGTGTCACCAATATCCGGGGCTTGTCGACCATCGTTTCGGATCAGTTCTTTGGTGCCGAGGCGGAGAAATAGGCCGTGAACGGATCATCGGCATGTTCGGGCGGTTCGCCTTCGCGCACGGTGGTACGCCGCATGTCGCGCCGCTCGTTATAAATGTCGAAATCGCCGCCCCGGTGCATGGTGGTCAGGTTGTCCCAGATCACGATGTCGCCCGGTTCGTAGGCGACGCCGAACACATATTGCGGCTGGGTGGCGAATTCGATCAGATATTTGATCAGCGCGCGGCCTTCCTCACGCGGCAGGCCCACGACATCCATCGCATGGCTGCCGATATAGATGGCGGTACGTCCAGTCGCTTCCTGATGCATGATCATGGGCTGGCGCGCTTTGGGTCGGCCGTCAATTTCTTCCTCCGTGATCGGAAAACCGGCGAGCAGTCGCGAATACCAGAGCGAATGGTCGGCTTCCAGCGTATCGATCTTCGCCCGGATGTCGGCCGGCAGATCCTCATAGGCCGATCGCATGTCCGCGAAATAGGTAAGGCCGCCTTCCTTGGGCACTTCATAGGCAAGGAGCAGCGAATAGGCCGACCGCAGTTCCATGAAAGAAGAATCGGTATGCCAGAGCCGATCGCCTTTCTTGTGCAGCACCATATTTTCATCGACCAGTATCTCGCCCGCCGGGGTGAGGTTGCTGGCGTCGAATATTTCCGGCGTGTTCGGGTGGCGGCGCGGCCGGTTCTTGACCGCAGGCGCGGTTTCCAGATGGCCGAAATGGCGACTGAAGGCGATGTGGGCGGCATTGTCGAACCCGGTCCCGCGAATGACGCATACGCCCCATTGGTTCATCGCGTCCTTGATGGCGGCGAAATCGGCGTCGCTCAACGGTTTGCCGACGTCGATGCCGGAGAGCTCCGCGCCAAAGCGCGCTGTTATGGGGGTCGCAGTCAGAGCCATGATCATAATTCCTGTTAGGCTTGGTCGGCTTTCGCCGGAAGGATGGTGTTTTCGGTGGGAACGGGATTGCGGGCGGCCCGGCGCTTGCCGACACGGGCGAGCAGGACGAGCGACACGGCAGAGAGCAGCGGTGTGGCCGCCAGCAGCACGAACAGCAGGCGCGGCTGCATGTTCATCGCCAGCAGATAACCGCCCAGCAGCGGCGCGAAGATCGAGCCGATCTTCGCCACCGACGTTGCCCATCCAGCGCCATTGGCGCGGATCGCGCTGGGATAGAAGATGCCAGCGATGGAATGCATGCCAAAATGCGTGCCGCTGATCATCGCCATGCTGAGCAGGGAGAAGGCGGCCAGCCCCTGTAGCGAAACGGGCGCCAGACCCATGACCAGCAGCAGCGGCGCCGCCAGCATGGGATAGAAGGCGATGGCGATCGGACCCAGGCGGTCAGTGAAGCGCATGAGCGCCAGCCCCGCGATCGAACCGCCGATCGAACTGACGGACATGATCATCGCCGCCTGGGTCCGGGTGAAGCCGACATCCTCAAAGATGATCGGTCCCCAGTTCGACTTGAAATAGACCGCCATCGAACTGCCGATATAGGCGAGCCACAGCAAGCTGGTGATCGGGCGCAGGTCGCCTTTGAACAGGGTCGTGATGCGGAAGCTTTGCCCGGTTGAGGCCACCGCTTCGTCGGTGACCGTGAAATGATCCTGCGGCCGCGCGCCAAGCCCCGGCGCCAGCGCGTTCAGCGACCTGGCGATCTTTTCGGGCGATCGTCCCTTCACCGCCAGATAGCGAGCGGATTCGGGGAGGAGGGCAAAGAGAATGGGCACGAGCAGCAGCGTCGCCACGCCCGACACCATGAATACCGATTGCCAGCCATAATCGGGCGCCAGCCAGACCGTCATCGGCCCGGCGACCACGCCGCCCAGCGTATAGCCCATCATGATGACGGTCACGACAGTCGCGCGATAGCGGCTGGGCACGAATTCGATGTTCAGCGCCCAGGCAAGCGGCATCAGCCCGCCCAGCGCCAGGCCATTAAGGAAACGGAGGATGAGGAGCATATGCATGTTTGGCGCAAGCGCCATGGCTATGCTGGTGGCGCCAAAGGCCACGACCGATGCGATGATGATCGGGCGCCGCCCATAACGGTCGCCCAGCCAGCCAAAGGCGATCCCGCCCAGCATCGCCCCGAACACGCCCGTCGCGAACAGTTCGCCCAGCGAAATCACGTCCGCACCAAATCCGTCGCGCAGATAGGGCGCGACGAAAGAGATGACGAGCATGTCGAAGCCATCGAGGAAGGTGACCGCCCAGGATAGCGCCACCAGCCGGATGATGAACGCATTGATCCGCTGACGTTCGATCACATCTGTCAGATGGATGACGACAGGGGGTGACGGATCGGTTGCGTTCATGCTCATATCGGCTCCTGTCGATCCCGCGCCTTATGAACCGAAGTGGAAGCGCGCGCCGACCTTGAACGCACGACCGACCGGATCGAACAGAATCTGGTTGGTGCCGCCCGACGGGCCGGGCATTGCGGGCGGATCACGATCCAGCAGATTGTTGACCGTCGCAAACAGCTGGAAGGTCCGGCCATTGCCGGTATCGACATTCACGCGGGCCGTCATGTCAAGGTAGAAGCGGCTGGGGACATTGTTGTTGTCGACGCTGTTGGGCGCGGTAACGGCATAGCCATCCTGATCCGGCCCGACGAAATTGGTCCAGTAGATTCCCGACGGAATGTAGCGGCCATGGCCGGTCAACTGGAACTTGCCAACGGTCCAGGTGAGGACGCCGTCCAGCACATAGTCGGGCACGCCCGGTATCGTCCCGGTGCGAACGCCGGTCTGGCCCGCGCGGTCCACCGCGCCCAGGGCATCGACGGTGGTCAATTCTTTGGTGATGTTCGCGATCAGTTGCGCATTCAGTTCGCCCCACGATCCGATCGGCTGACGATATTGGAATTCGATGTCATAGCCGCTGGTCTTGAGCGCATTGGAATTGAGGATGACGTCGCGAACCTGAAGAATCTGGTTGTTGGCGTCGCGCGTTATCTGGCTGCAGAAATTGGTGGCCCCTTGCGCGCAGCGGTTGACCAGCGTCTGCGCGCCCAGCGCGCCGATCGCATCGGCCACCTTGATATTATAATAATCGACCGACAGACGCAGCCGCTGGAACGGGCCGCTGCGCGGCGCGATCACGAAACCGCCGGTCCAGCTGTCCGCCTTTTCAACGGAAAGATTGGGATTGGAGCCGGTTATGACGAAGGGATTGGTCTGCAATCCCCCGTTCAGCGGGTCGGACAGGCCGATCGAGCGGAGCGTCTGCGGCCCGAACAGTTCAAAGATGTTGGGCGCGCGGATGTCGCGTGACCGCGTGCCGCGCAACCTGACGCCTTCTACCGGTTCATAGACCAGGCCAGCCTTCCAGGTCGTGACCGATCCTGTCGTGCTGTAATGGGTGCGGCGGGCCGCGCCATTGAGATCGAGCGCATAGCCAAAGGCTGAATCGCGCAACAGCGGCACGGCGACCTCGCCAAATACCTCCTTCACGGTCACGCCGCCCGACAGGGCCGACCCGTTGAGCGAATAGAAGCCGTTTGCCGCCGAAATGGGGTCGGCGGTGCCATCGACCGTATCCCGGCGATATTCCGCGCCGACCGCCACCGTAACAGGCCCGGCAGGCAGGTCGAACAATTCGCCGCGCAGGTCGATGCCTGCGACATGCTGTTCATTGACGGTATGTTGCAGGCCGTTGCCGGTGATGTAGCCCACCGACGCCTGGCTATATTGCCCTTCGCCAAAGGGGTTGAAGGGGACGCAGGAGGCATCGTCATTACTGGCGATCGCATCGGCATTGACGCGGCAGACGGTCTGGCCGCCAGACTGTACCGCATCCACCGCCTTCAGCAGATTGGCCTGATTGACGAGGTTGGTCGCACGCTGGGTGAAGTTGGTGCGGCCATATTGGTAGAAGCCGTTGACCGTCCACCTGTCGCTCAGTCGCCCCTCTACGCCTAGAACGCCGCGATAGGTTTCCGTGGTCGATGTTGCACGGCCAGGGCCAAGGTCGAACGCGGCCTTGCCCAGGATGAAGGAAGCCACGCCATTGGCGTCCATCGCCGACGCGACGGTGGCGGGAATGAATGGATTGTCGCGCTTGATGCGGCCCAGCAACGTGCCATTGAAGTCACGGAAGATCGCGCCGTCGACCGTGCCCTTGACGCGGCCATAGGATATGTCGGCGGTGAGCGTCACATCATCGGTCAGTTCCGCCGTCAGCGCGCCATAGCTGGAAACCCGCTCCAGCGGCACTTTAAGCCGCAGGGCCGAAATGAAGCCGTTACGCCCCTGTCCTTCGCCGCCAAGCATGAAGAGCGGGCCGACCAGCGTGCCATATTGGAATTGACCCGGCGTGCCGTCGGGAAGGAACTTCGTGCCGCGCAGCGGGTCGGTAGCCGTCGTGCCGATCGCCTGACCAGCTGCATTATAGGATCGGTTGATCAGGCCGCCCGGCGTCATCGTCGATGTATTGACCCCGGCGATGATGAGGTTGGCGGGCAGGCCACCGGCGCCCGGCGTGTTACCGAGGATCAGGGTCTGGCTGTTGCACCAGCTACGGCTTGTACAGGTGCCCAATCCTTCCAGCTTTTCATATTCCACTGCGCCGATGATATGGACGCGATCGCTCAGGAGCATGCCGCCCGACAGGCTGGCGAACAGATTGCCGTCATCGCCCCGCTGGGACATGCCGGCGGCAAATTCGCCGTCCAGCCCTTCCTTCTTGCGGTCAAGGATGAAGTTCACGACGCCTGCGACGGCATCCGAACCATAAGCGGCCGAAGCGCCGCCAGTCACGACATCGACAGTGCGCAACAGGGACGATGGAATGAGGTTGGTGTCGACCGAACCCTGCACGGTGCTGGGGACGAAGCGCTTGCCATCGACCAGGACAAGCGTGCGTTGCGGATCAAGTCCTCGCAGATCGAGCAACCGGGCGCCGATATTGCCGCCCAGATTGGCCTGGGCCGCAGGACCGCTCGATGCGCGGAAACTGGGCAGCTGGTTCAGCGCTTCGCCGACATTGGTGATGCCCAGCGCATCCAGACGTTCCGCCCCGATCGAGGTGACGGGCGTCGGCGCGTTGAAGCTGGACCCAAGGCGCGTCCCCGTCACGACGATGTCGGTTGTGGGGAGATCGGCGGGGACCACGTCGTCCGATTGCCGGGTGGCGGGCGGCGAGGCCGTCACGGCATCCTGTGCGGCTGCGCCGATCGGCAATGCCGCCATCAGTGCCCCGGCAATGGCCCGGCCGCTCACATTTGCACGCATGTGCTGGGTGCTCAATCGCATCATCATTTCCCTCTCCTGGCCTTCTGCTGCGGCCTCTGGAGCAATGTATGTATCACGGTACATATATTGTCAACGGCTTCATCCATTGGCCAGATCGGCAGGAAAACGCGCATTTTGCAGTTGCTTAAGAGCGCCGCTAAGAACGACTGAGGGGGATAAAATTCAGCGCACCCCGCATTGCGATGGGAATGATATGGCTACCGACGACTCCAATCCGGTCGACCCGTTCGACAGCAACACGCCGCAATATCGCGCCTATTTTCCCGAAGGATCGCGGGACGATGTCGAATTTCGGCTCACGCGCATGCTCTCGCTCGCGGCGCGGCGTTGGGGAACGCATGTCGAAAGCCGGATGCTGGCGGCGACCGGTCAGTCCAGGCCCAGATGGCAGACCCTTTTCGTCCTGAGTGTTGCGCCGCCGCCTGTTACCACATCGCTGCTCTCGGCCCGTCTGGCGATCCAATGGCCGCCGCTGATCCGGACGTTGAACGCCTTGGAAGCCGACGGTCTGATCCGCCGGACGGAAAATCCCACCGACAAGCGATCACGCCATATCGAGATAACGCCCGCCGGTATCGAGGTCGTCGAACAGGTGCAGCCGATCCTGTCCGAGATCCGGTCGGCGGTATTTGCCAAACTGAGCGAACAGGACATGGAACTGGCGACGCGCGTGCTGGGGATGATCATTGCGGGCGTGGGTGAGGCTCAGGACATGGACGATGACCCCGTGTAACGGGGATGGCTTGTCCCTGTGGCGATTACGCCCGTCTTGCAAAGCTGGCCGGATCGGCCGCGTTCCACCAGTTCGCAAGCCGCGGATCGCGTGCGCCGTCCAGCAATTCTCCCGGTTGCACGAACGGATAGATTTCGTCGATCGATCGCATCTCCGCCGCGTTGATCCGCTGGCGCAGACCATCGGGGGTGAATTCGTCCGGTGAATTGAGGCCAGCGGCCACGACAATGTCGTGGAGCGCGTCGAGCGTCGCCCTCTGGAAGCGGGCGACCCGCTCTGCCTTTTCCGGCACCACCAGCGCACGCTGACGCGCGGGCGATTGGGTGGCTACCCCTGTCGGGCATGTATCGGTGTGGCAGCGCATGGACTGCACGCAGCCAAGCGAGAACATGAAGGACCGGGCCGCATTGCACCAGTCAGCGCCCAGCGCCGCATTCATCGCGATCGCCGCGCCGGAATTAACCTTGCCCGATGCGGCAAGGCGCACCTTGTCCTTGAGGTTCGTGCCCACAAGCGCGTTGCGCGCCAATATCAACCCTTCGCGCAACGGCATGCCGACCCGATCGGACAATTCGGTCGGCGCAGCGCCCGTACCGCCTTCCGCGCCATCAATGACGATGAAGTCGACCAGTATCTCCGTCTCGATCATCGCTTTTACCACGGCGAACAATTCATGCGGATAGCCCACGCATAATTTGATGCCGACCGGCTTCCCGCCGGAAAGATCGCGCATCTGCGCGGCGAAGGCGAGCAGTTCGCGCGGCGTCGAAAAGGCAGTGTGAAAAGGTGGCGACAGGCAGTCCTCGCCTTCTGGAATATCGCGAATCCTGGCGATCTCCGCCGTCACCTTCGGGCCTGGCAGCAAACCGCCATGGCCGGGCTTTGCACCCTGGCTCAACTTGATTTCCGTCATGACCACTGCGTCATTGGTGGCCTTGTCGCGAAAATGAGCCGGATCGAAATTGCCGCTGGCATTGCGGCAGCCAAAATAGCCAGACCCCAATTCCCAGACTATGTCGCCGCCATGTTTGAGATGATAGGGCGACAGTCCGCCCTCGCCCGTGTCATGATAGAATCCGCCAATCCTGGCACCCAGGTTCAGCGCTTCGATCGCATTGCTGCCCAATGCCCCGAAACTCATCGCCGAAATATTGAGCCGTGCGGCGCTGTAGGGTCGACTGCACTGGTCCGTTCCAACAGAGACGCGTGTATATTTCTCGGCATGGCGCGATGGCGCTATCGAATGGGCCAGCCACTCATATTCCTCGGAATAGACGTCCAGTTCGGTACCAAAGGGATGGGTCGACACATCACCCTTGGCGCGCGCATAGACGAGCGCGCGCTCGTCATGACTGAACGGGCGTCCATCCAGATCGCTCTCCACGATGTAGGATCGCAGGAAGGGCCGCAGCCATTCAAAGAACCAGCGGAACCGCGCCGAAACGGGATAGTTGCGGCGAAGGGAATGGTGCGTCTGCAATAGGTCGATCAGCGCCACGACCAGCAGCGGCACGAACAGCAGCAGCAGCCAAAAGGCGCGGGGATGGCGCAAGCCTATCAGCGTCACGGCGATCGTGCCGACCAGACCCGCCAGCAGCAGGGCGTTGCGGGACAGGGCGTGGTCGCGGAACAGGGAGTCCGCCAGGGCAGGGCGCCTGTTCATGACAGCAGGTTCCGCACGATGCCCACGACATCGCGCCCGCGTCCGTTCAGTACCGCCTTGGCCGAATAGAGCGCCATGCCGGCCACCTGCCCCGGCTTCACATTGGGCGGCATCACCAGTTCAAACCGATCGGTCACGACATCGAGCAGTGCCGGGCCCGGCTCGGCAAGCCAGGCTTGCACCATCGATTCAAGGTCTTGCGCCTTTTCGACCCGCCATCCGCGAAAACCGATGGCTTCGGCCACCCGCGCAAAGTCGGGATTGACCAGTTCCGTATAGCTGTCGAGCAGCCCCTCGACCTTCTGTTCAATCTCCACGAAGTCGAGCGCGCCATTATTGTAGACAACCACCTTGATCGGCAGCTTTTCCTGAATGGCGGTCAGCAGGTCACCCATCAGCATGGCGATCCCGCCATCGCCCGACAGGGAAATGACCTGCCGGTCCGGGAAGGCCGCCTTGGCCCCCAGCGCCTGAGGCATGGCATTCGCCATCGTGCCGTGGCTGAGACTGACGACCGTGCGGTTTTGCCCGGTCGAGGCGATATGGCGCAGGCACCACACCATCGGCGATCCGCCATCCGCCGTGAATATCGCATCGGCGTCCGCATGACGGGAGATCATTTCCGTCAGATATTGCGGATGGATCGCGCCGCCCTTGCCTTCCGTCGCGTGCTTTGCCTGCGCCGCCACCGCCTTGCGATGATGATCCAGGCATTCATTCACAAAGCTGTCATCCTCGCGCGGCGTGATGCGCGGCAGCAAGGCTTCAAGCGTCGGGCCAATATCGCCAACCACCCCGATATCGACGGGATGGCGGCGTCCCAGATGCGTGCCGTCAAGATCGACCTGCAGGATGGTTGCCTTGTCCGGGTAGAATTGCCGCCATGCAAAATCGCAACCAAGGAGCAGCAGCACGTCGCATGACATCAAGGCGTGATAGCCCGACTCGCTGCCAAAAATGCCGGTCATGCCTACGTCGAACTGATTGTCGGCTTCCAGAAAATCCTTGGCGCGCGATGTGCGAGCGACCGGCGCGCGCAACCGGCTGGCCAGCGCTACTACCGCATCATGCGCCATCTCGCATCCTGACCCGCCATAGATCGCCACGCGCTTGCCGG
>Ga0114901_1000514_pt1 | contig 26207 bp, 4 predicted proteins | sample MalvireepMed_s16_FD_89686 | JGI IMG/M metagenome (GOLD analysis project Ga0114901, IMG submission 89686) | Marine viral communities from the Global Malaspina Expedition - Malaspina viral metaG DeepMed_s16 | ecosystem: Environmental > Aquatic > Marine > Oceanic | place: Mediterranean Sea... | reverse complement strand
TTCTTTTATATCATGTGCAATAGGGGAAAGATTGAAATCACGATGCGAAATTTGTTCGTTATATGCAAGATTACAATATTTAGGAAGCTTGATAAGGAATTTTTTACCTAAATTTTGTTCTGCTACTCCTTTTACAAACTCATAAACTCTTTTTGAGTTCTCTACTCCTGCATTAGCCAGTGGCGTTAATTGGCGAAGCAAATCAGAATTTGTCTCCACAACACTTTTAATAGCGACAACACCCTTAAGTAATTCAGAATATTCTTCAGCCAATTGTCTAGCTAAGTCTTGATTGGTATGGACTTGTCTGCGAATTTCTGGAGAAAGTTCGCTCCACATTGCTTTATTTAAATTATCGATTGTTTTTTGTGTTGTAGCAACAATGTCATCGTCATTTATAGCAACACCATCGTGTGCATTTTTTTTCTTAAGTTCTTCTTCTGACTTTTTAAGTTGTGACATTATCTTTTTCTTTTTAGATGCCAAACTAATCACTCCATCCGTTGCGATGCCTATTTTTTCTGCACGTTTATAATACAGAGGATAACCATAAGGGGGAGAGCATGGACTTGCCGGATACCCATCGTCTCCCATACCATCAATATCTGAATTAAATACACAACGAGGAACAGATACTCCATATTCTCCATTTTGTATTTTCAACATAGCCTCTTCTGCATTTTTCTTAAACTCAACCTTGAATCTGTTCCACTCATCTGTTAACATAGTCGTCTCGTCTGCGTCTGCTCCGGTTGGTACAAAATTATCTATTTTTGCTACTATTTCTTTCATACCGTCATCTTGGAGTTGACTTGGATTTTGTGGAGACGAGACCGCCTTGTAATATTTTTTATTACCAGATATATCTTCTATATACAGTTCATTATAATCACTGAGGAAAGTAGACCAATTGTGATAACCCGTAAGTGCTATTCTTAATTCCAATTCTGTAGCTATATAATACCTTCCCACACCATAAACACCCATTAAAGAACTTGCATCAAGCATGATCTGTTGGTATGAACCAAACCCTCTCGGAATAGTAACGGCATTCTTCCCTAAGAGTCCATAGTATGGCAATATTTGTTGTTTTAATGATGTTGTAAGATCCCATTGGATTTCTTCTATTAGTTCAAGATCATTAGGCAAGCCATCTTTTTTACGTCTTAACTGTGTGTCACTTCTATCTTTATTATTAGTAAAGTAAAACATGTTAACTTCTTGAGCACCAACAACAAATTTATCAGTAGTCACATTAGACAATTCAAAACCAACATCTCGATTTTCAATATCTATACCACGGTCAGTCAAAGTATCTAGATAAGACTTAATGGCACCGTACTCTGGTTGTTTACTGCGATCAATTGCGTCTATGCGAATAACTCCCGTTATAACGCCTGTAGGTTCACCTTGTGCAATTTGGTATTGATTATAATCATATAACCATTTCACCGAAGGATGGTCAATAACTGGCAATAAGCTAACAAATAAGTCATGACTGATAACATCACATAGCTCTTGTGCTAATGAAAGCATATCCAATTGATCAAAATTCATAAAATACATCTTCGGTATTTTTTCTAACGGTATACCGGAGAAGTCTACTACATATTTATACCCCCGAAAATCAATCGTTCCACCAAAACCGGCGTCAACATATTCTTGTGGCAATGCACCTTCATAATTAAACAAAGCTTTTAAGGCTTGAGAGACTCTGTACCAAGGAATACCTTGATCGCTTCGGCGTGAAAATCCTTGTCCAGTGATTGGCAACACTGGTGGCAACATTACAGCGTCGAATGGCGTTACCGCACTAGGTGCTCTAACTTGAAAGTTATATGTATCATCACCAACATATGTAACATTACCCGTATTGTCTACCTCCTTAGTTAAAATATCCTTAGAGATGAGATCTGGATTAGGGTTAGCTGCCGTCCCTTCGAATGTTTCTAGTAATGCATCACTAACATCGTACTCAAGGAATCCATAAACATTGAATAAATTTTTATTATTATATGTCGTACCTTGGTAATTATTAAGAAGAACTGCGGCATTAGAAAGTATTTCTCTTGGGTCTGATACTTGTACAGAATACGTTGGGCCACTGTCTGCCGTTCTATTTTCAGTATAGCTCTGAAGCACGCCTCCGAATACAAAATGATCCTTTCCCCTGTCAGGATTGTTGGGATCTAACAAAGAGCTTTTATCTACCCAAGTGTTAACCTGTGACGGACCCGTACCAACAAAAGATCTGAGATAATAATTAGCTGGAACAGAAGTGATCTCACCTCTAGTAGTAACTATGGGAAATACAATATCAGATATTGTGGTGGTATTGTATAATGTGTCATAAGTTCTACGGAACGCTTGCTCAATAGTCGCCAAGTTTTTACCAAATTTAAAAAATACAGGTGTTCCCACGACTGGTGGACGAAAAGTATCTACTACACCACCGTGGTACACATCGTCACCCTGACCCAATGGTAACCCATCAGACTTGTTATATTCATCATTAACCAAATCCAATGTTAATGAACTAGAGGTGTCTCCAAATCCAGCGTTAACATTAAAATTACGCAATGAGGCACCAAGAAAAGTCTGTTGAGGAAACCCCTCATTACCTTCGGTCCATCCAGCAGAAGATATAGAGCCACCCTTACCTTGAGGTAACACATGGTTGCTGGGCCAATCTGGCCCAAAGGCACCGGTGCCTGGTATTATTCCATAATCTGCCATTTGTATTCCTTCATAGCTTATCTTGAATTATAAATATCAGTTAGACTTTTTTCCGAATATGGGTCGAAGTTTTCGGCTACAGTGCGGTCTGCTGTTGATAAAAATGGTATTTGTATAGCTGGCCCAGGTGAACCCGGTATTAATTCAGGAGTGTGATAATGTATATAATCATTAAATATAGCGAAATCGTCTATTTGTGTCATTGCGACATATTGTGAATTAGAATGTGGAACAGCTAAACCGTAAGGAGAAAAAGTACCGCTTTTCTCAATAGCAGTACCTGATGGTCCATACGATTCTATTAAACCAGAACCAGAAGTGTCTGCAACAAAAGGAACATTAATACCATAGCCATAATTACTAATATGGTCCTGAGAGGAATCATAATAATTCCCTTCACCGCTTGGCAATACCATACCAGACGGCAATGCTTTTTGTTCTTCTGTTAAAGGTATATGAGTTAATGCCATTCTAACTATCCATCTCGTAGGTCCAGCTCAAATTAAATGAATATGTACCATCTTTTGGACTCCATGATTCCGATGGTGGATTCACAAAATATTTTCTTATACCCGGCTCACCTTGTGGAGAAAGCTCTTTAATAACATCTGCAATTTGAGATGCGGTGGGCTCAATAACACTAGGTTTCTTGAGCATTAATGGGTTTCTTGTATTACCATATGGTATCCTTGTATAGTCCATGATTAGATCAATTGAAATATCTCTTGTGTACGCGGTCCTACTTCCAACATATTGTAATACTGGTCCAGTTTCTCGTCCCAACACAGGAATGGTAGCAAAAACATCACCGGGATATGTATCGTTCACAGAAATGGTCTCAGAAAGAGTTCCGGCAATGATATTCGTAGGACGATTATCAAATGATAGACTGTAAGTTATTTCTCCAGTATATTCATTGCTACCTATAGCTATACTGAGCGGTTGAGAGTTAAGCTGTACTGCAACCTGATTGTTAGCCCTAACAAATGCATCGCTAGTAAGGCCAAATTGGCCATCGTTAGTTATATCGTTATATTTTGTTAGAGCGTTGTCGTATGCGGAAATTCCAGAAGAACCAAATCCACTTGGAGTGATCTGGCTTAAACCCTTAATCGTTCCATCAATACTCACGCCGATAAATGGCTCAGTAGTAGATGAAGACGTAGATGTTGAAAAGTTCTCATAAGCAGAACCACTGGCAATCACCCAGTTTTCAGTTACAGAATATGTACCATTAGACTCACTAAGGTTTTCAGTTCTTATGTGGTTGAATCCACCAAACGAATCTACGAGATTGATCGTGCCATTACCAATTTTCCCCATGATATTAGGATAATCATTGATATTCTCAGATAAACGATTCTGCACAAAAGTTCTAGCTTGCTCCCACGCTGATAATTTAGTACCATCAGGTTTATAATGTGTCTTACCGGTAGCGTTGATGCTATGAGAAATCCTATAACTATAAGGTATGTCTATAGATTCTCCAGTAGATTCATCTACTTCTAACGACCAATTTTCATCATAAGTATTAATAAATGCACCACTAAGAGAACCTAATAACTCATCTTCTGTTTTGCTGACTTGTGTAGCATCAGTAATTAGAGTGCCTTCTTGGTCTACCTTAAGATCGGGACTCAATAACGTATCAGCTTCAAGCTGAATTGTAAAATCGCATTTGTCTATATACGTACCTTCTGTGAAACTTATGTCTACTAGTCTTGGGTAACAAATGACAGCCGGATTGTCTTCATTGAAATCGGTTATCTCTAGTCTCTGACCATCTTGAGCAAATAATGCCCTAAGAGATTTTTGTTTTTGTAAAAGTGCAGTTGCCGCTTCATTAATAGGCACTCTTTGCTTACTGGGCCTAAAGTTCTCATAATGACTCTGATTATTATCAAAACTATCATAAGGACCAACAAAAGATAACGGAGCACCAGCTTGATTATTCGGATTATAAAGTTCATATTTTGTGTCTGGCGTTCCGTCCTTATGGTCTATAGCATATGGTGTTCCTTGATCAACTAATAAAGTCCCCGTGAGCGTTATTCCGTAATTAACACCAAATGCCTCACCGGCACCATCTTTAAGTATATTCGTTGAAATTGATACTAGAGGTGTTGGTCTAATCGTACACTCATCTGTATGTTGATATCTTACTCTAATAGGCATTTATTTACCCCTCACCCTTAAGTTTAATTGCTCCTGATTTGGGATTTGCCCACTCATGCATAAATTTAATGTGTTAGACGGTAACCCAGCTCCGGAAATAGTCAGGTAAAATGGGTCATTATCTACACCGCTACCAACTTGTGTATGGTTCCAAGCGGATGTGTAAAGGTTCATATTATTATACACATATGCAGATGGATCACCAGATAACACCAGGTTCATAAAGCCGCTCATTGGGACTGGCTTTCCGGATGTGAACAGATTCATAGCTCCCGATGTAGCTGTACCACCAAGTACTTCCCCAATAACAGATTCTACATACGGTCTTTGTGCAGCAAACCCACTCGCTGCTGGGTCAAACCCAGAAGCCTCAAGGAATATATTACCATTAATATTTGAGAATATAATACCGCTAGTTTCATAAGTTATTGAGTCTCCATCAATATTCTGATAAACCTTGACACTAATTACATCAGTGGAAGCATCAGATATGTCACCAAACACATCGGCTTCTATCCAATTATCGGAATTGGGTAATTGAGTACCCTGATCTCTAAGCATTGCGTCGAATACGTATGCCGCACCAGCATGTTCTAAATGTTGCGGAATATTACCACTTGTTCCGTATTTATGATTAGGAGATCCGATAGCCAGAGTATAGTCACTATCACCTCTGCCCGCTCTGTTGATAGATACAGAAGTGCCAAAGAAGTCATTTTCAGTACCACTTGATGCTGCAAGATCTGTATTTCTATCGCTATAACCATCAGCAAATATCTTTTCAGCATACTGCCATTCTTTTGTGCGATTTGGCCAATCTGTCATTTGGTGACGATATGTGAATACCGCACCGTTGTTTAATACAAATTTACCACTAGCACCATAATTCATATGCTGAGAATATCTTACGCCAGAACTTCCAAGGTCATAATTATAAAAATTATGTTGAGGAATATCGAATGCCGCATTAAATTCTTTTCTAATAAATGCAGCACTACCACTATAAATATGATCATGCAATGTCTCAAATCCATGATTAGGAGCACCGATAGCTAAGAAGTCTTCATCAATACTAACAGATTGGCCAAATTGATCACCCATATGAACATAAGCAGCAACAAACTCTGCAGGCAAATAATTCGTTCCTCTTTGTTCTGTTAATGTGCTAGTTAGGACATCATCTAAGCCAATATTAATACTACTCGGCTTAATCTTCCGTTTAAATTCCCAATCAAGATTTGAGCCTAGAACATTCTCTCCCCGTCCAGTTTTCTCGAAATAGTATACTGCACCGGCACCGCCGTTACCGTTGACCATCATTGCATCTTCGCCACTAACCTGAACACCAGACCAAGTAACGATATTTTCTATACCACTATTCCTATACTGATACCCAGCAAATGGAGATCCAACAACAAGTTTGTTATTATGAATATCAATAGAGTATCCAAACAAGTCTCCAGGGTATCCAGTATAATTTTCATCAAAATCTATGTGATCTTTTCCACCAGACAGCATAATCTCTGGCATACCACCACCGATACCAGCGTCTAAATAGTCACCACTGTATCTCGGAAATACACCAAATCTTGGAATCTCATTTTGTTTAAATGAATCTATCGCCGCTTTAATTGCATCTCCATCTGTGGGATCGCCTGGTCTTGAAACAGAACCTGGTGCAACATTCTCTTGATCGGTATAATTTTCAAGATCAGTACCAGCGTAACCGGGGTAACCAGTGAAATTACCATACCTACTTACTAATCCCGGTATTTCAGTCACAGCAAAGAGTTTAGCAGCACTGCCTCTTTCGGGAGATAACAGTTTTTGTTTAGGTATAAATCTTCTAGCAACATGATGTGCAGAATAATCATACGGACTATGTGGATATAGGCTTCTAATGAATGCTTGATTTTCACTGTAGGCAACATCTCTGTATTGCGGACACTGACCTTGGATCATAGTTGAGTCAGCAATAACAACGATTTTAGATCTATTATTACCAGCAGAGAATGATGAGAATGTCTCTACCTGTTCAGCAACTACAACTGGACCATCCTGTATCCATTGACCACCCTTGTCACAACCCGGAGGACAATATTGATCATTATAATTCATAACTGGCCTACTGTACCCAGGAGTCTCTCCACTGCTCGCTGGAATGATTTTATCTGAATATGTGATTACCTGTTTTTCTGTGTACCAATATGCCCCTGGCGTAGTTTCAACTGATTCGATTATAGGCAACAAACATCCAGACACAGATAGTATACGTGGCGTTTCTGGGGATGTCTCTGCTACAATGCGAGAATGCTGTGCGAGAAATGCTATATTAATATTATCAGTACCACTTGGAACCCGAATATCAACATATGTTTGTGAAGGTTGATTACCTGTCTTAAGAAGATCATGATCTCCTTCAAAAGGATTGTCATCGAAATTATGAGCGTCTTGATTACCCGCAGCAGGACTCGGCCCATTACCAACATTACGCACTATTGCTTTTATTGAATATTTTTCATTTTCCGATTCAGACACCCAATTATAGAATATTCTATAACCTGATCCCGGCTCTACTGGGAAATTACCAGTTGCGGCAGCATTTATAGACCACAAGTTCCCAACAGCTACATCATAGGATTGCCACAATTCTTCATTAAACCAAAGGATCGGAGTTGTATTCTGACCACCACTAATAGGAATATAATCATATTCCTCCTCATCATCATGTTCATAAGTATGATTAGTGTAACTTCTTCTGATGGAAATTTTATCCACCTTTGTGTCAGCACTGCTATCAGTATACCAAAGATAACCGTTTGGGCAACCATTTAAGACATCTACATCACCCAACTGTTGACTGGAGCCGATAGAAATGATATTCCCATCCTCATCCCTAATGATTTTGAAGTTGTCTCCATCTTCATTTTTTATTGTGTCCGAACTCTGTACCATGTATTGATTAGCACTTTTAGCAGGCCACGGTCTACTTGTTAATCCAAGTCCACTACAAATATGCCAAACATTATCTGCTATTTGTTGGCTAATATCAATCCAGCTATTAGTGTCATTTGGGTCTAAATAAGTTCCGGTTTTGCCGTAAGTAATAACAAGCTTTCTATTGTTATTTCCAGGATCACCATTTTCTTTTTTGTCATCCAACCATGTTTTGATTCTTGACATGTCATCCGCAGTACCGGAGCCTGTCGGATTAGCTATCCAAAGAACATTAGCATTATTAATATTGAGTACGCTACCATCTCCACCCTTCCATTTGGCGTCAGTCACATCGTATACAACATTCTCTTTGTATTGTTCAGATTGTTCGTAGTTGCCCCAAGCACCTGCGGTCAAACTTGAGGGACCATAGGCATCAGTAAAAGATGTCCTACCTGTCCATTCGCCAAGTTGATACACCATCCCTTTATTGTCACAATCTTTCATCAAAAGATTATTATAAAAATAAACATTTTGATCGTTGTTGTTAGAAGGACTTCCTAAAGACTTATCGCTTTCTGGAAGCAGTGAAGCAATCAAGTAACCCTTAGAAGTGGTCGCACCATCATCATTATGATATATCTCTTCTGAAGCAAGAATGCTAATGTCATCAACCTTCTCTTGCACTGTAATCCTCTCACCATTGATGGGCACACCAGTGCCCTGAAGAATACCATCTCGCTGTTCGTTATTAATGATAACCGGATCAGGATCAGAAAATGTGCCGTTATCCCAAGTAAATGCTGACTCTCCAATAACACTAGAAATATTATCTCCTGAAACACTAAACTCAATATTATCTACATGTGGATATTCAAACCGATACACTGGGTGTTCCTCGTCCTCATAATATCCCGAATCTACTACAATATAATTTACAGCTTGGTTACCAGAAGGAATGATTTCTTCAGGAACATACCATGATGAAGGTGGTATATATTCAGCAGCAGTAAGAATAGGTGTAATATCTTGACCCCGTTTATCTATATCTTTAACGGGAGGATTATCACACTCATCAGAAGGATTAGGATTCCCATACCGGAATGGCCAATTGACCTTATAATTAATAGTTATTTCGGTTTTACCAACTGTTTTTGTACAACTGTCATTCCATTCAGCACGCAAGTCGCCACCATGGGTGAGGGGCATGACACATCCGAAGTTTAATTTATCTTCCTCGCCACACGGACCATATACAGGTTCTACCCCAGACTCATATCCTGCAATGCCTGATAAATTTATTCTAATATCACCAACGCCCTTAGCGAATACAGATCCCCTGCTAATGTTAGTGCCATGTGAATACGCAGGAACCTTAGAAGCCACAACATTATACTTATTAGCAATAACATCTTGAGGGCTGATGCATTGATTAATAGATTCAGATTCTTCTCTAGCTTCATGGATTCTCATAGTGGAATCAAGTTTCGCTAAAAGCTTATTAGCAATATCATTCGATGTCCCATAAATACCACTCTCTTCCCATCTAGGATCATTTCCGACAATAACGAGAGTTCTATCACCCAAAGCAAGCCACTCTTTAATGTTGCCTACAATCTCGTCACTCGTGGCATCAACCTCTGGTGTAATAATGAATGCCAACCCTACATCTTGCGGTATTTCAAGATCTTCAAACTCTGTTCTACGGAATGGTAAATCCAACCTATCGTCACCGACTTCCACATTCAAAAAGTATTCACCCATTTGGTCATAATAACCCGCATCACGTTCGTCTTTATGGATATTCCTATCCATATTACCAAATTTGTAATACTCAATAACTCCACTGTGTGGATAACTTCTCCTAGATCCAAACGTTCTCACAGCACCAGCATTAACATATGAAGCCCAAGTATCCCCATTTCTATACCAAACGTTTGTGTCATCGAATTCATTAAATGAATCAGTAGGAGCACCGAAGGCAACCGTATCACCATCCTCAGAAACCGCTGTGCTATAACCCAACCTCGAACTTGCGGCAAATTCTCCAGGAATGAATTGCCATGTTCCGGTATAAGGAATATTACCATAACCGTAAGTATAAATATTCTTATACAGTGCAATCGGATTATTTTCCCAGAACCGTCCATCTGACCTTAGATAGAACTTGTCTCCCTGATTAAGTTCGTTATAAACTGTACTTTGTACTGTGGCAACATCATATGATTCTAACAAATCATCATATCTGGCTATTTCATCAGTCTTACCTCTAAACACTAACCACGCCCTAAGACTGTTGTACATCCTTGTATTTTCGGATTCGTCCCTTTCAAGTATCTCACAAGACGTGGTCGCATACGGAGATCCAATAGCAATAACTTCTCTATTATCACTAATAGATACAGAATGTCCAAATCTATTAGGTAATACGCTATGTCCAGCATAGTCACCTTCGTCATCGCTTTGGTTAAATGATGTTGCTAAATTCGTCTGTGTGCTAGATGCAATAGACTGGACTAAATTAAATACTCCACTCTCTTTTTCAAAGATATATACTCTACCACCAGATCCCGGAGGAATTTGGAATTGTTTAAAATCAGGATTTGCCAATTCTTGACCAACTTCGCTAGTGATATATTTTAACGCATCATTTGTAATCAGATTGCCAGTGGCTAATGTTCTATCTAATAGATCTATTGTCGATTGATAAAATACTTCAGATTCTTCGTTAATAGTATTAACGTAGCCTCTATCAGCAGTCAATGTAGTAGAATCAAGTACGCCGCTTTCATATGCATAATCATGATAGTATGAGATAAAGTCATCTACAACAGATTCAAAATGTCCGGTATCCCCCGTTGACGGACTGTTATCTTTAAAGATACCAACAATTGGTGGTATATTATTGTGAACCAAAGACGGATCATGTGTGAACATACCATGAAAGGATTCTTTAACAGTCTCAAGCATAGTAGCGGCGATTATAGCTTTAGCATCATCTCTATTTGCTGCAGACCCATCTTCTATATAACTTTGAATTAACTCTTCATCATTTTTCCTATCAATCCAAGTATGGCTAAACTGAGGAAGCTCATGTGGAAGATCCACTGGGTTTGGATGCGGACGTTTATGCAATTGATATACTAATACTTTAATGTCTAAGTGTACTTGTAAATCAACTCCATCAATAGACCAAGGTGCCGCAAAGTGTCTATATAGAACATCATGCTTTCTAGCAATGTTCAAAACTTGACCCAATTGACTTTCATTATAATTAAATTGATCAACAAAGAGCATCATACACACAGGGAGACCGGACACTACTATGTCATCAAATGTTCTGTCCCATTTAGCACCTGGAGCACCAATGACGACAGTTTCTCCATCGTTGTTTGAAGCAAGGTCTACTGAGTGACCAAACTCTCTACCTTCCTGACCAATATGCCACCTTTGACCCGACACGCAGAATTCCGGATCTTTTGTGTTTGGATAACAGAGCAGATTGTCTACAGTATGACGAGAATAATCTTTTCTGTAGCCACTAGGTAACATCAATTGATCTGCAAATTCCCAGTCAGCTTTTTCACCCGGAACATCAGTATTTCTACGATAGAGGAATACGCTACCCGCAGAATTAATAGGATGACCTGAATCATCTGGTATTTCAATAAACGGTGAACCAACTGCCATTAAATCATTGTCAACGGATATCGATTTGCCATACTTGTCACCAGCATTTCTTCCAGAAGGTAAGAATTCAGGATCGTCACTATCTAAACGAGGTTCTTCACCAGTAAATTTGACACCTGAGAAATTGATAGCAGAATTAGTACCGTACTCCCATTCTTCCCAATCGCGTGGTAGATCAATCGAATCTGTTGAACCAGTTGTAACCTTCAACGTGGTCAAGTATGGAGAACCAGGAATCAACCCTTCATATTTTCTTATATCATAATATTCACTACTGTAACCAGCATCACTATTAGTATAAGTTCTTTTGGCTCTAAAGATCCCACCCTCATTACATGTTTCTTCTCTCCACACTGTTCCATCTGTTATAAGTGCCTTGTCTATAGCTTTACTAGGACTATCGCCATCGCATGTACCATAACCTATTAGGTCCACACCTCTAATTTCATCACTGGCCAATTTGGAAGCATAATCATTATCGGCAACATCAATACCAACACCGTAGTTTTCATTAAACCATCTTAAATAATCCGATCCCGTACCACCATAATTGGCGACATACAGATTCATATCACCAGATGATGTTATGGTCGTTAAATAATCTAAATTGTCACCATAAAGTGTAAAGTTTATTGCTTCTGATATAACTGGCGTGTCATTATTGAACAATGACAGATTCATGGACTCACGTCTGTATCTTGAGAACAATGCAGACGAACCAACAGTTTGGAGATTCAAGGTTCCAGTTGGATTTGTAGCTTCTTCGCGTATCTGATGCTCATTCAGCATAAATATTGGCATATCAACTTGAACACCCGTAGTACCAGCAGTGCTTCCGAATGTATAAAGGTCTAAAAGACCGTCGTCTGGTAAATTAGACGTTTGAGTATTTAATGCTGTAAGTCCAAGACCAACTTGGTCTCCGTTTTGAGAAGTAATGATAGCCTTGCCAAACAAAGAAAAGCTAAGACTTCCACTGCTATCAATAGGATTGTATGGCGTTCCCGAAGTAGTAAGCCTGAGTCCAGATTCTGAAACAGTAACAAAATTTTCTGTAAAGAGGTTCATACTTTCAGGAACAATGAAAGCACCACTCGTATAAAGATTTAACCCAGATACAGAACCGCTACCGACCTGAAATTGTAACGGTCCAACCGTATACAGGTTCATTATCCCACTATCCCGTGGGGTATAATTTTCTAGGTAGAGATTTAATTCTTCGTCAACCACAAATCCACCACTGGTAGAAAGATTCAAAATACCAGAATCATCAGTTACATTGATATAAGCATCATCCATCCTAATATGAGCGGTATGAATATCAATCCGAGATTCAAATGCTGGACCAGAGGGATACACTAAATCGTACTGCAAGAACATATCGTCAACATCTTGAGAGAAATATTTCTCTTTAAATTCAGAAGACATACGTGACGTAGGGAACGAAGCCCATTCTTCAGTCTGGTTACAAATGCTGTCGTAAGTAAATTTACTATCAACACGCATGAAACAACTGGAAGGCTCAAGGTAATGTATGTCTCGATTAATCAATCCCCAATTGGGTGCATCCCAATACGGATCTTGGTTTTTCGTATAAAGACTAACAATCAGCTTAGGACCAATATTCCCGTCATTCCAATTAATATAATTACTAGTGTTATGCTCAAGCACCGTTTCTACAACTAATGCCCTATCTGCAAATTTATACCCACGAGGAAGATCTTTTGTTATACGCCTAAAAACAGAATAAAAATTGTCAGCAGTGTCACTCAGATGTAATCTTAAGAAATCATTTTCAAATTGAGTATGGTAAGCCACTCCGCTATCAAGATTAGTAGGTAGTGCGAGATTGGTTCTTTCAGAATATCCTGACCCATCGTGAACCATATTAAAGCTAATCAGGTCACGACCGGTTCTTTTCTGTAATTGATCAAAATCAATATCAAAGGCACAATACTTAAAGGCACCCAAAGTCCAGTCGTCACGAGTATCTTCATCAATATAATCCCAAAGTTTATAACTATCATCTGAAGATGTATCACTTTCATCCCACCAGAATACACGATTATTTTCTAAGAATTTTTGTGCAGTAACTTGTTGTTTTGTAGCGTCTGCGTTAGAATATACTATATTGCCAGAATTAGAAATGCCCATCTCGCTGACAAACATGTTGAACCCAACACCAGAACCGGTGGAATGACCAATTACAAAATCGCTATCACTAGTCGTTAGATGACATGGTGCTACAGAACTTGCACGCAATGTATTCCAATTTGGCTCAAATTCATTATCCGTATATAGCTTAAGACCACTAGTGTTATCGTCATTATATGTAAGAATAACACTTAGTGGATATTGGTAGCCAGAACATATAGCAGAGTCTTGTACTGTATGTACTGTACCAGTATTATCTCTAGCATAACCACGCAAGAATCCACTAGCATAACCAAGTGCGAATTCCAGATTTTTACCTGTATCCCATTTAGAGAACAAGCAACCGCTTTCAAACAAATCATATCCTACACCAGATACATTGGCATCTGGAGAGAATCTGACATACATACTGAACCCAGAATCGGGAACAATATCAATATCACCAAAATTAATATTAGAATTGTGACCGGAAATTCTAACTACGTTATTAAAGGCATCAGCAATTTGACCATACAAAGGATGTGTTTGAAAATTATCTCCACCATTTGATAATGAAGACCAATCCGTTGTTTGATAATCACCAGTATAACCCGGAAGTTGATCTGCAAACAGATCGTTGGTAGTATGTCTCCAGCCAAGATTTTTAAATCTATAGTCTGAATAGGTAGTGGTTAATGTACCGCTGAGATTACCAACACGCGGAATAATATCGAGACCACGATCATAATCAAAATCATAAAAACCAGATAGGAATGGGAAATCTACTAGTGGATTGTAAAAACTGAAAGAGAATTGATCCACATCAAACGGACCATTAACGGTCCCTTCCATACCACGCCATCTACGAGAGTAGTTGGATTTAATCGTAGCTGGAGTTGTGTACGCATGAGGAATACCGCTAATGCTTGACAATGGAGCGTATCCAGATCCCGCATTAATAATACTATCATTAGCTTGACGTGAAATTGGATACAATTTCCCTTCGGATCTACCGTCAGCAATCTTTCCAATAAATTCACCACCCTCAGTAATCATCCTAAGAGCATTTTGCGGCTTGTATCTGACTGATAGGTATATATTGGCAATAGTGGCACCGCTCGGAAGCGGAAAGATATCAAGATACATATTCTCAAACATAGAACTCATCGTATAGTCTCGCGACTTACCAAGAGTTACCGCATCGTCGTATACCTTAAGCGGCACATCGTACCATTCAAAATCAGTACCACTAACCACTGGAGATACTGCTAATGAATAATGATCACCACCAGCATTGTTGCCACTACCTTTGTAGAATTGATCATTTTCCGAAACAGCAAGCAAACTCATACCGAGATCGTTATTGCCAGCAAATCCAGAAGATGCAGGGTACGGATATGTTCCAACGCCGGACACATTTTGTAAGAATCCACCAACAGCACTGGTTACATTTAGAATTTTATCATCACTATAACCAACAACATCAAACGCATAATCGCGTGAACCAACCTGTTTCTTAGCACGTACTTTAAGGGTAACACAGTCAACAACAAAGAAGCCATCATTAATATCACTATCGTTTTTCTTCTCTCTGTTAAATGCCCCATCTTTCACACATGTATCCGCAGCTCCTGACGCGGTCTCAACAGCACCATCAAAAGCAAAATTAAAATCACCATTAGTCACTTCACGACGATTTTTATCAATGCCATCGTGAGACATCTTAAGAGTAAGTTTCCCAGAATCTGCAAAGTCTGTAGAATTGAGAACTATGAAATGATCGTTACGGGTATTATTAAGACTCTCAAGTACTTTAAGTGCTCCTGACACAGTCTCATTAGAAAACGCGGGATTGTTATTGGCGTACCAAATGCTACTACATGATGGATAAATATTGGTATCAAAACTTGTAACAGGAACAAATGATGGATATATTGAACGTTCAATTCTATGTCCGGTACTTCGGACTTCCGTGTAGAGATTAATTCTATCTTCAATACGTGGACCGTAACCACCGCTATTACATATTTCTAATGCGGATATTTTAATAGCATGTATTGGATTAAGAAAATGCTGTGACCTTGTGGACAATGGAGATCCATCTAATGCTAAATAGTCATTGCCACTAGCAGTGGTTTCTGGTAAAATATAATTGTCTTCAAAACCTAAATCAAATCCAGTGTCAAAAGGGTCATCAAGTGCTTCTGCTGTTACTTTAAAGTATAAAGAGTAAACTCCAGCGTCTTGCAATAAAGGATAACCTGATTGCCAACTATATAATTCTGATGTCTTATTTGTCTTGGAGTTGGAAGAGTATGTTGTAAAGTTAACATAATTCAATGAGTCATTGTGATCAGCATCACCTTGCAAAACTATATCATCATATTCCACAATAAGATTACCAGAAGGATCTTCAAATTTAATATCTTCGATGGTATATCTAGGAGCAATTCTTGATTCAAGATTTGTCAATGGAGCAGAGGCTCTAACTCTTAACCGAGTATATTCCGGCATAACAAGGGGTGTTGTAATGCCACATTTATATTCGAATTGACCAGAGGTATGAATAGATGATGGATGTATAAAAGTAGTCTTGTCATCAGACATGAGAATACTATGTCCAAATTTTTTATCATAATCGCCTGTAAATATACCTTCATCAATAAAGCTATATAATGCAGTACTGACATTCAGAGGTCCAACAAAACTACCAAGACCGGAAACAATAGGAATGTCACTAATTGGAAACAGTTTTTGGCTACATTCATAATCCCCAAAGTCTCCAGCAAATTTATCCATATATGTAGGCGAAAGTGTGCCAAGTACATCCATTTTCTGATTAACAGAATAATTAGCGGTAAGCCCAGGGTCTATTTGTGCTGTACCAACTATATCGTTACATTTCACAATAGCAGGATCAGCACTAAGCTTTGAGGAAATACTGGCCATGGCCGTAAGTGTATTTGGACCACCAGACACACCAAGACTTTTAAGAAATACCGGTCTTGGGTTACCAAATTCATTTGCAAAACAAACTTGAGCTGTTTCAGACTTGTCCAGCTCAATTGAATCCGCACCACCGTGAGAAGTTAAATCAATATCCAATACATAATAAGATATGATATCTATAACTTCATTTACGGTGACCACAAATGTAGTACTAATTGTGCCGTTGTCTCCGGTCGTGCTCAAGTCCCCATCTAGCCCGCCATCCTCAACGGTGACAGTAATAGTGGCCGTTCCGTACTGACCGAAAACCGGTGTGAACTTTAAATCGCAGAACCCACTTATGGACCCATTACTAACGAATCCCAGCTCACCCACAGTTGGGTGCGGGATTAGCCCCGTATCATCACTAATAGCTGTTACACGTAACGGTTGAGAGTCACCACCACCAGAACTAATACCCGTCAGGTTTACTGTCTGCTCGGGAGCATTCTCGTCAATGGTTAGATTGGCTATCGGATTGATTGTCGGCGGATCGTCATCCGGAGTGACCGTTACTATGAATGTGCGACTGAATGTAGCATTGCCTTCGGTCGTGCTCAAATTAGCATCTAGCCCGCCGTCTTCCACCGTCACTGTGATCGTGGCCTCGCCGTGCTTATCGACTGTGGGTACGAACGTAAGCGTACCGGTCGTTTGTGCGGATGTATAGGTGACGGTTGGATTCGGTATCAGTTCCGTATTGTTACTGCTGGCCGTGACACGCAAGGGTTGTACTTCACTACCACCGGCAGTGATGCCTGTAAGTGAGACCGTTTGAAAAGTCGCATCCTCATTGATCGTCAGATTCGAAATCGAATCCAGCGTTGGAGTGGTATTGCCAGGGGTAGAAGTTGGAGATAAAGTATCTAATGTCTCTATATTAGAGATCGTTCGAACATTACTTAAGACCACACTGCTGCTGTCTCCGCCACGGTCTGATTCCCCCCAGGTAACGACCGAGCCGTCCTCCTTCAACGCTGCAAAGGCTTCAGAGTTGGAAAAGATCCGGGTGACGCCGGAGCCGAGCTGTGTGGCCACGCTGCTGCTGTCTCCGCCCTCCTCTGCAATCCCCCATGTGACGACCGAACCGTCCTGTTTTAACGCGGCAAAAGCATAGTATCCGGCGAAGATCCGGATAACGCCAGAACTCAGTTGTGAGGCCACGCTACTACTGTCTCCTCCGAACGTTGCATTCCCCCAAGTGACGACCGAGCCGTCCTCCTTCAATGCCGCAAAAGCCTCGGAGGCTGAGAAGACCCGGCTGACGCCACTGGTCAGGTGTGCGACCACGCTGCTGCTGTCTCCGCCACGGTTGCCAAGAGCTGAATCCCCCCAGGTGACGACCGAGCCGTCCTCTTTCAATGCGGCAAAGGCGAAACCGGTTGAAAAAATCCGGCTGACGCCGGGAGCAAGCTGTAAAAGATGGAGAAATAGCCCCCAAGTGACGACTGAGCCGTCTTCTTTCAACGCGGCAAAGGCACCAAAGGTTGAGAAAATTTGGCTGACACCACTGCTCAACTGTGTGGCCACGCTGCTGCTGTCTCCGCCGTGACTTGAAACCCCCCAAGCGACGACCGAGCCGTCCTCTTTCAACGCCGCAAAGGCGTATCCTGTCGAAAAGACCTGGCTGACATCACCGCTCAACTGTGGAGCCACGCTGCTGCTGTCGCCGCCCTCCGCTGCATCCCCCCATGTAACCACCGAACCGTCCGCCTTCAACGCTGCAAACGCACCGGAGGTCGAGAAGACCTGGCTGACGCCGGACTCCAGTTGTGTGGCTACGCTGCTGCTGTCGCCGCCATTATCAGGATCTCCCCAGGTGACGACCGAGCCGTCCTCCTTCAATGCCGCAAAAGCGAAGGAGGTCGAAAAGATCCGGCTGACGCCACTGCTCAACTGTGTCGCCACGCTGCTACTGTCGCCGCCGTATGATGAACTTCCCCAGGTGACGACCGAGCCGTCCTGTTTCAGTGCCGCAAATGCATGAACGGTGGAGAAGATCTGAGTGACGCCGGAGCTTAATGCACCGGCCACGCCGCTGCTGTCGCCGCCATACGTTGCAAGCCCCCAGGTAACGACCGAGCCGTCCTCCTTCAACGCCGCAAAAGCGTAAAGGTTTTTGTGTTCCGAGACAGTGTTCCCTGGGAAGCCCTGAGTTATAATCTCACTGCTTGTAATACCATCGCCAACAATCGTAGCTTCAGCAAACTGTTTCCCAGCAACAATATCATATAAAGATGAAGGATCAATTCGCAGCCGTAATATATTAACCGGATCAACTAAACTATCTGCTATGGTTGGAAGCGAAAGTACAACACTACTTACACCCGTCCCAAAGTTCACCGTGCCAGTCTGAGCACCAGTAAAATCAATGCCCGGCAGAGCAGTTCCAGACAGTCGGTAATTCACACTCAGTGTTGCAGTCGTATCGCTTCGTGTGAATGTAAATTGTACAGGAGTACCATCTTCAGTACCATTTTGAGTTGCGGCAACTGAAACACCATCCAGAGGAACCGCGTTCAGAATCTGCATATCCCAAGTTTGAGCAAGATTATCTGGATTCCAAATTGCTTGACTAGTACTAAGTTTTGTAGAATTATCGAGGCTGTCAGTTGTAGCAAATACTACCCTAAAATATTCCGTACTTTCAGCAATAGCATCAGTAGCAAGCTTAATTACAATGTTTTCTGTTTTTAAGCCTATGGAATGGTCTAAAACGTATGTAGTACCAGAGACGACCGTGCCTTGTAAAACTCCATTAACTGTTATCGAGTCAATATCATGATCTGCATCAAATCCTCCACCTGGGTAGTTTGTGGAAGCCTCAATTGTAAAATCAATAGCAGTACCTTCCGGTACAGTTCCGTCATGCCACAGTTCTACCTCAAATGTTCCGCCCTCAGACTTTGCGAAATTCTCACTAGAATCGGATATAACATCGTCAACTGTTATTGATGTGTAAGGAGCAACACTACTTTCAGTGCTCGCCTCAATATAGAGGTTAGTGATGTACCAATCTTGGTCATACTGAGCATAGTCACCAGCATCTAATTCAATAAAATTCAAAACAGCGTCAGCAGAACTTATATCTATATCTAAGCCAGTAAATTCAACATAGTGCCACCATGTACCTCCATCACCTTCTAGAGCAGTGACTGGTGGCGAATCTAAAGTAGATACAACAGAACCGTTAATAGTTAATTTTGCAGATTTAATTCCACCGGCTACGTCTTGATGACCGTCATTCAGCAATCTGTCCGATGGATTAGCATACCAAACCTTGACGGTTTTAATAGATTCGCCAGGTGTTTGGGGTATAGGAGCAAAACCGAATCTAGCTGCCTGTGTAGATGGAGTATCAGACCCGTCCCAACCTAAAGAACTGTTGACATCATTGCCTTCGGCAACATCGTTCGGATAAATATATATGTTCTGTGTAAGCGTTGCATAATAGGAGCCACCTACTATCGGTGTAATAGGCCCATTCCAATTCTGAGGTGTGCTATCAGAGGTCAAATGTAAATTATGAATTGTCATCTATATCCGTCCGATTAAGATAGCGTTACTGCTGAAATATTATACTTATAAGATGTCCCGCCACTCTCAACTATAAATGTGTCATTAACCTGTGGTGCGAAATGAAAGTCCCTAGTGTCCACAAAAACTCTATATCTAGTGTTTGGACTTGAGATTGGAGATAAATCGTCCACATTAGCTAATGCGGCAAACTTAGTACATCGCTGATAAGGAGTATGAAGCATACCACTGGGTATTGGCTCCATATATGAACGAATACCTATTGATCCAGATAATTTAGCTTTGATTACTCCAGCGTCACCGCTAAGAGACCCATTGCATCCCTTAACGCATAAACATTCTAATGATTTTAAATACTCCACTATGTCCCTTCCGTATTATTTCGCATTAGGAAATTGAATTTGACCTTGTTGACCTGCCGCCGTAGCTCCCGTTAGAGCTGCTTTGATCATCTCATTTACAAACGGAGCAAGGCTATTTCTCATGGTGTCATTGTTAAGACCGGGGATCTTGATCACAACTGGTTTTAGCTCTAAACTCATTTTAGTATTTTTCAGTTGATCTGCGGCTTGCTTAATACTATCTCCGGCTGTATTAGCACCATCCAGTAGATCCTTTGTTGCTGTTCCCAATTCTTCAAATATTGCAGCCGATGCTTGCATAAGTGTCGCTTGGGCTTCTGTAACCCCCGCTTGTTCCATATTGACCAAAGCTCCACCAGACTCATCTAAGACACCAGCCATGTCCCTACCTTCTGCCCTTAGCCTTTTAGTCTCTGGATCTGTTCCTGCGTATGCCTGTACAGATGACTCAGATACACCCATGGCCTGAAGATAAGGTGTTGCAAGCCTTTCAAATTCCTCTGGAGATAATTCTGTTTTTAAAGACTGAATTCCAGCCATTCTCTCTTCTGCACTGAAAGCTTGTACTGATCCACCTGTACGAATGGCAGAAGCAGCACCTGCGGCACCCTGGTCCTTAAAGAATCCTTGAATATCTCCAGACATCAATTTCTCTATAGATGATTTTTCCAGTGCATTCTTCTGAGCAATAATCTTTATCTCTTCATGAATTTGTGCTATACGTGCTCTTGATGCGGCAATCAAATCTTTCTGTGCTCTAACTGCCTGTGGACGTTCGTCTGCTTCTCTCCCTTCTAAGTTTCGAAAACTACCCTGCATACCCTGCATATTATTAAAGCGTTCTGAAAGTCTTCCCTGTGCGGATCTAAAGTCGCTAGCAGAAGCACCACTCAACCCTCTTACCCCAGCACCACCTAAAGATAAGTTTAACTTGCTGGTAACATTCGCCGCACGATCAGCCGCCGTGACTTTTTTACCCCCAAATGATTCTCTTGCTTTGGCAGCTTCTAAGCTTATATCAGCCGCCTGTCTTTGTGTAGTTATTAACTGTTGCTCAATAGCAATACGTTTGTTTGCAAGGTCCATCAGTTTCTTTTCCGCTTCATTACGCAGGGCCAAAATTGGATTAAATTTTTCCCCCATTGCTTCCGTAGATTTATTTGTTGCGTCCGTAAAAGCCTCAAGATTTCCAGATTTCCTTGCCATATTGATCTGATCAGATGTCAACTCAGCACTTATATTGTCAACTATATCGTTTATCGCGGCATCAGTCCCAGGACGAGCAGGCCCGACTGGCGGCACAAATTTTTCCTTCAATACATTTTTAGTCTCTCTACGAAATGCTTCTTGAATCTTATCTGCTGACACACCTCCGCCTACGAGGCTCTTATCTTGTTGTAGCCTTTTCAATACTTCCGGCATGGCTGCTTGAGCACCTGTAGCAACATCTATTGTTGCCGATACGTTTTGTTGCTGCTCCGGCGTGGCACCATAATCCGATAATGCCGAAGCCATTGCATCTTTCGCACCCTTCAGCTCATCTTCTTTTGCACCACCTGGGGCGTATATTGAACCACCCTCTCCCATTGCTGCATCAAGTGTTCTCATAGCCATAGAATACGAAGTAGCTCCAGAACTGTTAGCTTCAATAATATTGTCCATAGAAGCAGCAACCGAATCAGCCTGGCCCCTAACACTTCGTAATCCAAAATTCATTGATTTAAGAAATCTAATATTCTCTTCAACAGCCTTCTGTTGTTGCTTATAGACTTTGGTTAACGCTTGCACTTGGTCATCGGAAAACTTAACGTCATCTCCAAAGCTCTTAAGGAAATCAGCAGCGTCAGCACCTTCTCCGGCTGTTAATATAAAGCTCTTAGATAATTGTGGTGCAGCATTTGTAAGTGCATCAAACGCCTCTTTCTCAACTTTGCCACCTTCTTCTCGTAACGTTTCAGCTTCTTTATCTATTCTTTTATTCCTCTCGCCGGTACTCTCTGTCCACGGTACTAAACCTCCCAACGTGAATAAGTTCCGCTGAGTAAGTCCCATGTCGGTGGCTCTATCCCCGAACATGCTCCTACTTTTTCCGGCTTCTGCCTCTAATGCTTCTGCCTCTTTACTTCCTTTTATTGCCTGTGCTTGTTTAAAATTCTCAGCCACGATCTTGGCGGCTTCACTACTTGATATACTTCCAGCAGCCAAATCTTTTAGTGCTTCAGATGCTTTTTTGGCATTTTCAGCTTTTTCTTTATCATACTTGGCTACTAGGGCTGCTGTTTTTCCTGCCAATTGCATCTGCTTAACTGTGTCACCACCAAATATCGACCATAAACCTACCCACATTTCCGCAAAGACATTCTCACCGGCACCAAAAACAGTGAGTAATGAACCGAATGTCCTATTAACAAGCTGGACTATTCCTGGCACTTCCTTTTCTACAGCTAATTTTTCTGCTAGTGCTACATTTCCCGCTTTTACAGCTTTCTCATAGTCATACTGAACATCAAAGTACGCAGTGAGCCCGGCACTAACTAATCCCGTTACGGCTGCTAAAGCTGCCATCACTGCTACGACCTGACCAACCACCGGGATCACCTGGGCCATTGCGACAGCACCAGCAGCACCACCAGCAGCAGCCCCACCACCAGCAGCAGCAGCCCCGCCACCTAACCCTAGCATTGATGCCCCACCTCTTAATAATCCAGCCCCACCCCTGACTAATGAACCCAGACCTCTGCCCATGGAACTTTTGCCCATCTTTGTCATGAGTCCACGACCCATCCTTTTGCCCATCACCCTAACTTTGCGACCCCCCGGAATCTTATCCATTAATTGACCAGCTTTATTTTTCCACCTTGCTGCGGTCTCGGCTATAATAGCGAGTCTAGACAATTTTATAGATTTAATCCAAGTACCTATAACTGAACCACCTGACATCAATGACGAACCCCATTTCGAAAACGTTGGGAATAAAGTGACAATTCCTTTTTTCATTTCCCCTAACGCTTCTGGTATTTTTGCTTTCCTGAAACTTCTACCAAAATTCACGGCTGATTTACGCACGCTATTGGTAAAATTAGTAAGCCCTTTCATAAATTCTGCTTGCTTACCGGAGAGACTATCTAGACCGATGCCTGCAACTGGGCCTTCATCTTTCTTCGCAAAGGCACCTTTTATTCTAAAGGATTCTCTGCCACGTTTATCTGTAGTAAAACTACCACCCGACAAACCAGTACTAATTGCACCCTTAGCACTCATCAGAAGACCACCAAAACTTTTTGACCCAGTTCCAAAAAAGTCTTTAATTCCCTTAAGAGATAATGAGACACCAAAAGCTTGCATCGCTATTGTAACAGAGGCTACCGTAGTACCCATCGCGATAAATGCATCAGCTAATCTTGAAGTAAAGGTTTTAATTTTTTCGCCATTTTCATCGAATGTAGTAGTTAAGCTCTCAACTATTCCAGGTATCATACTTAAAGCTACAATGTTACCCCCTAGACCCATACCCCCGACACCGCCACCTTCAGCAAACCGCTGTATCTTACCAACACGCCCACCAGCCGCAAATCCAGATACACCACTCTTATTCATGCGGTTAAGATTTGCTGTTCCGATTGCACCTGCGGCTTTTTTATTAATAACAAATTCACCGGGAGTCAAAAGAGCAGGAACAGTATCGGTTCCTACAGAACCACCTTTAGCGAATTTGGATTGATAAAAGTCTATCTTCGGACTAACAGTGTCTTTTTTATTATTTCTTTTTAATGCACCCTTGGCCGAAATACCTCTGGCTAATATTGCTTTTCCTATAATTACATTATCAGATACCCTACCTTTATTGGTTTTTACTTCTGCATATTTACCACCAGGAAGTGAAAAATCTGGTCCACGAGAATCCTTTAGTTTTTTTGCTCCTGCCCCTAGTTTTCGCTTTACAGTCTGTTCTGCTAATCCACCAGTAATTTTGTTGAACCTCACCTCATCTGTATTGCCCGGCTCCAATTCTTTTATTCCAAGATTTTGACTAAATCTACCAGTTTTATCTTTTATTAACTTATTAGCTGCTGTCAGACCTTGTTTATCGAATACATCAGATGCAGCATTCCAAATTACTTCTGCTCTTTTTCTAAATTTGTCTCTAGACTGCAAATCTATTCTATTTGGTTGTCCTGGCATATTATATCTATCATGAACTGGCACCGGTCCTCTACCCCTACCTTTACCCTTGATGCGTTCTCCAACATTATAATATTTTTTTATAGAAGGTTTACTCTTAGCGAATTTAGCAACCCGACCACCAGTAGCATACCCATTCATGGAAGCAAGATTATCAGCACCAATTTTGCTAACGCTACTCTTACGAATAACAAACTCACCCGGAGTCAACATCGCCGGTACAGAGTCTCTATTGCCAGTACCCGGAACAACACCTCCACGAGCAAAACCGAGTATCCCTTTTAGCCCTCTACCGCCACGAAGACCACCAAGCATTCCGCCTAATCCCCTAGCAATCTTAATGCCAGCAAATGCAGTCATGACCGGGAGTAGTGGTTTGAGACTCTCAAGAACCTTAGCTAATGAACTAGCTAGACCAAGCATAGTTTTCACCAAGGTTTTAAACGTGGTGGTCTCAGCAATACTTCTAACTAATGCTAACCATTCTTGTTTGACTTTAGTGATCTGTATAGCTAATGTTTCTTGTGCCGTAGCAGCATCTTTTGTTAAAGAGTCTCCACCCTTTAATGCTTCTTGCCTTGCTCTTTCGGCTACTTCAAATTGCTGGAGCAAAGGGATAACCTTACCAATTTGGCGGAATCCAGCCAACTCTTCGCCAACTCTAATAAATCTAATATCGCCTTCTTCAAGACCACCAAGTGCATCGCTTAATCGTCTAACAGCCTCAAATGGACCTACAAATTTACCTTCAAGATCTAGTAATTCAACGCCATATTCTTTAAGGAACTCAATAGTTTTCGGTCTCTGGATTCTCGTAAAGATAGTTCTAAGACCAGTCGCAATACTTTCAGCACTTTCGCGTGTTGTGGACCTAACAGCAGTGAACAATGCAATAAGTTCATTCAAGCTTCCGCCAGCAGCCTCAAATACACCACCCATACGTCTAACGGCACCAATCAAGTCTGCTGACTCCACAGCGAATTTACCAGCAACAGCATTAATAGCACCCAATTGTTGCTCTAATGCTGCAGCACCTTTACCAAACTGATTGAAAATCGCAATGGCACCTTCGGCAGTCTTAGTAATGTCTTCAAATGTTGGTGCTAGAGTTGTCTTTGCAAGTGTGCTTAACGCTGATTCTAAATCGTTCGCTCTAAAACCTGCCTGCGAAAGAATTCTAGCTACACTCGTCAATTCGGCAGATGATGTACCAAGACCAACCGAGAGGCGTGTAATAGCTCGTTCAAGAAATTTAAGTTCAGCAGTTGTCCTTCCGGTAACCTGCCGTACCTTATTCATTTCACGCTGGAAATTGATAGCCTCTTCTGTAGCGGAACCAAGCTTATTAGAAATAAGGCTAATAGCTCTTGTAGCAATTGCAAAAGCTGCAAATCTTCTAGAAGTAACTAAAAAAGATTTACCCATTTGTTTGATAGAGGAGTCTGCAGCGTCTGTTGCTTTTTTGAC
>Ga0114901_1000500_pt1 | contig 26510 bp, 19 predicted proteins | sample MalvireepMed_s16_FD_89686 | JGI IMG/M metagenome (GOLD analysis project Ga0114901, IMG submission 89686) | Marine viral communities from the Global Malaspina Expedition - Malaspina viral metaG DeepMed_s16 | ecosystem: Environmental > Aquatic > Marine > Oceanic | place: Mediterranean Sea... | reverse complement strand
TCTGAAGATCGATAAAGGCATCTTACCCGATGCCGATCTTGCCGGAATGCACACTTGGGAGAGTTCAGGCGAACACGGCAATCTTCTCGCTTGGATAAATGGCAATCTGAAGCCGCATGGGGTCTTCTTCTCGGCACCGCTCGATCTCGATCTCGCCATGCTTAAAGCGTTCCCCGATGCATACAAGGCGATCATTCCCAAGGGTGGAGGGCCGAAAATGACCGCCGATAAGGCGGCGGAAGTCGTGCTCGGGACGGCGGGGCCAGGAACCACCATCTACACCGGTCCGTTCAAGGACTATCCGGCGCTGCTCCCCGCCTATCGCTATCATTTCCTCACCAACAGCAAGCCGGCGACACACCTTGCTGCGCTGACGCACATTAAGAAAAAGGACTTGGCTGAGAACATGCCTCCGGTTCTGGCTGAGGTTCTCCAGCATATCTCCAAGTCGTTGCGGCGGGATTAGCCATGGCGGTGCTCTCGCGACGGGTTCGGCCGGATGATTGGAAGCCCGTGGGGGTAGACGCACTCGAAGCGAATGCGCTCAAGGTCGTGCGTTCGACGGACAACCGATCCGTTATCGCCGGCCCCGGTGCGGGCAAAACCGAACTGCTAGCGCAACGCGCTGCCTATCTCCTCCAGACCGGCGAAGCGCCGCCGCCAAGGCGCATTCTCGCGATCAGCTTTAAGCGTGACGCCGCAACGAACCTCGCTGCGCGCGTCCGTCAGCGCTGCCATCGAAATCACGCCGGGCGCTTTGACTCCATGACGTTCGACGCCTTTGCCAAGGGATTGATCGACCGCCTTGGACAGGCGCTTCCTGATCGCTGGCGTCCACGCCCCGACTACGAGATCATTTTTCCCAACGATCGGGATTACCGCGATTTCCTGTATCAGCAGGTCGGCACACCTCCCGCATCAGTGGGCACCTACGCTGACCTCCAAGGCATCGCAGTGAAAACCTTTGAGCGGCGTCATCTGGTCGGATCACCGCTACCGTTGGATGCCTGGTCAAATCCGACAGTCGGCCAGTGGGCGGCGGATCGACTTTGGCAAACGTCACTCCATGAGGGGAAGAAAAGCGTCCTGTCATTCCCCATGATCGGCCGGCTCGCTGAACTCCTGTTGCGCGTCAATCCGATGGCGCGCGACGCGCTTCGCCTGACTTATTCGCATCTGTTTATGGATGAGTTTCAGGATACGACACAGATTCAGTATGATCTGGTTCGCACGATCTTCTTGGGTACCGATACGACCATAACTGCCGTCGGCGACAATAAGCAGCAGATCATGCGCTGGGCAATGGCGATGGACGATCCGTTCGCCGCTTTTGATGCCGATTTCGCCGGCAAGCGAACACCGCTCTATAACAACTATCGCTCTTCGCCAGAACTCGTGCGCATCCAGCATGTCCTTGCACAGGCTCTGGACGCTCGCGCCGTAGCACCAATCTCGCAGACTGCGGGCACGATCGCCGGAGACAGTTGCGCGATCTGGGATTTCTCCACACCGGAGGTCGAGGCGGCTCGCTTGGCTGCGTTCGTTGCCGCTGAGATGAAGACACACAACCTCGGCCCGCGTGATTTCGTTTTGCTGGTTCGGCAAAAGGCGCCCGACTATGCAGCCGTGCTTGAGCCGGCCTTCAATGCAGCCGGAATTCCCCTGCGCAACGAGGCCGGAACAGTTGGGGCGGTCATGCTACAAGAGTTGCTGGCGGAAGAAGCGCCTGAGCTCGCAATTACCATTTTGCGCCTCGCTATGACCAACCGCGCTGGTCGGTATTGGACGGAATGCCAAGAGGCGCTTGCGGCCTTGCAAGGCATCACGCCGGATGACGAAGCCGCGCAGTCCAGACTTGCCCGCGAGTTGGATGCCTATGCGATCAATCTATCCAAAACGCATCCTACCCCGCCGAAATTGAAGGCGGCGGCACGAGCGATCATTGATGACATTGTATCATTCGTGGGTCGAGATCGGCTGATTGCAGTTCACCCCGCTTATGGTCAGGGAGGCTGGCTGGAAAAAGTGTTGGACGCCGCTGCCGTGCATTTATCCGCGTCGTCAGCCAGCGGCGGCGACTGGTCAACGGCGCTCGACGCCTATGAAGGCGTCCACGCAATACCTCTAATGACAATCCATAAGAGCAAAGGGCTTGAATACCACAGCGTCATCTTCGTCGGCCTGGACGATGGCGCATGGTGGAGTTTTGCCAACGATCAGATCGAAGCCACGGCAGGGTTTTTCGTCGCTTTCACGCGCGCGAAGCAACGGGTTGTCTTTACCTACTGCGCTCGCAGAGGCACACGAAGCAAAATTGCGACGCTATACCGTTTGCTGGAAAAGGCAGGCGTCCGAACATTCTCGATGACTTAAGTTGAATCGCCAACTCTCCATCCATGGAGAGCAGGCGATCAAGCGGCTTCGTCATCATCTCTATCGTGACGTGCGGCAGCTTCCATTTCGGCAACGTCGTCAGTGAAATCGAGCACTATCTGAATGGGCAATTCAGTGGGGTTCTCATCATTGAAGTGATCGACATCCTGCTTAACCTGGAAGCAGTCGTCCGCGATGGCCTTACGACGCTGACTAAAAGACTTTTCCATGAACGAGCGCGGTGCGTTGTCGATGTCTGCCCATAGGCTCAATTGAACGCCACCGATATTGGTTCGGACAGAGTGTTTAGCTCTGTACTTCCTGCCTTGGGCGTCGATCCGCTTCTCCTGCCGAAGGCTTTCGGCCAGCGCCTCACGGCAAAGCTTCACCACGTCGCGCGGTTGCGGGCGGTAAAGTCCCTGTTCGATTGCCCAAGCAGCGACGTTGTCAAGCGATACCGGAGAGGAATCTACCTCTTCGGTATAGCGATCAAAAATCGCCTGCATTTGCTCAGAAAACTTTGCCATTCATCACCATCATTGAAATCTAAAGATGCGCTTCGGCAACGTGGCCCCAGCCATCGGTAACAGCCGAATTCACCACATAACGCCTGACCGGCACCTGATATTTACGGAGGTAATCATACCTCTTCATTCGCTTCTGGAGCTGTCCGACCACAATCCCTGGGTGGACGCCCATCAGCGACGCAAATCCGATCACGTCCCGTTCCGAGAAATAAGGGTGCTTGCGAGCATAGAAGGAATCCATCTTCTGATTCGGAACGCAGAAATCAGCAGCGGCCATATTTGCGACGCGCTCTTCATCACTGTCATTCTTCTCATCAGACGAATTATCTCCCGAGAGATGGTCGACCATACCAATTGAGCGTTTTCCGTGTCCCTCAAGGACATGTTCGATCTCGTGCCGTAGAACAAACCAAAAATTATCAAGGCGATCATACAAAGTTGACATTCCGATCACTGGAGATTGGTCGTCAAGCCAAGTACATACACCGTCGATCTTCGCGTTGGGCAGAGCCTCTACAACAACAAATCTTACACCGCATTCCGCAAGTAAAGTCGGCACAGTTTCGACGGCTTCAGGATCAACCATTAAAGCCCGCAACTTCGGAAGCGCGTCGCGAAGTTTTTCGGGCGAAAACGCGCGCACGGGAATATTGCTCGCGAGCTGCCGAACCCGAAACACCCAAGCCAACTGATGAGGCGGAGTTTCGTCGTAATGCGTCCTCTTGGCAGCAAACGCGATCGCGTTCGGCCCCTGATCATTGGCGACTTCGAAAAATCGGTCCATCTGAAGCTGAAGCAATGAGGATTCACCATCCTGGATCCAACCTCGGCGGATCATGTCGCGTACAGGATAGAGGGTTTGAAGTTCCGCCCTGGTTTTTACGGCCGGATCAGGTTCCTTCGCATTCTGTAAATCAAATTGACCTTGGAGGTTCAGAAAGAACTGAGGGGATGCATCGAAGGCGTCGCCAAGCAGCCGCGCCATGTCAGGAGTGATAGCCCGCTTTCCTGACAGAAGCGGATTCAACTGTTGTTCGGTCTGCCCGAGAATGAAAGCGAGATCGCGTTGCGACCAGCCACGAACCTCCAGCTCAAGCTTGATAAAGACGCCGGGGGGATCGATTGCGACGGTGTTGGTGCCGGCCATTATGCGGCACCCCTTGCTTGCTCTTCCATCGCCCTAACGATCACTGTCATAGCACTATTCTTTTCCTCAATCCGCAAGACCATCGCCCACTGAGGGGCTAAAACCACCAAATGCTCCGGAGAACCCGCCGCTCGCGCTCTTAGGCCAAGGCTCCTCCAGTTCTGCATGGTGCGAACATCAGGGGCGGCTCGGATTATGCTCAACCGCTGCCGAGCAGATTGAATGACGGCAACCGGCAGCTTTGTGTCTGCTGCACGCTCCGTTTCAATTAAGGCCAACTGTTGGTCTGCGAACTCGATCTCCATTGGGCGAACCATAACCGAGTCGCGCCAAGCCGTCAACGCAACTTAACGCAAGGCGTTAAGTTGCGTATTCGATGCTGCTCCTACGGCCGCCGAATGCCCGATAGCGCCGCCAAAAGACCTCCAGAAGGCGCCGATCACCGCCGATGACCGAATCCTTTGAAAATTCTTCAATAATTTCAGATGACTATGATGGTCTCATAGTGCTCATCTTCGTCGGGCGCTGCCCGCCAGACCCTTGTTTTTAGGGGTCCACAGAAGTCCACCAATCTCGACTTTTTCTCCCTTAATTCGGACATTTAGCTGGCCGTCTCGGCTCAGGCCGTCCGTATCCGTCCGCGAGCATCCGACGGTTCCGTTGGTATTTCGCGTGGTACGCGCGGTCGAAAAACGTGGTACTTTTTGGAGACCGGACCATGCTCACGGACGTCAAGATCAGGGCCGCAAAACCGCGGTCGAAATCCTACAAGGTGACAGACGCAAATCGCCTCTACCTTCTCGTAACGCCTTCGGGAGGAAAACTGTGGCGCTGGAGCTACAGCTTCGATGGCAAGCAGAAGGGCATGGCGTTCGGCGCCTGGCCCAAGGTGTCCCTTGCCGAAGCCCGCCTGAAGCGCGACGAGGCTGTCGCCATGCTCGAAGACATGCGCGACCCGGCGATCGCCAAGAAGCTTAAAAAGGAGGTTGCCCTGGAAGCCAGCCGGCAGACATTCGAACGGGTGGCACGCGAGTGGTTCGACAACGCCAGACCCCAATGGGCATCGGTTCATGCCGCCGATGTGATTCGAAGCCTAGAGCGAGACGTCTTTCCGACTATCGGCAACTTTCCGATCAAGGAACTTACCCCTCCTCTCGTGCTCAGCGTCCTGCGCGAGATCGAAGCACGCGGATCGATCGAGACAGCCAAGCGCATCCGACAGCGAATCTCCGCTGTCTTCACCTTCGGCATCGCGCAGGGGATCGTGAAGGACGATCCCGCCGAGAAACTGGGCGCCGTCCTCAAGCCCCTGCGCAAAGGACGCCAGCCAGCAATCACTGACCTCTTCCCGCTCCGCAAGATGATCTTGCAGGCCGAGGAGGATTATGCCCGGCCAGTGACGCGCCTGGCACTTCGCCTCCTCGCGCTCACCGCCGTTCGCCCCAGCGAATTGCGTGGGGCACAATGGGCAGAATTCGATGATCTCAACGGACCCGAGCCGCTTTGGCGCATTCCTTCGGCGCGCATGAAAGGCGATCTTGACAGAAAAGAGGAGGTCAACGGCGACCATATCGTTCCCCTGGCTCCCCAGGCCATTGCCGTTCTTCGGCGTTATGGCCTCTGACGGGTGCCGGCTCGCTTCTGTTCCCGAGCAATCGCCATGCGCATAAACCCTTGAGCGAGAACGCCATTGGTTATTTGCTCAATCGCGCAGGTTATCATGGCCATCATGTGCCTCATGGGTTTCGGGCGGCATTTTCAACGATCATGAATGAGTGGGCCGAGCGCGAAGGAAAAGATCATGACCGCAAGGTTATAGATCTCATGCTGGCGCATGTCCCGACGGGCAAGGTCGAGGGCGCCTATAACAGGGCAGCCTATCTTCCCCGACGTCGCGAACTCGCCCTTATCTGGGGGGCGATGCTGAGCGACGGACTGCCCGATCCTGTTGTGCTAACCGAGCGACCTTCCAAGAAATCAGGCCCATATAGCCGTCGACGTCCACCCACGCCGGTCGATGCCGATTTCCGGTTCCCAACCCGCCTAAGTCAGCTTCGTCAGGGACAGCCAGTTCAAGATCGCTGAAAATCGCGATACATCCCGCTCATGGGTCAAATGCGCGTCTCAGCGCCTCACTTGGGGAGCGCTCAACAGCGTTCCCCTCCCTAGCTCCTCAGCTTGCATGCACAGCGAGTAGAGAGACTATTGATGTTCGCCGACCTGCCCACCTCATTATCTCCTCATGGCATGTCGAACTCGTGGCATTCGGCCACCATGAGCATGACGGCAATGTTCCCAATCCCGTGTTCACTACCGGCCGCAGTCGACCAGTGCACGACCCGCTCCGCGGGAGTGTCGCTTGCGGCGACGTAGCGTAGTGTCGATAAGACTTTACGGCGGAGTTCCTTCAACGGAAAGGAACTCCACCATGGACGCTGTCACTTCCGCCGCCCCGAACAATTCGCTTTCCCAGCGTATACTGCAGGATATGAAGATGCGTGGTCTTGGGCAGCACACACAGAGGGACAAAATCCATCACGTTTACAAATGATCGACAAACACCTCGGCAGACCTTTCGGGATCTCGAGCGATCGCGAAAGCAGCCTCCGCAGGCTAAAAACTGGCGAGGTAGTGAACCGGCGCATTCCGTCTATGAGGATCAATCACTCAGAAGTGCTGTGATGGTCTTAGTTTCGGTATAATTTAGAACACCTTCTTCGCCGACTTCGCGCCCCCAACCGCTTTCCTTGACGCCGCCGAATGGCGCGGACGGATCATTCATGCCATGGGTATTGATCCACACCGTGCCGGCCTGCAACCTGCGCGCGGTCAGATGAGCGCGTGAGAAATCGCGGGTCCAGATATTGGCGGCCAGACCATAGCGGGTGTCGTTCGCGGTCCTGATGACCTCATCGACATCATCAAATGGCGTGGCCACAAGCACAGGACCGAAAATTTCTTCGCGCACGATCGGCGCGTCCGCAGATGGATTGGCGAAGATCGTCGGTTCCACGAAATAGCCGTCACCTGCGCCGGCCTTGCCGCCCATCACCAGTTCCGCGCCGCTCGCCCGCCCCTGTTCGATGTAGTCAAGCACTCTGCCCTGCTGCGTCCGTGACACCAGCGGTCCCAGCATCGTGTCGGGATCACGGCCATGCCCCAGTTTGAACTGCCTCGCCGCCTGTGCCACTCCGTCCACGACACGATCGAAAACCGACCGCTCGACATAGAGGCGCGATGCGGCAAGGCAGACCTGCCCGGAATTGAAGAAGATGGCGAGCGCAGCGCCCAGTGACGCCTTTTCCAGATCCGCGTCGGCGAAGATGAGCGACGGCGATTTACCGCCCAGTTCCAGCGTTACGCGCTTCAGATCCCGCGCTGCCGTCTGCACAATCTGCTTGCCCACACGGGTCGATCCGGTGAACGCGATCTTGTCGATGCCGGGATGCTCCACCAAGGCCTGACCGGCCTCATGCCCATAGCCCGTCACGATATTCAGTACGCCTTCGGGCAGCCCTGCCTCCAGCGCCAGTTCCGCTAGTCGCAGCGCGGTGAGTGGCGTCACTTCGGAAGGCTTCAGCACGATGGTACAGCCTGCCGCAAGCGCCGAGGCGATTTTCCAGGCGGCCATGGCGAGGGGATAATTCCAGGGTACGATCTGGCCGACCACGCCGATCGGTTCGCGCACCGAATAGCTGTGATATTGGCGGCCATCGCCGGAAATCGGATTGACCTGACCATGGATCTTGGACGTCCACCCCGCCATGTAGCGGAAGATATCCACGGCCGCCGGCACGTCGACCGTCAGCGCATGATGCACCGCCTTGCCATTGTCATAGCTTTCAAGAAGGGCCAGTTCCTGCGCATTCTCCTCGATCTTGCGCGCGATCGTTTCGATGATCCTGCCCCGATCCAGCGGCCGCATGCGCGACCATGCGGCGGACTCGAACGCTGCCCGCGCGCGCTTCACGGCCCTATCCACATCCTCTGCGGTGCCCGCCGGCACATTGGCGAATATCTGTCCGGTCGCAGGATCCTCGACATCGATAGTGCGCCCATCCGCCGCCTCTTCCCAGTCGCCACCGATCAGCATGCGGGTCGTGGGCAGGCGAACCTGATGCCCGACGTCACCGTGAAGGCGATCGGCGGAGAACACGGGTGCATTCATCTTCTTTTCTCCAACAATCAAGAAGGGGCCGCGCCGCCTTTCATGGCGCGGCCCAGGGGAGAGCGTTCAAAAACGCGCCGACAAATTGACCCCGAAAGTGCGCGGGCGACCTGCGAAGCGGACCGTGGTGTCGGTGATGCGCGTGGCGTTAGTCCAGTAATAGGTGTTGCCAAGATTTCGAACGAAGGCGCTGATCTTGTAGCGCTTGTCGTCGAATGAAAGCCCCGCCCGGAGATCGATCAGCGTATAATCTTCGATCGTCAGTCCACCCTGTGCGGAAAGATCCGCCGATGGCGTGGCACGGGCATTGCCCAGCACGGCCTTGGTATCGCTCTGGAAATTCAGGTTCGCGCCGATAAAGGCCACCACATCGTCGCTCAATGTCCAGTCATATTGCGCGTCGGTCACGATCTGGAATTTGGGCGTATAGGGGAAGGCCGAGCCGCCGAAATCGACCTGATTGCCATAGCTGTCATAGTTGACGAAGCTGCCCTTGATCTTTGTATCCAGATAAGTCGCGCCGATGCTGACGCGCAATCCATCCGTGGGCGCCAGATCCAGTTGTATTTCCCCGCCCTGCACCCGGCTTTTGGGAACATTTACCAGAGCCTCCAGCGGCCCGAACACATCAGGGTTGGCGATTACCCGCCCCTTCAACTGCTTGTCGCTATAGTCATAATAGAAGAGCGCGCCATTGATCTGGGCGGTATTTTCCAGCACAGTAAGCTTCGCGCCAACTTCATAAGCGGTGATAGATTCCTGCGTGACCGGATTGAACTGGTTCGCGTCGCTGGCCGACAGCATGGGAAAACTGCCGGACTTGTAGCCCTTGCTGACCGACGCGTAGAGCAGGATATCCTTGCTCGGCTTATAATCCATACCCGCGCGCCAGGACACATTATCCTCGTTCAACGCACGCTGCACTTCTCCCACGGTCAGCGTCGACCCGTCGATGGTCACGCACGCGTCTTCCGCGATGGAGATGGGCGCCAGCCCAGCGCCACCCCGAATGAAGTTCACCATATTCTGGATGCCCTGTCCAAGCGCAAAGCCGCGATCGGCGGTGCAACCAGCGAAATCGATGTTCGTCTTAGTATAGCGCACCCCGCCATGCACGGTGATACTATCGCCGATGTCATAATCCAGATTGGCGAACACCGCCTTATTCACGAATTTCTGCCGCGCATATTGGCTATAGACGAAGAAAGGGATGCCAAGGCCGGCATCAACGAAATTATAGGCCGGCGTCGATTGATCATAAGGACCGGCATCATCCTGCTGATATGTCTTTTCCCGCGCGTAATTGGCACCCAGAATATAGGTCAGGTCGCCGACACGCCCCTGCAACCGCAATTCCTGCGACAGCGCCGTGATCTTGCCCGTGGTGTTGTAGAAATAATCGCGCAGCGCCACCCCGTCCGGGTCGATATTCTGATCATTATGATATCGGGAATAGCTGCTGATCGACGTCAGGGTAATGTCATCGGTCAGGTCGATGTCACCGCGGAATGCCGCCTGATAAAACCAATCGTCGCGCCTGGGTTTCTGCTCCGGCGTCCAATCTGCATCGCGATTGTTGCGTGGCGCTATCGGGTAGGTGGCGAGCGGCCCAAGTCGCGCGGGATTGCCCAAGGGCACCACGCCGATCAACTGCGCCGCCTGCCCGTCGCTCTTGTCGATGAAGCCATTCAGATTGAGCGAAAAGCGCACCCTGTCCGACGGCTCGAAGTCGAGGAGGAGGCGGCCCGTGGTGAAATTGCGATCACCCAGTTTTTCATCGCGGGTATAGCTGCGCTGCCATGCCCCACCCTGTTCGGTCCGCACCGCAACCCGCGCGGTCAGCGTATCGCTGATCGGTCCGCTGATGAACCCGCCGCCGCTGACCTGTCCGAAACTGTCCACCCCCGCGTCCAGCCCGGCCTTGAAAGTCGATGTCGGCTTGGCCGCGATATAATTGATCGCCCCACCGGTTGCATTCGATCCGAACAACGTGCCTTGCGGCCCCTTCAGCACCTCGACCCGTTCCAGATCCAGCGTCGCGCCGCGCGTCATGATCGAAAAGGGGATCGGCACCTGATCCTGATAGATGCTGACCGTTGGTTTGGCAGCAAGGCTGGTGTCGTAGAAGCCGATGCCGCGCAGCGTATAGACCGGCGTGGAAAAGGCGCTTTCGGTATAGTTGAAGCCGGGCACGATCTTCACCAGATCGGCGACATTGGCAATGCCCTGGCTGGCCAGCTTTTCGCCCGATGCCGCCGTAATCGAGAGTGGCACGTCGTTGATGGCCTGTTCCCGCTTCTGGGCCGTCACGACGATATCGCCCAGGCCCACCGCCTGCTGCGCCGGGGGCGCCGTGTCGGCCTGTGCGAAGGCCGGCGATTGCAGCGCCACGGCCGATACGCTCGCGACAAGCAAGATCATCCTGTTGTGCATTTCAGACTCCTCCCATTGTCGCCCGGATGTTCCACCTCTGGGCCATGTGCCGGTCCCGCCTGAGCGGTGTCCCGGCCTTGAAAAATCAGGCTTTCTTGAATCGGATCGGCAGCGCCTTGTAACCGCCGACGAAATTGGTCTCGACCAGCCGGGGATCGCCCGCCATCTCGACCGACTGCAAATGCGGCAGCAATTCCTCGAAGAGGATACGCATCTCCAGCTTGGCCAGATGCTGGCCCAGGCACATATGCGGCCCGAAGCCAAAGGCGATGTGCGGATTGGGCGAGCGGGTAATGTCGAATCGGTCGGCGTCGGTGAACACCGCCTCGTCGCGGTTGCCGGACGGATAGCAGATCATCAGTCGTTCCATCGCCCGGATATTCATGCCGCGAACCTGCGTGTCGGCAGTGGCATTGCGCATGAAATGTTTAACCGGGCTGGTCCAGCGAATCGCCTCGTCGACAAGACCGGGTATCAGGCCAGGGTCGGCCTTCACCTTCGCCCAATTTTCGGAATAGACCATCATGCCATGCAGGCCTCCGGCCGTGGACGACGATGTCGTGTCATGGCCAGCCGTCGCGATCGCCACATAATAGCCATTGGCTTCATCGCGGGGAATCGGCGCACCGTTGATCCGGGAGTTGGCGATCAGCGACAGGAGATCGTCGGTTGGCTGTTCGCGGCGCCGGGCGCTCAGCTTGTCGAAATAGACGTAGAAATCCTCGATCGAAGCCGCCCATTGCTTGGCCGCGACGACCGGGTCCGCCGCCATTTCCGGCCGCTGTTCTTCCGGATCATGGACGCCGAAAAATTCCTGGGTCAGTTTCAGCATTTTGGGTTCGTCTTCGGGCGGCACGCCGAACAGCGTCATGATCACCCGCAGCGGATAATGCAGCGCAAAGTCGCGCACGAAATCGCACTCACCATCGAAGCTGAGCAGATTGTCGACCGACTGACGCGCAAGCACCCGAATCTGTTCTTCCAGCTTGCTGATCTTGCCGGGCAGGAACCAGTTGGCCGTCAGCATGCGGTAGGTGGCATGTTCGGGCGGGTCCATATAGGTCAGCGATGACAGAAGCCGCGTCGTGCCGCCGGTGATTTCCCGCGTGAAGGCATCGGATGCCTGATCGTTCAGAACCGGGTTATGATCGGCATTGTGGAACAGCTTGGCGTTTCGCTCAATCTCCCGAATGTCGGCATGCCTGGTGACGATCCAGAGCGGATCATAGCCGGGCACCTGCGCCATCCCCAAAGGCATATGTTCGCGAAGCCATTTGAACGCGCGATAGATGGTCGCGTCATCCGTGTAGCTTTTCGGTGCGATCACAATTCGTGCGATATCGTCTGGAATGATGGGACGCATGTCAGCATCCAGCGAAGTCGCCATAATTCTACCCTCTCCAGCTACGCCGTCCTCAGGACATCTACGTATTGCGTATGCATATTACGTAGTAGTGGACAAGGGTGTCGGTCAATCGTAAAAACAGGTCCGACCATTCAGGTTTTTCAGCGAACGGAAATGACGGATTCCTGCGGATCATATCCATCAGACATCCCTGATCCGTCCCTGCATTTGAATGGACGACACCAAGTTTGAATAGGAGGATGCAGATGGAAATAGAGGCAGCCGTCGCCCGGACCGCTGGCGGAGACTTCAGTGTCGAACGTCTGACACTGGGCGAATTGCGCCCAAACGAAGCGTTGGTGCGCGTCGTCGCGACGGGCCTTTGCCATACCGACCTTGTCGTGCGCGACCAGATATTACCGGTGCCCCTGCCCGCCGTGCTGGGGCATGAAGGGGCCGGTGTCGTGGAGGCTGTGGGCGATGCCGTGACATCGATCGCACCGGGTGATGCTGTCGTCATGGGGTTTGCCGCCTGCCGCGCCTGCCCGCAATGCGATGCCGGTCAGCCCGCCTATTGCCGCGACTTCGCTCCGCTAAACTTTGGTGGCCATCGCGCCGACGGATCGACTTGCCTGCATGACGGCCCTACCCCGGTCAGCAGCCATTTCTTCGGCCAGTCCTCCTTTGGCACCTACGCCATCGTTGCCGCGCAAAATCTGGTGAAAATGCCGATCGACGCGCCGCTCGAACTGCTGGGTCCGCTAGGCTGCGGCATCATGACGGGCGCCGGCGCGGTGATGAACGCGCTCAAGCTGCAAGCGGGCGAATCGATCCTCATCATCGGCGGTGGTCCGGTCGGCCTGAGCGCCGTCATGGCTGCCAGAGCCTTGGACGCCGGCCAGATCATCGTGGCCGACCCTCTGGAGAGTCGCCGCGCCATGGCCGTCGATCTCGGCGCGACCGGCACCATCGATGTGACGGCGGGCGACACGGCCGAACAATTGCGCGCCATCCATCCACAGGGAGTCCATTGCGTGCTGGACACATCGGGTGTCGTCCCGGCCATCCATTCCGGCATAGCGGCGCTTGCCCCCTTGGGGCGCCTGGCCATGGTCGGCGTTCCCAAGGCGCTCGACGCAGCCATCAGCCTCAACATCCTGCACATGTTGTCTCTGGGCATCAGCATCTGCGGCGTGACGGAAGGCAATGCCGACCCGCAGACATTCCTACCCGAACTGGTTGCCCTCAACGCTAAGGGGCTTTTCCCATACGAAAAGCTGATCACCCGCTATCGACTGGCGGATATCAATCAGGCCGTGGCCGACCAGCATGCCGGGCGGTGCGTCAAGGCTGTCCTGACGATGGCCTGATGCCCTGTGCGGGGCGATCCGTTTCTTCGCCGGCACGGATCGCCTCGACATGGCGGAAGAAGGCGCGCTGACGCATCAGACCGAAGAAATCGAGCATGAGCGGCAAAGCATGTTCGACCATGGTCGCCGCCTTTTCGACATCGATATGGCCTTCGACCCGTTCCATAAAGGTGGTCGCTTCCCATCGCCCGACGAAATCCGCGGCCTCGGTGTAGAAGCCAAGAATGTCCGGCGTATAATCGAGTTGCTGGTCGAACCCGGCTTTGCGCATGTCGCCCCATAGCCGCACGAGTTGCGCGCAGGTGATGCTGAGCGCTTCGCCCTGTTCGGTATCGATGATGTCCAATATGCCGATCTTCGCCAGCGTGCGCGCATCCTCTGCCGCATGGGGATAGCGATCAAGCAGGGAGGCGACCGTCACCGGCGGCCCATCAGCACCGGCCCGATGCGCGACCAGCTGTTCCAGTTGATCAAAGGCGCTAGCCTCTACCCGTGCCTCGGTCCCTTCTCCGGCGATGATCGCCTTGATCTGGGCCAGGGTCAGGCGGTTTTCGCGCTGCAACCGTCGCACCGCCAATATGGCCTGCACATGCTCCTCGCCATAGTCGGCGACGGTCTTGCGCGGCCTTTCCGGCTCCGGAATCAACCCCTGGCGAAGATAGACGCGGATCGTTTCCCTGTGGACCCCGGTCCGCTGCTCCAGCTCGCGCATCTTCATAGATGCGCTACAGCATGGGGCAGCGGCGGGAGCAAGCCACTATGTTAACTGCATACGCAAGGGCGCGACATCAGGCCGCGACCTTTCCCCCCTCTTCCGCTTCCTGCATGTTGCTCAGCAGCCGGCGCGCCTGATTGACCGCGCCATCGCTGGCGATGCCGACGAAGGGGCGTGTCGGCTCATCATCGATCCGGCGCTGCTGCGCCTCCAGCGTTTCCTCATCTTCCGTGATGGTGTCGAAAAACTGGTCGAATAGCGTAGCAGGAACGCCACTCTCCTTCGGCGCGGTCGTGCAGATCGTCCAGAGATAGTGGCTGGTAGTTTCCGTTTCCGGCGTAATGAAATGGTTGTTCGCCAGCATGAAGCCATTGTCACGACGCCCTTCATAGGCGCCCGTTCCCACATCGCAGCCGCCAGCGTTGACACGGCACGTCATGCCAATGCTTGGTTCGAACCGCACCTCTTGCCAGCGATCGACGCGCCCCTTGAAGCCGCCCGCATCGATATAGGATTTGGGCGGAACGGAATTGGGCATCTTACGCAGCAAGGTCACGCGGCGGCCGTCAAATTCGACCTTGGTGTCCGCGCTATAATGTTGCTCCGGATTTCCGCCGATCGTGCGCGCATGGATGTAGGGCACATGGGTCAGGTCCATGATATTGTCGATGATCAGCTGCCAGTTCGACTTTACTGGGAAAGTATAGGGCCTCCAGGTCCAGGCCGGATCATTATGTTCGGGACTATCGACGATCACGCTGGGGTCGGCCAGCGCCGGTTCGCCCATCCATATCCAAATCAGATGATCCTTTTCGACTACGGGATAGTGGCGGACATTGGCAGAAGCCGGGATACGCGCCTGATTGGGAATACGGGTGCAGGTACCGCGACCGTCGAATTCCACGCCATGATAGCAGCAGCGCAGAATATTGCCTTCGACATGGCCGGCAGACAGGGGCATAGCCCGGTGGCTGCACCGATCCTCCAGAGCTGCGATCTCGCCATCTTCGGTCCGGAACAGCACGACCGCCTTGTTCAAATACCTGCGCCCCAGTGTCTTGCCGGGTTCGATATCGGCGGCGAAGGCGGCCACATACCATGCGTTGTAAATGAACATAAGCTCTCCATCCGTTCGGCCGGCCCATTCGACGGTTCCGGCGCTACCCTATTGTTGGTTGCGATTATGGAGGCCCAACCGGCGGGCGCCAATCGCAATGCCATAAAGCCATAAGAAAACGGGAAACGAACGTCGCGCACCGGGATCAGCGCAAATAGAGACCACCATTCATGTCCAGCGTCGCCCCGACGAAGAAACCACCGCGGTCGGATGCGAGCAGCGCCGTGGCGGCCGCGATTTCGCCTACGGCCATAAAGCGCCCCACCGGTACTTCCGCCTCGACCCTTGCAATCTGTCCGGAGGACAAGCGCGCCTTGGCCGTGTCGATCGGCCCCGGCGCTATGGCGTTTACGGTCACGCCAGTCCCGGCCAGATAACGCGCGAAATATTTGGTCAGCATGATCGCCCCGGCCTTCGACGCGGCATAATGGGGCGAAGCCACGGTGCCACCATTCTGCCCGGCGAGCGAGGTGATGTTGACGATCCGCCCATAGCCATTTGCGCGCATATGGTCGGAAAATATCTGGCAACTCAGGAACACGCTGCGCATGTTGATCTGGACGATCAGGTCAAATTCCTCCGGACTGATGTCCTGCGTCGGCGTCCGCTTGGCAAAGCCGGCATTGTTGACGACGATATCGGTCTTGCCCCAGAGCGCCGCGATCTGGTCCCTAGCCGCCAGGAAATCCGATTTTTCGCGCACATCCAGCTTCAGCGCTATCGCCGTCTCTCCGGACGGATCGAGGGAGTGGGCAACGGCCTGTGCCACGTCAATGTCCACATCGCTGACCGCGACGCGCCCACCGCCGGCATGGATTTCCCGCGAGACGGCTTCGCCGACGCCCCGTCCGCCCCCCGTGACGAGCGCAGCCCGCCCGGCGAAGGAGAAACTGCCATTGGCGGGAAGTTCGAAAATATCGGCCATCGTTCATCCTGTAATATGGAGGGGAGAGGCCAGAGCCCCTCCCCGATTGCATCGGCGTCAGGGGCGCAGCGACAGCGTCACGCCATAGGTGCGCGGCGTATTGGTGAAGATTTTCCAATAGGTCGTGCCGTTGCCCGGCACCGCAAGAAAGGCGGTGATGTCGTCTGCATTGACGATCTGATAATTGTTGGTGAGGTTCTTGCCCCAGATGCCGACCGTCCAGCGCCCATCGGCACTTTCATAGTTCAGCCGCGCGTTGAGCGTCCGCCCCTTCGTATCATTATAAAGATTGTCGTAAAGACGCAGCGTGTTGGCGTCATCGGTCGAGATGCGTGAGGAATAATTGAAATCGGCCTGCGGCGTGATCTTGGCACCGTTCGCCATCGCCAGATCATAACTGGCCCCGACCGTGAAGCTGTCCCGCGGCGCGAATTTCGCCGGGTTGCCGGAATAATCGAGATTGACCAGCGGATCGCGCAAGTCGGTGTAAGTGCCGACAAGATGCGTCCAGTTGCCGGTCAGGCGCAGACCATCGACCGGGCGGAGCACGGATTCGATCTCGACCCCCTTCATCTTCAGCGTGCCATTATAGGTATGGGCAATGCCGCCCGCGCCGGAGAAATTCTGGAGATTCTTCGTCTTCTGCTTGAACAGCGCGACATTGAAATCGAGCATATTGTCGAAAAGCCGCGTCTTCGCGCCAATTTCATAATTTTGCGCCTTTTCCGGCTCCAGCGGAATCGTCGGGTTGAGATAGGCATTGTCGACAAAGCCGCCCGACTTGAAGCCCTTTGCCCAGGTGGCATAGAGGTTCACATTCTGCATCGGACGATATTTTACCGTCACCCGCGGCGTGAAGGCATTCCACGTCTTGCCACCCGATGCGAAGACTTCACCGGGAAAGCCGAAGCCGGGAATCGCGCCTGCATCGGTTGTGGAAAAGGCGTGATAGTCGATCTTCTTGCGATCCGACGTGTAGCGCCCACCGGCAACCAGCGACAGGCCGTCAGTGACCTCGAACGTCGCCTCACCGAAAGCCGCGAGGCTGCGCACATTGCCTTCCTGCTCGCGCGTGATGTTGGTCACGCCCGGATTGCGCCGGACAGTCGCGTTGACTGCCGATCCGGGCAGCGGGCTATAGTAGAAGATGTTCGTGGTCGAGACATCCGCCGACAGGAAATAGGCGCCCACCACATAGGATAGACGGCCCGGCGCGGAGGCGAAGCGCACTTCCTGTGTGAAACTGCGATTCTTCACTACCTGCCGGCGATCGAAGACGGGAACCTGAGTGGCGACCGGCACATCGTCGTTGATCGCATGGCTGTCATTCATCCGATAGCCGGTGATCGACGTCAGCGTGCCGCCAAACAGATCCAAATCGCCGCGCAGATAGCCTCCGCGCAGCCGCTGGCGATAAGGCGAGCGGGCGAAGTCATTATTCGTCCATTTGCTGTCATCATAGTCGCCAAAAGTGGAGGGAACGACCTGATTGCCGCCGATGCCCAGGCTGATCGCGCCGCCATTGCCTTGCGTATAGCTATAGTCCCCCGACAGAACGATCCTGAGCGTATCGGTCGGCTTGAACAGCAATTTGCCGCGCATGGCGACGCCATCGGTCTTGCCATAGCTGCCCTTCTGGTTGGGCGTATCGATCAACCCGTTCGACGTTTCCGTGCTGAATGCCGCGCGAAAGGCCAGCTTGTCGTCCACCAGCACGCCGTTCACCATGCCTTCGGTGCGGACATAGGCGCCGTTGCCTGCCGTCACCTGACCGAACCAGTCTTCCTTCATCTCCGGATTATTGCTGATGACGGCGATCGCACCGCCCACGACGTTGCGACCGAACAACGTACCCTGCGGCCCGCGCAGCACCTCGACCCGCTGTGTATCGAAGAAATTGGCGTTCAGGTCATTGTTGAACACATAGTAGACGTCGTCCATGAAATAGGCGACCGGCGTATCGAGCGTGGCCGTGCGGAAGGTCGACACATTGCCGCGGATCGCGACGATCGACAGCGATTTATCCGCCGTGTTCACGGTGATGCCCGGCATCTGCTGGGTCAGCGCCGCGGGGCTGAATACCTGTGATTCGCGCAGCAGTTCGCCGCCAAAGGCCGCAATCGAAAATGGCACTTCACGCACGGTCGATTCGCGACGCTCCGCCGTCACGACAATATCTTCGGGCAGCATGTTGGGCTGTGCGGCCGCATCCTGCGCCGCGCCCTGATCCGTCTGCGACCAGGCCGGCGCGGCGGCCATCATGGCAATGAGGGCCGATACTGCGACCGAGGTTTTGAAGCTGAAAGGCATACCCATACTCTCCCTTAACGACGCGGCTTGATGCCGCCTGAGCACCGTGAAGCAGCAAAAGGAAGAGGCGCGCAATAACATCGTCCCGGTTATTGAATGGTCCGACCACATTCCGATTGGGGTCACCGCGAGGGACCCTCTAGCTAGGAGGAACAAGATTTCATGTGTCGTGACCCAGCGAGATCACGGCCAGGGTACAACAACAAAGACAAGGAAGAGGCTGAGCCATGCAGTCCAGTGATAGCGCCGACATGACCCGCGTGGGACCGGGAACGATCATGGGCACGATGATGCGTCAATATTGGCTGCCGGCCTGCCTGTCGTCCGAAGTGACGGCGGATGGCGACCCGGTCCGCCTGATGATCCTGTGCGAAAAGCTGATCGCTTTCCGCGATAGTTCAGGCCGCGTGGGTATCATGGACCATCGCTGCCCGCACCGTTGCGCGTCGCTCTTCATCGGTCGCAACGAACAAAATGGCATCCGCTGCGTCTATCATGGCTGGAAGTTCGACGTGGACGGCAAATGCGTCGATATGCCCTCCGTCCCGGCGCGCATGGACTTCAAGGAAAAGGTCCATGCCAAGGCGTACAAGACCCATGAGGCCAATGGCCTGATCTGGGTCTATATGGGCGAAAACCAGTCCGCGCCGCCGCCGCTGCCCGAAATCGAGGCGACGATGCATCCCGACGCGGAAATCTGGTGCCTGCAACGCGATTGCAACTGGCTTCAGGCGCTGGAGGGCGACATCGACACCAGCCATGTCGGCTTCCTGCATGTCGGATCGATCGAGGCGGATGATCTGGATGAGGATCATCCGATGCGCCCGACCGTCCTCAACCGTGCGCCCGACTATGAGGTTGCGCAGGCCGACTGGGGCGTCATGTATGGCGGCTATCGCCCGAACGACGACGGCCAGATGAGCTGGCGCGTCGCCCATTATATGTTCCCCTTCTGGACGCAGACGCCCAATAACCGCTTCGCCACCCGCGCCATCGCCCGCGCCTGGGTGCCGATGGATGATGAACATTCGATGCTGTTCGACATCACCTGCGGCGTCGACGCGGGCAATCCTGCCTACACCTCGACACTCAAGGACGGCACGCCGCTGTTCGCGCCGCTCGAATATGCGCCCAACACCACCGACTGGTATGGCCGCTGGCGCTCGCCCGACAGCGAGAAGAACGACTGGGCGATCGACCGGGAATCGCAGCGCAACGGCACACAGTTCACCGGCATCCCCAATATCACCATGCAGGATCAGGCCGTGACGGAGAGCATGGGACCGATCACGGACCATAGTTTCGAAAATCTGGCCCCGACCGACCAGATGATCGCGCGTGTACGCCGTCGGGTATTGCTGGCGGCCCGTGCCCTGGCGAACAAGGGCGTCCTGCCGCCGGGCATCGAAGATCCCAGCATCTTCTATCGTGCTCGCGCCGGGTCTTTCCTGCATGATCCCAACGACACGCTTGCCAACGCCTATGAAGCTGCGTTGGCCAAGGCGGTGCGCTGGCCCGAACAGGTCGAAGCGGCAGAATAGGATGACAACCGGGGCCGGCGCGATCCATGCGTCGGCCTCCTGAACAAGGATATGAGGGTGACGAAACGCTTTGCGGCTTGTCCGGTCCGTCGATCCATGACGGCCCGGCCCTGCCAAGACACGCATCGCACCGGATGGAGAGGCAGATGCGCGCAAGATTGAAGAACATCCGTTGGGAAGCGGAAGGGATCAACAGCTATATATTGGAACCCGTGGACGGAGGCCTGATGCCCGCATTCGAACCGGGTGCCCATGTCGATGTCCAGTTGTCACCCGGCCTCGCCCGCAGCTATTCGCTGGTCAACGACCCGGCCATTCGTGGCTATTATGAGATTGCGGTGCACCATGCGATCGACAGCCGGGGCGGATCGCGCCACATCCATGAACAATGGCGCGTGGGCCAGATCCTCGACATTTCTGACCCGAAGAATAATTTCCCGATGGTGGAAGATGCCAGCCACACGGTGATGATCGCGGGCGGCATCGGCATCACCCCGATGCTGCCGATGATCGCCCGGCTGGAAAAGCTGGGGCGTAGCTGGGAACTCCATTATGTCGCTGCCAGCCCGGATCGTGCAGCCTATGTCGATCGCCTGTCCGACCATGATCGGGTGGAAATCGCCTATGATGGCATTCCCGGTGGCCGCAGGCTGGACCTCGCCGCCATCTGTGCCGCCGCGCCCGCCGATGCGCACCTCTATTGCTGTGGTCCCGGCGGCATGCTCGACGCATTCGTCGCCACCAATTGCGACCGCCCCAAGGGCCATGCCCATATCGAATATTTCTCGGCGGAGACGGAAGTCGCGACCGAGGGCGGCTATACGCTGGAGCTGGCCAAGAGCGGCAAGACTATCAGCGTCGATGAAGGCGAAACCATGCTCGACGCCCTGCTGAGCGCCGGCGTCGATATCGGCTTTGCCTGCGCCGAGGGGATTTGCGGCACCTGTGAAGTCAGGGTGCTGGGCGGCATCCCCGACCATCGCGACCATTTCCTGACCGATGAGGACAAGGCCGCCAACACATCGATCATGGTCTGCTGTTCGGGTTCAAAAACCGCAACACTCGTACTCGATATCTAAAACGAAGAATTCCGGTTTTTCAATGCCGGACCAGAAAATAAATGAGCGGTCGAAAACGACCCCAGGGTAAGGAGAATGTCTTGGCGGTTGCCACGATAGAAAGCAGCAGCCCCCAGTCCATGCTGGATGACCTGCCGATGTCGGCTTTCCAGCTATGGTCAGTGCTGATGATCGCCGCGACCGTCATCCTCGACGGGCTCGACAACCAGATGCTCGGCTTGGCCGCCCCATCGCTGCTCAAGCAATGGGGCATCGGACGGGAAGCCCTGGGATCGGTTTTTGCGCTGGGGTTCGTCGGCATGGCCGTCGGCACCTTGACGTCGGGCTGGGTCGGTGACCGGTTCGGGCGGCGCGGCGCTCTGATCATCGGTGTCGCAATCTTTGGCGTTGCAACGCTGCTGACCGGCTTCACAAATGCCCTTTGGCAGGTGGCCATGCTCAAGATGCTGGCAGGTGTCGGGCTGGGCGGCGTGCCGGGCACGGCGAGCGCGATGATCGCGGAATTTACCCCGGTCCGCTGGCGCAGCATCGCTGTAACATTCGGCGTCGTCTGCGTCTCCATCGGCGGAATATTGGGCGGAATAGCCGCTGCCCTGATCCTGCCCAGCCTTGGCTGGCGCTGGCTCTTCTACATCGGCGGCGCAGTGACGTTGATGTTCGTGGCCTGGCTATGGTCAGTCCTGCCGGAATCGCCTCGCTTTCTCGCGCAGCGCCCTGATCGCGCCGACGAACTGGATCATATATTGCGCCGCATCGGTCATCCCGATCCGGCATCCGTCGCGCGTCAGGCGCAAACAGCGCGCGAAGCGGCGCATTATGAGCCTATGCGCAAGCTGTTCGGGCCTGCGCTGCTGCGCGATACGATGGCGCTGTCGATCGCCATGTTTTCGGGCATGTTCATGATCTACCTGATGTTCAGCTGGGCGCCAACGATGCTGACCAGCACGGGTTTTGGCCTTCAGACCGCCAGCCTTGGCCTGACCAGCTTCAACATGGGCGGCACCATAGGCGCGATGATCGCCAGCCTTGCCATCATCCGCTTCGGATCGCGACCGGTCCTGATCCTGATGGCTGTTGTCGGCGCGGGCGTGTGCACGACGCTGGCCCTGCTGCCGATCAATGGCGGTCGCAATGAAGGGGCGGTACTCGCCTGCCTCGGTGCGCTCGGCCTCTTCGCCAGCGCTGCCCAGTCCGCCATGTTTGCGGTCGGCGCCCATGCCTTTCCCACCGCCTTGCGCGCGCGGGGCCTTGGCCTGATGGGCGCGGCCGGGCGGGCAGGCGCGATCGTCAGCGCCATCGCTGGCGCCATATTGATCGGCTGGAGCAATCTGGGCTTTTTCGGCGCCCTGGCCGCATTGATGCTGGTCAACGCCCTGGGCTTCATCGCCGTCCGGGGCCATATTCCCCGGCTCGGCCGCAAGGACATGCACATATGAGTGACGCCTTCGACTATATTGTGATCGGTTCCGGTTCGGCCGGCAGCCTGATGGCCAATCGCCTGTCTGCCGATCCCGCCAATCGCGTCGCCTTGATCGAAGCCGGGCCATCCGACAGGACATGGCCGGTCAACATCAAGACCGCCATGCCTGTCGGAAATATTTTCCTCCTGCCGCATGAGAAATATAACTGGAAGCAATCGCTTGTCGGCAATGCCGCCGTCCACGACCGCCAGATCAATTTCCCGCGCGGCAAGTTGTTTGGCGGATGTAGCGCGATCAATGGCGGCGTCTATATCCGGGGCCAGAAGGCGGATTATGATGCTTGGGTCGATGCCGGCAATGTTGGCTGGTCCTATGCCGACGTTCTGCCCGCCTTCAAAGCCGTGGAAAATTACGCCGGGCCTGACAAAGCCTGGCATGGCAAGGGCGGTGAACTGGACGTCCAGAAACCCAAAAGCTGGAATCCGATCGCAACCGCCATCGTCGATGCTGCCGCGCAAGCAGGCCATCATCGCAACGAGGATTTTGCGGGTGAACGGCAGGACGGCTTTGGTCGCTATGACCTGAACCAGCGCAACGGCACGCGCCTGTCGAGTGCCCGCGCCTTCCTGCATCCCGCGCTGGGACGCGCTAACCTGACGGTTCTGGACGAAACTATGGTGCGCCGCATCCTGTTCGATCGCGGCCGGGCCGTCGGCCTGGAGATCGAGAAGAACGGCGCACGCCGTACGGTCAGCGCCCGACGAGAGATCATCCTGTGCGCTGGCGCGACCAATTCGCCGCAACTGCTGATGCTGTCCGGCATCGGACCGCAGGACCATCTGAAGGAGATGGGGATCGATCTGATCCACCATCTGCCCGGTGTCGGAAAGCATCTCCAAGACCATCCGACAGTCCATGTTGCGATGGAAAACCCCTCGGCCGAATCCTACGCTATCTCGGCCAAGGCGCTGCCCCGCATCCTTGCCAGCCCGTTTAAATATCTGGCCAACCGTAGCGGCATGCTGGCGTCCAATGTCGCGGAATGCGGCGGTTTCCTCTGCACCGACGGGAGCGGTCGCCCCGACATCCAGATCACGTTCCTCGTCGGGCTGAAGATCGATGCCCGCGCCATTCCCCGCCGCCATGGCTATATGGCGCTGATCCAGTTGCTCCGGCCCAAAAGCGCCGGATCGGTGCATCTGGCCAGCAACCGGCCGGAAGACAAGCCGGTGATCGACCCCAATTTCTTCGCCGATCCCTATGACATGAAGACCCTGATCGCAGGTTTCCGTGAAGCCCGGCGCATCTTCGCCCAGCCCGCGCTCGCCGCCATGACCGGCGCGGAGATCGAACCGGGTGCGCAATATCAAAGCGACGCAGAGATTGACGCTGCTCTGCGCAAGATCGTGAACACCGCCTACCACCCGACCGGCACCTGCAAGATGGGGCCGGACAGTGATCCTATGGCGGTGGTCGACGGGCGCCTGCGCGTACGCGGTGTGGCCGGCCTGCGCGTGGTCGATGCATCGGTCATGCCGGAGATCATCAGCGGCAACACATCCGCGCCCACCATGATGATCGCGGAGCGGGCAGCGCGCTTCATTCTGGAAGACGCCCACCAATCGAATATCGCCGCCTGATCGCGGCCCCGGAGAGAAGCTATGACCATCATGACCATCCCGCCCCGCCCTACCCTGCTCGACGTGCAGCAGCAGGATATGCTGATCGGCGGCAAGCGCGTGCCCGCCCTGTCCGGCAAGCGTTTCGAGACCCGCAACCCCGCAACGGGTGAATTGCTCGCGACGGTGGCGCAAGGCGGCGCGGAGGATGTCGATCGCGCGGTAAAGGCTGCGCGCGCTGCCTTTGAAGGCCCCTGGCGCCGGATGAAGCCGGTCGAGCGTCAGCGCATTATGCTGCGCCTCGCCGATCTGGTCGAGGCGCATTTTGAGGAACTGGCGATGCTCGACACGTTGGACCTAGGCGCGCCCTACAGCCGCACCATCATGGGCAAGGCGCGGGCGGGCGCGCTGCTGCGCTATTATGCCGGGCAAGCGATGCTGATCACCGGCGACACCATCGACAATAATGCGCCGGGCGACGTCATCTCGCATACGCTGAAGGAACCGATCGGCGTCGTTGCCGCGATCAACCCCTGGAACGGTCCCATCGGCATGTCCGTCTGGAAGGCCGGGCCGGTTCTGGCCACCGGTTGCACCCTCGTCATGAAGCCCGCCGAACAGACGCCGCTGTCAGCCCTGCGCTTTGGCGACCTATGCATGGAAGCGGGCGTACCCGAAGGCGTCATCAACGTCGTCACGGGACTGGGCGATGCCGGTGCGGCGCTGTCCGGCCATCCCGATGTCGACAAGATCGCCTTCACCGGCTCCACCGGTGTCGGCGAGAAGATTCTCCATTCCGCCGCGCCGACAATGAAGCGCGTCACCGTCGAACTGGGTGGCAAGTCTCCCAACATCGTTTTTGCCGACGCGGATCTCGACAAGGCCGTTCCCGCCGCCGCCATGGCAGTGTTCGCCAATGCCGGGCAAATCTGTTCGGCTGGCACGCGGCTGTTCGTGCAGTCCACGATCCATGACGAATTTATGGATCGGCTTGCTGCCTATACCAGGACTATCCGTGTCGGCGATCCGCTCGATCCAGAAACCCAGATCGGCCCTGTCGTCTCCGCCCCGCAGATGGACAAGATTCTGGCCTTCATCGACAGCGCGCACAAGGAAGGCGCTCAGCCCCTAATCGGCGGCAACCGCATGCGCGGCGCAGGCTATGATGCCGGCTATTTCATCGAACCGACCATATTCACCGGGGTCGCGGACGAGATGACCATCGCGCGCGAGGAAATTTTCGGTCCGGTCCTGTCCGCCTTCACCTTCGACACCATCGAGGAGGTGCTGACCCGTGCCAATGCAACGGAATTCGGCTTGGGCAGTGGGGTTTGGACCCGCGATCTGGCGACAGCGCATCGCATGGCACGGGGCATTCGCGCGGGATCGGTATGGGTCAACTGCTATCAGATGCTCGATCCCGCTGTTCCATTCGGCGGCTACAAGATGAGCGGCTTTGGCCGGGAATCCGGACCGCACCATATCGAGGACTATCTCGAAACCAAGGCGGTCTGGATGAGGCTCGATTGACGCGGGGTTCGGCCGTGGAAAACAAGCAGGCCCCGCATCGCCGAGCCGTGCATCTGGACGACCATATCATCGTCCAGATGCAGGCATTGGCAACGGGCCGCACCGACGAGGCGCTCAACGCACGATTCGGGATCAGCTATAATACTTGGCGGAAGCTGCTAGCAGGCGAAGCGGTTCGCCCGTCACTCGCTGATCGACTGAAATTGAGGATCGAAGCGCTCCAGACATCCGATACCTGATTCCGGCTCTGTGATCAGACCCAGCCGGATGCTCGCAGATCGGGAGAGGCGCCCTCTCCGGTCACGCCCTTGGCTGCATCGCTTAGCATTTCCAAAAATCGACGCTGTGTCGCCGTGGGGCGCCAACTGCGCCGGGTTGTAATACCTACAACGCGCCTTGTGCCTTCCAGAGCAGGCCCGACCTGGGTCAACAAACCGCTTCGGATTTGAAGCGCGACCTGATCGGGAGACAACAACGTCAGGAAATTGGCTTCAGTCAGCAATCTACCTATGATCATGACCGATCCGCATTCGACGGGCGTCGCCGGCGTCGTCACTTCCTCAAACAGATTTTCCCATTGCTCGCGCAGCGGCGAATTGGCGGGGGCGACAATCCACGGATAGGCCGCCAGTTGCTCCATGCTCGGCTTCTCCATGCCAGCAAGCGGATGCTGGCTGCCTGCGGCGATCACCAGCCGATCTTCCGTCAGTGGCAATTGATAGAGATCGGCGATCTCGTATGGGCGCAATGCCCCAACGATGATGTCGATCACGCCATCGCGCAGCGGTTCGACCAGTTCGCGCCAACTTCCTTCCAGCACTTTAAAGGCTGCTCGAGGGTCACTCCGCGCCATTCGTGCCATGGCGGCCGGGACAAGATAGGGGCGCGAC
>Ga0114901_1000482_pt1 | contig 27411 bp, 30 predicted proteins | sample MalvireepMed_s16_FD_89686 | JGI IMG/M metagenome (GOLD analysis project Ga0114901, IMG submission 89686) | Marine viral communities from the Global Malaspina Expedition - Malaspina viral metaG DeepMed_s16 | ecosystem: Environmental > Aquatic > Marine > Oceanic | place: Mediterranean Sea... | reverse complement strand
GCGCGGAACGGCCGCTGGTCGATGGTGAAGAGCAATTGCCCCTGCCGCACATAGTCGCCGTCGCGGAAATGGATGGCGGTCACCGCGCCCGACACGCGCGGGCGGATTTCCACCGTCTGGCTGGGGGCGAAGCGGCCGACATAATCATCCCATTGGGTGACGGCGCGCTGCAGCGGCGCGGCGATGCCGACCGTCGCGATCTGCGCCGCCTGGGCCTGCGCCTGCGGCTTGTCGATCAGTTTCCAGGCGCCGCCCAGCACCACGACCAGCGCGATGGCGGCGATGCCGCCATGGCGACGGGACCATCGGCGGCGGGGGCGGTGTGCGGGCGCGTCCTGCGCGCCGTCGGCGGTGACCTTGCTCATCTGGTTCATGCGAAACTCCGGCGTCCGCGGGCGTGGCGTCCCGCGCTGATGGTGGCGAGCAGCAGCTCGAGTTGGGCGGTGGAGAAGCCCGCCGCGCGAAAGGCGGCGAGCGCTGAAAGCGATACGGCATAGCCCCGGTGCCAGGCTTCGACGGCCAGGCGCCGCAACGCCTCCAGCCGCTCGCTGGCGAGCGTCAGGTTGGTCTCTTCGCCGAAGATCCAGCGCCGCAACCGCACGAAGCGGCCCGGTCCGTTCAGCGACCGCAGGCCGTCGGTGCGCGCCAGCGCGACGATCTGCCATTCCTGCGCGGTGAAGCCGGTTGCGATGGCCGGCGCGGGATCGGCCGGAGCGGGCGTGGCGGTGACGGCCGCCAGCGGGGCGGGGCCTGCCATGGGTTGAGTGAAGTCGAGGAAAGCCATGATCCGTGTTCCTTCCCTGTCTTGCGGCGCTGCCTCGCGCTGCCGGTGTTCGGCGGACGCGCGTCCTTACGCCCGGAACGACGCTGATGGCGTCCCGCGGCTTGCGCCCGAATTTTTGCGCAGACCATCCCGGCTGGCCGCGCGGCTGCGCGTCAGGGAGAAGGGCTGTGATGATGGAAACGGCGTGCCTCGGTTGCCCGGATGCGCGCCATCAGTCCGCCGTCAGCGACAGCGGTCGGTAGTGGAAATATCGTGCATGATTGACCTCCCCGGACATAGGTCCAGTTCCTTCTATACCGCTCGGTATATATTAACCGGACCTTGCTGGTCAAGAGCTATTCTGTACCGGCAGGTATTTTATTTCTCGCCCGCCGATTTCAAGAGGGAGGATGCTACGGATGCGAAATAAAGTTTAGCGTCCGGGCCACATCGCCAGCGTGGTGTCGATCAGCGCCTCCAGCCGCTCGACCGGGACGCCCGCGCCTGCCTGCACCGCCATGCCCTGCATCACGGTCGATAGATAGCAGGCGATCGCCTGCGGCTCGATATGCTCGGGCAGGTCGCCTTCCGCCCGGGCGCGCTCGAACCGCTCGATCAGCGCTCGGTCGGACGACGCGCGGCGCGCGAATATCTCGTCGCGAATGCATTCGGAATGGGCCGTGCCGCCGACCGAGCTGATGACGCCCATGCATCCCTTGGGATCGGTGCTGTTGGTCTGGATCGCCAGCGATCCGCGCAGCAGCCGTTCGGCGACTTCGCGCGACGTCGGCGCGTCCAGGGCGGACCGCACATAACAGAGCTTGTCGCGCTCATAGAGGTCGAGCGCCTTGCGGAAGAGCGATTCCTTGTTGCCGAAACAGGCATAGAGGCTCGGCTTGGTGATGCCCATCGCTTCGGTCAGCTCGGCCAGCGACGCGCCTTCATAGCCGCGCCGCCAGAACACCTGCAGCGCAGCCGACAGGGCTTGTTCGGGATCGAACTCCCGGGGTCGGCCCCTCCCGCTCTGTGTCATCGTTTCCATACCGATCGGTATATAGGTAGCATCGCCCGAAAGTCCAGCATCGCCGCTTTCTCGCCTCGACCCGGCGCGCGCGCAAACCCCGTGCATATGTCGCTTTCGCTGTCGGCGTTCGGGGCTGCGCGCCTTGCGGGAGGTGACAGGGCGGGCGGGGGGCAATAGCGTGTTCGTCCGAACCGAGGGGACAAGGGCGATGCGGGCAATGGACAGGACAGCGACCGGCGATCCGACGATCGGAGACGTGGCGGCGGCGGCGGGCGTGTCGATCCGCACGGTCTCGCGCGTCCTCAACGATTCCCCCAAGGTCAACGCCGCGACCCGCGAACGCGTCCGCGTCGCCATCGCGGCGCTGGACTTCCGACCCAGCCTGCGCGGCCGCGCCCTTGCCACGGGCCGCTCCTATCTGCTGGGCATCGTCCACAGCGATCGCAATGCGCTCGTGCTCGACAGCGTCCAGCGCGGCGTTGGGCGGGAAGCGACTCGGCGCGGCTATGAAGTGGTCAGCCATTCGGTCGCGCTGGAACCGCCGACAGACCCGGTGACGGACGTGCTGGCCTTTGCGCGGCGCGCGCGCGTCGATGGCGTGATCCTGCTGCCGCCGGTCGCCGACCTTCCTGATCTCGCCCTCGCCCTGCGCGACGCTGGCGTGCCGGCGGTCGCGCTCTCCTCGGTGCCGATCGACGGCTATGGCGCCGTCATTCTGTCACAGGAGCGCCGGGCGGCGGCCGACGTCGCGGCGCATCTGCTGGCGCTGGGGCATCGGCGCATCGCGATGGTCACCGGCCCTGCCAATACGCGCTCCGCCGCCGAGCGGCGCGCCGGCTTCATCGAAGGCCTGGCCAGCGGCGGCGTGACGCTGATGGCGGAGCGGGAGGGCGATTATGGCCTTGCCTCGGGCCTTTCCGCCGGACGCAGTCTGCTGGCGGCGGCCGATAGGCCCACCGCCATTTTCGCGGCGAACGACGTCATGGCCGCCGGCCTGCTCAAGGCGGCGCATGAACAGGGGATCGGCGTCCCGGACCGCCTGTCGATCGTGGGGTTCGACGGCAGCCTGCTCGCCGATATGCTGATCCCGTCGCTGACCACGGTCGAGCGGCCCTTCGGCGCCATGGCCGAAGGCGCCGCGCGCCTGCTCGCCGACCTGATAGAAGCCAGGCCGCTGTCGCCGCTCGACATTCCGCCACTCAGGCTGCGGATCGCCGAATCGACTCACTTCGTATCTTAGGCGGGTGCCTTAGCGCGTGGGCTCCAGGCGCAGTCGCGCGCCTTCGTTGATCATGTCCTCCAGCCGCGCCGCGCCATCGACATTGGCGCGGATCACTTGCCAGGGATCGACGCTCTGTGCGAAGCGCATGCCGCACAGGTCGCCGCGCGACCACATGATGCGCGCCTCCATGTCCAGATCCTTGGCCCGCAGCCGCACGGTGTTGCCGATGCGGAAGCCCAGCCGATGTTCCAGCAGGCAACCGCCGGCCGATACGTCGCCGACGATCACCTTGCGGCACTCCTCGCCCTCCATCAGGTCCGCCTCGAACGCGGTGACGAAGCGCGGATGCCGGCGCCTGTCGAAGCGCGCTGCCAGGTCCGTGATTGTCATTGTCCAGCACCTCCGAAAGTCGCCATGCGACATGTCTCAACAGGGACGAAGGACGTCGCCGACATCCCTCGATGGAAGAGTCCGATACTCGCACCCAATCCTTAACAACCGGTAACGCCTGAACGGCCGCGCGACGGACTGCCCGCGCCGCACGCCGAAATTTTGCAGAGAAATCCCCGTGAATTTCGCCGCCGAAAGGAACCCATCCCTCGCTGGTCGCTTCTGTGGGTAAATCCCCGCCAGACACAAAGGAGAAACAGTAATGGGCAGCATGCGTCCCGTTGCAAGGCGATCGATCGCGGCGATCATTCTGGGCGCCCTGATCGGCCTCATCGGCCTGGTCCTGGCGGTCGGCGGCGTCTGGCTGCTGGTGGAGGGCGGATCGGCCTATTATCTGGTCGCCGGCGTGGCCATGATCGTCGCCGGCGTGCTGCTGGCGCGCGGGCGGATGGCGGGCGCCTGGCTGTACGGCGCCATCTTCCTGGGCACGCTGTTCTGGGCCTTGTGGGAAGTGGGGTTGAGCCCCTGGGCGCTGGTGCCGCGGCTGGTCGCGCCGCTGGTCCTGCTGATCGCGGTGATGCTGATGATGCCCACCCTGACGCGCCGCCCGGGGCGCTGGAAGCTGGCGGGCCTCGGCGCCGCGGCGACGCTTCTGGTCGCGGGGATTTTCGGCTGGAGCATCGCAGGCAACTATATTCCGCCGGTGCGGGGCAGCCTGCCGGGCGAACGCTTCGCCATGGCGGATCCGTCGCTGGCGCAGGTGGGCGATGACTGGCCCGCTTATGGCGGCACCTACAGCGCGCGTCGCTATTCGCCGCTGGCGCAGATCACGCCGGCCAATGTCAGCCAGCTGAAGCGCGCCTGGACGATCCACACCGGCGACTTGCCCAGCTCGCCGGATGTGCGCGACACCTATGGCGCGGAAACCACGCCGCTCAAGATCGGCGACACCCTCTATCTCTGCACACCCAAGAGCATGGTGCTGGCGCTCGACCCCACCACCGGCAAGCAGAAATGGCGCTTCGACCCCGGCGTCAACGATGACGCCATTCCCTATACCGCCGCCTGTCGCGGCGTCAGCTATTATGCCGTGCCGGGCGCGGCGGCGGATGCGCCCTGCGCGCAGCGGATCATCCTCGGCACGCTCGACGCGCGCATCATCGCGCTCGACGCACGCACCGGGCGGCAGTGCCGCGACTTCGGCCGCAATGGCGAAGTGCGCATCACCGACGGGATGGGGCAGGTGCGGCCCGGCTATGTCTCGATCAACTCGCCGCCCACCATCGTGCGCGGCGTCATCGTGACCGGGCATCAGGTGCTCGACGGACAGGATCGCTGGGCCCCCTCGGGCGTGATCCAAGCCTATGACGCGGTCACGGGTGAAATGCGCTGGGCGTGGGACATGATGCACCCTGAACGCAGCGGCCCGCCGCCCGCCGGCCAGACCTATGCGCGCGGCACGCCCAATATGTGGACGATCGCGTCGGGCGACGAGCAGCTTGGCCTCGTCTACCTGCCGATGGGCAATGCCGCGGCCGATTATTACAGCAGCCTGCGGCGGCCGCAGGAAAACCGTTTCGCCACCTCGCTCGTCGCGATCGACGTCATGACGGGCAAGCCGCGCTGGACCTTCCAGGCGGTGGAAAAGGATGTGTGGGATTATGACTTCGGCGCCCAGGCGACGCTGGTCGATTTCCCGACGCCCAAGGGCGCGGTGCCCGCGATGGTCCTGCCCAGCAAGCAGGGCGACATCTATGTGCTCGACCGCCGCACCGGTCAGCCGCTGACCCCGATCGGCCGGATCAAGGCGCCGGGCGGGGGCGTCGAGCCGCAGGAGCGAGCCGCCACCCAGCGCGTCTCCCTCTATCACAATCTGCGCAAGCCCGACCTGACGGAGCGGGACATGTGGGGCATGTCGCCGATCGACCAGATGATCTGCCGCATCCAGTTCCGCAAGGCGAGCTACAAGGGCTTCTTCACCCCGCCCGAAGCCGATCGCCGCTCGATCGAATATCCCGGCTATAATGGCGGCACCGACTGGGGCGGCATCGCGCTCGACCCGGCGCGCGGGGTGATCGTCGCCAACTACAACGACATGCCCAACTATGTGCGGCTGGTGCCGCGCGCGGAAGCCAATGAACGCGGCTGGGCGCCCCGCGACCAGGCGCGCGGCAATATCGGCGGCGCGGAAGGGGCGGGCGATCCGCAGGCGCACACGCCCTATGCGATCGACGTCAATGCCGGCTGGCGGATGAAGTTCACCGGCATGCTGTGCAAGCAGCCGCCCTATGGCGGCATCCGCGCGATCGACCTGGCGACCGGGCGCACCCTGTGGGACCGGCCGTTCGGCACGGCGCGCACCAATGGGCCCTTCGGCATTCCATCGATGCTGCCGCTGACCATCGGCACGCCCAATAATGGCGGGGCGGTGGTGACCAAGAGCGGCCTCATCTTCATCGCCGCCGCGACCGACAATCTGATCCGCGCCATCGACCTGCGCACCGGCAAGACGCTGTGGACCGACACGCTGCCGGGCGGCGGGCAGGCGACGCCGATGACCTATAGCCAGAATGGCAAGCAATATCTGGTCATCATGGCGGGCGGCCATCACTTCATGGAAACGCCGGTCAGCGACCAGCTGGTCGCCTATGCGTTGCCCTGAGCGGTTGTCTCCCGCGCGCCGCTGCGCCACATAGGCGCAACGATGCGCGGGGGCTGGCCCGCTTTGCCGACAAGGAGACAGCATGACTGACCGGACCGTCCTCATCACGGGAGCCACCGCGGGCATTGGCGAAGCGGCGGCGCGCGCCTTCGCCGCGGCGGGATGGCGGGTGATCGGCACGGGCCGGCGCGCCGACCGACTGGAGGCGCTGGCCGCCGACATCGGTCCGCAGATGCACGCGCTCGCCTTCGACATGCGCGACGGAGCGGCGACCGACGATGCGCTCGCGTCGCTGCCATCGGAGTTCCAGGCTATCGACCTGCTGATCAACAATGCCGGCCTGGCGCTCGGCACCGCGCCGGCGCATCAGGCGGATCTGGCGCAATGGCAGCAGATGATCGACACCAATATCAGCGGCCTCATCGCGATTACGCACAAGCTGCTGCCGCGCCTGGTCGAGCGGAAGGGCGCAATCATCAATTTGAGCTCGGTCGCCGCCACCTATCCCTATAGCGGCGGCAACGTCTATGGCGGGACCAAGGCGTTCGTGCAGCAATTCTCGCTCGGCCTGCGCTCCGACCTGCATGGGACGGGTGTGCGCGTCACCTCGATCGAGCCGGGCATGGTGGAAACCGAATTCACCCTGGTCCGCACCGGCAGCCAGGCGGCATCGGACGCGCTCTATGGCGACGCCCGGCCCATGACCGCGCAGGACATCGCGCAGACCCTGCTCTGGGTCGCGAGCCAGCCGCCGCATCTCAACATCAATCGCCTCGAACTGATGCCGGTCACGCAATCCTTCGCCGGCTTCCAGGTCGCGCGCGGCTGACGGCTGCAAGGGGGGTCAGGGGCAGGGCGCTTCAGCCCGATCCGCCTGTCAGGCGCAAAGCCCTTCGGCTTCCTCGACCTGCAAGGGCTCCTGCTCCTTGGGCATCAGCTGCGGCCTGCCGTGCGGCAGATGCGTGCCCGCGACGTGCAGCGCCTCGGCATAGAATTCCCACCATTGCACGCTCATCCGCCACGGCATCTGCCAGGCGTAGAAAAGCTGCGCCCAGGCATCCTCGGGGGGCTGGCTGTCGGTTTCCAAAATGGTCATGCGTCGCCTCCTTCTGAGTCGCTATCCTATCATGATCGGAAGGTCCGCGGGGACGGGATGTTCCCGGCGACGCCAGATTAAGGGTGCGGCGCGGAGTTCGTTGCAAACGAAGCAGCACTCCCTCCAAGGCGATCAGGGGTTCAGACATGCCATGCGGGAAATCCTGTGAGCCCCTGCCTCCCCCTTTCAAGAAGCAGGGGCTCTGCCGTCACCGCTGCGCGGTCATGGCATTCTGTATCTTCTCCATCACCTGATCGATCGAGAAGCTCGCCGCCTTCTGGGCCGGGGGGAAGTCGACGAGTGTCTGGAGGAAATCGCCGACGATCCCTTGGGCGCGCACGCACAGGAAGGAGTGGTTGAGCACGAAATCCCAATAGGTGTTGGAAGTGATGTCCGCGCGTTCATAGGGGTCGGTGCGCAGGTTGAACATCTTGGGCACGCGCAGTTCGACGAAGGGTTCGGCCCAAACCCCCATCGTGCCGCGCAGGCGCTGCTCCAGGAACACCAGCTTCCAGTTGTCGTAGCGCAGCGCCACGACATCGCCGTCATCGTTGAAGTAGATGAAGCCGGGGCGCGGGCTTTCGTCGGCCTCGCCGGTCAGATAGGCGCTCAGGTCATAGCCGTCGAGATGCACCTTGTAGCTGTGGCCATCCAGATCCATGCCTTGCTTGAGCGATTCCTTCACGTCGCTCGCGCCAGCGAAGGATGCCAGCGTCGGGAACCAGTCGAGGTGGGAGACGATCCCATTGCATACCGTGCCCGCTTCGATCCGGCCGGGGAAGCGGACTAGCGCCGGAACGCGATAGGCGCCTTCCCAATTGGTGTTCTTCTCGCTGCGGAAGGGCGTGGTGCCGGCGTCGGGCCAGCTATTCTGGTGCGGGCCGTTGTCGGTCGAATACATGACGAAGGTGTCATCGGTCAGGCCCAGTTCGTCGATCAGGTCCAGCATTTCGCCGATGTTGAGATCATGGTCGATCATCACGTCATGATATTCGGACTGCCAGCGCCCCGACTGGCCCAGGCTCGAATCCTTGGCATGGGTGCGGAAATGCATGTGGCTGGTGTTGAACCAGAGGAAGAAGGGCTCATCGGCTTCGGCCGCAGCCTTGATGAATGTCTTTGCCCCGGCCAGAAATTCCTCGTCGATGGTCTTCATCCGCTCCTTGGTGAGCGGCCCCGTATTCTCGATCTTCTGACCACCTTTGCCGTCCGCCCGGCAGTGCAGCACGCCGCGCGGTCCATAATTTTTCTGGAAATCGGGGAAATCCTTCGCCGGCGGATAGTCGCGCAGTTCCGGCTCTTCCTCGGCATTGAGATGATAGAGGTTGCCGAAAAACTCGTCGAAGCCATGCATGGTCGGCAGATGCTCGTCGCGGTCGCCCAGGTGGTTCTTGCCGAACTGGCCCGTGCGGTATCCCTGATCCTTGAGCATGCGCGCCATGGTCGAAATTTCCGCCTTCATGCCCAATGCGGCGCCGGGCAAACCGACTTTGGTGAGGCCGGTGCGGATCCCCGCCTGGCCCGTGATGAAGGACGCGCGTCCGGCGGTGCAGCTCTGTTCGGCATAATAGTCGGTGAACATCACGCCTTCGTCGGAGAGGCGATCGATATTGGGCGTCTTGTATCCCATCACGCCATGGGAATAGCAGCTGAGATTATGCTGCCCGATATCGTCGCCCCAGAGGATCAGGATATTTGGCTTCTTGTCAGGCATCGGCAATTACTCTTCTGCAAGCAGGAACGCCGCGCGCTCCTGTCCCTCGACTGCCGGATAAGGTGACGTGGCGGCAGCGGGCGCGGGATGGGGAGTTTCCCCGGTTTGTCGAGGGACCGACCCGAGATGCCGGCGGGGTCTCACGCCTTCCTCGACCTTTGTCGGCGATCCATGGGCGCGCTGCAACAGGAAGGCTTTCATGCCCTCATGCGATCGATTAACGGCTGCCGGGTGGCATCCATTGGAATCGTCATGATGCTGGTCGGACAGCCGGTTCTGGACGCGTTCGCGCAGGCCCTATTCGGCGAGCACAGCGCGCAGCGTTGCTGTATAGATGATCGGACCAAGCCCCTAGGTCGGGATGATCCCGGGGGGGGGGCGCCTGGCGCGACATTCCACCGCTCCGATGGTGAGGCTCAGGGTGTTGAGATATCGTTATTATTTCTGCCGGTATAAACCCGGCCATCGTTCGTTCGGGGGGCGGACAAACATATGAGTGGCGGACATCGGGACTGGCGGCGGGGCAAATCAGGGGCAATCCCTATGGGCATGATGCACCTGTCCGCTCATGGTGCCCGGATGGAATTCGCCACCTATTGCTGCCGCACGGGTCAGGAGGGGCAATGAGCAGTCCGGTTCGTCGGATAGTCCTTGCGGACGACCATGAAGCCATCCGGCTTGGGGTTCGATCCGTCCTGTCGACTCATCCCGACTGGCGCGTTGTCGGAGAGGCGTCCAATGGTCGTGACGCATTGGAACTCATCCGGGAAGTGCGGCCCGACAACGCCATCCTCGATTATTCCCTGCCGATGATGAACGGCCTTGAACTCACCCGTGCGATCAAGAAGGAACTGCCGCGGACCGAAATCCTGATCTTTACCATGCATGATCGCGAGGATGTGCTGGCGGAACTGCTCAAGGCTGGGGTCCGGGGCTACCTTCTGAAGTCCGACGCCAGCAAGCATCTTGTCGCGGCGGTGGAGGCGCTGTCCATTAGGCGCCCCTATTTTTCCGGGAATGTTTCCCAGACGCTGCTCGATCGCTTCATCGAGATGGCGGCCCGCGACGCGGCCGCGACAGCGCTGACGCCGCGCGAGCGGGAAATCGTGCAGTTGATCGCCGAAGGACGGCTGAACAAGGAGATAGCGGCAATATTGGGCCTGTCGATAAAGACGGTCGAAACGCACCGGGCGGCCGCCATGCACAAGCTCGACCTCAACAGCACCGCCGATCTGGTTCGCTACGCCGTTCGCAACAACATCATAGAGGCATAGCCCCCGTGTCGCTGCCCCCGCGCAGGCGGGCTGCGGCGCGTTCTGCGGGACAGCCGCCAAAAGGCTTGCGCACGATCGCCGATACCGATGTGCCCTGGTCGAACAGATTGATCCGGATGAAACCGCCGATTTCGGCCATGCGTTCGGTCATGGCGCGCATGCCCACGCCCTGACCCGCTTCGATCGCTTCGCGCGCCTGACAGCCGATGCCGAAATCTCGCACGCGCAGGCACAGCCAGTCGCAGGTGCAATATAGCCGCATTTCGGCCCGGTCGGTGCCGCTATGCTTGAACATGTTCATCAGGGCTTCCTGCCCGATGCGCAGCATCGCCAGCTCCATTTCGGGTGGCAAGCCTTCATGATGTGCATTCGTTCTGAAGGAGATGGGAATGCCCGTGCGCGCCGACATGCCCAGGCTGAGCGCTTCCAGCGCTCCTGCAAGGCCAAAGCGCTCCAGTTCCGGCGGATGCAGGATATAGGCGAGGCAGCGCAACTGATTCTGCAAACGCGCGACCACGTCCCGCGCGTCTATCGGCGCTCCGAGCAGCGGATTGTCCTGCGTTGAACCCAGCGCAAACTCCAGTTCCAGCAGCAGCTGCGCAGTCGTGTCATGCAGCTCTCGCGCGATCTGCTTCCTCTCGTCCTGCCGTGCGCGCAGGATGCGAAGGCTGATGGGGCTGTTGGCTCTATCCTCCGGACACTGGGAGCGTGCAATCATGGCGGATTGCCATATCGCAGCATCGAAAGCGTCCTGATTGACGGTGTACATCTTTCCCCCTTGGTCGATCACGACCTGAAAAAGCTGCGCCAGTCTAAAGCTGTAATATGTTTCTCATCCGTAATAGCTTGAATATAGTCGATTAGTTCCGAAATGGATATGACATTGGCCGTTAAATCAAAAGAAAATGAGAAAATAAAATAGGCCAATCTTGTTGCAGTGCACGACATTATCGCTTTACGCAGCGAAAACCGACATGACTGGTCGACGTATCGACGGGCTGCGCATGGCGCGCAGCGGGGCGATAACGGCGGCAATAATTTGGCGCGCAAAGGTGAGAGCCACCCTTAAGCACCTTTCGTGCGATTCGTATGTCAGGCATTGCAGGGTCAAAGCTTTGATCGAGCGAAACACCACGCGGGTTCTTGGGGGCGCAACAAGTCTTCATCGGCGAATCGGCATGGCGATCGGCGTAATAATCCGCCGTCCACTCCCAGACATTGCCGATCATGTCGAACAGCCCGAAGGCATTGGCCGGATAGGACCGCACGGGGGAGGTCCGCAAATATCCGTCCTCCATCGTATTCTCGATCGGAAACTCGCCTTGCCAGATATTGGCTTGCGGCACGCCCCCGGGCATCAGTTCATCGCCCCAGGCATATTCGGTTCGATCCTGCCCGCCCTGTGCGGCATATTCCCACTCGGCCTCCGTCGGCAATTCCTTGCCCGCCCACTGGGCGTAGGCGAACGCGTCTTCGAACGCTATATGCACCACGGGGTGGTCCTCCAGCCCGTCCAGGGACGAATCGGGGCCGAGTGGCTGGCGCCAATTGGCATCGCGCCGATAGTCCCACCATTGCGAAAAATCCCGCAGCGACACGCGGCGCGCGGGCTGCTGGAAGACCAGCGAGGCCGGCTGCAACAGTGCCGGGTCCGCGCCGGGATAGTCCGCAGGATTGGGGGCGATCTCGGCACTGGTTACATGGCCCGTCGCCGCTACGAAGGCCGCGAAATCCCGGTTCGTAACGGGCGTTTCGTCGATCCAGAACGGATCGACGGTCACCGGATGCGCAGGTCTTTCCTCCGGATAATGGTCATTCGACCCCATCCAGAACATGCCGCCCTTCAGGTGGATCATCTTTCCGATGTCGGACTGCCGGTGGTGCTCCATCATCGATGCTCCTGATCGCCCGCCCTGTGCCAGCGCTGGTCAGGGGACTATACCGGTGTCGCCAGCGGAATCGACTTGGGGAAAACCCTGAGCCCCGCTGCGGATCAGAAGCGTATGCCGGCGCTGGCCAGGATGCGGGTGGACTCCGCGCCCAGCTGGATTTCCCCCTGGACTGTCAGGTGCCGGTTTACCTCAAGATTGAACCCGGCCGCGCCCGCCCAGGGGTGACTGGCGGCCATGTCGATCTCGTAACGCAGGTGAATGGCCTCGCCATCCTCGAACACCGGCCCGCTGGCCACGACTCCGCGCACCCGCGTCTTGAGGTCGAAATAGTTGGCGCCAACATAAGGCGCGAAATACATGTCGTCATCCAGTTGGAAACGTGGCCCCCCGCGCAGCGCCAGATTCGTCGACCTGACATCGGAACGCTGCTTGGAAGACACGCTGATCGTCTTGGCGATGGTTCCCAGCACGAACCATCTCTCCGTGCCGTAAACCAGGATCGTTCCCAGGGTGACGGTGCTGTTGTCCACTTTCGTTTCGATGGGCAGGCGAATCGTGCCGCACGGCTTGGCGGGTCGGCAGATGGGGAAGGGCACGAGTTCATCCAGATCGACATCCACGTCGATGCTGTTGGTGCCCTTCACCTTGCCAACGGACGCGAATATGTTGACGCCGGGAAAGAGCCACAGGTCGCCCTTGAGGCCCGTCATCCGCGTGTCGCTTTCCAGCCGATCGGTGGTGACCGCCGGAAGCGGTACCAGCGCTGCATCGGCATCCGGGTCGCGGCCCTTGCGCACCGCGACGGACAAGTCGCGGGAACGGAAGCGGACGTCATTCCATATGACCAGAGCCCCCAGGCCCCAAGGCTCGGGAATGCGATAGCCGCGGGCGATCGCGCAACGCCCTCCCAGTGGAAACAGGCGGTCGCGTCCTACAGGATCAATCCCGACTTGCTCGGCTGTTGCCGCCAGAGGGTCTTGCGCCGGCCCTTCGCCGCCGGTCGGCGCTGCTGTTCCTTGGTCGGATTGGTCGGATGCAGCCAGCATCGGATCGTCCAGCGTGGCTTGCGCGCGCGCGTCGTGCGGCTGCATCAGCAGGCAAACGCCAATCGGGATGATCCACAGGCCGCGCTTCATGCCGCCAGCATGGCCTGGAGCCACGGGGAGGCCCATAAGGATAACTCCGCAAGCCACGCCCTCATCAGCCCGAATTAAAGGGGGCACGGCAGCGTCGCCCCCTAGGACAAGTCCCGATAGCGCACTGGTCATGGCGCCCTAACCTGTCTGCCGGTCCGGATTGTCCGGACCCGGGAGACAGGCGAATGCGCCATTACCGACATGGGCTGACCTCTGCTGCGCTTGTGGTCGCTGGGCTGACATTCACGGGTTCGGCATGGGCGCAGGCGGCCTATCTGCCCGATGAACTGGATCACCAGTTGGATACGCTGGCGCCCGTCGACACGGTTGTTTCCACGCCAAGTGCGTCGAAGTCCAAGCCGGACCTTCTGATCGCGCCCTTGCCCGTCTCCAATCCGGCGCTGGGCACCGGCGCGGCGCTGGCGGGGGTGCTCTACTATAATCCCAACGGTTCCCCGACGCCCTGGGTCACCGGCGTGGCGGGCGGCTATACCAGCACGGATACATGGGGTGTCGGGCTGTTCCACCAGATGGCGCTCGATGATGATCGTTTCCACATCACGGCGCTGGCCGGTTATGGCGATGCGCGACTCAACTTCTACGGCATCGGGCCCAATGCGGGCGAGGCTGGGCTGTCGGTCAAGCTGCGGGACAAGGGGCTGATGGCCTATCTGGATGGCCAGGTCCGCATCTTCGACAAGGGCCTGCTATCGAACCTGCACTTCGGAGCGCGCGCCAGCTATTTGCGGCTGGAATCGTCGGCAAGCATCCCTACGCCTGATCGGCCCGATCTCGACCTTCCCGAAGTCGAACTGCGCAGCAAGATCGCGACCATCGGGCCATCCTTCACCTTCGATACGCGCGATCACCCCTTCAATCCGCACAAGGGCGTGTTGGTGACCGGCACCTGGATGTTCGGCGCCGATTTCCTCGGCAGCGACTTTGAACATAGCAAGCTGGAGATTTTGTCTACGGGCTATTTCCGGCTCGCCAAGAGCACGGTTCTGGCGGTGCGCAAGACCTTATGCTCGGTGAAGGGCGACGCGCCCTTCTACGATCTGTGCATGTTCGGCAGGCATGCGGATTTGCGCGGCTACGAGGCGGGGCGCTATCGCGATGGGGCGACATGGGCCCTGCAGGCTGAACTGCGCCAGCGCGTGACCGATCATCTGGGCGTCGTGGGATTTGCAGGCGTTGGCGGCATTGCGCAGAGCAGCGGCGACATCTGGAAGCACAGCTATGTGCTGGGATCGGGCGGCGTGGGTCTGCGCTACCTTGCCTCCCCGGCCAATGACGTCAATCTGCGCCTCGATGTCGCGTGGGGCAAGGATGGAGCGGCGGTCTATTTCGGTATCGGCGAGGCTTTCTGAAGCCAGGGCCACAGGCGTTCAGGATATTGCGCGCGCCATATCTTGGTCCGCCCACGCGGTCCCAGGCATGTCCTGTGCAGCGCTGTCCGCCATTATGATCCCGGCAGCCTACAGCTCCGGCGGAAACGCGAGGACGCCGGGATGGACGCGCCTTATGTGCCGCCGAAAAGGGTCAGGCCAAAGAGGATGTTGAGCGCAGCCATGCACCCGACGATGAGCAGGCCGATCGCGACTATCAGGCTGACGGACACCGGATACCGGCTTGTTCCATGTATCAGGCCGGATGTGGACATTTCTGCCCTGCGCGCGCGCAGTTCGAGGGCGAACTGTATATGCCGCCAGATGCCACCGACCAGGATCAGCATGCCCAGCAGGATCAACAACAAGCTGAAATTGCGCGGCGCATTGCCGCCGTTCAGCACGTTCGATTTCGCCAGGCTCTCGAAGGTCTGATAGATGGTGAAGCCGAAGCCGATCATCGACAGGGATGTTCGCACTTCGGCCATCAGCGTACGGTCGGCCGCCATGCGGGTCCGCTGGACCGCCATGCCGGTGCGCTGGCGCCCCTGTTCGGTGCGATGCTTGGACAGGTCGGTTCGGAATTCGGAAAGGTCCGTTCGGAACTCGGACAGGTCCGTGCGATGTTCCGACAAGCCGGTTCGCCGGTTCGACAGGGTCGTGCGATAATGGGAATAGATCGTCGAAGCATGCGATTCGTCCTCCGCACCGATTACCGGAATGTCCGGGACGGTTTCTGGCTGCACGCGCGTGGGACGCGGCGGGGTAGTTGGGGGCGTATCCATGCTTGCTCCGGCATTACCATGATCGGAAGCTGGAAAGTGCCGCCCATGCTGGTCCCCGGCAATCGGGGGGGAACCCCGACAAGACCGGAAAATAGCCCCGATACGGCATGGCCACCGCCCCCTGCTGCCGAACCCGGACGCATTTGCGGGCAAGTACCGATAGGCGCGCTGTCGCCCCTCCCGGATGATGGGCTTCTTAAAGTCGGGATCGGGATCCTTGCATGGCGCGCTCTATGGCCTTCGTCTTTGCTGCCGCTGCTTTCATTGCGGCAGCGCCGGTTCATGCGCAGGAGGACGAGCCCGTGGAGCCGATCGACGGGGCGCCGAGCCAAGGGCTTGCCGATCAGCTTGCCAATCCGGTCGCGAACCTGATCTCGGTGCCGATCCAGTTCAACCATGATTGTTGCTATGGCCCCGCCGACGGGGACCGGCTGACGGTCAATATCCAGCCCGTCATCCCGATTTCCGTGGCGCAGGACTGGAATCTCATCACGCGCACCATCCTGCCGATCGTCAGCCAGGAGGAAACGGTCCGCGGCGAAGGCGGCGCGAGCGGGTTGGGCGATACGGTGCAGAGCTTCTTCCTCTCGCCCAAAAAGGCCAGCAACGGCTTCGTCTGGGGGGTGGGCCCGGTCTTTTTGTGGCCGACGGGCGCATCGCCTTTCTCGGCCAAGAAATTCGGCGCTGGGCCGACGGCGGTGGCGCTGAAGCAGGGCGGCGGCATCACGGTCGGTCTGCTGGCCAACCACATCTGGTCGTTCGCCGACGCCGGAGACTATCATCGCGCCGGGGTGAGCAGCAGCTTCATCCAGCCCTTCGTGACCAAGACGCTGCCGGACTCCACTGCCTTTGGCCTCAATGTCGAGAGCAGCTATGACTGGAAGGCCAAGAACTGGGTCGTGCCGATCAACGCCTCGGTCAGCCATGTCTTCGCCTTCGGCCAGCAGCCGGTCAGCCTGGCCGTGGGTGCGCGCTACTATGCCGAACGACCCGAAGACGGCCCCAACTGGGGTGTCCGGTTCGTGATGACGTTCCTGTTCCCCAAATAGGAAAGCAGTTTGATCTCAGGAGGAGAGTAGACGCCGACTTGCCCTCATGCGACCCTTTAGCGCGGCGGTCACTCCTTCGCCGCCGACGCTGCCCCGGCGGGCGCGGGAAACCAGCGTCCGCCGGGGTTTCATTGTGTGAAACGTCGGGCGAGCGGCTCGATGGTGACTGGAAGCCCGACGCCGCAGTAATCGTCCGGCCCAGGCAAATCGGTCCTGGCAGTACCTATGCCATTTCTCGATCAGGACGTTGATCATGCAAAAGCCCTACACGCCCTATATTCCTCATAGCGCCAGTGACATCATGGACCTGTTGGGATGGATGATGCTCAACTCCCCCAAGTTCGAAGATGATACGGGCTATTTCGAAGGGCAGAGGTTCGATACGGAATTCTACACGCTCGACGAGGGTTTGACAGTCATTCGGAAAAATGTGGGCGAGGAGAACTACCGGGCACTCATGGCGCTGTCCGACAGGATGCCAGCGCATTTCGAAGCCGACCCGAATAATGAAACCGACGATGCCATGGAGGGACGCGACTGCATCATCGAAATGGAGGATATTCTGAGAGCGAGCTCTCGACGTAAGTCACGCTGATTTTCGAGCCTTTCGCCGTCTGAATAATTCGGTAGCACACCAAGGTCTTGGAGAGAAAACCGGCTGGAATGCCAGGGCTCCTTGTCATTTGGCCATTCTCTGGGGCGTGGGTAACACCAGAAAAGGCCGGAAGACACTTGTAGAGAAATGGCGGGCCGAAGCCGATGAAACAGAGAACTACACCTACGCTATAGCCCTCCATAACCCGTAAGGCAGCATGGCAGAACAACCCGTTCGTTCAAACCATCTGCGCGGCCTATGCTTCGGGCTTCCGAGTGTATTGAATCAGGGAGATGTCGGCCGCAATGTACTTCACCGCCGCGTACACGACCGTCCCATCGGCGTCCTCAAGTTCGAAGGGCACGTTGACGTTGAAGCCGACAGGCTGGCCCTTTCCGCCGTCGATGGCGATGTTATCGGCGTAAAGGTAGGTTCTGTTCGAGCTATCGAGGATAGGGTTCAGGCGACCCTTGAGGCCGGGAATGTAGCCGGTCCCGCGCACCGTGGTCGACCCGATGTTGTCCATCCGGGGCAGCGTGATCTCCATCGTCCCTTCGGTGTCCACCTTCTCATAGATGGCGGCAGGAAAGCTCGGATGTGACGCCAGTAGTGCGCTGGGCCTGCGAACCTTTAGCTCGAATAATGCTACCCCGTCATTACTGGTGGTAGCGGCGTTGGAGGTACCGTTCTCAGCCTGCACGGTAAGCTGGCAGCCCCCTATCGGGGTGCCTTCGTCATCCCTGATGACGACAGCAAACTTGCTGCTTATCCGTGCCTCGGCCTGCGCCAGAGTACTGAAGTCACGACGGACCAGCTCCGTCGGCACGGAGCCGCCCGAACCGATGAGCTTTTTGGTGATAAGGGAAACAAGGTTCTCGGGTGAGCGATTTTTCAGTGAGACGTAGCCCACAGTGGACAGCACGCCGGGTATGTCGGTGTCATCGAACCGCGCAGGTAGGATGTACTCCTGCGCTTCCTGGAATGCGCGAGCCTGAGCCGACTTCCGCTCATGGTTGGTCCAGAGCTTGCTCGCATAGGCTTTGGAGATAAACATCACCGTGAACCGGGCGCGCTTGTGATAGACCTCCGAGAGATGCACATAGAGGTCCTTGCCCCAGAGGTCTGCCTCTTCGAAGAGATCGTAGAACACTTTCACGCCGCGCTCCTTCAATAGGTTCGCGACACGGTCCACGTAGTCACGTTCTTCGCCGGCGAATGACAGTGCAATGTCGTAGTCTCGATTTTCAGCCATAGGTCCAACATAGACGCAGTGTGCAACTACCGCTACTTCTCATAGCTTAGGCATTTATTTTCAAGTGTCGCGAAATCCTTCCAAAAGGTCGGCAAATGGGCACGAACCGCTGCCCTTAGACGGTCGAATGCGCAATCCAACGGTCAATCAGCCCATTTTTGTCTAGTGCCCTAGGATGGTCTGCATCCTGCCTTGTAGCGTAGCAGCTAGAGCGCCGCGACCTTCGGCATTGTTAAGGTAACGGACATGGCGAAGGTGTCGTAGATCAAACGGAATATCGTGCTCGCTCTGCGTGATAAGAATCACCTCACGCCCAAGCGTGTGCGCAATGCCCGCCTCATAGAACACGTTTGGATTTCTGCCGGTGCAGTCGCATACGACGACGCGCGAACGGTCGATGAGGGAAACCACGTCCTGAATGATTGCCGGGTTCTCCCAAATATCGTCCGCCCGCCTGCAACGAAGGCCAGCATTGCCAGCGCCAAGTTGGATGGCAGCATAGACATCATTGAAGCCCGCATCGAACGGCATCATCACTGACGCTAAGGCAGGCTCGATGTTTTCATGTTCGGGGATTTGGAACACGGCCGGGCGCTGACGCCGGGGACGCACGTTGCGGAGCAAAAATCGGTAGAGGTCTACGTCCTTCACCGCCCAGTGATTCCGCGAAAACTCGAAGTCGTGAGGCATGTGCAACTCTGCCCGGTTCGCGTGAATCATGCTGTTTTGTAGCGGTGGCACTTCCCCGTCGAAGCTGACTTCAAGAGACACATCCCTGCCGACGATGCGCGCGCGGTTGATCTGACCGACATAAGCGGCTTCATCCGTCGTGCCCTCTTCGCAGAACAAGCACGGCAGAGCGGCGAGACGATCTAGAAGAGGGTTCCCGCCTTCACGGAACTGTTCGGTTATGTGGTCATCCGTGTATTCAAACATCCGCCCCATCGGAACCGTGACTCTACCCGAGTGCCAATCGACGTTGAACATCAAGAGATTGAACATTGCTCCCCCAAGCAATTTGGAACGGGCTTAGCTTCCACGCTTCTTGTAGAGGCCGGCCCTCATCCAATCAGCTTGCATCGAACTGCGCATAATGCCTAGCGCCACCATTCCTATCAGCGTAGCTGAGCCGGCTAAACTCGCTGGGCCAGTTAGCCATCGCGTGCTTCAATGCAGAAAGCTTATATGGGATGTGAACGACACAGCCCTTGTCGCGAATGATTGCGGGGCATCTGTTGCTATCTTGTCGATTGGTTTCATTCAAATTTGCCGCAATGATCGGCAGGCCAAGCTCAAGAGCAAGCTCCAATTCCCATCGCACATACTTGTATAGATTTTTTGTTTTTTCACCTATCAAGACAACAACAGCGGACGACTGCCTCATTCTCTCGCGCAGCTTCGACTTGACGTATTGCTCATCTTGGGCACGACCCGTCATTGTATCCAGATCGTGCGCATTCTGATACGTGAAATCTATGTTTCTGTTGGCCTTCCAGCCGTTCATATAGGCGTACGCCCATTTATCATTGTCGCCGTCAAATACGACATAAGCAGCGCCAGACATCTATTCCCCCTCAGTCCGATTGCCTTGCAAGCCACAAGGTATGTTCTCTTGAAAATGCTTTTTCCGCATCATTCACAAATTCTGAGAACTGCCCATCAGATTTCATGTCGTCTGTTAGTGCTTTAATCAAGCCGATTTCATGTGCGGTTACTGTGTAAGCGGCAGATAACTCATTAAATTTTTTAATTTGCATCCAGCCTACGATTGAAGCTGCGACGACAATGAGCGGCTCTATTGGCCAATACTGCCAACTTGGTAAAGCGATACGACTCAGGGCCATCGAACCCGCGATGACGTAACAGGCACCACTCACCCATACCCACATCCGGGAAGCATTGCGATTAGCCTTAGATTTTCGCCTATACCAACTCCGCTGATCCTCGACACGATGCTTTATGTAATACGCCATTCTGTCTTCGCGAGTTTTAACTCGCACGGCGTCCATAGCTCGGGTGATTTGGTCATTTCCAGACCAATCGTCCGTGATGCGTTTCGCGGTTTCTATGTTTTCGCGAAAAATTGCATTCAACTGATCTCGAAACTGCACCCTTGCTTGTGCATCTTCTCCCTCGAACGGCGCGGCGTGCATCATATACCGCCAAGTCAATGTTTTGACGCTTTCGGCTAATGCACGACACCTATACCACCACTGCTCCGGTTTACTGTGTGCGCGAGCTATGAGGATGACTAATCCGACAACAAACACTCCCGCGTAAAGCACGTAGTAGATAAATTCATTCATGAAGCTCATGGAAAATATAGCTGCAAAAAACAACGCAACGTATTCGCCACGTATGAGCCGCAGAAACGTTCTTTGATACATATTGGAAGCGTTGTCTGCGTCTAGAAACAGCGCAGGGTAATCGTCGTGCTTCATCATGCCCCTCCCGTCACCGTCGCAAATATTATTGTTGCGTCCTGCGCGCAGAAGCAAGCGCCATCACGACAGTCCCCTAGAAATGCCAGAAGATTCTGGGACGTCCATCCCCCGGCGCTCCGCGCCGCTGGCTGCCCTCCGGCTCTCTACGGCGCAATATGGAAGCGCGTTCGCCTCCGGGCAGACGCGGCTATCGCCGCATGACCCTCAACAGGTTTGCTAAGGGCTTTGCCCTCGCGCCAGCAAGGTAAGTTGAACCGTCCGGGGCGGTATCCCCAGCCTTCCGCGCTTCGCTTGTGCAGGCCGGGTGATCCCCCTCCGCCCCGACCGCCCTTGCTCGTTGCTACCCCAGTCTCGGCGACGGCCAGAAGGTCAGGCGCGGCGTTCCGCTTCGCTGACCTTCAGACCCGAGGATCAGAGACATGACCAACGTATCCGACAGCAATCCCCGCATCTATGTTGCCTGCCTTGCCGCCTACAATAACGGCTATCTGCATGGGGCTTGGATCGACGCGGATCAGGACGCGGACCAAATCAGGGACGAGATTGTGACCATGCTGGCACGGTCCCCCATCGCGTACGCAGAGGAATACGCCATCCACGACTTTGAAGGCTTCGAGGGCGTCACGATCAGCGAATATGCCGGCATCGACACTGTGGCACGTATAGGCGCTTTCATCTCAGAGCATGGCGCACTCGGCGCGGGCTTGCTGGAGCAGTTCGTCGGCGACATGGACCAAGCCGAAACCGCCTTGCAGGACTGCTATCATGGTCAGTTTGCCAGTCTCGCCGATTACATGGAGGAACTGACCACCGAGAGCATCACGATTCCCGAGGCGCTACGCTACTATGTCGATTGGCAGGCAATGGCGCGAGACGCTGAAATGAGTGGCGACCTTTTCACCGTAGAGACCGCACATGATGAGGTCCATGTGTTTTCCAGCAGATGAAGGCCGGTCGCTTGCTCGCACATGCGGGCGACGACTGTAAAACTCAACGAGATAGTGTTAAGGAGAAAATAACCAATATTGATCGCGCTAGACGATCAATATATCTGCTTTGAGTGGCTTATATTACTTGAATAAATACTTGAATCTCTCTTGTCCGGGCGCAGCCTCGCGCGCCCCCGGCTTTGAGAGGTGACGCCATGCTAAGCATCGACTGGCGTTTGCCGGCGGCATACAGACACGCGAAGCAAATTCCGGCCGCCGGTTTCGCTTGGGAATACCTGCGCCGGAATGACGATTATCGTCAGGACTTCGAGACCATCGCTAGGACCGGAGAACCGACCGGCAGTGACCTCGAAATGTTTGCACATCGCTGGGGCTTGCGATTTCCCGTGCGATCCCGACGCGCAGCATGACCCGCAATCGCCGATCTGGAATCCGAATCTTCACCCGCAAGCGGTGATGTTGTCGCCGGTCGATCACAAGAACGGCGATACCGAACCAATATTGACGCTGGCGCATCTCGATGGCCTTGACCTGCGCCGCGCCGCCGATGGTTGGCACGGCATCTGGCAGGTGGATGGCGTCGCGCATCAATTCTGGCTGCCCGATGCCGCCGCATTCTACGCCGTCACGTTGCCGATGGATTCGTTTCTGGAACTGCGTGCTCACGCGGCCCGCCGATTTTGGCGGTCCCTCAACGGTCGCGCGCCCGGTCCTGATTTCCGAGCCGTGCCTGCCCAACTCCGGCAATGGCATATCTTGACCCTGCGCGCGCTTGACGCGCGGTTGCGCGGCGAAAGCTATCGCACCATCGCTGAAGTCCTGCTCGGCTTTCGCGGCACGAAGGAGGATTTCGAGAGCGATCCGCGCAAGAACAAAGCCCGCCGCCTGGTCGCGCACGGCATCAAGATGATGCGCGGGGGCTATCGCCTTCTGCTCCACTATCCGATCAAGCCCGACAAGCGTTGATGGGCACGGCCATCGACCTCACGCCCTATTGGCTGCCGCCTGCTCCAGAATCTTCCGGTAGCCTTCACGCGATAGCCATTGCGCGCGTTCGAGATGGCTTTGCCAGCAACGGCGGGTCAGCAGTTCCTCAGCGGCCGGATCACGGTGCAGCACGATCCGCGCGACTTCCTTCCAGTCCGCACCCTCGGCCTTCGCATCCAGCAAACGCAGATAGGTGACGTAATGCCGTTCGTCATAGACGGTTATGGTGTCGCCGGTCGGCGCTTCATCGTCCACATCTGGATCGAGTTCGACGGGCACCCGCATAGTCATTCCCCGTATCCGAGAGAGCTTTGTCTGCGGTGCGCCCCCGCAAACGATTCTCTCTGACTCTTGGTGATCGGGGAGTTAGTAACCGTCACGAAACGGCCCCATGGCCTTTAGCTCGGAAAGCCTGTTGTATACGCCACAGGCTCCCCGACCATAGGTCAAGGAGTTGGTGCCGTTCTGGCTGGCACCGGCCATTCGTGAGGGGTTACTACGCCCCAGAGCAGCGCGTCTGCTCCGCTGCGATTCTTAACCGAACCGCGTGGGAATGTCTCTGGCTTTTCGGCGCAGCAGGCAATGAGCCGCTGAAATCCCTCATCTATTGGCCGCGCACCGCCCCGAAGGGGGTGCCGCCAGCGCATAGGCGCAAATGCGGCACGCTACGCGCCGCCGATCCCTCGCCATGGTTCGCCACAGTCCGCTGCCGCCCCCGGCAGCCCAATCCCGACTGGAGGTGATCCATGCCCAACCCACTTGCGGGCCTGCCGCCGCGCCTGTTGCGCACCAAGGAAGCCGCGCGCTTCCTCGGCATATCTATCCGCACCCTTGAGAAGCATCGCACCTATGGCACCGGGCCGACCTATCGCAAAGTCGGCGGTCGCGTCCTCTACACCGTCCGCGATCTGGAAGACTGGAGCGCGGCGGGCGAGCGCAAATCCACCCGCGACAAGACCGCCGGCACCGTCTTTCCCGCGCGTCCGCTTACGCCCGAAGAACGGGGCAACTGCTAGATGCTGCGCGAGGACGACCACGACCCCGCACAGCCGACCGAGGACAGCGAGCGCAGCCGCCTAGACCCCTTCGTGGTCGCAACCGGCGACGCGCCGCCGCGCGACCAGCGCGACTTGATGGAACGGCCGTTTTTCTCGCTGGCGAAGACCCCGCGCACCAAGCCGATTCTCTACAAGGCCGCCGACATAGAGGTGCAGGTGTTCGGGATGCCCGAGCACGGCATGGCGACCATATGGGACGCCGATGTGCTGATATGGGCGGCCTCGCAGATCGTCGCGGCCGAGAACAACGGCCTCACCACGTCGCGCTTTGTCCGGTTTACGCCTTACCATCTGTTGCGCGCCATCGGGCGGCCGACCGGCAATCACCAATACCGGCTTCTGAAAGCCGCGCTGGTGCGGCTGCAATCGACCGTCATCGCCACCACGATCCGCAACGGCCCGCATTGGCGTCGCCGGCAATTCTCATGGATCAACGAGTGGGAAGAAATGACGACGCGCGCCGGCCGCGTCGAGGGCATGGAGTTCGTCCTGCCCGAATGGTTCTACAACAGCGTCATTGGCCGTTCGCTGGTCCTGACCATCGACCCGGCCTATTTCCGGCTGACTGGCGGCATCGAGCGTTGGCTTTACCGCGTCGCGAGAAAGCACGCCGGCCACCAGCGCCACGGCTGGATTTTCGAGGTCGCGCACCTTCACCAGAAATCCGGCAGCGCGGCGCGGCCGTCCGACTTCGCGCTCGACCTGCGCCGCGTCGCGGCCCGCCAGCCGCTCCCCGGCTACCTGCTCCAGATCAAGCGGGAAGACGGCCGCGAGCTGCTGCGCATCCGCCCCGGAAGCCTGTCAACAGGCACTGTTGATAACCCTGTTAATGCCATCGGCAGATCAGGCGCACGGGGTATCGGCACATCAGGCGCATCACTATCGGCAGATCAGGCGCACGAACCGCAGCTAACGCTTTGGCCTGAAAAGCGGAATCCAACCGCTAACTTATCTAACAGAGAATCTAACTCTTTTTCTTTGACGCGCGCGCAGGCGAAGCGTGGTGCCGGTTCTGCCCCAAGGGGCGAGCCATGACAGCCGCCGCGAATGCCGCCCCGCGCCCGCGCAGCCCCCAGCACATCCCCGGAGACGAACAATGACCCGTCGCGCTCACCGCAGCGCGCACGGCCGTCCGCTGCCGGACGGACCTGCGCCCTTCACCACATTGGTCGAGCTGACCTTCGAGAAACGCAAGGTCGAGCACTGGATACGCTTCGGCCGCAAGAGCTACGAACAGATCATCGACCGCCGCCGCAGCGTCGTCGGCTTCGCGCCGGGCAGCGTCTTCGCCTTCGTCCGTTGGGCATCTGGCGAGCACGGCACTGTCGTTTCGCGCATCGACATTGTGCGCGCTATCGGCCGGGGCGAGCCGTTCCAGACATTGCCCTTCGTGCGCCCCGGCGGCGAAATCCTGTTGCGCCTCGATAGCTGGCCGAAGGTGCAGCGTGCGCTTGTAGCTATCGACGCCGTGGATGCGCTCGGCCTCGATCCGGCCGACGCTTCGCCGGAGCATTGGCGGCACGTCCACAACCGTTTGACCGCCAATCTGGAGCCGCACGCCTACACCCCCGAGCGACATGCCGCGTGGCTTCATCGCCGAAGGATCGACCCATGACGCGCCGCCGCACCCTCACGGTGACGGCGCTCGCAGTCATCGGCATCGCCGCCGCAAGCGCGGTCGATTGGCCCACGAAACTCATCTGGAACGCCACGGCCAGCGCGCCAGTCGGGTTCTACACCGTCGAGCCGGCAGACCGGATCGACGTGCCCGAGCTGGTCGCCATCATGCCGCCCGAACCGCTCGCCGGCTTCATGGTCGAGCGCGGCTATATCGCGCGAGGCGTCCCGCTCTTGAAGCGCGTCTTGGGCCTGCCCGGACAGCGGGTTTGCCGCGCCGGCCGCACGATGACGGTTGACGGGATCGAGATGGGCGAGGCGCTGGAGCGCGACAGCCTCGGCCGCGATCTGCCCGTCTGGCAGGGCTGCCGCGTCATCGGCGGCGACCAGCTTTTCCTCATGAACTGGGAAGTCCGCGACAGCCTCGACGGCCGTTATTTCGGACCCATCCCCGCAGCTTCCGTCATCGGCCGAGCGGTTCCGCTCTGGACCGATGAGGAAGGCGTCGGCCGCTACGAGTGGCGCGCGGCGTCGCACTAAAACCACCCCCCCGAAAACCAACCGCAGGAGATTTCCATGGCAGAGATAGGCACCTTCACCCGCACCGAAACCGGCTATGCGGGAGAGCTTCATTCGTTCGGCCTCCACGAAAAGCTGTTCATCGTCCCGGCCAAGCCGAGCGGCGTAAAAAACGCACCCGACTATCGCGTGCGCCTCAATAGCGAGGACGGCCCGGACGCCGGCCCCGCATGGAAAGACTCCAGCGAGAACGCTGGCGAGTTCGTGTCGATGCGATTGGAGGGGCCAATCTTCCCGTTCCCGATCCGCGCCAAACTGTTCCAGTCCAACGACGATCCTTCGGTCTGGACGCTGCGTTGGAAGCATCCCCGGAAAGTCGAGGATGAGGAATGACGGCCGCGCGCGTCCGGCCCGCCATCCGGTCAAAGATCGGCATCCCTTTGTTCGCGGAAAAGCCGTCTCATCCCTTCGTCCCGCTCGGCGACCAGACGGCCGGCGCGCGCAGCGAAGGTCAGGGGCGGCCATCGGCCGGCGCTTGCGCCTTGCCCTTGACCGCAGTGAGCACGCTGGCAGGCTGGCGGCGAAGCGGAGACAGGCCGGCATGGCATTATGTCGTCCTGCTGCTGGCGGGGGCGCTTTCCGTCTGCATAGGACCGGGCGTCGCCGTCGCGCAATCCGCATCGGTCGAGCGCCCGGCCGCCGCCCATCCGTATGCGGCGCACATCGTCGAGGCGTCGCAGCGGTTCGGCATCCCCGAGCACTGGATTCGTGCCGTGCTGCGCGCCGAAAGCGCGGGCGATGTGCGCGCCATATCGTCGGCCGGGGCGATGGGATTGATGCAGGTGATGCCCGACACATGGGCGGGCCTGCGCGTCCGCCATGGCCTCGGCCGCGATCCCTACGACCCGCGCGACAACATCCTCGCAGGCACGGCCTATCTGCGCGAGATGTTCGACCGCTACGGCAATGTCGGCGCGATGCTTGCGGCCTATAACGCCGGCCCCGGCCGCTATGACGAGCACCGCGCGACGGGCCGCCCCCTTCCCGCCGAGACACGCGCCTATGTCGCCGCGCTCGCCCCGATCCTTGGCGGCGCGGCTCCATCGGATGCGCCGTTGCAACCACCGGCACCGCCGCCCGACTGGCGCGAGGCACCGCTATTCGTCATGCGCCCGGACGACACGCGAACTGCCGCCGCGCCGCCGTCCGAGGTGCAAACAGGAGACGGCCGCGCTGCCGTTCCGGCGCGCGACCCCGCCCGTGCGGAGCCGCAGGACGGCAGCATTTTCGTGGCGAGCGCCAGCGATGGGAGAACGCAATGAGGGCGGCGTTCCCGCGCTCGGCGGCGCTGGTTTCGGCATCCGGTCGGGCAGGTTTGCGCCCGGCAGGATTCCCGGCAGGAGGGGCAGAAAAGACAGAAAGGGCGGAGGGCAAGATTAAAGAAGACGGCACCATATCGGGCCGCTTCTGGAAATTATTGTTGTCTGCACACTGGTTAGGTGGCCGGTTCCGGCACCATGGTTTTGAGGGGCCGCGTGCCGCGATTTTGCGCAAAGCCTTGGCTTTGCAGGGTTTCGAGCGGCACCATAGGCGT
>Ga0114901_1000467_pt1 | contig 27873 bp, 15 predicted proteins | sample MalvireepMed_s16_FD_89686 | JGI IMG/M metagenome (GOLD analysis project Ga0114901, IMG submission 89686) | Marine viral communities from the Global Malaspina Expedition - Malaspina viral metaG DeepMed_s16 | ecosystem: Environmental > Aquatic > Marine > Oceanic | place: Mediterranean Sea... | reverse complement strand
GGACAAGCTAGCCGAAAACGATGCCATCTTGGATGAATTGTTGATGCGCCAAGACTCCATAGAGACCAACAGAAGACAGGATCTTGAAAGACGTTTTGAAACCGTAATGAAGATGGTGCAACGCGAGACCCGAGGTCAAAACCCTGCGCTGGAGGAAAAGGCCAAGGAAGTCTATTTCGCCAACATGGACACTTCGGATGTGGTTTCTATAAAAACACAGCCTTTGGCCAACCATGGGCTTACGAATAGCACTTCTACCAAAAAGGTCATCAAAATAAACAAAAACAAGAGCAATGCCCTTTTGGCACAAACCCCTGTAAACAAAGACAATACCTATAGGACATCTCCACCAAAAACCAATAAGGTCTATTTCAAGGCGCACAATGTTCCCAATGTAGAAAGTGGGCATTATTTAATTGCCAATGTGTTCAAAGATCCTAAAAACGTGGATCAATTTGTGGAAAACCTAAGGGCACAGGGCTTGGATGCCGATTACTTCCAAAACCCAAAAAATGGTCTAAACTACGTGTACATCGGTGATTTCGAAAACAAAAAAGAAGCCTTGAACGCTTATCATACCAAAATGGACGGTAAATACCAAGGTGATGCATGGATCATGAACGTTAACGGTGGGGCCGATACAACCATTGGAGGATTGAACACTGCAGTTGCCAACAATAATAGCTCTAAATATGGAAGTACCGTTCTATCCAAAAATGTGGCAAATACAGTATTGGGCCATGGAAAAATGAATATGGCGGTGAAAACCGCTTCCATTGATGGGCTTCCTTCCGGTTTTTATATCATAGCCAGTGTATTTGAAAGCTCTTCCAACGCTAGATATTTTGTAAAAGAACTGAATTCCAGAGGATTAAACGCAAGTTACTTTGTAAATCCAAATGATGGTCTACGTTACGTATACCTTAAGAAACATGAAACTTGGGGCAATGCCCTAACCTCATACTACTCCAAACTAAACGCCTCGTATGATGACGATATGTGGATCATGCGAGTAAAACCAAACACAACTGCTTAGAACCAACCCTATGAAACAATCTCTACTCAGATGGGGCATTGCCGCCTGTATTCTCTTGTTTTACTTTACAGGTGAGGCTCAGGTTAAGAACACCTTTGACGTCCGTTATGAAAACAAGCTCAAGGGGGATCTTACCTTTATCGCCAATAATATAGTCAACAGGGATGGTAGTACAACGGATCCCGAAGACCCCTATAATGCTACTGGAAGCAGTTCGTCTTACAACGACGATTTGAACATGCAATACATTGATATTGATAGTGATGCATCAACTTTTAGCTCCAGTAGTGCCACCCTTTCGATTCCTGATCCGGGTTGTTCTTTGATCAGGTACGCCGGACTTTACTGGTCCGCAGTATACAAAGGGTCGGATAGAAGTGATTTCAATCAGGTAAAATTTCAGGTGCCGGGAGGATCCTATGTAAATCTTACTGCGGATGAAATTCTTTTTGATGGCTATAATGATGCCGATTTTGGAAACTATAGCCCATACGCCTGTTATAAGGATGTAACTTCTTTATTAACAGCACTTTCAAATCCTGATGGGGAATATTTTGTGGCCAACGTACGGGCCAGCTCAGGAAGCAGCATTACCGGAGGTATCTCAGGTGGTTGGTCCTTGGTGGTGGTCTATGAAAACCCAACTTTACCCGGTAAATACATCACCACTTTTGATGGGTATGCGGGTATAAAGTCGGGGCAAACCGTAGATATCCCTTTCAGTGGATTCACCACATTGCCAGCTCCATTCCCGGTTAACGCCAAATTGGGGGTTGCCGCTTTGGAAGGAGACAACAAAATCTCAGGAGACCAGTTGGCCATAAAGGCAGATAGCAATGGCTCCTTTACAACATTGTCCAACACGGCCAACCCATCAAACAACTTTTTTAACAGTAACATTACCAATGAAGGTTCCATCGTAACCACCCGTAACCCAAACAGCACCAACACTTTGGGATGGGACGTAGACCTTTTCACCATACCCAACCCCAACCAAGCGGTAATCCCAAACGATGAGACGGGAGCAACACTGCGAGCATCTTCAACCCAAGATAAATACGACATATTCTTTACCTCTTTGGATGTAGAGATCATAGAGCCTTTGATGAACTTGGCCAAAACGGTAGAGGACATTGGAGGTAACGACATTACGGGCCAAGGGGTACATTTGGGCCAATATCTGGACTATGTCCTTCGATTCCAAAACGTGGGTAATGACGATGCGATAAACTATACCATCAGGGACGTTCTCCCTATCAACGTTACCTTGGATGAATCCAGCATAAACATGCCTGCCGGAGTGACCTATACGTATGACCCATCTACCCGAACCATCATATTTACCATACCGAACAGCATTGTTGAGGAAGGTGACCCGTCAGCTACCATCCGTATGCGTGTACAAGTGGCTGAGAACTGTTTCGACTTTATTGACGCCTGTACGGACATCATCCAAAACTTGGCATATTCTACTTATCAAGGAGCCATCAATACCGCCCAGATTACAGATGACCCCAGTGTGTCCGACTTTGACGGATGTGGATTTGGAACACCGGGAGCCACCAACTTTTTGTTGGACGATTTAAGTGCCTGTAACTTTAGCAGGACAGTACAGCTCTGTGGTGATGATGTGCTTTTGGATGCCGGTGACAACTTTGACAATTACATTTGGTACAAGGACGAAAACGGAAACGGCCAAATCGATGTAGGCACGGATACCGTAATCACCGATGCGGATTCGGACAATGATCCTAGTACCATGTTGGTTACTGAAATAGGAACCTATATCGTTGACAAACAGGTTGCTGACCCATGTAAGGATTTTGAAGAGACCATCATTGTGGAGCTTTTTGGTTCGGTGCAATCCAACCCCATTACGGCATTGATCAATGACACCTCCAACACCATTGATGGAGATGTGATAGTATGTCCAAATGACGGTAGCGAAACCCCTGAAATCTTCCTTTGCGGATTGAACGATTCCGAGTTGATCCAAATCAACATTCCAGATGCCACTAGCATCGTTTGGCAACAATTAGACGAGGCTAGTTGTGCTGCGGTTACCGATGGTTGTTCCAATACCAATGCAAGTTGTACCTGGAACACGGTTGATACCGGAAATGACTTTTTGGCTTCCAATTCAGGGCAATACCGCTTGGTAATCAATTACCAAAACGGATGTTTCACGAGGTTCTATTTCAATATTTACAAAAACCCGCTAGACCCACATTACACTTCTAGCGACATTATTTGTAACACTCCAGGTAACATCACGGTGACCAACATGCCGTTGACCTATGAATTCCAATTGAGGAACCAAACCACAGGTACCATATTGGTTCCGTATCAAACCAGCCCAAGTTTTGACATTGCCACCAATGGTGCTTACATGGTGGAAATGAGACAACAAGGGGTAACCGATGGTTGTGTGTTTGTATTGGACAACATCGGGATCTTGGAAAGGGATTTTCAAGTGGATATAACTTCAAAAGATACAGATTGTAATGGTCTCGGTGAAATTTCCATTTCGGTGTTGGATGTGGAACCCCAATATTATTATGAAGTTTCCTTGGGTGGAACAGTGGTGGACACTTATGGTCCATCAACAGATAACAACTACACTTTCGAGAATTTGAACGATGGCGTGTATGATGTTTCCGTATCAACCGATGACGGCTGTACCTATATCCAACAAGTTACCATAAACGATCTTACTGACCTAGAGCTTACCGCGAGGGTGTCTCAGCACATTACTTGTAAAGAGGGTAACATTCTTATGGAATCATCCGGGGGTAAAACACCTCATACTTATGCTATTTGGTCTTATGTAGATGAGGGTGGAAATACCATCATTTCGTATCCGAACGTTACTTCTGTTCCTGCTTCGGCATTCCAGACCAGTCAAATTTTTGACATCTACGATCCAGGTCAATATACCTTTATTGTAGTAGATAGGAACAACTGTTACGACATTTCCAATACGGTTACCATTGAATTTAGGCCCGCTGCCGACTTTAATGCAACCTCAACAACTGATGTGTTGTGTTATGGCGATGCTACCGGTTCCATTGCATTCAATCTAATAAACAGTAATGGCTACCAACTAACTTATTATTTGTTTGATGCTACCGGCTTTGACGAGGATAACTATAGCTATGCCAATGCTTTGGCCACCAACGCTTCCGGAAACTTCCCCGGTTTGGCAAGTGGCGATTATGTAGTGGTTATCAACCAAAGAAAAGGTAGTGCGTCTTGTGATTATTTTGAATACCATACCATTTCTGCGCCTTCCTTTGCCTTGGATGCAGATGCTGTTTTGGTACAAGGATACTCTTGTTTGCAAGATGGTATTATCGAAGCGCAGAATGTTACAGGAGGGACCGCTCCATACCAATATAGTATTGACGGGGTCACCTTTGGCGCCTCTCCAACGTTCCCCAACTTAACCGATGGTACATACAGTATCACCATAAGGGATGACAACGGATGTACGTTCGTTACCAACTCCATCACTATCGATCCTTTGGATCCACCAACGGATTTGAGTTTCTCGGCCACCAATCCAATTTGTCCAACATTTGTTTCCGATGTAACGGTAACACCAACTGGTGGCACACCTAATTTGGTATACGAAATCATTTCCCCCGCGGGAAGTGCTGTGAACAATGGAAACAACGCAACTTTTGCCGGTTTGTCACCAGGAACCTATATGTTCCGGGTTACCGATGCAAACGGATGTTCTTATGACGAATCGTTCACCATTGATCCCGTTACCGAAATTTCAGTAGTGGGTCAATTAATAGGTAATATAACCTGTTTTGGGGCTAGTGATGGTGAATTGCTGTACACCGTTGCAGGCTTTAACACCGATTACGATTATAACATTACCGGTCCTGCCAACTTCTCCGGAAGTGCACAGACCAACGGTACTATTTCCTTGACAGGACTGGCCGAAGGAACCTACACCATTACGGTAACCGATAACTTTACAACCTGTACCGATACGGCTGATGTGACCATTGCCGCTCCACCAGCTGCTATTTCGGCTCCCGTTACCGTTAACCAACCCACTTGCGTGGCCGATGGTGATGCTACCATTGTAGCTTCCGGAGGATGGGGAAGCTATACCTACGAAATTACAAATGCTCCTGCTGGTTACGTACTTACTGGACCGCAGTCCAATGGATTGTTTGCCAATTTGACCATAGGGGGAACCTATACTTTCACGGTTACCGATGCCAATGGCTGTGTGTTTACAGATACTTTTGACATTATTCAAGCCGTGGCACCCGTTTTGGCCATTGTTCCCAATGATATTTGTTATGACGACGCGGTGGGATTGACCCTTACTGCTAATGTAACTTCAGGAGGAGATGGTAATTACGAATACAGTTTGAATGGCGGTCCGTATGGAACCAACAATGTGTTCACTGGATTGGGCCCTGGTACCTATACCATTTCTGTGAGAGATGGCAACGACTGCTTCGATTCCGAGACCATTACTATTGATCCCGAGTTAAGTGTGGTGGCATCCGCCCCGAATATTACAGCTTGTACTACCGATACCGATGTGACCATCACGGCTGCAGGCGGAGATGGAAACTATGTGTATGCCGTGGTAGCCAACGGTGTTGCTCCAACCGCCGGTGATTTTTCAACTACAAACCCAGTATCCGTTACAGGCGCTGGGGATTATGATGTGTATGTTAGGGATAATGGCGGTGCTTCAGGATATTGTGAGGCAACTTATGATATTACGATTACACAAGACCCTCCATTGGTGATTTCTGTGGTGGACACCGGTATTCTGTGTAGTGGAGAGTCTCAAGCCCAGATTACCATTACGGCTTCTGGCGGGGAAGCGCCTTATATGTACAGTATTAACAATGGTGCAACTTATCAAACCTCCAACACGTTTGTTAACCAGCCAGCTGGTAGTTACAACATTAGGGTTAGGGATGCCAACAATTGTGTGGTAAACCAAATCTATACCATAACCGAACCTTTGACACTTTCTGCCTCTGCAGCGGTTACCGCTCTTGCTGAATGTTACCCAGGTATGGGGGCCGAGGTAAGGATTACCAATGCTATCGGGGGCACCGCTCCTTACGAATACAGTTTTGATGGTGGTTCCACTTATGGCGCCAGTTCTATTGCTTACCTGCTTCCTGGTACGCACACCCTATACATTAGGGATGCCAACCTGTGTAGCTACCCCATGACGGTGACCATTGATCCAGAACCGACCCCTCCAACTGCCACTACCGCTATTGACTATGAGTGTGATGGTGAGGGAACCATTACGGTGACTCCTAGCAGCACTGACTTTGACTACACTTACGAAATTGATGGCAATCCCAACACGCCCAATACATCAAACATTTTTACGGATGTAGCCGTTGGCAGCCATACCATTACCGTAAACTATACCAGCAATATTGCGCCATCCCCCAGTGTGTTGCTGCTGGAAACCTTTGGAACTGGTCCAAATACCAGTATTCCCGAAGTAGATCCAGCCTATTGCTACGAACCGCAAAATGGTGCCGTGAATTCATGTGGTTGGGGTATTGACACCCACATTCAGGATGGAGAATACTCTGTTACCCAGACCATCGTAAATCCTTATGGAACATGGTTGAGTCCAAATGACCATTCTGGCTTAGCCAATGGTCGATTCTTGGCTATGAACGTTGGAGGAGCGGTAGGTCCAAACGGAATCATTTATGCCAAAAGAAACATTGAAGTGGTGGCCAACAGGGACATTACCATTTCCCTTTGGGCCTTCAACCTTTTGAGAACAGGAACCAGTGGAGCTGATCCCGATATCGACATTCAATTGGTAGATGGTGGCGGAACCGTTATTGCGAGCACTACCACAGGAAATGTCCCCAAAAACAATGGTGCCAACGACTGGCAAAATTATACGGTAACCCTTAATCCAGGCGCCAATACCAATCTCGACATTGTTATCAGGACCAATTCTGCTGTAACCGGTGGAAACGATATCGCCATAGATGATATTGAAGCCTTCCAAACCCCGGAAGTTTGTACAGATTCCTTGACTTTGAACGTTACCGTGGAAGACGGACATGCTTTTGATGCTGCCATTACCAACTTCACCAATCTTACTTGTAACGGTGCGGCTGATGGCTCCATCGCTTTTGAGGCTGAAAATTTTGACCCTGCTACCGGATTTACGTATCAAGTGGATGGTGGCGCGGTTTCCGCGGCCCAATTCGCCGGCCCAATAACCGTAAATGGATTAGCAGCAGGTAACCATACCATCACTATTATAGATCTAAGGGATCCTGCGTGTTCCGTGGTGCTCAACCAAACGTTGACAGAGCCTGCGGTATTGGATGTTACAGCTTCCATTACCACTCAACTGACCTGTACCAATGGAGGTGCTATCATTACGGCTGCTGCCACGGGTGGAACCCCAACTTATCAGTACCAATTGGAAGATGGTGTTGGCAGTATATTGGTGGCTTTCCAATCCTCAACTGTTTTCAACGGCCTTACTGTCGGTGATTATGTGGTTAGGGCAAGGGATACCAATTTGTGTGAGGATGTTACCACAGTTATGACGGTTGTGGCCCCAACTCCGATCGTATTCACTTCAACCCCAACAGCCTGTTATAGTGGGAATAATGATGGAAGCGTTCAAGTGGATGTGACCAGCGGTAACGGAAACTATCAATTTAGCCTGAACGGAGGTCCTTGGATGACACCTACGCCATCTACCGGAACCACCTATACTTTTGGCAACCTGACCGCCGGAACCTATACCATTGACGTTCGTGATCAATATGGATGTCTTGGTGTACAACAGAACGTGACCATTGTGGATGCCTTGGTTGCCCAAGTGCAAGTAGTGGATATTTCTACTTGTGCGGATGGTAGCATTACGGTAACCGCTTCTGGAGGTTCACCTACTTTGCAATATGCATTCGTGTTGACGGGAGTTGACCCAACAGGTCTGTTCACGGCGTCCAATGTTTACACCATAACCACTGGTAATGACGGAACTTATGATGTGTACGTAAGGGATAATTCTGCTACTGCCCCATATTGTGAATATATGGAAACGGTGACCGTTAATCCTGGAGTGCCCTTGACCATGACCGTTACTCCAACCGACCCACAATGTCACGATGGAACGGGTTCTATTTTGGTGAACATTACTTCTGGCTTAGCACCTTACACCATTCAAATCATCGATTTGGACAATGGTGGAGCTTCCAACCAAACCAATACCAATGTACTGGCTTCAACCAGAACCTATTACAACCTAATGCCTGGCAACTATACCATTAATGTTACAGATGCCGCGGGTTGTACCATAACGGATACCCAAACAATCAATAATCCTGATGAATTGACCGGTGTTGTGAATGGAATCACTCCATCTTCCTGTACTGGTGACATCAATGATTTTGGATTTGGATTCTCAGGATATCCAACTACTTTGGGAACCATTGAATTCAGTGATGATGGTGGTACTACTTGGATCGGAGATAACTCTAACCCAGGTGTATCTGACCAATTCACAGGTTATACCTCAGGACAAACTGTTTATCCTTCCATGAGAACCGTGGATGGATTGGGGAACACCCTTTGTCAAACCGATCTACCTCCTTTTGTCATTCCTTATCCTTTGGATGATTTGGATATCACCATTTCTGCAGTGGTTGTTAATTGTAACGAACTTCAGGTAACCGTTCAAGGTGCGGAAGGTACTCCGGACTATCAATATGCGTATTCTGAAGAGCCCGGAACTTTCAACCCTGCAACTGCTGCGTGGACCACTCCTGCACAGGATGAATTTACTCCTTATGTGTTTACAGGTCTTGTTCCTGGTAGAACCTATGTGTTCTATGTAAGGGATGCGGCAGGTTGTGTGCGCCAAAGCAATGTGGATGTAAACGACTTGATTACCGTTCCTTTGGAAATTACCACTGCGCTTACTCCTTCCTGTTTTGGAATGAACAACGGTAGTATTACTTATACTGTTACCGATAACCAAGCACCATTTGGAAACCAATTCAGATGGACTGTTTATGATATTTCTTCTGGAAGCCCTGTTGCCGTTGCCAATAGTGGTGGCAATATTGCGTATTCCTCTCCACAGGATGTAACCGTAAACAATTTGCCTGCCGGTACTTACTTTATTGAAGTTGTTGAAGTTGATGGTGGTGTAGATAGTTGCGTTGGTGCAACTGAAAATGCCCTTTTACAAGAATTGGATCCATTGACCGGTACTCCGGTGGTGCTTCAGAATATTACCTGTGATGCTCCAGGATTGATCCAGATCCAAAATCCTCTTGGGGGGGGCGGCATTTATACCTACACTGTTACAGGTCCTGCCGGATTTACGACCATTACTTCAACATCCGACAACCCTATAGAGATTCCTGCCAATTCACCAGCTGGAAACTACGATATCACCATGGAAGACCAATTTGGTTGTGGGGTGAATTTGGGAACTGTGCCATTGACCTTGACACCAAACCCAACTATTGACAGTGTTGTTATAGACAATTGTGCCACTCCGATTACGGTGACCATCAATGCCACCAGTGCCGCTGCCCAAATCTTCTATTCTTTGGATGGTGGAGCAACTTATGTGGACAATGGTGGTGTATTTACTAATGTGGCTCCTGGGACTTACAATGTCGCCATCCTTGATAGTAATGGATGTATGGATACCGACACCATTACGGTACATGCTCCACTAGAATTTACGGCCATTCAAACTGTTGCTTTGGATTGTGAGCCGGGCTCCGCTGCCAATGCAGAAATTGAAATTACAGTAATTGCTGGATCTGGAAATTACGAATACATGATAGATGGTCCGGGAACGAACGACCAGACTAGAACGGTGCTTCCATCCAATCCATTTACGTGGACTGCCGCTGCCGCTGCCGGTAGTTATAGTGTAATAGTGTTCGATATGGGCACCGCTCCGCCGAACTGTTCCAAAACCATTACAGTGGAAGTACCGGATGCACCCCTGCCTTCCTTTACAGAAACCCATATGGATGTGAGCTGTTTTGGTGGAAGCGATGGTAGCATTACCCTTCACGAAATTGATAATGGAATCAATCCGTTGACCTACACGCTTACCCCAATGCCAGCGGGTGCCGTATTGAACGGTACCACTTTTGAAAACCTTCCTGCGGGCACTTATAGTGTTCGTGGTGTAGGAGCTAACAGCTGTTTCGTGGACATATTCGATATCATCATCAACGAGCCTGCGGCCATTGCGGTTCCTGCTCCAACGGTTGTTGAGTTCGGCTGTACCGCAGGGAACAATACCAATAATGCCACTATTACTGTGGATACTGCTTCCATCACTGGAGGTAGTGGAACCTATGTTATCTATGAATTTATCAACGATGCTGGTTCTGTAGTGGTACAAGCTGGTAGCAACCCTGTTTATACAGAAACCAATATCAACGGTGGCAGCTATACCATCAACGTTTATGATGAAAATGGCTGTTTGGGTACAACCACAGCCGTAATTGCTCCGTTTGATAGTTTGGACTCCGCTAATATTGTTGTGGATGCCGTTGCTACTTGTGTAACGGGTGAAGATATCACCATCACGGCCATTGGTTCCATCACCAATTCAACTACCGACCCTGCCAACTATGAGTTTAGGGAACTGCCATCTGGTACTTTCCAAGCTTCTGGTAGCTTTACCGGTCTTTCTGTTGGTGTTCATTATTTTGAGGTGAGAAACACCGTAACAGGATGTATCCTAACCGTTTCCCACGAAGTGGCGGACCCAGAAGTGTTAGATCTAATGGTTGTGGGCACCACCAACATCACCTGTTATGGTGATACCGATGGTACGGTAGAATTGAACTTGGTTGATGGGTCTAGCGTAACCTACGCAAGTGCAACCAGCTATACGCTTTATTACGATGTAAACCACACGCCGACCAACTTGGGCGATGATGTAGTGACCACCGGATCTGATGCCGATGGAAGCTTTACCATCACTGGCCTCGCGGCAGGTACATATTATATTGAAGTGACCGATACCAACCCTCCAGGTTCTGCCTGTGTTTACAGCGAATCGTTCAACATTGCTGGACCTGCTGCTACCATTACAGGTGCAACCGTGGTAACCGATATTACTTGTTTAGGTAACGATGGCGAAATCCAGGTGACCAATGTGTCCGGTGGATGGGGTGGATATTCCTATTACGTGGGAACCACAAGTCCTGCTGGTCCTGGCGATTACGTTGCCAGCCCAAGCTTTACCGGATTGGTTGTAGGAACTTATGAAGTATGGGTCATCGACTCAAGTGGATGTTCCCAAATGGTTGATACCGTTTCTTTGGTAGATCCAATGCCTATTACGGCCACATTACAGATCAACCAAGAGAATTGTACCAACCTTCAAGGTGAAATTGAAGTGGTTGGAACTGCAGGCGGTCAAGGTAGCAACTATACCTACCAATTGATCCGCAATGGTTCTAACATAGGATCTCCACAGACCAACCCAATATTCTCAAACTTGGGTGCCGGTTCTTACGAGGTGTTGATCGCGGATCAGTGGTCTTGTACTACTACTGTTGGACCAGTAGTATTGACCAATGCTATGACGGCCACATCAACTGTAGTAAAACCTATTGATTGTACCGTGGATCCAGGAGGTCAGATTACCATCAATGTAAGTGGTGGTTCCTCTAACTTGACCTTTGATGTGGTGTATCCTGATGGAATTACGACTGCCAGCAATGCAACGGGTATGTTCACAGGACTTATTCAACCCGGTGTTTATACCTTCACAGTAACAGATAATGATACCGCTACGCCTTGTACCTATGTGGTTACCCAAGAATTGGATGACAAGGTAGACCCTGTAATCAATGATGTACTAATTGATGATGTGAACTGTTTTGGTGGTTCAGATGGAAGTTTGACGGTGGTAATGGATCCTGCAACTGTGGTTGATCCTCTGTATACCTATGAGCTTTACCGAATGTCAAATTTGGGAACACCATACCGTTTTGCACAGTCTAGCTTGGTTTTCGATAATCTTCCTGCGGACAACTACCGTGTAAGGGTGATTTCTAGCAGGGCTTGTGAGGATACCTTCGATGTTACTGTTGGACAACCAACTCCTTTGACCGCTACTGCCGTAGCCACGGATTTTGTGTGTAACCCGAACAATTCGGTGAACACTTCAACCGTAACCATTAGCCCGGTTGGTGGAACAGGACCTTATTTCTACAGTAGGAATAATGTAACCTTCCAATCTGCAAATACTTTTGCTGTAGTGGATACTGGGGTTGATCAAAACATCACCTTGTATGTAAGGGATAGCAACGGTTGTACCACCACAACTTCTGTGATGATACCAACTATCAACAAATTCAGTGTTGCCGTTACCCAGACTACAGCTATCAGTTGTGCCAATTACGAAGAAGTATTGTTGACCGTTACCGATAATGGTGATGTAACCAATACCTATACGTTCGAATTGTTGCCAATTGGTAACACATATGGCGCACTGACAGGTACTCCAACGAGCACTACAGCTACATTCGAGTTGTACGCCCCTGGAACATATACCTTCAGGGTGACGGATAATGCTACCGGTTGTTACGTAACTACGGTGGCCTATACCATTCCGCCTTATGATACTATTGATGTTATTGCAACGGCTACTTCTCCTGCCATGTGTTTTGGAGATGCGGGTACTTTGGAAATTAATGTAACAGGCTATACCGGTGCTTATAACTATGAGGTTTTCATGGCCAACGGAACCACAACAGGTATCGTAGGAGCGGGAAATACCTCTACTAACCCATTGAGCATCACAGACCCTGCCTTGGTAGGTGGAAACTACTTTGTACGTGTTACCGAAACCGGTTATCCGTTCTGTGCCGAGGATTCCAATACCATCACCATCATATCTCCAAGTTCTCAGCTGGACGCTACCCCCCAACAAGTGGCAAGCGTAACCTGTACCAATGACCAAGGCGAAATATTGGTGGCTCCAACAGGTGGTTATGCGCCTTATGATATTATATTGACCAATACCACAACAACACAGGTATACACCATCAACGATGTACCGAGCTATGTGTTCACAGGCCTGTCAGCAGGTGTTTACCAAGTGCGAATCACCGATAATGGAGGATGTGAAATTATCCGAAATCTGACGTTAACCGAACCACTACCAATCACTGCCGATATTGATGCTGCACCTATTGACTTGACCTGTTACGGAGACGAAAGTGCTGCGGTATGGGCCTACAATGTGGCTGGAGGTGAAGGTTCCTATGTGTACCAGTTGAACATCTATGATGCAACGGGAACCAACATAGTCTTTACCACGGGTGAACAAGGTAATAACACCTTCACCGGATTAGGTGCTGGTATTTATAGCATCACCGTATCCGATGGATGGAACTGTAGTATGGAAACACCACAGGTGACCATCAACGAACCAACAGAAGTTATGGCTTCTTTGGTACAGGTTACAGAAATGACCTGTCTTGACGACGCCGAGATTCGATTGACGGCTGCAGGTGGAAATGGGTCATACGAATACAGTAGTGATAACATCAGCTTTACCCCAATGAGCGGAAACTCAGTGACGCTTACTGTAAGTGCCGGGGTTTACCAATTCTTTGTGCGTGACACCAACGGTTGTGAGGCCGAAATCTCCAACCAGGTGAGCATAGATCCTATTCCGCCATTGACTTTGAATATTGACGAATCTGCTGCCTTTATCAACTGTATGGGTGAAGCATCCGCTACCATCATCGCTTCGGCAACCGGTGGTTTAGGTAACTACAACTACGAATTGTTCGGTGATTCGGCTTTGACAAACTTGTTGGCTGGACCACAAGCCAGTGGCACCTTTAACATGTTACCTGCCGGAAGCTATTATGTACGGGTGACCAGCGAGGATTGTGTTGAGGTATCCCCAGAAATCATCATTATTGATCCCGCGCCATTGCAGGTTGATAATCAAGATTTCACCAATGTTACCTGTTCCGGAATGAACGATGGTACCATTACTGTGGAAGTTTCGGGCGGCACTGGACAAATATTCTATGCCATTTCACCAAACTTGGATCAATTTGATTCAGAAAATACCTTTACCGATTTGGCACCTGGCATTTATGATGTGATCGCTCAGGATGTGAATGGATGTTTCATCACCTTCCAGTTTGAGATTACTCAACCTGAACCGATTCAGGCCGAAGCAGTGAACATCATGCACGAAGTATGTTACAACAGTGCCGATGGTTCATTTGAATTACAGGTAACTGGAGGAACGGCTCCTTATGAAACCGCGTTGAACTCCAATGCAGATGCAGATTTTGTTCAAGACCAGTTCTTGTTCCAAAACTTGGCTGCCGGTACCCATGTGGTCTTTGTTAGGGACGCCCAAGGATGTGAAACCAATGTATTTGTTGAAATAGAGCCCGGTGTAAACCTTGCCGCTACCGTAACCCCAATGTATGAGTGTACGGGCAACATTCCGGATAATTATCTAAACATTGTGTTCGAAGATCCATCTGTTTCTGTTGATGTATTGTACGCTCTGGATTCCACCGATCCTGCTGATATGCAATTGACCGCCGATTATAGAAATATGACACCGGGCGACCATTATCTGACCATAGCACATGCCAATGGATGTATGATCACCTACGACTTTACCATTGAAGGTTACGAACCTTTGACATTGGTATTGGAGAACAACGTCATCAACCAGATTACGGCCATTGCCAACGGTGGAGTGGAAGATTATACCTTCTATTTCAACGACCACAATAATGGTACGGACAACACCTTCTTCATTAACCGTACCGATACCTACACGGTAACGGTTATCGATGAGAACGGTTGTGAGGTCCAGGCGGAGATATTTATGGAATTTATAGATGTAGAGTTCCCGAATTTCTTCACCCCTGACGGTGACGGATTGAACGATACTTGGATTCCGGATAACCTGGAAGGCTTCCCAGACGTACTAATTAAGATTTACGATCGTTATGGTAGAGTAGTGGAAGAGATGACCCGAGATACCCAAGGTTGGGATGGTGATTACGACGGTAAGCCATTGCCAACGGGAGACTACTGGTATGTAGTTAAACTGAAGGGTGATCTTGACGATCGTGAGTTCGTAGGCCACTTTACCCTATATCGACAATAACGCTTAACCTGCTAACCCCATGTTCAAAAAAGTATATTCAACCGTCCTCTTATTTTTATTGGCCCTTACGACCAAAGGACAAGAGTTGACCATACCACAGCTTTCACAATATATTGCAGACAACCCTTTTATTATGTCCCCGACCTATGCAGGTATCGGGGACCATATAAAGGTCCGTCTGAACGGACTTACACAGTGGGTTGGTATCAAGGATGCCCCTGATACCCAAACTTTGGCCGCAGACGCCAGGATCGGGAACCGATCAGGGATTGGTATGTTGCTCTATAACGATAGCAATGGGGAGACCAAACAAAGGGGTGCAAGGGTATCTTTTGCCCACCATTTGACCCTGGACAGGTATGACGATATCTTTCTATCATTCGGTATCTCCTATAACTTTAACCAGTTTAGGATCGATGTGGAGAATTTTACTGAAAACAACGGTCAGCTTCCCACAGATGATAAGGCAACCACCAACCATAACTTTGATCTCGGGGCCCTGTATCGTTACGGCAAATTCTATTTCAGTTTGAATGCCTCCAATATCCTCAACAAAAACTTGGAACGTTTCAATCCTACCTTTGAACCCAATACCCTCAGGAACTATTATGCATACACAGGGTATAGCATCATGAAGAACAAGAACAGTAAATTGGAAATAGAGCCCTCCATTTTCTTTCAATGGTTTGAAAGCGATGGGCGTTCCGTTACCGATCTTAATGCCAAGTTCCGCTTTCATGATTTTGAAGACTACTATTATGTAGGGCTTACCTATCGCTTTTTGAACGATCAATGGGGTGCCCCCTTGTATATTGCCCCAATAGCCGGATTCAAAAAGAACAACTTCTATTTTGGATATTCCTATCAGGTAATCACTAATGAAATTCTGGGATATAGCACAGGTACCCATGTGGTAACGGTAGGTATGGACCTATTCCAAGGTATAAGCAACTGTAGGTGTATGTATTGATTTAGGCCTATTTAACCTATTTTTGCCATTTTTAAAGGCATTTTCATGGGAAAAATTAGGCTAAGGAACATCAGGATACATTCCAACCATGGTTGTTTAAAAGAAGAGATGCTCATAGGTAGTGACTATAGAGTAGACCTTGAAGTGACTACCGATCTGGTAAGACCGGCATTATCCGATAAGCTTGATGAAACTGTGGACTATGTTCACCTGAACAACATTGTGAAAGAAGAGATGATGGTACGCTCCAATCTCTTGGAACATGTTGCCAAACGAATCTGTGACCGAGTTCTGGAAGAACTCTATGAAGTAACGGAAGTGGAGGTAGAGGTGGCCAAAATAAATCCGCCTATAGGTGGTGATGTGGAGAGTGTTTCGGTGAAACTCAGATTTACTCGATGAACCGCAGCCTTAGGAAAGGCCGCACTGTTAAACTTTTTTTAAATTTGTCTACAACAAAAACGGCATTGTGGTCGAATTGGATAGACAAAGTCCCGCAAGGATTTTAATGGTGGTTCGAGTCCACCCGATGCCTCAAAGATAAACTTTTTTGATAAAGTTATCATACTACTATTTAGATATTTTACCATCTAAAAATTCATAAAATATTTATAGCTTTGCCAACCAAAATGGCATCGTGGCCGAGTGGCTAGGCAGAGCTCTGCAAAAGCTTGTACAGCGGTTCGAATCCGCTCGATGCCTCAAAACCCAGTACTAAGTACTGGGTTTTTTGTTTAAAGCTTCTCTATTTTTTCAATCTCGTTCTTTATATCGAATTTATCCCTTGGTATAAATCCCTTGATAATCAGAACAATACCACAGATTATCAATACAATTCCAAGACCTTTTTTAATAAGTACGATTCGTTCTTGGGTGAGATAGCGCTTCAGTTGTTTAGCTAAAATAATCTTTAAAAGATCGGTTGCAAAGTACACCAAGATCACTGTACCGAAGAACACGAACATGCGTTTGGGTTCGTTATCCAAACTTGGGCCCACTACAATGATCAGCCCCAGCCAAAAGGCCAATACACCTATATTGATGAAATTTAAAATAAATCCTTTGGCAAAAAGTCCAAGATACGTGCCTTTGGTCGCCTTAACATTAGCTCGCTTTTTAGCCTTTTTTACAAAAAGAAAAATACCATAGACCAACAAGATCATACCCCCGAACACAAAAAGCCCCGGTTCATTGCTTAAATTTTCCAACAGTTGAAAACTACTGAAATAAGCAATGGTCAAAAAAACGATATCGGCAATGATTACTCCAAAATCCAAGCTCACTCCAGCCCTAAAGCCCTTTGTGGCACTGGTCTCCAGCAACACAAAAAACACAGGGCCTATCATAAAGCTCAATAAAAAGCCCAAGGGAATCGCTGCCTGGATATCTTCTATCATTCCTTACTTTACTCTTTTTACCTTTCCTCCAAACAAGGTCTGCTCGTCCATTTTTTTTGGATTACCATAAACCAGCACCTCACCACCGGCCTTTACGGTTGCCTTCACATAATCGGTAGCATAAATTTCGGCATTTCCACCTGCATTCACATTGATTGTGGTGAATTTTGTCTTAAAAGTGCGTCCTGTGTAGGCTCCCCCGGTATTGATAATCACATCTTGATTATTGGAAAAACCGGCTGTTAAAACCTTTCCACCTGAAACCGCTTTGATCAATAATTGGTCTACCTGGCAACTGATTTCGAGTTCACCCCCTTCTTGGGCCTTCAATTCCAACACATCCTGAACATAAGTGGCATCGGAAGTAATCCGTGCATCCTCGTTCACATCAATGACCACCAAATCTTCGGTATGGTATAGATCCACATAGGTGCGGTACCCACTAAAAATTTTATCTATTTCCATTCGTATCTTCAGTACCCCATCATTATTCACAATGGCTACCTTATTGGTATTGGCACCAGTGATCACTGCTTTGTTTTCTTTCCCCTTGATGAGGTTAATGGCAAGTCCATCAAAACCCTTCACCTCGGTAAATTTTTGTAGGTTCTTTGTAACGTTTTTTTCCTGTGCCATAACACCGGAAAGGGTAAGAAACATAATAACAAGCGTAATTTGTTTCATGTTATAAAAATTTGGTTCTCAAAAGGATAACAAATTTTATTCCAAAATAGTATTATTCCCTTTTTCCAATCAACGAAAAGTCGAGATGTCTTTTCAATAAATCGGTATCCTTTACCATAACATACACCTCGTCACCCAGCTGGTATATACGCTTGGTGCGTTCGCCGATTATGGCATATTGTCGTTCATCAAAAATGTAATAATCATCACGAATATCGCGGATCCTTACCATTCCCTCACATTTGTTCTCAATGATTTCCACATAAATACCCCATTCGGTGACCCCAGAAATCACCCCTAAGAATTCTTGGTCCTTGTGATCCTGCATAAACTTGATCTGCATATACTTTACAGAATCCCGTTCCGCATTGGCGGCCAATAGTTCCATATCGGAGGAATGCTTGCATTTTTCCTCATAAATAGTGGCTTTCGGTTGCTTGCCCCCCTCCAAATAATGCTGCAGCAATCGATGTACCATCACATCCGGATATCTTCTAATAGGCGAAGTAAAATGTGTATAATAATTAAAGCCCAGACCGTAATGTCCAATATTTTCAGTGGTATAGATGGCCTTGCTCATACTGCGGATGGCCAAGGTATCTACCAAATTCTGTTCTTTTTTGCCCTTAACATCCTCCAATAACTGGTTCAGGGACTTATTGATGCTCTTTCTATCCTTTAGGTTTATACTATGTCCGAATCGGGAAATAACGCCGTTCAGGGCCATCAATTTCTCTTCATCGGGCTTGTCATGCACCCGGTAAACAAACGTTTTTTTCTGCTTGCCGATGAATTCGGCCACCTTTCTATTGGCCAAGAGCATAAATTCCTCTATAAGCTTGTTGGCATCCTTCGCTTCTTTAAAATATACACTTTCCGGTTCGTTGTTCTCGGAAAGATTGAATTTTACCTCTATTTTATCAAAAGAAATGGCTCCTGCATCCATACGTGCCTTGCGCATGATCTTGGCCAATCGATCAAAAGTGAGAACCGCATCCACAATTTCATCGGATACCGAATAGGCATTGCCCCGAATGGAAATTTCTTCCGGAATCTGGGAACCACCTGTTTCTATGATATGTTGGGCTTCTTCATAAGCAAACCGTTCATTGGAATTGATGACCGTCCGTCCAAACCATTGATCCACCACCTTGGCCTGTTCATCTATTTCAAAAACAGCGGAAAATGTATATTTTTCCTCATTTGGCCGAAGCGAACAAGCTAAATTGGACAAAACCTCAGGCAACATCGGAACTACCCGGTCCACTAAATAAACAGAAGTCGCCCTTTCATAAGCTTCATCTTCCAGCACCGTACCTAGTTCCACGTAATGCGAAACATCCGCAATGTGGATCCCTATTTCGTAATGGCCATTTTCCAATTTTTGAAAGGAAAGGGCATCATCAAAATCCTTGGCATCCTTGGGATCAATGGTAAAGGTGAGTACCTGGCGCATGTCCCTTCGTTTGGCTATTTCAGATTCTTTAATGGAAGTATCCAAGGTCTTTGCAAATTGTTCCACTTCATACGGGAACTCATTGGGAAGGCCATATTCCGCCAAGATGGCGTGTATTTCGGTATTGTGTTCGCCGGGTCTGCCCAAAACCTCCACCACTTCCCCATATGGAGAATCGGTATCGTCTGGCCATTCTCCCAAGTTTACCAAAACCTTGTCCCCATCATTGGCCTTTTTCAGTTTTTCAAGGGGAACGAAAATATCGGTATACATTCTAGAATCCGTTGGCCGTACAAAAGCAAATCGTTGTTGCTTGTCCACAATGCCCACGTAGGAGCTCTTCTTACGTTCCAAAACCTTGGAAATCTCCCCTTCCAGTTTCTTTCCTTTTCGTTTGGGTATCAAGAACACTTCCACCGTATCACCATGAAAAGCTCTGTTCAATCTATTATTGGGAATGAAGATATCCTCATCCAGTTCATCAACAATTACATATGCGTTTCCGCTGGAGGTCAAATCTACCCTGCCTGTAAAGTAAGTATGCAGCGTAGGCTTCTTTTGGTACTTGCCCGTTTCTACCTCCTCAATACGATTTGTAGCTTTCAGTTGACCCAATCGTTTGATCAATTCGTTCCTATCCTGCGTATCAGTTAACCCTAATTTAGATGCTATTTGCTTGTAATTAAAGCTTTTGGAAGGTTCTTTTTCCAGAACCGTAAAAATGCCTTTCGTTATCTCATTCTTCCTCTGACCCTTGGCCCTCTTCTTTTTCTTTGACATTTACGTCCTTATTTTTTTGAAAAATACGAATTATAATTCTTGGCCCACAAGGATTGATACCAGAAACGCAAACAATACGTTCTTATCAACAATCATCAATAGTATCTTTTTTCTTCTTTCTTTAAATTTTAAAAAATGATGATGATGATGTATTGTTGAAATGTGGAATAAAATTTTGAACCAAATATTGCTTTGAACAGTGAAAAAAGTTTGTTCACAATTTTTCAGACCAAAAGAAATGTAAGAATCAAGCCTTTAGAAATGTTATCCACGGTTTTTGATAACCGTTTTCAACATCAATTTATTGAAAAGTAAATGTATCTTTAATGTTAACTAATAATATAAAATGTTCCCAACTGGTTGATTAATTTTTGATCGATTTTTGCTCCAACTCTGGAAATTTATTGTAATTGATCCATTTTCTGAAAAATCAAAATTTAGTTACCTTTATTTTTCTTAAAAAAATGAACAAAACACAGGTTTTGTTAATAGGTTGTGTTTTAAAGGAATATAAACTTCTGGTGATTTTTATGAACACCATCACATAAGAAAGATATTGTACCTTTGTTAGGTATCCTCAAAATACTTAAACCATGAAAATTTCTATAGGAAACGACCACGCCGGAACCGATTATAAACTGGCCATTGTGGGACTTTTAAAATCAAAGGGAATAGAGGTAGTAAACTACGGAACGGATGGCACCGATAGTGTGGATTATCCTGATTTTACCCATCCCGTTGCCACTGATGTGGAAGAAGGCAAGGTGGATTTTGGCATTGTGATCTGTGGAAGCGGAAATGGTGCCACCATGACCATAAACAAACACCAAAAAGTAAGGGGTGCACTTTGTTGGACCAAAGAAATAACCCAACTCGCCCGTGAACACAATGATGCCAATATATTAAGTCTTCCCGCCCGTTTTATTTCCATGCCACAGGCTCTGGATATGGTGGAAACCTTTTTGAATACCGAATTTGCTGGTGGAAGACATGAACGTAGGATAGAAAAAATACCCTGCAGTTAGGTATATGGCACACCACCATCACCATCATGGGCATTCACATTCGCATCCCGATTTAAAGGGAAGGAACCTGCTTATCTCCATCTTTTTGAATGTGGCCATTACTGTGTCGCAGATTGTGGGTGGACTTATTTCTGGCAGTTTGGCCCTTTTGTCGGATGCCTTGCACAATTTCAGTGATGTACTCTCCTTGGTAATCAGTTATGTAGCCACTAAATTGGGAAAAAAGAAGGCCTGCAAAAAAAAGACTTTCGGTTACAAACGGGCCGAGATCATGGCGGCTTTCGTGAACGCGGCAACCTTGGTGGTCGTGGCCATTATTTTAATAAAGGAGGCCGTAGAGCGACTCTTCCATCCCCAACCTATAGAATCGAATCTGGTCATCTGGCTTTCCTTGATTGCCATTGCCGGTAACGGTTTTAGTGTGCTCTTATTGAAAAAGGATTCCGAGCATAACATGAACATGAAGTCAGCCTACCTGCATTTATTAACAGATATGATGGCTTCCGTAGCTGTTTTGGTGGGTGGTATTTTGATGAAGTTTTACCAAATCTATTGGGTAGATGCAGTGTTGACCATGGCCATTGGTGTTTATCTAATTTATATGGGTTATGATCTGTTGAAGGAATCTACCAAAGTTTTGATGCTTTTTACACCCAAGACCATCATCATACAGGATTTAGTGGAATCTATTTGTACCATAGATCGAGTTAAAAATGTGCACCATGTACATATTTGGCAATTGAATGAAGATGAGGTACATATGGAAGCCCACATTGATTTTGTGGAAGATATCACACTTTCCCAGTTCGATACTATTTTGGAGGAAATAGAAGAACATCTCTATCACAAACACGGTATCAACCATGTCAATATTCAACCGGAATTTGACAAATGCGATTCCAAAAGCGTAATTGTACAGGATTAATGAAAATCGGTGTAAAGACCTTTGAAGAACTTTCCAACTTGGAGTTGTACCAAATATTAAGGCTCCGCAGTGATATTTTTGTGGTGGAACAGGATTGTGTGTACCTAGATTTGGATAATAAAGACCAAAAGGCCCTACATATTTTTGGTACAAAGAACAATGAGGTGGTCGCTTATACCCGTGTTTTTAAACCAGGGGATTATTTTGAAAATGCCAGTATTGGCAGGGTAGTGGTGGCCCGCGACCAGCGCAAGTACGGGTATGGGAAAAAGATTATGGAAGCTTCCATTGCCGCCATTGAAAAAAAATTTCCGAATACTTCCATAGAAATTTCGGCCCAATCCTATCTTTTAAAATTTTATGCCGATTTGGGGTTTGCCGCCTTTGGCGAAGAGTACCTGGAAGACGGCATCCCGCATACCCGAATGTTGAGGAGTTGATCAAACCAACCGTTTTGCCACCCCTATTCTCTCTAAAAAATCCAATTTTAGGATAAGGTTAATGGGTTTTTCGGCCTTGTTTTGGGTAGAAAAGAACAAATAGCCTTCCTTTTTGGGATGGATTTCCTTCAATTCCATTTTGCCATGAAGATTTTTATGCACCATGGAAATCTCCCTTAAAAATTTTTGGGTCAGACCTCTTTGGGATAAATGGACCATCAATTTTTCCCGATTTACAAAAGTGATGTTGCACGAAGTGAAGGTATCTTTCTCATCCGAAAAAATGCTGGTCACCAGCGCATAAAAATGGGTCTTTTTGGTTGCATCCAGAAACCAACCTTCGCGGATTTTTCTGTTTTTCCTGTAAAACAATTCAAAGGCAAAGGTGGGTAAGGATTCGTTCACATAATCCAATTGTGCCTTTTCGTCCACATAGTATTCTTTGTTGTTTCTGTGGTCGGTTAAAATAAGGTCCACGCCGGCCTTTTGTAGTTTAAGGTCGGTTATACGTTCAAAACTAGAGTGTTTTAAACAGGTTTTGTAATAGTGATCCAGTAAGGGGATTAATTGTTTTTCTTTGGATAGGTCTGCTTTAAAATGGCTCTTCAATTTGGGCAAGTTTCCGGAACAGGGTAGCACCTATCCGTTCCACAACGCCTACAACCAGGGCATTTCCCATGAAAAATGCACGTTTGGCATTTGGGATTCCCTCCAATAAGGTGTGATTGTCCGGAAACATGTTCAACCGTTCCAATTCAATGGGTGTGAGTCTTCGGAGTCCCTTGGAGGTTTGGACTACGTGCTTGAACCGGGAAGGAGATTTGCCACCCTCACCGGTTATGATCGTTCTGGAAGGTTGATCGAGTGCATCGGGAAACACCATGCTTCCCTCGCTATAATGGTATTCAAAACCGGCGACGGTCTTGCGGATTTCTTTTTTGGCGCCTTTCAGGTATGTCCATTTTTCCAACTCGGTATCGTCGATGAAAAACTCTGGGTCAACGGCATTTTTTTCCAAAATATCGGAAAGCAATGTTCTTGTCCCATCATAAGAGGGGACCGTTTTAAAAGTGGTAACATGGCCATCAAGGCACATACCGGTATTTTGAAAGGGAGAATGTCCTCTTTTGGTATTAAAATGTTCCGAAATGGAAACAAGGTCCTTCTCGAGAGTAAAATGTTGGGAATTTTCAGTCGTTTCTCCTACGGGGAAGGCCGTTGCAATGGTTCCATCCTTTAAAAGCCAATTTGAAGCCCCCTTTTTTTCTATGTTTTTGAACAATAGGGTCGTTTTGTGGTACGCCAGAAAAAAAACGCGCCTTCGGCGCTGAGGCATACCATACTCCGCCGCGTTGATTACGCGCCATTCCACGGCATAGCCCAAATCAGACAAACCACGAAGCATAATGGCAAAGTCGCGACCTCGTTGGTTGGAAGGTGATTTTAAAAGGCGGTCCACATTTTCCAAAAAAAGGTATTTGGGTTTGTTCTTTTTTTCGGAAAGAATACGGTGAATGGACCACCAAAGCACCCCCTTTTTACCCAAAAGGCCCTTGGAATTTTTTAGGCTTGTTGCCACGGAATAATCCTGACAGGGAAAGCCACCCACCAAAATGTCATGATCAGGAATTTCGTCGGTAGGGACTTCTTCAATATTGTGATTGGAGTGGTTGTCGCTCCCAAATCGGGCTTCATACACCAAAGAAGCGTGTTGCGTTTTGGTGGAAGGCTCCCATTGGTTGCTCCACACTACTTTGTAGTGTTCCGTGGTTTCCAGCCCCAAACGAAAACCACCTACCCCGGCAAAAAGTTCACACACCTTTAGTTTTTGCATGTTCAAAAATAGGATTAATCTTTCTTATTAACGATCCTTATTGGCCCGCTTTATGGGATTGCTGTTGAGGCAAAAACGGCATGGGAAAATAATCCGATCACCACCACCGAAAACAGGAACACCACAATAAGAAAAAGGGTGTTGATGAATTTAGAAATGTCGGGGGATTCAAGATTTTCGGTCAATCGGGAGATAAAGGGATTATCGGGCAAAAATATGATTTCGTGACTATCCATTTCTGTTGGGGAAACCATTTCCAAAGAGTCAACTGTTTTTTTATCGACACCTTCAAAGACCTGTCCTTTTTCGTCCGTAAACACATAATCTACCTGAAGTACGCGATGGCCATTTATTTTGGTGCCCGTATCCCTATATCCCTTTATGTGCGCCTTGGTACCTTTTCCCAAGTACAGTAGGTCCCACTTTTGGGAGCGGGTCTGTCCTGTTTCCATCCATCCTATTTTTTTGAGCAGAAAGTGGAGCAGAAAGACCACACCCAATAAAATTAGATAGATTTCCGGGATTTCCGAGGTGCTGAAAATGCATTCAAATCGGTCCGGGGATTCCCAGATCCGGTTCAGGGCCTCCCCGATCAAAAGATAGCATCCGGTCACATAAACCATGATTTTTATACAGCAGGCCAACACCAAAAAAAGGGAAACACCACAGGTTCCCGTGGCCAGGAATATAGGGTCTTTGGGCCTTCTGGATTTGTTCAGAGCAATGGAAATTTTGTCGTCGACACGGAACCTGCTTAAAAAGGGTTGGCTGTCCCGCACGCGAACGTTTCGGTGAATGGGAAATCCAGATAGGTTTTCAAAAACCAATAAAAGTTCCAATAGCGGTTTTCTTCCCTCTTTTATGGTTTTGATGGACAAAATGGTCGCCTCTTTGGTGACCAGGGAGCCGCTTTTTTGGTCTTTCCATGCGCAAAAGGACCGACAAAAGCAGTTACACATCATTTTATACAACCAGAAAAGTAGCATGGTGCCAACCAAAAAGAGGGTGACAAGGGTGTAGGTCATTTGGGCGTTTTCGGTTAAAATACTAACCGGAAAAATTTTCTAGGCCCAAAACTTGACCGTTACGGAATATGGATTGACCAAAGGGTCGTATGGTTTGTTTTGGACAATTAAGATTTCAGTGAAGAATAAAAAGGTCATTTGGAATTTTTGGAAGAATTCAATCATAGTCGGTTTGGAAAAAACTCTTTTAACGTCTCAGCGCTCCTAATAAAATGTCCAAAATGGCATAAAGTAACTTTTTAGAAGTCGGCAGGGGTTTTTCTTGGTTCGGGTCCTCAAGCCAAAACCCACAAACATTACAAATAACCTGATTTTTATACGTTGCACGACCCCCCAATCCGTCCCACGTGGCAACTTCGTCTTCTATTCCGAATCCGCGGCTGGTATTGGTCCATTCCACTTTGTCTTTTCGGATTTTGTCCGAATAGCATCTGGGACACCTTTCACGCTCATCGTTCAATTTAGATTTTGGATTTTCCGAAATTAGACGGTCAATTTTGGATTCGTTTAAGTTTCTTTCGGTCAAATACTCTTTAATTTCTGATTGAGTACCTTTCATATAGGTCAGAAGCTTGAATCTGGCAAAATAAGCCAATTCATAATCGTCTAATCCAGATAAAAAGGTTTTTACTCTAGTCATTTTTAAATCGAAGACAATCAGCTTTTAAAATCATTTCTAATCAGAACGTAATTTTTTTGAACAACCTATAAACTTCTTAATATACTATCTACAATTTCTATTAATTTACTATGACTTTCAATCAAAGGTTTCCTAATTTCTTCAAACTTGGCTTTGTTCCAAAATGGCCTTTGTTTTAACGATGGCAAATCGTCTATCCCATTTACAAAGTAACTGACCAAGGGTTTCAATTTTTGGTTTCCCTCGCTATATTCCCAATACAATTGATATAATAACTCTATATGGTCTACCTGGGAATTTAATGGAGACTTTTTTAATTCTATAAGCATATTTATTAACTTAATATCCATGCTATGAATTGTTTATTTGAATTTTGATTTTTTTAACTCATTCACCTGTTCGATCAACTTTTTTCTTCTAACCATTCGGTATAAAGCCAGAATCAGTAAGATGATTCCAACGAAAACAACTTCAGACCCATTAGATAAGCTAGGTTGTGGAAATTTAGGATGGGTTACCGATACAGTACCCAAATACAAATAATGGTATAGTCCATAAGAAAGTAAAAAGATCGTCATTACAACAATCGAAAAAGTCAACCGATCAAAATCTTTTTTTGTTTTTTCAATTCTTTTATCTGCCATCACTATTTCAAAATACTGGCATATTTTGAGTTGTCGGCCAACAGTTCCTTGGCGGTCAGAATAGCATCGTCATGGTCCAAAAAGTATTGGTAAAGCCCTTCACGGTAGAAGTAGCGGGTAATGATCTCATCTTCCAACAGCTTTTCGATTTCATTTTTATAGGAGTCCAAAGCAGAAATCTTACCTCTGTTTACAGCCAAGAGCAAATCCTTGTATTTTTCCTGTACCTCTGCGCCCAAAAGGGAATCGTCCGCGTTTATGGATTGCTCCAACAGCTCTTCGGTTTTGGTCTGAAAAGTAAAATTCTGTTCCTGCACATACTTTTTAAAGGCATTGTAATCAGCGTCGGAAAAAACAAAATCATCCACATTGGCAAAAGAATGATCGTAGAAATAGTTCGTGGCAAAATCGAAGACCACACCATTGTCCTGAAGGGCATCAATGAGCGTGTTGGTCTTGAGGGATTTGATGGCCACATCGGGCATTACGCCCCCGCCATCCCACACCTTACGGCCGTTTTTGGTGGTGTATTCCTTAAAATCGGTATTTCTAACAGCGTTGCCCTCGGCATCCCTGTGCCAATAATCCAACGCTTGGATACACCTGCCAGATGGGGTGTAGTATCGGGAAATGGTCACCTTCAACTGGGTGCCATAGGTGAGTTTAAGCGGTCTTTGTACCAATCCCTTTCCAAAGCTTCTGGCCCCGATGATCACGGCGCGATCCAGATCTTGCAGTCCGCCGGAAACAATCTCGCTGGCCGAGGCACTTTTGCCATCCACCAAAACCACCAGAGGAATGTTTTCATCTTCGGGTTGGTTGCGGG
>Ga0114901_1000458_pt1 | contig 28386 bp, 32 predicted proteins | sample MalvireepMed_s16_FD_89686 | JGI IMG/M metagenome (GOLD analysis project Ga0114901, IMG submission 89686) | Marine viral communities from the Global Malaspina Expedition - Malaspina viral metaG DeepMed_s16 | ecosystem: Environmental > Aquatic > Marine > Oceanic | place: Mediterranean Sea... | reverse complement strand
GTATATCATAAATCCATGTATGGGAAATAAAACAAACTTTAGATTCCCTTGCTTTTTCATCTAGATCTGACTTATTATTTTTAATATCTTCTTCTTTATTATTATTAACTGATCCCTTAAATAGTTTATTTTTTACACATTCATTTATGATATCATTACATATTTTTTCAGGAATTCGTTCTTTAAAATAATAATAAAAATCTATTAAATTCATTTAATTAAAATTTTCTAATACGCCATTTTTGATGTGAAGGGTATGATCACCTGGCCTGTTGGGCATTAAAACACATTCATCTAGTTTAACGAATACTTTGCCTAAAGTTTCATTTTTTAGCTCGGTTGGTTCCTTGACATTTATTTTGTAGTGGAGGGTTTTTTGATGTGGTTGTTCGCAAAAAACATCTATTTTTCCTTCTGAAATAAACGCTGAAGATTTAGACTCAATACAGATGGCTTTTTCCTTTCCGTAATGAATTCCCACATTTATGTAATTAGAAGGTGAATATGAAAGGGTTTTTAAATAATTTTTCACTCTTTTTCCTTTCATTCTGTTTTATGGCATGGTAAATTACTGCTTTCTCAGTTTCTGTCAGATCCATGAAATTTCTTGATATTTATCATAAATATGGTAAAGTGTCAATTTATTTGGAGATATTGTGCTATTAGGACATACGACTTTTTCAGAACAGGCATTCCAGGACGCAAGGCTGGACGCGGTGCACAACATCGAGTTCGCGGAAACGGGATTTGGTATGACATTCAGCACGGGATCGGAAACGGCTACAGGAACGGCGGTTGTAGAACCCACTGGCGATGATTTATCTATAACATTCAGTCTTGGCGATGAAGACGCATTTGGTGGGGAATTTTCCGGTTTAATTGAATTTGACCTGGGAAGTTTGGATTTTGCAGCTTGGAATGAAGTGGACGACAGTGAAACATCAACATGGTCTTCGGTAGATCCGGGGTCCACAAATTAGGAGACAAGTATGGCTGATGATGCCAGTATAACAATAAGCGCAACGATACTGCCGGACGAAATTTCAAAAACCATCAGTGGATCCATGACGGTGACTCCTGATGACGCAAATGACAAGTGGTATTACAAGCTGACGGCGTGTACAACAACAAGCACGGACTTGATTGCAGGAAGTTTTTTAGATTACACAGCTGTTGATGATGATACGGCGCCAACGGCGATCACGACAAGTGACAAGGTAAAGTTCCTGTTCATTAAGAATACTAGCACTTCGGACGGAGTTGTGGTATGCTTTGACGGAGGAGTGGCGGCCTATAATTTGGCTGACGGTGTATTTATTGGACCAGAACAATCATGGTTCGGACGGTTGCCCAACACGACAGTTGGTAACTTGCACGCCATATCATCGGACATTGGTGACGCGGGGGATGCAACGGCAAACCTGATCGTGGCGGCCTTAATAGATGACGTGGCATAAGGAGGAATAAATGGCTTCGACATATTCAAGCAGACTCAATCTTGAGCTTCAGACAACCGGGGAGAACTCGGGAACCTGGGGAACAATAACAAACAACAACCTGCAAAAGCTGGAAGCGGCAATCAAGGGATATGTATCAGTTGCCATTGCGAGCACATCGGATGCCTTAACCTTTGAGGACGGATCAACTGGCTTGGAGCAGGACAACGCAATTGTAAAGCTTACTGGAACACTCACTGGAAACACAACCATGCAGTGTGAGGCACAGGAGAACTGGTTCATTGTTGACAATGCGGCAACCATGGGTACCTACACGCTGGGATTCAAGCCGGCAAGCGGAACAGCGGCTTCCCTTGTGGCAAGTTCAAAACACTTATTATACACTGACGGCTCAACCATGTTTGACGTGTTGGCTGACTGTGGAAACATATCGGCAAACGGAACACTGACCGTGGCAGGAAATGTCAGCCTCAATGGTGGAACTTTTATTTACAATGAAGCTGGAGCGGATTTAGACGCCAGATTTGAGGGAAGCGGTGATGCTAACTTAATTTATCTTGATGCCGGCAATGATCGTGTTGGAATAAAAACAGCGTCACCTTCAACTGAACTTCATGTTGTAGGTGGGATCAAGGCAACAGGCACGATTGATCTTGACGGTGGAACATTTACCTTTAATGATACAGGAGCAGATCTTGATTTTCGAATTGAAAGTGATGATGATGCCTATAACTTTATTTCTGATGCAGGTAATGACCGCATAGGAATTGGAACATCGGGTGCACCAGGAGCAAAACTGGAAGTTAATCAAAACAGTTCAACAGGAGCTGTTGCGTGTTTAGAATTAGATCAAGATGATCAAGATCAGGAATTTATCAAGTTTGATGGAACAACTGCCTCGGATCAAACAAAAAGCCTAACAACGGACACAAGCGTGGGATCATTGACAGGGCACATTCGTGTTAACATCAATGGAACAGATTTTTGGATACCTTACTACGCGACTAATTAGGAGCTTATATGCCGTTAACAAAACTGCAAATAGCGCCTGGTATTGACAAGCAAAATACCGAATACGGCGCTGAAGGAAGATGGGTGGATGCTGACAATGTCCGCTTTCGCTATGGACAGCCGGAAAAAATTGGTGGCTGGTCAAAGGTAACGAGTGACGCCCTTCTAGGGTCAACGCGTGCCATTCTTACATGGTCGGACCTAAACGGGGTTAACTACGCCATGTACGGCACCAACAAGAAACTTTACGCCTATTCGGAAGGAAGCTACGGAGATATCACGCCAACGCGCGGAACAGGAAGTATAACAGAATTTGGAACAACAAACGCATCAACGACAGTTACCGTAACGGACGCAGACCACGGTTGCTTGATTGGCGACCATGTCACCATATCAAGCGTCAGCGGGGACATCGGCGGAATCACGCAGGCAAATCTCCAGAACGAGTTTGAAATACAGACAGCGGTTGATGCCAATACCTATACAATAGTGTCACCGGCTGCGGCGTCATCAACAACAACGGGCGCAACGGCAACGGCGACATATGAAATTAATTCAGGACCGGCTGTGTCCATTTATGGATATGGATGGGGTGCCAGTGTGTGGGATTCAACGGGCGACTCGGACAAGGGAACATGGAACAATACCCGTGAAGGATTGACAGGTGCACAGGCGGTAAAATTAAAATCAGAAAAATGGTCACTGGACAACTGGGGAGAGGATGTCCTAATACAGAAATTTGACGGAGGAATTTATTACTGGGACACTTCCGCTGGACTTTCAAGCAATGTGGCGGCAACAACAAGCGTATCATCAGGACCAACCAAGAGTAGGTTCATGATGGTATCCGGTGATGACCGGCACGTAATTTGCTTTGGAACGGAAACAACCATTGCGACAACAACCACGCAGGACAACATGTTCATACGCTGGTCGGATCAGGAAGAAGTTAACACGTGGACACCGACAGCAACCAACACGGCAGGATCGCAACGACTTACCGCAGGAAACGAAATTAACGCAGCCGTAAGAAGCAGGGGCGCAATACTTATCTGGACGGATACGTCACTTTACCAGATGCAGTTCATTGGACCGCCTTTCACTTTTGGATTCAAGCAACTGGGTGATAACTGCGGAGCGGTTGGAATTAATACGGCCATTGATGTCAGCGGCATATCCTACTGGATGGGTCACGACTCCTTCTTTATGTTTGATGGTGCTGTGAAAAAGATTCCGTGCACGGTGCAGGATTATGTCTTCGATGACATTAACCCTAACGCGGTGGGGGATATTTATTGCGCTACCAATTCTGACTTTAACGAGATTATATGGTTCTACGCCGCCAGTGGGTCACTGCAAATAAATCGACACGTAACTTATAACTACGCGGAGAACCTTTGGCATACAGGATCACTGTCACGAAGCACTTGGGCTGATCGTGGAGTTTACGCCAATCCGTACGCAACGGAATTTGATTCCGATGATTCAACTTCAACCATCTCTACCATCTACGGTAACAAGGTTGGAAGAACTTTTGTCTACGCGCAGGAGAAAGGAGTCAATGCCGCAGGGTCGGCGATGACTGCCTACATTGAATCAGGTGACATTGACATTGCTGACGGCGACCAGTTTCTATCCATCTCCCGTTTCATTCCCGACTTTAAGAACCAGACAGGAACGGTTGATTTGACAGTCAAGTCACGTCCCTATCCGGCATCATCACAGACAAGCCACGGGCCCTATGCAATCACGACAAGTGTAACAAAACAGGACACACGCATACGAGGACGGCAACTGGCACTTCGCGTTGAAAGCGACGCCGTTGACGAGGACTGGAGATACGGAACACTGCGATTTGACGGGAAACCGGACGGACTGAGAGGAGGATAACATGTCAAAGATAACGGTACCCATGCTGCCACAGGCAAGGGAGGAATATGACCAGTCACAGATGGCGCAACTGGTACAGACACTGGAGCAATTGATTTTTGCCCTGAACAACACATACACATCGGAGCCACTTCGTAATGATGACGAGGCAGTTTCATGGTTCCTGGCAGCATAAATGGCCAACGCATATACAAATTATAAGGCGAACCTGACAAGCAGCGCTTCAACAACCATTTATACGGTGGGGTCGGAGACGACGGCGATCATTAAGTCAATTCGCATTTCCAACAGCAATGTTAGCCGCAGTTGCAATATTACCCTGAATCTGGTAGATACCAGTTCAGTTGTTTATCCATTGGAAACAAGCAGGGAAATTCCAAAAGGGTCATCCGTTGAACTGTTACAGACAGGACTTGAAGCGGAAACAGGGGAAAATGTTAGGTCAGCACGCGCTGGCGGATCAGCACCACTTATTCTGAAGGAATCGGAAGTTCTGAAAGTAGTGGCTGAAAAAGCCGGAGATTTGACAATTGTCATTAGCGTACTGGAAATAAGTTAATTATTGCAATAAGGAGAAAAAATGAGTATAAAAGATAACATTACCGTGATCGCCGGAAAGACAACGACTCCGGCACCTGACGTGGAAACCAAGTCCACCGTCAAGCACGCCACAACAGGGAAGGTTTACGCCGATGAATTGGAGGCGGAAGCCGACATCAATGACCCTGCAACAAGCACAACAAAAGAGGACATTAAAAGAGACGTGGCAATAAGCGTAAATAAATTACCGGATATACTAGGAGGAACATCATAATGAGCTGGCTATCGGATAAAGTTAGAGATGTAGGAAGAGCACTAAGAAGTGATGCTGGAAAGATGGCAATCCTTGGAGGACTCGGAGGATACGGGCTGTTTGGAAAAGCGGCAATGAACAAGTTCCTTACAAGCTCCATGCTGAAGAACATGGCAAGTCGTGGTGCAACTTCATACCTTACAAATCTAGCGATGGGAAGGCCGCACCCAGGAAAGGGCGCTATGGCGTCCGCGCTGTGGTCACTGCCGTTTCAGGCGTGGAAGAATTATGGACTGACAAAGGACCTTTTGGGTGGTGAGTCAGGAATGGATGTTCTTAGACCAGGAACTGACACTCCCTGGTGGAAGCTCATGCTTGGACAGGGAAGAGAAGGTTTTCCACTGGAACCTGGATTTCAGGGACCAACTGGAACGGATCCCGAACTTGGTTTCATGGACATGTTCACGAAGGACAAGCCAATATACGGTCAAGGAGAAGCTGGTGAAGGTATTTTCTCTAGCATTTTTGGCGGTGGCAAGGGACCAATAGCAGGATACGAGAAAGGATTTGACATGTTGGGAATGATGCCGGAGGTCATGGGATTCACGGAGTCAGGATATGAGCCGGAAGAAATATGGGAGCAAGGGCAAGAGAAAACAAGAAAAAATAAAGCGTTCATGGATGAGTTGCTTCTTAACCCCTACTATAAGGCACAGATGTACGGATGGCCCGGATGGGGTCTTCCAACAGCTGAAGCCAATCGCGGCGGAATCATGCAAAAGCTTCAGGGCGGCGGGGATTTCCTTGGGGACCTGATGGCGCAGGATGAAGGACCAATGATGGATCCGCAAGCAGCCTTGCCGGAAGAGGGAATTCAAGCGTATGATGATTTTTCCGGAGCTACAGAAGAAATGTTCGCGGGAGAAGAGGGAATACCAGCAGAAATACTTGCGGGAATCGTCAACCAACGCGATCCGTTGATGCAAAAAATAATGGAAATAATCATGAACATGATTGCCCCAACAATGGGCGAAGGCGAGGAACCAATTCCCATGGGACCGGAATCAATAGGCGGAATGGGTGACTATCTTGGACCAAGTTCAGAGATGGGCATTGAGGAGCAAGGAGATTTGGGAATGATGGGTGGAGGAGACTACACGCGTGGTGCGCACGTCATGGGCCCAGGTGGACCTAAATCGGACAGCGTTAACGCAAAACTATCAGACGGCGAATTTGTCGTGACGGCAAAGGCTGTAGAAAACGCCGGAGGCGGCGATAGGATGGAGGGGGCAAAGAGAATGTATTCAATGATGAACTCTCTTGATCCGCAGTCCGCGCGACCGGGAGAGGAACCGCAGATAGTTTAATGGAGTGGAGATTTGTCGGGGAAAAAGACCTCGACTGGATCATGGAGACAGCAAGGGAAATGCACGCTGAATCCAGCTGGTCCAAAAAGGTAAAGTTTCGTGAGGATAAGGTAAAAAAATATTTTCACGCGGTGCTTACGAATCCGGACATGTTCGGAATCATAGCGCACGAAGACGACAGTGACATCGGATTCATGACTGGAACCATAGTGGAATACAGTTTTGGGACCGAAAAATTTGCAAGGGAAATTGACTTGTATGTTAAGAAAAAATACCGCGGAAAAATGGCCGGAATGTTAATGATGAAAATGTTCAAGGCATGGGCCAAAACAAAGGAAGCGAAGGAAATTATTTTTGAGCCAGAAAGCGTTGACAATGTAAATAAGTTTGACGCTATGGCAAAACGACTAGAAATGAAGGAAGTTGGAAAAGTTTACAGAGGAGATTTATAATGAGCAGTATTCCAGGAATAGGAACGCCGGATCCGTACCAGCCAACAGATCCACAGATATACCAGCAGTTCGAGAGGGAAGCGCCACAAATAGAGGCGCGTAAGCTCCAGCTAATGGATGTAGCCGGCAAGCTTGCCGGTGAGGGCGCCGTTCCTACTGGCGGATCATTGAATATTCCCACTCAACAGGTTGCACAATTTGACCCACTTCAACAACAGGGTTTTACACAAACGACGCAAGGGCTTGGAAGCTTTATGCCGTACATGGGCGCCGCCACCGACGCGTTAAACATCGCTGGTGGCGCTCAATATGACCCATCGTCGTATCAGCAATACATGAACCCATACCAGACCGAAGTCATCGGCGGAATAGAAAGCCAGTTTGACAAACTGCAGAATGAAGCCAATAAACGTGCGATACAAACTGGATCGTTTGGCGGGGCGAGGGAAGGAATCACGACCGCTGAGCTTGGAAGACAGCGCGCACAGGCAGTGGGACAGGCACAGGCACAGAATTATCAACAGGCACAGCAAGCGTCCATGGGACGTTTTGATGAACAAATGAATCGTTTACAGAACGTTGCGCAGGGATACGGGGCACAGGCGACACAAAGACAGCAACTAGGACAGGGTGACCTGTCAGCACTTTTCGCGGCTGGATCACAAAGACAGCAACGGGAACAGCAGGTCGCTGACGCGCAATACAGACAGCAAGTACAGCAGATGTACGAGCCTTACCAAAGAATCGGTTTTGTCTCGGATATCTACCAAGGAATGCCAAGCAGTTCTTCCGCATTGACAATGGGCTCATCGCCAATGACCAATCCAATGGCACAGGCCGTTGGCGCGGGAATAACGGGGCTAGGCGCATACCAAGGATACCAGAACGCATTTGGACAGGGGTAAGCATGAATAGAAACATTTATGACCGCCCCATGTTTTCCAGAGGTGGGATTCAAAAATTTGGTCCCGGTGGAGGGTTTAAACCCAGAATAAAAACTAAATTTAATCCCAAGGACATTGCGGAGAAATACGGAATTAAGGGATTGGAATGGATTCAGCGTAAAATAGCAGGTGGGTCATGGCTTCCTGAATGGATGCAGCAAAGACTATTAAACCAGTCACTGAAGGAACTGGATGAAAACTACGGTGCCGGAGCTTCCAAGTCACTGGGATTTTCCGACATCGAAACGAAAACAACAGTTGATCCAACAAAAATAAACACAAAAGAATACACAAGCAACTCTCTTCTGGACACACTTAAATGGGGAAACGAGGGATGGCTTAATCCACTTGGATACGTGCCAAAGGTAGGGCCTCTTCCACTACGACCTCCCCGCATGAGATGGGACAATGTAACCAAGACATACGTTCCCAATGAAACTTTGGGTGGAGCAGGAAAAGAAATTGCACAGAAAACATTTAAGGGATTGACAGCAGCCGGCGCCTATGGCTGGGGAACGGAAGCGCTTAAATCCGATGAAGTAAAGTTGCAGGAAAAGACTATAAATGAGCTAGAGACAAAAGACATTAAAAATGCAGACCAATGGGTGATGGAAGACTCCTTGCCGCAAAAGACCATAAAGAATGAGGTTCTTGAAAATTTAAAAGAAAACTTAATAAAAGATAGAAGCTTCATGGGGGATGATTATTTAGGTAATCAGCTCCCTGAAATAATTAGTGACCTAAAACAAGAAAATGAAGACACCGCTGACCACAAGGCTGTGGCAACAAGTGGAAGTGATGATGTTGAAAATTTCAATACCCCAATAACCAACGATGAGGCCGAATCCGGAAATGTTGTTGACATGAACAAGCATATAAATAAGCATGAAAAGAACAAAGGGGAAATGATTTCAGGAACCGGTAATCTTTTAGATTATTCACATTTAGAGGAAACAGTTTCCAACGAGGAATTAAACGAGACTGTTACCTCATCATTTTCTGACAATATCAACGTCAACAATAAGGCTTTAGAGGGAATGATGGAACTGGAACCGGATGACCTTAGCGACATAAAGCAATACATGGGATTCCTTCAGGGAATTATGGGCAAGCGTGATCCCATGATTGGCGCGTCACTTTTGATGCAGCTGGGTACGTCCCTTATGAACGCAAAGACAACAAAGCAGGGAATTGAAGGATTTCTTCAGGCAGCCGGACAGGCAGGGGCGGAAATTGCACCACAGCTCATGAAGCTTGGGGCGTTAAGCGAAGAGAAAAAACAGTCACTTGCGACCGCCGCACTGCAGATGTACATGGATAAAATGAAAGATGCGCGTCCAAGTGGTTCACCTTACATGGTGGCGGAAATTGATTGGAAACAGAATGAAAGCGGAGACTGGTATGCAAGCGGCACGAAGCCGGCAAAAATGTACCAATTAAACAGTGATGAATTTAGAAACGCAATGGCGGAAGACAACGCTTATTTTGAAGCATTCAACCGTCCTAAATATTATTTTGGATCCCCACAGGATCCTTCAACAGCAGGAATTTTCCAGGCTTCAGTCCCGGAAGGAGATAAAGGACCGCTTATCAGTGATACAAGCAGAGACGCTTTCCAACAAACAGGTGGTTACATGGGAGATATTCTTGATGTGGGAGTTCCTTACTTGACCACGTTAATTGATTTCCCTGAACTTATGGGTGCTTCTGGATATCTTGCCGAAAAAGGACTTGGTGGTATATCAACCATTAAGGATTCCATTGCCGTTTTCACTGGGGATTTTCCTGAATGGGAAAGTACAATGGCTAAAGGATTGCTTAGTGCGAGAGATGAATTTGAAACTGGATGGACAGATGCGGAAGGACAATCTTATGGGGGACTTACCAATAGGAGCTCAAACAGTACAATGAATATGGGTGGCCAATCTATTCCGGTGTTTATTGACTGGAACAATGATTTAGGAATGAACTCTGGTGGCGTGATATCAAAAAGTAGAGACACAAGACTTGTACATGAAAACGGAATTCGCACTTACATGGTTAAGGATGGTTTTGATAAATTTTTCAACGCTGAAGTTCTTGGTCAACAGGATCTTATTTCACGAACAATTGGTATTGGTTACGCAAGATCGCGTCAGCCAACTGGACGTATGCTGGCGGATGTTCTTCAAGGTTCCATGAAAGACGCCAGGTTTGTCGGCATAGGAACGGATCCAAAAGCCAACAGAACAGCTGTCCTTACAGCGCATGTTGGCATCATAAATGAAATGTATGAAAAAATTGATACTGCATACAGAAATGCCGGTATAACCAATAATCCGGATAAAACTAACCCGCAATCCAAACACTATGTGGAGGGTCTTCGTTACATCAAAGAATTTGATGGAGGAAAAATTCCTGGAACCGATAATCATATGTGGAGTGTTAAAAAAATTAGAGAATTTGCGAATAAATACTATACGCTAAAATCACAAGTGCCTGGAATGCAGGATCTTCCGGAATTAACTTTCTATACATTTAATCAGTGGGAACAGGACGGAGAGATACAGCTTCAAAACGAAGTGATTGGACAGGACAAAGAGCAAAAAGGAACCGTGGAAAACATAAGGGATAAATTTGACCAAGGTTTTAACATTCTAATGGGGAATCAGTAATGGCGCAAAGTTGGTTAACGGGGGAAATTCCGGCAGGATATCAGGCACCGGCGGACACGCAGTTTTCAGCGAAGACTGACGGTGATGTTCCCATAAGTGAAGCGGAAAGAATTATAAGAAAGAACCAGGAAAGAATGAAGGCTGTGACAGGCCCCATTGGAAAGGTCTTCCGTTCACTCTCACAAATTTATTTAAATCCGTTGATTCCAGGAAAGAAATTTGACATTGCCAGCAACGAGGAAGCGGAAGCAATGAAAAAAGCTGAGATTCAGAAGTCCAAATTGTGGAGACAGAAAAGGGATGAAGTAAAGGATCAGATTATAGACGTTTTTCACAAGGCGAGAGATGGGTATGAAAAAACAGGAAATGAACAAATTCTGGATTTTGCGTTGCAGACAAAAGACCAGATGTTACAAGCATCAGGCTTAACTGACTTTGATCTTAATCCACAGGTAAGCAAGGAAGCTTACATTCTTCGTGATGATTCAGGACTGTGGTCATCATCTCCAAATCCTTATCCACAAATAGAATATTTATCAGAGGCAATTGGTGGACTGTTTGGAATGAGCAAGGGATATTCATTTGGTGAAGCATTGTTGGCTAAAAATTTTATCAAAAACATGGGAAAGGGTGCGGCAACAGGATTTGCTCGCGCTAAAGGTCCTTGGTGGCTTAAAGCTGGTGGAGCAGTCATTGGTGGAGCTGCGGCAGTTGGTGCCGCTGATTTTGGTTATGATGTTATGCTTGACCTGATGAATGGAGCCGGAAAGGCAAAAGAAAATTTAAAAGATGATCCTTCATCACTGAAGAAAAAAGTTTCTGAAATAGTTCCTGATGCATTGACATTCGGGCCTCGAGGAATTAACCGTCCTGCATTTGATGAACGATGGGAAAGTTTAAAGAAGGATGTCATTCTTGATGCTTCCATTTCAACCGCTTTCTTTGGTGCGCGTCCATTGTACTATGGATTAAAATCTACCATTGGTAAAGGTGTATTTGGAATGGGTAAGAAGGGGCCAGGAGCTGGCGCAATAGACCCACAACAATTAATCGAAGAGGAAATGAAATTGATTCAGAAGTTTGGCGGGGATGATTTAATGAAAAAAGTATCCCAAGCAGAAACATTAAATGTTCCTTTCATTGGCGGTCCTCTGACAAATTTACTTCGAACTAGATTTGCTAATCTTTTGGGTCCCGCTGTCAAAGACAATATGGTTCCGGGAACGGGGCTAGGAAAACACCACATCAGTAGCGCTGGATTTGTAAGTGGAGTGGAACCGATGCTTGGCAGGATACCGTGGATTGGAAAATGGATAAAGGAACATCTGGGACAACGTGGTGAATTTTATGGTGAATTGTCAGATAACATGCTTGGACGGTTGAATCCTTACGCATCAATGGCGGAATTGGATGATGCATACAAGGTTCTCTCCACCAAAAAATTTGGATGGTTCCAGAAAGAGGCATTAAAATTGGAACAGGATGTATTGAAAGCTGGTGATGCATATGGTGACATCATTAATGATCAGGCCGTTCGGATGATAGCAAGAAACATTCTCAACAGCATGAAAAGCACATGGGCAAAAGGCGAAGCCGGAAAAATCGTTCCAAACGCTACAAATAAAAAATGGGTAAAACTTCTGGAACAACTGTCAGGCGATTCAAGCGGAAAGAACGTTCGTCAGATGTTCAACATGAGAAAGGAATTGGACTTCTTTGTAGGGAAAAATGGGTTGGGGTCCGTTGCACGCGATCCTGAATCATTAAAGGATTTATCAAAAGCACTGGAATATGGAACAAAGGGAAGCAAGGATGATGTAACAGATCTCATCAAAGCGTGGGATACAGACATTGCACGAATAGGAAGTGAGTATGAGGCACCGGAAGTCGTTAAGGCGTTAACGGCTTATGATCGCTTTATTAACAACGGACTGTTGATGTGGGGAACGGATGCAGGACGAGTTGCGGGAAAGGTAAGCAAATTTGGATATGAATTGCAGCTTAGTAATGATTCAACACGCGCAGCGGCGTCCTTGTTCAAGACAGCGATAAAAAGCGGTGATCCTGAATCAATACTGAGATTAAAAAACATAGTGGGCGACGAGGCGTACTACCGTGGCGTTGGAACTCATTTACGAGATATATTTGAGCAAAACATTAAAGAAGTTGACGGAATAATGAAACCAAACTGGGCAAAACTTCGTGAAGTGCTTGGAATTTCAAGAACATCTAAGGCGCTTAAGGTAAAACCTTTCTGGGAAAAAGCACTTGACAGCTCAACTTCACCAGTAAAAATAATAGACGGAAAGGAATTTGATCCTAACCTGTTCAAAGGTGCCCTTCCTGAAGGAACAATGGCAAGCACGGAGCTTCGAAAGCTTCCGCAACTTGATGATTTTAGGTCTCTTCTGGATGTTATGGAAAAAGTTTTCAAGAATGGAATACCTTCAATGAGTGTGTTCATGGCTCGTCGTGCGACAATTGGTGGTGTAAGAGCAGGTTTAAATGCGGCGCTTCCAACACAGGTTCTAGGAACTGGTGCAAGAACTGGTGCCGGTACTGCCGGTGCATTAAGCTTGATTGGTGGACAGTGGTTCTGGCCTTTAATGGGTGCGTGGACTCTTCGTTATGGTGGAAAAGTCATGACCAGTCCTGTCAACATGCGCGTCTACAGAAACGCAATTGATACAAACTTACCTGAAACCGTTCGTGCCTTGAATCTCATTCGATTAATGAGAAACATGCCGGATGAGTGGAAATCTTTTGACCAAGATCTGGCTGAACTTGAAAATGCACAAAAACAAATTATAAAAACAGGTGGAAACAAAGCAATGCTCGATAAGTGGGGTAATAGATCAGCTGACGCTATGGAGCGTGTAGTGAATACCGCTTATGATTTAGGAAAAAAAGTTATTTCCGGTGAAACACCTTATGTTCCAAAAGTTATGGAACCAGGAACACTTCCATTTGAATACATGAAAGGGGAGGAAGCGCCACCTGTGGCCGATACCTATGCCCCTGAAGCTGCCGGTGAAGACGCGGGTGGATATGGTGTTACTGGATCATCCATTTATGGAAATCAAACCATGTCACCTAATACAGCTGGGTGGCTGTATCAGGGCAATACTGACGCGGCACTCGCCTCAAAGTACGGCGGACAAAAGGACGGAGGAATGATTGAACCCCTCAATGCCCCTCGAAAGATGGACAAGAGAGGAATAATTTCATTGGTGAGTTAGGTGGAGGAAGAAAAAATGACACAGAACCGTGAGGATATTATTAAGATTACAGGTGAACTAAGGTTGATTAACCAGAAGCTGGACAATCATATTCACCACATCTCTGAAAAAATTGACACCATCTTCAGGATTGTGTGGACAGTCTCATTCGGAGTGCTGGCGTTGATTCTCAAGGCCGTTTACACGGCGATGATGTAATGAATTATGATAAATTATTAGAGTCAGTCAAGAAACACGAAGGGTTTAAGGACCACGTGTATCTGGACTCACTTTCCAAACGCACCGTGGGCTACGGCCATCTTTGTGTGGAAGACCATTGGGAAGACGGAAAGAAATATGACAAGGAATATCTGGAAGACATTCTGGAAAAAGATTTACAATCAGCAATTGATCAGGCGCATGACATGTGCCAGGGACTGGAAATTTCAGACGATGCAAAATCCATAATTTGTGAGATGATTTTTCAGCTTGGAGGAAACGGTGTTTCCAAGTTCAAGAACATGTGGAAAGCCCTTAAGGAAAATCCGCCAAATTATTTCGAGGCGCACGTTCAGATGCTTGACAGCAAATGGGCCAAGCAAACGCCAAATCGAGCTAACGAAATGTCGGAGCATATGAAAAACTGTGCCTAAAACACCTAGATTTAACCTTCAAGGAATCTTAAGTCTCCTTACAAAAAAACCTATTGAATGGCTTACCAATCTCATTAGCAAAACCAGGGGAGCCGATGGTGTCGTGGAGAGTATTACAAAACCATATGACCCTCAGAATGTTTTAATGGATATATTTGAAAAAACAGCAAGGGGGGAATTTGGCATAACAGCTGACGAAATAGGATCCAAAGTGGATCTGGAAACTTTGGCGCGATTGCGTTTGAAAGACGCGATATCCGCTGGGTTCAGTGTTGAGGACTGGATCAAGGCGAGAACAGATCCTGGCGCTCTTCAGCATACACATAAATGGACAGAGGGAGAACCGGCCGTGACAATAGAAGACTGGCAACACATGGACTGGGATCAGGCTCAAAAATTTCCCAACATGACATATGAAAAGTGGCAACAAGCACAGGACCTTGCCGGTTATACATGGGACCCAAAAGAAAATGCCTACGTAAAAGTGGAGGAAAACTGGGAACTTGTACCAGAGCATTTACGCCCGGCAGAATTTCAGGAAAATCCAAAAGGATATGATAAAGCTGTAAAAGAACAAATAGAAAAGGAAAAAAAGAAGGGAATATTTACTCTAATTCAAGGCGGGAAAGATGATGATTGGTCTCCACCTGGTCTTGCTGGTGGAGGAATCAAGATTAGAACACCCAAGTTGCATGATACAGGATTGATGAAATCTCTGTTAAAATTGGGTACAACCATGGGAATGAGTGAAAAGGAATTATTGGAAATGGCAATAAAATTCAATTGGGATGTATCCGATAAATTAAAAAAACAGTACGGTATAACGGATGAGGGTTTAAGGGCTGGAAGTGACAAAGGACTGGAGTGGCTTCTTCTGAAAGCAAATCCTGATCTTGCGAAGCAGCCTTACTCTGAATCCAAGGTAAATAAAATGCTCAGCGAAGAAATAGGCGAACTGCCTTCAAAACAGATGGATCTTTTTAAGAAGAAAACTGGTGGGTTAGTGAGTTTGGTCAATGGGTAGTCCAATAAAATTAAAACCACCTAAATTAAGATTGGGAGAGCGTTTCGGAAAGGGTCTTGGATCCATATTCGATTACCTTTCTCCTTCCATGCAGCTTCCGTTACTGAAGGTCATGAAGAAACTTCACCCAGTCTACGCCGATGTTTTTATAAGTAAGTTAGGTGAGAGACTTGCCTGGGAAAGGGATTTACCCCCACAGTTGCGGGACATTGGATACGAAGACAAAGCGGCGATAAAACTCAAAAGATGGGTGTTTGACAATGTTAAGCATGAAAAGGGACAATATCCCTTTAATGTAAAATTAGGATGGCCCAAGCTTCTGGATTTTACTATTAGAGAAGGGAACAGGAAAAAACCTTTCAATTTTATTAGGGCTTTCGATGAAGATTTTTTAAAGTATAAAGAAACAGATGAATTCAAGTATGACATGGCACTGCAAAATCAGAAACTGGAAAAAGAATTAACAGAACTAGCGGATGAAAAAGAAGGGGCGAAAATTATTCCGTTTAAAAAACCTGAAAAATACAGTGGTGGATTAATTAGCTTGATTTCTTAGTCTTTTTGTGATATAAGGAACCGTGAAATTAATTAAGAAATATGATTACTCATCATTGAAAAGGGAGGACGGGGAAGCCCGTTTATACCTTACACCCGACGGTGAAAGCTTACCGTCCGTTACGACCATTCTCTCAAAAGCGAAAGACAAGAGCTTCCTGAAAAAATGGCGCAACCGTGTGGGGGACAAAGAAGCGGAGCGAATAATGCGTGAATCCACCCAGATTGGAACGGCGCTCCACCTATATATAGAACGTTTAGTGAACAAAAAAGGATACAAGGATTTAACGGAAATAGGGAAAACAGCCCAGAAAATGGCTGAAGTCATAGTGAAGGAAGGGCTGAAGGACATCACGGACGTATGGGGATCGGAGGTTAACCTCTATTATCCAGGAAAATACGCCGGAACGGCTGACATGATTGCGTTGTACCAGGGAAGGCCCGCAATTATCGATTTTAAGCAGGCTAATCGGCCAAAGAAGCGCGAGTGGGTGCAGGACTACCTTATGCAGCTTTCCGCTTACGCCATGGCCCATAACGAGATATTTAACACCGAAATTGACCAGGGCGTCATTTTTATGTGTTCACGCGACCTTACTTTCCAGAAATTTGAACTGAAAGGCGACAATTTCATTCGCGCCGGTGAAAAATTCATGAAAGCACTTGACTTTTACCTGAAAACTATTATATAATACATACAGGATGCCGTAATGGGTCCTACTAAATCTTGCTTAACAGGAGGTAAATATGAACGAGCTAGATATCATACGTAACCATTTTCTTGGTTTTAACAATGACTTTTTTGATAATTTCAGGACAGTCTCAACCTACCCACCATACAACGTAAGAGAAAAGAATGACCTAGGTGTCATTGAATTCGCCGTTGCGGGGTTCGCTGAGGGTGATTTGACAGTTGAGGTAAAAGACCAAACTTTAAAGGTTTCGGGGTGTAAGGAAAAAAAATCCGACGGGCAGCTCAAGCACGAATCGGACTTTTATCACAAAGGAATATCGGATAGAACTTTCCGAAAAAGCTTCAAACTTCATGAACACATTAGAATTGATGGAGCGGAGCTAAAGGATGGACTTCTTAAAGTTACCTATAAACGTGAAATTCCAGAATCCGAAAAACCAAAACAAATAAAAATTAAATCCAGCTAGAAAGTTCCTCACCGCTGATTTCCTTGGCGATGTTGACCTTGTTCCGAAGGGACTTGATGATTTTATCATCCACAGTCCCTTTGGCTACTAGATCTATATAAAGTACCGCATTCTTTTGTCCTATTCTATGGGCACGGTCCTCTGACTGAATTCTTTTTTCCAAATCATAATTGTTTGAATAGTATATGACCGTACTAGCAGCGGTTAATGTGATCCCGTATCCACCTGTTTGGGTGTTTCCTATGAAGAAACGTATGGAAGTCTTTCCCTGGAAAGCGTTAATGCACTTCTGCCGATCTTCCGTTGCCGTTGCGCCGTAATACGTGCAGCATGAGCTTGATCCGTATTCATCTGAAATGGCCTTTTCAATTCTTTTAATGTCATGAATGTAGTTGGCCCATATGATTACCTTTCCCGTGGTCTCTCCCAGTATCTGCATCAATTCATCAAGCCTGTTATTTTTAAGGTCCAGTGTATCCCCGCTGTCCGTTTTCATGTGACCGCACGTAATCTGGTGCAGTCTTATCAACTGTGTCAGAACATTGACAGCGGTTAGTGACTCTCCCTTTAATATTGTCATGGCGTTGGCTTTCATGTCACGGTACGCTTTGTTCTGTTCCTCCGTCAGTTCCACTTCACGCTTGGTGTATACCTTGTCCGGTAGATCAAGGCAGTCCTTCTTCAACACGCGGTATGAATGGGGTGATACAAGCTGTCCCAGTTGGGCCAGGTTCTTGAACTTGACGATCTTCTGGTACTTGTGCGTTCCGCCTGCGGCGTTCGCTGTAATGACCACGGCGTACCGGGTTCTGAATGCGTAGTAGCTTTGCTGACCCAGTATTTCCGGATCAAGAAAATCCATCTGTGACCAGAGGTCCATGGGTGACTGTGTCACTGGGGATCCAGTCAGAATTCTTCTGTATTTGGTTTCCTTGGATAGTCCTAAAATATTCTTTGTTCTCTTTGCTTTTGGATTTTTAATGGTGGTGCTCTCGTCAACAATCATCATGGACCGCCCTATTAAATATATCTTCGCGAATTCCATTCCTTTTTTTGTTGAGAGTGCCTCAACGTTCATGACCATTATTTTAAAAACCATGTCTCCGCTGTGCTGTTTCATCCATCCCAAATCATCGAGATATTTCCTGGATGTTGATTGTTTCCATGACACAACTTTTTTTTCAATGTAGTCCGGAACGTGCGTGGGGATTTCTTGATCTACCCACGTCATGTACGTTCCCTTTGGAGCAATCACTAATAATCTGTCAATTTTCCCTTTATTATAAAGTATGCACGCATTGTCCAATGCTATCTTGGTTTTCCCAGTTCCCATCTCGGCAAAGATGGCAAAAGATTCCTTATTCCAGCATTTTTTCAAAGCATCTTTTTGATGCTCATACGGTTTAGTTTTAAATTTATACATTGGCGTAATACGGATCAGCGTCTAAATTTTTAAACCATTTTGGTGGATTTTTCCATTGACCAATTTTATGCACATAATAATCCCTATATGCTCTTACAAAATCATCTTGTTTAAATTCATCTGGCATGCACTGTGGAGGATCAGTAATATTATCAAAAGACGAAAGTCTTGGATAAAGTTCGTGAATAGCATTAATAACTTGCTGACACGCATGAAATTTATTATAACGAACTGTATATTCTTTAGACAATTCTTCTGCGTGACAAAGTGCCCAATAAAAATTATCACGGGTATCACCAACCCATATTGTCATGGGATGATTGGGATAAGCTGATTTATATCCTGCATCATAGCCACGGCGTCTAATTGCTGTAGACAACATTTGTGTAGTTTCTAATACCATTTTAACTACATGTTTGTCACACTGTGCTCGTGCAGCTTTAGCTGGGTCTTCATTTAAAAAAAATATATTCATATTGTATTTCTAACTTTCTACTTGACAAAGCTTATATCATAGTGTATAAGGAAAGTCAAGAAATAAAAATATGACAGTATATGTTTTACAGGAAATGGGAAGAAACGTTAGATCGGCAGAGAAGTTTGGTGATTTAAAAATTTTACTTCCTGACAATAAACAAATTGTCCTATCCTCCGGACCACTTACCCATAAGCTAAGAAAAGAGTTATCCACATTTTGTGACGATGACTACTTGCTTTTGATAGGGGATCCTGCTATAATAGCAATTGCTGGAGCAGTTGTAAGCGAAGCAAACAGAGGAAAATTCAAGGTTCTGAAGTGGGACCGTGATGAAAAGAAATATTACGACATAGAAATAGACTTGAGAGGTAAAAATGAGTGATCTATTAAGACAAATGGCCCAAGATGCGGGCAACACGGCCCAGGACAACATGGGTAAGATTGGCGCAGTAGCCAATGACATTGCTGATACGGACAAAGAGATCAGTGATATAGAAGATCAACTAAAAAAGAAAAAACATTACAAGAAACATTTATCAGAAAATGTTTTACCTAATCTTTTTGCTGAGGTTGGGTTATCAGAGTTAAAACTAGCAGACGGCAGACATCTTAAAGTAGGTAACTATTATGGGGCGTCGATAAAGGACACTAAAAAAAGTGCCGCGTTTGCATGGTTACGGGACAATGGATTTGGGGATTTAATAAAAAACCAAGTCTCTTGCAGCTTTGGACGGGATGAAGATGAGAAAGCTAAAGGATTGATTAACACTTTAAATGAAAAGGGTTTTCAATCTTCACAACGCGAGTGGGTCGAACCCTCCACCCTTCGCGCATTTATACGTGAGCAACATGAAGCAGGCAATCAATTGCCTATGGACTTGTTAGGAGCTTACGTAGGACAAAAAACAACGATTAAAGATTAAAGGAGAAAGGCCTTATGGCACAAACTAAAGAAGTCGCAAAAGCGGCAAAACTAGATCTAGCGGTTCTTGCTAGTGATTCAAAAAATGCGAGTGGATTCGGCAATCTTGACTTGTCAAGAGATATCGCTATCCCTTACATCAATATACTACAAACAACAAGCCCTCAGCTTAATCCATCAAAAGCGGAACATGTTGAAGGGGCAAAAGTGGGACAGTTCTACAATACTGTTTCGCAGGAAGTCAGTGATTCACTTAAAGTGATTCCTGTCCTTTACCAACTACGATACGTGGAATGGAAACCACGTGAATCCGGTGGCGGATTTGTAGAAGCACATGATGCCGACAGTGGGATCTTGTCTAAAACAAAGCGCGACCAGTTGACATCTAAAGATGTGTTGGAGAATGGCAATTACATTGCCACTACGGCATATCATTATGTCTTGGTTCAAGGAGCTGATGGAAATTGGTCACAAGCAGTTATCAGCATGACATCTACTCAATTAAAAAAGAGCAGACGCTGGAACAGCTTGATGCTAACCCAAAAAGTTCAAGGCCCATCGGGAAGTTTCACTCCACCAACATACGCAATGATCTACAATCTCACTACAGTTAGTGAGTCAAATGATCGCGGAAGTTGGTTTGGTTATCAACTTGAGAAAGCTGGACAGGTAGAAGACGCTGACATTTATAATGAAGCAAAATCATTTTCAACCGCAGCATCAAGAGGAGATGTAGAAGCTAAACCTACCGTTGAGGGGGAACCTGTAAAAGAGGCTCCACAGTCAAACAGTAAAGAAAGCGACGAAGATATACCGTTTTAGGTATATCTTTTTCTAAACTGGAGGTTTAGTGGAAGTTGATAAATTTAAGGCGATATTTTCCGGCTTAGACATAGCTTATGGTCAGCACCAATCCAATGGAGAGCGTGCTGACGGTAAGCAGGAAGGAAAATCTTATATTGTCCGTAAAGAAATAACTGACGAATTATGGGAAAAACATCTTAAGGGGGAAGGACCTTCCTTAGGGATCATTCCTATTATGGCAGACAACACTGTTATATGGGGATGTATAGATATTGATACCTATCCTCTTGATCATAAGAAATTAATTCATAAAATAAGAAAATTAGAATTACCCCTAGTACATTTTAAATCTAAAAGCGGTGGGGCCCATTTATTTTTATTCGTGGCTAAACCAATTGCCGCAAAAATAATGCGATCGAAGTTAAAATCGGTTGCGTCAGATTTAGGGTACTCCTCTGCTGAAATATTTCCCAAACAATCGAGCATACTAATAGAAAAAGGGGATCTCGGTAATTTTTTAAACTTACCTTATTATAATTATAAAAATACTTCAAGATGTGCTGTTAACGATGATGGAACGAATTCTACGTACCATGAATTTTTATCGTTATACACTAAACATGTTGTTATTGATATAGACAGAATTGCAAGGCAGACATCTAATAAAGTCATAGCGGATGGACCACCTTGTTTACAAAGTTTGTGCTCGCAAGGATTTCCGGAGGGAACCAGAAATAATGGGTTATTTAACATTGGAGTTTATTTACGTAAGTTTGATCCAGAAAATTGGACAACTTTAATAGAAGAATACAACAGAAATCACATGACGCCACCACTTCCGTCTAGTGAAGTTGTGACAATAATAAAGCAGTTGGAAAAAAAGGATTACGCATATAGGTGCAAAGAACAGCCTATTGCCTCCTTTTGTAATGCTTCGGTTTGCAAAACCAGAAAATTTGGAATAGGTTCGGATAATGTAGCCCCTCAGTTTGGGTCTTTATCAAAATTATGCACTGATCCCCCTATTTGGTTTTTGGATGTTGAAGATCAACGTTTAGAATTGTCTACAGAAGAATTACAAATGCAACAGAAATTCCAAAGAAGATGTATGGATGTTCTTAATTTTCCATTTCCATTACTTAGATCAAATCTTTGGCAAGAGACACTGAGAACCTTGATGGGCAATGTTATTGAAATTGAGGTTTCTAGTGATGGGTCTGTGGCAGGTCAGTTTGAGGTTCACCTCCAGGAATTTTGTACTGATCGTGCCCAGGCTTTAAACAAAGATGAATTATTATTACACAAGCCTTGGACTGAAAATGGAATAACATATTTCAGGTTAAAGGATCTTCATGATTATTTGATAAGAAATAAATTTACTCATTATAACACCGGTCAAATTGTGGCGCGTTTAAGGGACCTTAAGGGAAAAAGTAAGTTCTTTAAGATAAAAGGAAGAGGGGTAAATACATGGTGTATTCCCGCTTTTCAGCAACAAGATTCAGATTTTGACATAAAGGAGATGGAAAGTGCACCGTTCTAAACCAGAAATTAATATTATATTAGGTCCTCCAGGGACAGGAAAAACACATAATTTATTGAATTTAGTTGAGAAAGAATTATCCAATGGGACACCACCGGACAGAATAGGTTTTTTTGCCTTTACTAAAAAAGCCGCAAGTGAGGCTAAAGAAAGGGCAAAAATAAAATTTAAATTGGAGGATAAACAATTACCGTTTTTCAGGACTTTACATTCTCTCGCATTTTTACAACTTGGTCTTACTACTTCAGAAGTAATGTCTCGGGACAATTACAGGGAATTTTCTCAAGCTTACGGGATGGATTTAGGTTCAGTAACAGATGGTTCAGATGTTGGTGGTGTAATAACAACCGACAACAGATTTATAACCGAAATAAATCTATCACGAATGAAAGGATTAGATTTACAGGATCATTACAATAAGTCAAATCTTGATGTATCTTGGCACGCATTGTTAAGGGCTCAACGTTCTTTTGAGGAATATAAGTCTAAACGAGAGGTTTTGGATTTCACTGATATGCTGGAATTATTTCTTCAGGTTAGTAATGTTCCTCAATTGGATGTTGTTTTTATAGACGAGGCACAGGACTTAAGTTGGTTGCAGTGGTCGGTTGCTGCCCATGCGTGGAGTAAGGCTAAAAAAGTTTACATCAGTGGTGACGATGATCAGGCTATTTTTAGATGGACGGGAGCGGACATAGAATACTTCATTAAAATGAAAGCTGATAACCTTACTATATTAAATCAATCATATAGATGCCCCAGATTAATTCATAAAATGGCCGATAAAATCATTCAACGTGTCGGTAACAGAAGGCCAAAGGAATGGAAGGGCAGAGATTACATGGGCCAAATACGGTACCACGCATTTACGGAGGGTGTTGATTTAAGAAATGGGGAGTGGTTGATAATGGCCAGAACAAACTATCTTTTAGATGAACTGGAACGACAGGTAAAAACAGAAGGTTTGTTGTACAAGAGAAACAACAGGCTTCCAATATCTCAAAAATTATTGGATGCAGTTCAGGCATGGAAAATGCTGAATGAGGAAAAAGAAATAGATTTGAGCTCTGTTAAATCTATTTATTCTTATATGTCAACAAAGATAAGCATCGAACACGGCCATAAGCAATTGAAAACTGCCGATGATAAAAGTAAATATAACATGGAATCACTGGTTATGCACCATGGATTATTAATGGCAGGCAGGCCTTGGGACGTAGCTTTTGATAAAGTTGGGAATAGGGATAAAGAATACCTTAGAGCCATAGAACAAAGAAATGGAAATAACTTTAATGTTGATCCTAAAATTAACTTAAGCACAATTCATGCCTCTAAAGGCGGGGAAGCTCAAAATGTAATGCTTCTTACGGATTTAACACGCAAGACACAGGAATCACTGGAACAAAATCCGGATGATGAGTCACGTGTATTCTATGTCGGAATAACACGCACCAAAGAAAGTTTACATATTGTACAACCACAGAGAGAAGGAGGATTCATAATATGAAAAAAGAAGAAATATTAAATAAAGCAATTCAGCTTGTTAATGAAAAAAGAGAAGGGACTCACGGAAATGCGTTTAAAAATCATTCCCAGATAGCGGATTTATGGAGTGTATTTTTGGATGACAAACTTAAGGTAATGAAGGAAATAACACCCGGTGACGTAGCAGTCATGATGTGCTTACTAAAGATTTCGCGCTCCACCATGGGCGATTTTAACCTAGATGATTTTGTCGATGGTGCGGCATACATGGCAATAGCGGGAGAGATGAATGACAGCGGATCTATTTAAAACTGTAAATTCCAATTGGATTTCACCCTCTGAATTTCCTAAATTAGAGGGTAAAGTCGCGGTTGATTTGGAAACTTGTGATACTGAACTTGTCAAGGAAGGACCAGGATGGCCTCGTAAGCGTGGTTATGTAATTGGTATTGCAGTGGCGAATGCTTCTTTCAAGGGTTACTATCCAATTTCCCACTCCGGTGGGGGAAACATGGATGAAAAGAAAGTTATCAAATATATTAAGTCCATATGTGAAGATGATTCAATTGAAAAAATATTTCACAATGCACAATATGATATTGGATGGCTTTCAACACTTGGAATAGAAGTCAAGGGCCGCATTCATGATACCATGGTGGCTGCGGCTCTCATAGATGAGAATAGGTTCTCATATACACTCAATAGCATTGTGCATGAATATCTGGGTGAATTCAAAAACGAACAAAAACTTAAGGAAGCAGCGGATGCATTCGGCGTGAATGCCAAGTCAGAAATGTATAAGCTACCCGCGGAATTTGTAGGGGAGTATGCGGAGGCAGACGCTGACCTGACGTACAAATTGCATGAAAAACTGTCCTGGGAGATTGTCAAGGATAATCTTACCACAATCTATGACATAGAATGCAAGTTAATTAATGTCATTTTTAACATGACACAGGGTGGAGTTAGATTTGACGTAGATGGTTGCATAAGATTAAATGACAAGTTTAGAAATAAGGAAAAGAAATTGATGAAAAGAATCAAGGATTTAACCGGTCTTAACATAGAGATATGGGCAGCGGCGTCAATTTCCAAGGCTTTTGATTCATTGAATTTGCCGTATGAAAGAACGGAAAAGACAAATGCTCCCTCATTTACTAAAATGTTTTTGACGGATCACCCTCACGAGCTTCCCAGATTGATTATGCAGGCACGTGAGCTTAACAAACTGAGGGGAACTTTTTTAAAGGGACTCTTGGACCACACCCATGAAGGGAGGATACATGCCCACATTAACCAAATTAGGTCTGACAGTGGAGGTACTGTCACTGGCAGGTTTAGTTACTATCATCCTAATTTACAGCAGATTCCTAACAGGGGCCAATTTGCGCAAGAACTTAGGAAACTATTCATTCCGGATCAGGGAAAATACTGGCTTAAAGCGGACTACTCGCAGCAGGAGCCCAGGTTGCTCACGCATTTCGCAAGACTCGTCGACCAAGCCGGTTCTAGGGAAGTACAGGAAGCATATAATAAAAAAGACCTCGACTTTCATCAACAAACAGCCGAAATGGCAGGCGTTGAGAGACGCCTTGCGAAGACTATCGGACTAGGTGTTATGTATGGAATGGGTTACAACAAACTGGCCCGTGAACTGGATCTTGAACCACAGGAAGCAAAATCCATGTTACAGGATTTCCACACCAAAGTTCCTTTTATGAAAGGAATGCTTGAAATTGTAATGAACAGAGCCAATAACAAAGGTGTTATTAGAACGTTACTCGGCCGTAAATGCAGATTTGATTTGTGGGAACCTACGTCATGGGGTGTACACAGAGCTTTGCCATTAAATCAAGCACAATCAGAGTATGGTATGGCCATAAAAAGAGCTGGAACGTACAAGGCTTTAAATAGGTTAATACAAGGTTCAGCGGCGGATCAAACCAAGAAAGCCATGGTTAATGTTTATGATGAATTGGGTATAATTCCACATATTCAGGTACATGATGAATTAAATTGTTCCGTCAAGGATGAAAATGAAGGGAAAAAGGTGAAGGAAGTTATGGAAGACTGCGTTAAATTGGAAGTTCCATCAAAAGTGGACATAAATGTTGGTGAAAGCTGGGGTGGATGATGGCATACTCTAGAGCTAGACAGGAAAGATACGTGAAAACAAAAAAGGGTAAGGCAGCACACAGTAGAGCAAGTAAAAAATACATGGAAAAGAAAAGAAAAAGTTTAGAGGGAAGGATAGATATAAAGTATGTTAAAACCAAGTGTGAACATGGAAAAGAAGTAGCTGACTGGTGGTTGAAACAAAAATCCATATGCTATATGTGCGGGCCTAAAGTGATATATGAAAAGGCACCCACCAGAAAAAATGGAAGAAGTAATAGTGATGAGCTGGTGATTGACCATGACCACTCAAAGAAAAAATTTATTCCCCGTGGTTTACTGTGCCAAAGACATAATTTAGGATTTGGTATGTTTAAAGAAAATATTGAGGAACTTAAACGGGCCATAAAATACAAGAGGAAATTCTCATGAACTGGATGTGCTCTGTACTATTAATCTGTTTTAACTTTAATCCGGAAATGGATTACACCAGCAGTGAGGAATTCATTGAAGATGTACGGGACTGCGCAATTCACCTAAATTCCATGGAAGAGGAACAGAACCGTATTCCTGTGGACTTGGTAGTCGCACAGGCAATCCATGAATCCAATTGGGGTAGATCCAGGTTTGCCGTTGAGGGCAACAATCTTATGGGGATTCGTACATTTGACCCGTCTGATGATCAACTAAAGCCCATTGATAAACCTAATGTGAGCTGGGGGCTTAGGATCTTTGAGACCAAATGTGAATCCATATCCTACTATATTGATTTGTTAAACAATAGCCACCATTATTGTGCCTTCAGGGAGAGGAGATTATCACAATATATCAATGACATAGTGGACCTGGAATCACTTGCGGAAACGCTTGTAATTTATGCTGAAGACGTATATTATACGCAAAAAATAATCCAAACAATGAGAGAACTGAAAAACTATGAATAATAGCAGAAAACCCGGGTACCGAGCCCAAGGAAAGAAACGAACCGACGGAGTGAAACATGGATTTGCGATCAACCCAGAACAAATGGAATTCGAAAGGCGAAAGCTTTTGGAGGAGATGTCTTCCAAACTTAAGCCCAACAAGAAACAGCTTAACACAATGGCGGCAGTGGCTGCCACGAAGGAGCCGGAGTATTTTGACGAGGAAGGAAAGAAAAAAGAGCCCACAATGCGTATTCTATCGCTCGGCGCAGGGGTACAGTCTTCCTGTCTCGCACTCATGGCACAGGAAGGACTAACAAAGCACAAACCGGACTACATGATCTTTGCCGACACCGGATGGGAACCGTCGTTCGTTTACGAACACGTTGAGTATCTCAAGAAGGCAATAACCATCTGCCCAATCATTACCGTTGAACGAAGCAACATCCGTGAGGATCTGATTCGAGCGGCGAACCCCATTAAGGGGTCTAATGATGAGTGGAAGTCTTTCGCCGGACGCGTTCCCAATCCCCCACTGTTTGCGGCACGCCCCGGTGGAAAGGTTGGAATGCTTTACCGCCAGTGCACCCATGATTACAAGGTCATTCCCATACAGAAAAAGATGCGGGAAATACTGGGTATAAAACCACGACACCGCGTGAAGAAAGGAACAATTGTCGAACAGTGGATTGGAATATCGACTGATGAGGCTATGCGCATGAAGAAGGCAAGGATGTACTGGCTGGAGTCACGCTGGCCACTCATTGAAATGAAAATGTCAAGGGCGGACTGCCTGCAGTGGTACCGTGACATGAAGAAGCATCCAATGCCGGGGAAATCATCCTGCATAGGGTGCCCTTATCACCACAATGACCAGTGGAAAAACATGCAGAAGAACTATCCAGTGGACTTTGAGGACGCTTGCGAGGTTGATGACAAAATAAGACACGGTTTAAAAAATACTACAGCGGAACTGTTCCTTCACAAGTCAGCAAAACCTTTAAGAAGCATAGATTTCCAGGAACCTAAGAAACAACGAGACCTGTTCGGGGAAACGTTTGATCCGGAGTTTGCAGATGAATGCGAAGGGCTTTGCGGAGTATAGTGAGCAAGGCGGATTTAAAAAGAAAGAAACACAAGGGGAGACGCAAGGTTGGATCTAATAAGAGAAAGAACCGAAGGCGTGCCCGCTTGGGAATGAAGATAAGGAGAAAATAATGACACCAGAAGATATAAAAAAGAAAAAAGAAATGATAGTTAAGCAGCACAATGCTTTACAAGAAAAAATAACTGAAGGCAAAAATGCACTTGCAAACATGCAGGCACAGCTGAATGGACTTGTTGGCGCAGTGCAGTTGTGTGATGATTTCCTAAATAACCCTGAAGAGCCTAAAAAAGACAAATAATGGAAGTTTGGGACCCAGGAGAGGAAACGACGGTATTCCGCCAAATAAAAAAGCTCATAGCGGGCCTATATCGGGCTTTAAAGGGTTGGGTGGTACGATTCTACCCGG